>Ga0335078_10007864_pt1 | contig 15826 bp, 11 predicted proteins | sample Lox_Sample_32_FD_206711 | JGI IMG/M metagenome (GOLD analysis project Ga0335078, IMG submission 206711) | Soil microbial communities from Loxahatchee National Wildlife Refuge, Florida, United States - Lox_Sample_3.2 | ecosystem: Environmental > Terrestrial > Soil > Wetlands | place: USA... | reverse complement strand
GAGGCCGTGACAGAAATCTTAGGCTATCGAAGCGTTGAAGGTATTGGTGCTCGTCATGCTGAGGCGAAGCATCCTTGTACTTCTCGAATAATGCGGTGATCCTTCACTATCGCTCAGGATGACAGGCGCTGCGGCGTTTACGCCTTCATTACCGGGAGGGTGATCGGCGGAGGTCGCGGGCGCGTCGATCGCTGCAATCAAGGTGAACCGATGATCTCGTCCCCTGGAACGAAAGGAGCCCCGGAAGTTGGCGAAAGGTCACCGTTTCGCGTAGGCTGAGCCTCTCGCTGTCGGGCGGCGGGAGAACGGCGGGGAAGAGCGGGCGTCGTATGTTGTAGGCTAGACTATACAGCTACATTAGATAAAATAATGGCCATAATCCAACAGATTGACAACAGGGTTCGCTTATGCTATATGGGAATCATGATGCCCTGGATAGAAGGTCGAGTGCTGCGATCCAAGCCAGCGATCAGCGAGCCCGGCCCGGCGGCCAGTGTTACAGCAAGGTTAACGACGCACGCTCGGATTACCGTCAGGCAAAAAGGAACGGTTACACCGGCCAAAGTAACGGTTACACGGGCGGCCGCGAGCAAAAGCCCCTGGCAGGCCGGAATGTTCAAGGGAATCAGCGATGTACGGGGTTATGTGGACGTTGCAAGGCCGAAATGGCATGAAACTCGGAGAGGCTCGAGCGAGAAGGCTGAGAAAAGTGAGAAACGCCCTTGGCAACCCGGAATGTCCAAAGAAGTGAAGAGCTTGCGGGGATGTGTGCCTGGCGGAGGGAGTGACAGCTGGGATTTATGAGAAATTCTGCATCAAACGGTCTCAGCGATTTGGTGTCACAGTTGCTCGCGCCGCCCCATTCCGCTTTTTACAATGGCCGATCATCGGTGAGCCCCACCCCTAACCCCTGCTCACCGACGAGGGAAAACTTTCCTCCTTGATAAGGATGGGCCGGGGGTGGTTGGTTGCGGGAAGTAGTAGTGAAACTGTGGGTCGCGGCCACACGGGCTGCCTCTACTCTACCGGAAGCCCCCGGAAGCCATCGCGGCTCGACTTCACGCAGACTTTCCGGTTAACCTATCTGATTACTGGCCGGTCGTACTTCCTTTGTTTTACCAGCGAGCCCAAACGTCGCTGCCGGTCCGGGCCGCGGGCGGAAACTTTCGACTCTTGACCTTCGACTTTAGACCTTCAACAAACAGCGGGGTAACGGACCACGTGGAACTCGACCTTCTTGGAAACCGGCAGCGTACTCATCACTGTGGGGAACTCCGCCCGGCCGACGCAGGCCAAAAGGTATTTCTGGCCGGCTGGGTGGCGCGCCGGCGCGACCTGGGCAACCTGATCTTCATCGATCTGCGCGACCACACCGGCATCACGCAGGTGGTATGCCGTCCCGAGATGAGCGCTAAGGCTCACGCCAAGGCCGAGGAGGTGCGTTCCGAATACGTCCTGGGCATCGAAGGCGATGTGGCGCTGCGCGCGCCGGAAACCGTGAACAAGGACCTTGCCACCGGCGAGGTGGAAGTAGTAGTGCGTGAACTCCTGGTGCTGAACGAAGCTCGCACTCCGCCGTTTCCGATCGACGACGAGGGGCGGATGAGCGAAGAGCCGCGCCTCCGCTATCGCTATCTCGATCTGCGCCGCAGCCGCATGCAGCATCATTTGCGCCTGCGGCATCAGGCCAGCCTGGTGGTTCGCGAGCACATGACCGGCCACGGCTTTATCGAGGTCGAGACCCCCTTCCTCACACGCAGCACCCCTGAAGGCGCGCGCGATTACCTGGTGCCCAGCCGCGTTCATCCCGGCCATTTCTACGCCTTGCCCCAGTCACCGCAGCTCTTTAAGCAGATCCTGATGATTGCCGGTTTCGACCGCTACTTTCAGATCGTGCGCTGCTTTCGCGATGAGGACCTGCGCGCCGACCGCCAGCCCGAGTTTACGCAGATCGACATCGAGATGGCCTTTCCGGTGCGCGAGGTGCTCTTCGAGATCATCGAGGGGCTTATGGCGAAGCTCTTCGAACTGATCGACGTGAAGGTGGAGCGGCCGTTCCCGATACTGCCGTACGACGAGGCCATGGAGAAATACGGCTCCGATAAGCCGCACCTTGGCTTTGAGCTGGCCTGGAAACGCGTCGACCTCCCACAAGCCGCGCGCGGCAAGATTCATGTAGCCGAGCCCGTGAAGATCGTGCGTGTGCCCGGCTGGGCCGGCGCCTCGCGCAGCCAGCTCGACAAGGTGCACGACATCGCTAAGGGGGCTCGCGCTGACTGGTCGTCCTACATCAAGGTCGGGGAGCGGGATGTGCAATCGCCGCTCACGAAGGTGACCGCTGAGACGGAAGTGCGTGAACTGGTAAATGCTGCTGGAGCCATGCCGGGCGACCTTGTGCTGCTGCTCGGCGTGAAGCAGGAACCGACCGCAGCCGGTCGTCCCCTTAGCGTCGAGGCGCTGCGGCACCTTGACGAAGCTTCCGGAGAGGTCCGCTTGGAAATCGCGAAGCGGCTCGATTTGATCAAGCCTGGCACCTGGAGCTTCGGCTGGGTGGTGGACTTTCCCATGTTCGAGTACGACGAGAAGGAGAAGCGCTACGGCGCCATGCATCATCCGTTCACCTCCCCACGCGAAGAGGATCTGGCGCAGATCGAGTCCAACCCGTCTGCATGCAAGGCGCGCGCCTATGACTTGACGTTGAACGGCTCGGAGATCGGCGGCGGCTCCATTCGTATTCACCGCCCGGACATTCAAAGACGAGTGTTCAGCGCGCTGAGCATCACGCCGGAGAAAGCTCGGGAGCGGTTCGGATTCTTCCTGGACGCTCTCGAAAGCGGCGCCCCTCCGCACGGCGGCATCGCGCTCGGCTGGGATCGCATCATCGCGCTCATGGCCGGCGAAACCAATATTCGCGAGGTGATCGCCTTTCCCAAGACCGCCAGCGCCGTGGACCTGATGTGCGACGCGCCCTCCACCGTGGACCCGGAGCAGCTCAAAGAACTGGAGCTTGAAATCAAGACTGCGGAGAGCTTGGAGGCAGTGCGGGCGCGCCGCCAAAGCGATTGAAGCCCGCCGTAGACTGGCGCCTGACTGAACCAGGGAAACTCCGCGAATGGAACAAACATTTCGCGCTCGCCGACCAGCAGCCAAAAGCCTCGTGTCGAAAGTCGCAGTCAATTCGACTCGTTAAGGCCAGCAGAAACAAATGAACGCGTATCCGCCGGGTCATTGAGTCAATGAATCGATGAGCCGATGAGTCAATGACTCAATCACCCGATGGCCCGATCACCCGATGTCTATAATTCACATCCTCCCTGACCGCGTCGCTAACCAGATTGCTGCCGGCGAAGTGGTGGAGCGTCCCGCGTCGATTGTCAAAGAACTGCTGGAGAACTCGCTTGACGCGGGCGCCACTCGTCTTGAGGTCGACGTCGAAGCGGGCGGCAAGCGGCTGGTCCGAGTTGCCGATGATGGTTGCGGCATGGATCGCGACGACGCGGTGCAGGCGTTCGAGCGTCACGCCACCAGCAAGATTCGCCAAGCCGAGGACCTGCTCGAGATTGCCACCCTTGGCTTTCGCGGCGAGGCGCTGCCGTCTATCGCCGCCGTGTCGCGCCTGGTGCTCGAAACCCGGCACGCCTCCGAGGCGGCCGGCACGCGAGTGGAGATCGCGGGCGGAAAGCTGCGCGACGTGCGCGAGATCGCCTGGCCGGGAGGGACGCGCGTCGAGGCCCGCGATCTCTTCTTTAACACGCCGGCGCGGCGCAAGTTTCTCAAGTCGGAGTCTACAGAACTAGGCCATATCGCAAGCTTTGTGACGCATTACGCGCTGGCCCATCCAGAAAAGAGCTTTAGACTGGCTTCTCTTTCCCACGACATCGTGAATGCCGCACCGGCCCCTGATGCGCGTACCCGCGTGTACCAGCTTTTGGGGGGGCAGGTGCTGGAACAGCTCATCGAGATGGCTCCGGTGGAGCGCAGACTGCCGATATCCGGCGCCTTCGGCGAGATCGAAGAGAACGAGGAACCCGTCTCGCCGGGAGTTGTTCGCCTTTCGGGTTTTGTCTCTCGCCCTGAGGTCCAGCGGCTGAATCGTAATGAGGTCTACTTCTTTGTGAACCGCCGCCTGGTTCGTGATCGTCTGATCCTGCACTCCATTGTCGAAGGCTACCGGAATATTCTGCCACCCCGCATGTTTCCGGTGGCGCTCGTGTTCCTTGAGATCCCGCCCCAAGAGGTCGATGTGAACGTGCATCCTTCGAAGACGGAGGTCCGCTTTCGCCATTCGAGCTTCGTGCACGACCTGACTCGCGATGCTATTCGCCAGGCGCTGATCGCTGCTCGTCCCGTGGCCGGGTTCCCCGTCCGACGCGATCTGCGCGACACCGCCGTCGACGAAATAGAGGCGATGGAGAGGCTGGCCGAGGAGCAAGCGGGAACGGCTTCAAGTGGAACCGGCGTTCAACAGCGAGGATCACCAGGCAGCTTCGGACCGCGCGGCAGCGCACCGCATCAGCCGGGGGCGGGCGCAGCAGCCTCCTATTCCGGGTTGTATCGCATGGCAGCGGAGGAAGCAGGACTCTCATTGCCGGCGCCCGCTCAGAAAGAGCGGAACGGGTCCCAGCTTGGAGACTTTGCGCTCTCCGCGCCCAAGCCCGTGCCCGCCACCGGTGTGCTACCGCTCGAAGCCGCAGAAACCGCCTCGTCGGTTGGTCTTTGGGCACTGCAGAGTGGCAGTGGTCCTACGAGTCCGCTGAGCACGGGAGAGCACGGAGGAGTGGCTGTCACGGGCCCGCCACGGTCATCCTCCTGCGAGCCTTCGGATGCGGCCGTGCTCGCCGCGGCCCAGACCGCCGACCAGACTGATCGCCGGGAAGTGCCTGCCGCCTCGGCCTCCGGCTTCCCCGCCGACCTGCGCCCTCTCGGCCAGGTGGACGACAGCTACATCGTGGCGGCCAATGGTGCGGGCCTCTGGATCCTAGACCAGCATGCCGCGCATGAGCGCGTCCTGTTTGAGAAGCACCTTCGCCAAGTGCGCGCCCGACAAGTGGAAGCGCAGCGGTTGCTCCTGCCGGCCATCGTCGAGTTGAAACCCCAGCAACAGGCTGTGTTCCACGAAATCGCCGACGAGCTTAGGGCTAACGGCTTCGACGTGGAACCTTTCGGACAGCGCACCTTTGCCGTGAAGACAGCCCCCGCCGAGCTTGCGCCGAGCGATGTGAAACGCCTTCTACTTGAGATCCTCGATGGCGTAGGCCAGGACACGCGGGGTGTTACGCTTGACGTGCTACGTGGGCGTATCAGCGCTTCGCTGGCTTGCCGGGCCGCGATCAAGATCCATATGGCGCTCGACCAAAGGAAGATGGAGTGGCTACTCGCCGAGCTCGCGCGGGCCGAGTCTCCGATGTCATGCCCCCACGGACGCCCCGTCATGCTGCGTTACACCATCAAAGAGCTGGAGAGGGCCTTTCACCGGACTTAGGCTGTAGCCTACGCTACTCGCTGGGCAGTCTCAGCCGTTGCAGCTACCGGGATTTGCGCATTTTGGCCGATGTCCAAACCCTTAATTATTGCCATCGACGGACCCGCCGGAGCCGGCAAGAGTACCGTGGCACGCATGTTGGCGTCGCGTCTGGGATTACCTTACGTCGACAGCGGCGCGACCTACCGTGCGGTTGCGTTCAAGGTGTTGGAGAACGGAGTTTCTTCGTCTGACGAGAAGGCCGCCGTGGCGCTCATTGCTGACGTCGAAATCGGATTTGTGGCCCGCGCAGAAGAATGGCGCGTCGTGCTGGACCAGCGCGACGTCACGCACCTGATCCGCACGCCCGAAGTGACGCTGGCGGCTGCACAGGTCTCCCGGCTGCCGGCGGTGCGCGAGAAACTCGTGGGGCTGCAGCGCGGTATGATCGGCAAGCGCGGAGTCGTGATGGAAGGTCGGGACATCGGCACCGTGGTGTTTCCGCAAGCCCAGCTCAAGATTTTTCTCGAGGCTGATCCCCAGGAGCGTGCCCGCCGGCGCCTGGCACAGGAAGATGCTGAAGGGCGGCGTGCCAGCCTGACGCAGACAGCGCAAGAGATTCGCCATCGCGATCAGTTGGACGCGGAGAGAACCGTGTCGCCGCTCGCGGCCGCTGAAGACGCCGTGCGGATAGACTCTACTCAGTTTAGTGCAGACCAAGTTGTCGAGAGGATCCTGCGGGTCGCACGCGAGAAGAAGCTAATCGAATGAATGCCATTACCGCCCGCCATTGCTCATCGATGCTAAGAAGTCTCCGTTGCTTCTCGACTTGGCAAGCTTGTCGATGATGAGCTCCATGCTCTCGACCGGCGACAGCGGACTCAGAACCTTGCGCAGAACCCAGATGCGATTGAGTTCGTCTTTCGGCACCAGCAACTCTTCCTTTCGCGTCGCCGAGCGGTTGATGTCGATGGCCGGGAAGACGCGCTTGTCAACCAGTTTCCGGTCCAGGTTGATTTCCATATTGCCGGTGCCCTTGAACTCCTCGAAGATTACGTCGTCCATGCGGCTTCCGGTGTCAATCAACGCCGTGGCGATGATGGTGAGGCTGCCTCCCTCCTCGATGTTGCGGGCGGCTCCGAAGAACCGCTTGGGGCGCTGCAGAGCGTTGGAGTCGACGCCGCCGGAGAGGACCTTTCCCGAGGGCGGCACCACGGTGTTGTAAGCGCGCGCCAGGCGAGTGATGGAGTCGAGCAGAATCACCACGTCGCGTTTGTGCTCCACCAGGCGCTTGGCCTTCTCAATCACCATTTCGGCAACCTGCACGTGACGGGCGGCCGGCTCGTCGAAGGTTGAGCTGATCACTTCGCCCTTCACCGTGCGCTGCATGTCCGTCACTTCCTCCGGACGCTCGTCGATCAGCAGCACGATCAGCGTTACCTCGGGGTGATTGGTGCTCACCGAGTTGGCGATGGTTTGCAGCAGCATGGTCTTGCCCGTGCGCGGCGGAGCCACGATCAAGCCGCGCTGACCCTTGCCGATGGGCGTCAGAAGGTCGAGCACGCGGGCAGAAATGTTGTCTTTCATGGTTTCCAGCCGAATGCGCTCTTGCGGGTAAAGCGGAGTCAGGTTATCGAAGAAGATCTTGTCCCGCGCTTCCTCGGGCGGTTCGAAATTGATGGCTTCAACCTTGATGAGAGCGAAGTAGCGCTCGCCCTCCTTGGGCGGCCGGATTTGGCCGGACACGGTGTCCCCGGTCCGCAGATCGAACTTGCGGATCTGCGAGGGCGAAACGTAGATGTCGTCGGGACCCGGGAGATAGTTGTAGTCGGGCGCGCGCAGGAAGCCAAACCCGTCCGGCAGGCACTCCAACACGCCCTCCGAGAATATCAAGCCGCTCTTTTCGGTCTGGGCTTGAAGGATCTTGAAGATCAGTTCCTGCTTGCGCAGGGTGCTCGCCCCCACCACCGCCAGGTCTTTGGCGACCTGCACCAGGGTGGTGATGTTCATCTCTTTGAGCTTGGCGATGTCGAGGACTTCGCCTTCCTTAAGCTCGGCAATCTTCTCTTCTTGCACTTCTTCTAATTTCTTAACGGGCATTTCAGTCTCTCTCTTCTTGGTCCGCTCACGGGCGCGAAACGGCGAACCCCGCTGCGGAGCGGCATGAGCCTCGCGGCCCTGGCCGTTATCCTCAAATTCGTTCCGGTTATTGGACGGCACGGTGGAATGTACACCAGGGAAGCCACGCTTCGCGCAAGAGGACCGTTTTCCTAACGGTCACTACAGCTGGCTTCGAAGTGGAATCTCGACGGGTCTTTGGGCTAGCCGCTGAGCCGAGCGCGGGCTCGCTCGGTGGGTTCATACCCGACCCACGCCGGCCTGTTTGATGCAGCTTCGGGGCAACAGGTTTCCGCCCCTAAGCTCCCCTTATTTCGCCGGACCCTTTCAACACTCGCGGCTCTAATTCGTCAGCTGCTCGCGGCCGGACTCTGCCGGCGCTTCCAATTTCGGCCTGGCGTCCGCCTCCGCGACCAGCACAGGTTGATCGGCGATCTTCTTCTCCAGGGCGAGTTCGAGCACCTCGTCCATGGTGTCCACGAAACGCAATGCGATTTCCTGCTGGATGTTCGTGGGGATTTCCGGCAAGTCCTTCTCGTTGTCGCGCGGCAGGATTACGGTCTGGATACCTACGCGGTGCGCAGCCAGAACCTTCTCCTTCAGCCCGCCGATGGGCAGCACCTTTCCTCGCAGGGTGATCTCGCCGGTCATGGCGACGTCACGGCGCGCTGCGATATGAGTCAGCGCGCTCACGATGGCCGCCGCCAAGGTAATCCCCGCTGAAGGACCGTCTTTCGGGATGGCGCCTTCCGGAATGTGCAAGTGAATGTCGTAGCGGCGGTAAAAATCGGCGTCGAGGCCCAGTTGGGCGGCCCGCGAGCGCACGTAGCTCATCGCCGCCTGGCCGGACTCCTGCATCACTTCCCCTAGCTTGCCGGTAAGAAGCAACCGGCCCTTGCCCTGCATGATCGTCGCCTCGATGTTCAGGATCTCACCGCCCACCTCAGTCCAGGCCAGACCTACGGCGAGCCCGACCTCGTTCTTCTCCTCCGCCCTGGTATCACGGAACTTCGCCACGCTCAGGTATTCGCGGAGGTCCTCGGGCTTGACCTCGAGCTGCAGTTTTGCCCCCTCAGCCACCACCTTGCGCGCAACCTTGCGGCAGATGTTGGCGACCTCACGTTCCAGGTTCCGGACTCCGGCCTCGCGTGTGTAGCTGCGAATGATGCCGCGGACGGCGTCGTCGGTGAAGCTTAGATTCTCCGGCTTCAGCCCGCAGGCCTCGCGTTGTTTGCGGATCAAGAATCGCTTGGCGATCTCCAGCTTTTCGGGCTCCGTGTACCCCGACAGGCGCAGAATCTCCATCCGGTCCTGGAGCGGCTGGGGAATGGTATGAATCACGTTGGCCGTGGTAATGAAAAACACTTTGGAGAGGTCATACTCCACGTCCAGGTAGTGATCCATAAAGCTGCTGTTCTGCTCCGGATCGAGCACTTCGAGCAAGGCCGCCGAGGGATCGCCCCGAAAGTCCATGCTCATCTTGTCGACCTCATCGAGCAGGAACACGGGATTCACGGTTCCCGCTTTCTTCATCATCTGCAGGATTTGACCGGGTAAGGCCCCAATGTACGTGCGGCGATGCCCGCGAATCTCAGCTTCGTCACGCACCCCGCCCAGTGACAACCGCACGAACTTGCGGCCCGTGGCACGAGCGATCGAACGGCCCAGCGACGTTTTGCCGACGCCCGGCGGACCCACAAAGCAAAGGATGGAACCCTTCGGGACCTTCACCAGTTGGCGCACCGCCAGGAACTCCAGGATGCGCTCTTTGATTTTTTCCAGCCCGTAGTGGTCTTCCTCGAGGATCTTCTCCGCCGCGTTGATGTTCCGGATCTCTTTCGACTTCTTCTTCCAGGGCACCGACAGCAGCCATTCGAGATAATTCCGCGAGACCGTGGTCTCTGCCGACATGGGCGGCATCATTTCGAGCCGATTCAGCTCACCGGTGGCTTTCTCGCGGGCGTCCTGCGTCATGCCCGACGATTCGATGCGCTTGCGCAGTTCTTCAATTTCGTTCTTTTCGTTGCGGCCAAGCTCTTTCTGGATGGCCTTGATCTTCTCGTTGAGGTAGTACTCGCGTTGGGCGCGCTCCATCTGCCTCTTCACGCGTCCCTGGATCGTGCGGTCAACGTTGAGCTTCTCGATTTCGATGTCCAGAATGTCCGCGACTCGCGTCAGCCGGTCGACCGGGTCAAAGATCTCCAGCAGTTCCTGCTTCTCCTCGATCGATATGTTGAGGTTGGCGGCCACCGTGTCGGTAAACTTGCCGATGTCGTCCGACTTCACGGCCGCGATCATCGTCTCGTAATTCAGGCTCTGGGAGAGCTTCACGTACTGCTCGAAAAGTGCGGTTACACGCTGCTGAAGTTGTTCCAGGCTCGGAGTGGAGACCGGCCGGTAAGCGGTGGTCCGCACGGTCACCCGGAAGTACCCTTCATCGCTCGCGACCTTCAGAATCTTCCCGCGTTCGGCGCCTTCCACCAATACCTTGATGTTTCCGTCGGGTAGCTTGACGCTCTGCACGATGGTGGCGATCGTTCCCACCTGATAGATCTCGTTGGGTTTGGGCTCATCTACGGAAGCGTCGTGCTGAGTGGCCAAGAAGATCTTCTTGTCCGCCGCCAGCGCATCTTCCAGCGCGCGTATGGAACTCTCGCGGCCCACCACGAAGGCGGACATCATGTGAGGGAAGATCACCACGTCGCGCAACGGCATCATGGGTAAGGCGCGGGCGTCCGACTTTTCGCGTCCTAAGAACAGGGATGAACTCATTCCGTTTCCTTTGATTACAGAAGTCAGGAGTCAGGAGTCAAAATCAAGAAGTCAGGATGGCCTTTGAATGCGCGTTGAGAAGACGACAGACTTCCACCGGATCACTGATCAACTTCCCCCCGTCAGGCGCTAGCCCTATCCTGCGCCAGCAAGTCACCGAGCTTCCTGACGGCTTCGAGTTAGCGCCTATTCTGACTTCTGACTCCCGACTTCTGACTTCTCATTTCTAACTTCTGAATTCTGCCTCCTGCCTTTACTACCCGGCCTTCTCCAGCAGCGACGAGCTGAAACTGATCTCGTGGCTGCGAACCATCTCTTCCGTGACTACAAACTCGCGAAGCTTGCGCTGACTGGGCAGGTTATACATCAGGTCGAGCATTAGGTCTTCCAGGATCATGCGCAGGCCACGGGCTCCAACCTTGCGCTCCAGTGCCTCGCGCGCCACGGCCCGCAAAGCGCCGTCGGTGAACCTTAACTTCACATTTTCAAAGTCAAACAACCGCTGGTACTGCCGGGCGAGCGCATTCTTGGGCCGCGTCAGGATTTCCACCAGGGCGTCTTCGTCGAGATCGTTCAAGACGCTCACCACGGGGAGCCTCCCGACGAATTCCGGAATCAAGCCATATTTAATCAGATCGACCGGCTGCACCTGGTTCAGGAGCTCGAAATTCCGCCGGCTCGCCCCTGGTTTGCGGTCCGTGTGAAAGCCGACGCTCTTGCGGCCCACGCGGCGCTCGATGATGCGCTCCAGGCCAACGAACGCTCCGCCGCACACGAACAGGATGTTGGTCGTATCGACGGGAGTAAACTCCTGGTGAGGGTGTTTGCGGCCACCCTGCGGCGGCACGTTGGCCACCGTCCCTTCCAGGATCTTCAACAGCGCCTGCTGTACGCCCTCGCCGGAAACGTCGCGGGTGATCGAGGGGTTCTCGTCCTTCTTCGAGATTTTGTCAATCTCATCGATGTAGATCATCCCCTGCTGCGCCCGCTGTACGTCATAGTTCGCGCTCTGCAGCAACTTGAGGACGATGTTTTCCACGTCCTCCCCGACGTAGCCCGCCTCGGTTAGGGTCGTGGCGTCTACGATCGCGAAGGGGACATCGAGCATACGGGCCAGAGTCTGGGCCATCAGGGTTTTGCCGGTGCCGGTAGGCCCGATCAGCAGGATGTTCGACTTCGTCAGTTCCACCTCGTTGCGCTGGCGGCTCATCAAGATACGCTTGTAGTGATTGTAAACGGCCACGGCCAGTTTTTTCTTCGTCGTTTCCTGGCCCACCACATACTGCTCGAGAAACACCTTAACATCGACGGGGCGAGGGAGGTTGGCGGTCTGTAGCGTCGCCGCTTTCTCGGGAGCTTCATCCTCGAGGATGCTGTTGCACACCGCTACACACTCGTCGCAAATGTAGGCTCGCGGGCGTTCGTCGGGCGAAGAGATCAGCCGCCGGACTGATTCCTGGCTCTTGCGGCAAAAGGAACAACGGAGGGGTTCTTCGGGGCCCACTTTTTTCAATTTAGGCTCCCTGAGCTGCCAAATCCTTGAGGGTAGCCACGGCGTCCAACTCGCTCATCTTTGAAGATATTCCGGCTTTGTGTGCCAGAGCCTTTCCAATCCGTGCCACCGTCGCTTCGCTTTGGAGCCTCCGGACGCAAAGCCAGTTCGCTTTGCGAATGACGCCGGCACCGAGATCCCTACTTGTGCTTGTAGATGATCTCGTCCACCATTCCGTATTCGAGCGCTTGTTGGGCGCTCATCCAGAAATCCCGCTCCACGTCGTGCTCGACTTTCTGGACCGATTGTTTCGTGTGCTGCGCCAGGATTTCGTTGATGCTGGCGCGCAGCCGAAGAATCTCCCTTGCGTGAATATCGATGTCGGTCGCCTGGCCCGAGACGCCGCCGATCCAAGGTTGATGAATCAGGACGCGCGAATTGGGCAAGGCGAAGCGCTTGGTGGGTGCGCCGGCGCAGAGCAACACCGCCGCAATGCTGGCGGCCATTCCAATGCAGGTGGTGCTGACATCGGGCTGAATGAACTGCATGGTGTCGTAAATGGCCATTCCAGCCGATACGCTTCCGCCCGGCGAATTGATGTAGAGGTGAACGTCCTTCTCCGGATCCTCAGCCGCCAGGAACAGAAGCTGCGCCGTTACTAGATTGGCTACGTTATCATCGATGGGCGTTCCGATAAAGATAATATTGTCCCGCAGGAGCCGGGAGTAAATGTCGTAGGCGCGCTCTCCCCGGTTGGTCTGCTCCACCACCATGGGCACGAGCGTCATTTGGGGCTCGAATTCTTTCATGGAATCGCTTTCGCGCGGCCAGCACGCGGACTTCGTTTCAGGCGGTCACCCGGCTTTCACTCTCAAGTGGACTGGACCCAGCTGATTGGTTAATGATTTTGGCGTTGTTATAGATGAAGTCCAGAACCTTTTGGTTGAGGCGACTAGATTTTAGTTTAGCAAGCCCGTCTTCACGTGTCAAGCGCGTTTTGAGCGCGGCCGGGGTCTCGCGCACCTCTTCGGCCAATTCGCGCAGGGTCTCATCGACTTCCTCATCCGAAACCTCGATCTTTTCCGCGTCCGCAATCTTCTTCAACACCAGGGTCCCGCGCACTTCCCGCTCGGCGTCGGCTCTCATCTCTTCGCGCAACGCTCGCCAATCGATGGCCGTGTCGCGCGGATCGATGCCCTGCGCCGCCACGCCCGCAGCCGCGCGCTCCAGCTTGCGCCGCAACTGGGCTTCAACCAGGGCCTCGGGAACGGGAAAGTCGTAGTCGGTCACCAGCTTTTCGAAGAGCTTGCGCCGCGTGGATTCGTTGACTGTGCCCTGCTTCTTCCCTTCCAGGTCCTTGCGTACGCTCTCGCGCAACTCGGCGAGCGTCGAAAAATCACTCACAGACTTAGCGAGTTCGTCATCAACCGGGGGGAGTACTTTACTTTTGATGCTCTGGACTTCAACTCGATACCTTACCCGCCGGCCTGCCAGCCGCTTGCTGGGGTAATCGTCCGGGTAGTTCATCTCAAACTCGCGAATGTCACCCGGCCGGCTGCCGCGGAGGTTCTCCGTGAATGCCGGCACCGTCCCTTTTCCCCCCAGATGAACCAAGCCTTCTCTAGCTTCAATCGGCTCAGAATCGGCGTCCATAAGGTCCTGGCCCCTATAATTCACCATCACGTGGTCGTCGTCAGCCGCGGGTCGATCCTCAATCACCTCAAAGGTAGCGGCGTTCTGGCGGAGCCGCTCCAGGGCCTCGCCGATGTCGCTCGCACTGACCTCGGCGGAATCCGCTTCCACTTCCAGCCCCTTGTAGTCTTTCAGCTCGATTTCGGGGTACACCTCGAACGTTGCCTTGGCCCGAATCGGCCGTCCCTCTTCAAACTGCAGGTCCTCAAAGCGCGGTTCGCCGGCGATCACAAGCTTCTGATCGCGGACGGTCTCCTCAAAATACTTCGGGATCAGCGACTGCACGACTTCCTCGCGGATCGCCTCCTGGTACCGCTTGCCGACCAGCGCCCGCGGCGCGCGCCCGGGCCGGAAGCCCGGAATCCGCGCCAGGCGCGCGTACTGGTCGGTAATCTTCGCGGCCTCGCGCGCCACCGCCTCCTCAGGAACCTCAATAACAAGCTCTTTCTTGCAGGTGAGTGACTCCACGATTCCTCATTATCTAATTTGGGAATGGTTAAGCGGGGCAGGTAAGATTGGAGCCCCAGCGATCAAGGGAAGTCAAGCTCCTACCCAAAACAACATTCTAACAGATGCCTTTCGGTTGTCAATTTGTGTAGAGGATTAGACGAGTCCGTCACCTCGGAGGCCACCTTCAACACTTCAGGAACGGGTTCGTGAGGAAAGGAGCGGTCGAACGCTTCGTCGATATCCTGCAATGACATGCCGTTCGCCAGGCATTGCAGAATGAGCGAAACCGAGAGCCGCGTACCGCGAATCGCCAGCTTTCCCCCGAGAAGTTGGGGATCCGCAACCACCCACTGGTAATCCCTGTACGGCGCTGGCTGACTGTTGGACACACCCACCGCCTTCTCGCTAAGTCGCAAGCACAGATGTACTGGCGCTGGAGCTGGCCTATCAGCTCCGGGATCCGCGCTTGCATACAGCGTCTCGCGAGCTTTGACGATCTCGTGCCGGCGGAAGGGATTACGGTGAAGCCGTTCCGCTTGAGGGCTCTGATCACTTCAGACCCGGAAAGGTCGCGGGTGACTGTCACGCGGGGACCAGAATCGGGTCGTGGATGAACCGCAGGCGAATGCGCTGCGGAGCTTCATCGTCGAAATGAGTTGCCACCGCGTCGACGATTTGAGCCTGCAAATCACGCGAGTCTTCACCCCGGGTCGTGATGCCGCCGGAACCGTCAGGTGTGTCCCAGCAGGCGACCAGCCAGCCCGAGTCCGCGTCACAACTCACCTCGAAGGTTATCTCGTCCATTGAGGTCATGTGTAAGCCTCAGGTTCAGCCCCGTCAACCGGCATCGGCAAGGCAATTTCGTAGTAGCATTACTCACCACGCAGAGAATTAACTTCGGTCTCTACGGACGCAACAATCCCCTCCCCGAAAAGCGAAAGGACGAGCGCCGCTGGTGCGCTCTCGCGCCGATTGCACAGATGGCAAACTAAAGATTTCGGACAAAAGCAAAAAGGGCTCGCAACCATCGCTGATTGCGAGCCCTCGGGAGGCGGCATGTGAATTCGTAACGCTCGAAAGCGTTCGAAAAAACCGCCTCGCGGGCTTAGACCCGGGTTGCCCCGAGTCTGTCCCAATATTTTGTCGGCGATCCTAGATCGCCGCTACAAGCTAACTGCCAATCGAAAATCGGCAATCAGCAACGACTTATCCCGGCGACGACCTACTCTCCCACGCAGTTACCCACGCAGTACCATCGGCCCTGGAGGGCTTAACTTCCGTGTTCGGGATGGGAACGGGTGTGACCCCTCCGGTATAATCGCCGGAAAACTTGAAAAGAAGTCATCATCAGTTCTCAGTCCTCAGTTTTCAGTCAAAACAGCTTTGAACCGAGGACTGACAACTGAGAACTGACGACTTCTTCTGAATAGCGCGGCGTCGTTGTGCTGACTCTTCGAAGCAAGGTGGACTCGAAGAGGGTAAGTCGAATCAGGACCGTCAGCGCAAACCATCAGTCTTCTGACCGAAAACTGATAACTGACCACTGTGTTTTGAGCAGAGATTATGGTCAAGCCGAACGGGCGATTAGGACCGGTAAGCTGAACGCATCACTGCGCTTACACCTCCGGCCTATCAACGCGGTAGTCTTCCGCGGCCCTTCAAAGGGTTCTCGGTGGAGTAGCTCTCCACCTTTTGCCCTTGGGAGATCTGATCTCGGGGCGTGCTTCACGCTTAGATGCCTTCAGCGTTTATCACTTCCAGACTTCGCTACCCAGCCGTGCCATGGGCATGACAGCTGGTACACAAGAGGTCTGTCCATCCCGGTCCTCTCGTACTAAGGA
>Ga0335078_10007863_pt1 | contig 15829 bp, 7 predicted proteins | sample Lox_Sample_32_FD_206711 | JGI IMG/M metagenome (GOLD analysis project Ga0335078, IMG submission 206711) | Soil microbial communities from Loxahatchee National Wildlife Refuge, Florida, United States - Lox_Sample_3.2 | ecosystem: Environmental > Terrestrial > Soil > Wetlands | place: USA: Florida... | reverse complement strand
AGCTTCACTGCCTTTAACGGATCGATTGTCGCCAATCACCAGATGCCTACCTATTTGACCGCCTTGTCGGCGGCGCAGGCCGCGGCAGCTTGATTGCCAATCCGCCAGCCGGCACCACAAAAGCCTGGTCCACTCCGCCTTCTCCGCCTTCAAGACGCGGAGCAAAAGTCAGTGAATCGGTGTATACTCAACCGTGCCGGGAGTCTGAAGTTGGGATCCCCGTTCAACGGTTTGGCCACCCGCCTTCCATTCAGAACCAGGGGCGCGACCGTCTCCACTTCAAATCTTCGGCTGGGAAAATCGCGATGAAAGAGTAGCTGTATGAAACGAGTTTTCGTAAGTTACAGCCGGACTAACCTGGACGTGGTGACGCAACTGATCCAGGATATCCAGGCGGTGGGGATCGATACCTGGCACGACCAAACCCTCACCGGAGGACAGCGATGGTGGGACAACATTCTCAGCAATATTGGGGAATGTGACATCTTTATCTCCGCGCTTTCCCCGCAGTCGTGGGATTCGGAGGCTTGCCGGAGCGAGCTGGCATACGCCGTTCAACTCGGTAAACCGATTCTGCCGGTGTTGGTCGCGGACGGCATTAACCTGAATCTGCTGCACGCGCCGCTCAACGAAATACAAGTGACGGATTATCGCGGACGCGACAAGGGCGCGGCCTTCGCGCTGATCCGATCGATCCACACGGCGCCCCCCGCGCCGCCGCCGCCCGACCCGCTTCCGGCGCCTCCTCGCGTTCCAATCTCATATCTGAGCAATTTGACAGAACGGATCGATTCCAGCGAGCCGATGGATTCGCAGGAACAGATCACCATACTCTTCGAGCTCGAAGAGGGGCTGCGGGGAGGCCGCTCTCCCCGAGAGATCCGCGACCTGTTGCTGCGGCTCAGGCGGCGCGACGATCTGTTGGCGAAAGTCGCCATCAAGATCGATGCCGCTCTGCGCACCGTGGCGGAGATGGCGCCCGCGCCGTCCGGCAACGATGCCACATTCGCCGCGCGGGCTACGGCGGGTTCCCAGCGAAACGCCCCCTCGGGCGACGCACCGCGGCCGTATGAGCCGAGACTCTGCCCGCAATGCCAGGCACCGGCGGCTGCGACCGCCAGGTTTTGCCAGGTTTGCGGCTCGTCGCTAGGAGAACCCAAAAACGCCAGGATGCCCGCTCCCGCTCCGGGACCACAGGCCCAGGCTGTGCCGAGATCGAAAAGCCGGAGATACGCGTGCACACCGGGCGACGGCAGCCGGATCATCGGCGAAGTTAAGAGTTGGCTTGACTCCCTTGACTTCGACTCCCAGCAGATGTCCACCGAGACCGGAGGTATCCTTCTTCAGATTAAGAAGCGCGGAGGGTGGCGCGACTTCGTGGGGATGGCTACATCGCTCAATATCGTATTTCATCAATCTTCCGACACTATGACGGTGGAGATCGGCGCCGGGAAATGGATCGACAAAGCCGCCGTGGGCACAGTCAGCATGTTCATTCTGTGGCCGCTTGCCGTGACGGCCGGCTTCGGCGCATGGGAGCAGGCAAAGATGCCCGATAAGATCTTCGATTACATCGGCAGCCGGCTGGTTTACAGGTAGTGCTTCGTGCCGTCCTCGAATTGCTTCCTCTCATAAGACTCGGGAATCAGCTATAAACAAGGGGTCATTCGCCGTTGCGACGTTGCCGGATGGAAATGATATCCTTCATGGCATGTCGCGGGTCTTTCTTTCGTACTCGCGGGCCGACGAAGATTTTGCGACCCGCTTGCGCAAGAGACTGGAAAGCGAAGCCCCCGACGTTTCCCTCTGGCAGGATCGCACGCAAATGCAGGGCGGAGTGGGTTGGTGGCAGCAGATCCAGGAGGCGTTGGAACAGGTCGAGTTCATGGTCCTGGTGATGAGCCAGGCCTCGCTCCACTCGGAAACCGTTCGCAGGGAATGGCACTATGCCCGTCAACAGGGGGTGTCCGTATACCCGGTGATCGCGGGGGATTTCGCTTTCGAAGTCCTGCCCAAGTGGATGAGCAACGTTCACTTCTTCGATCTCGACAAAGAGTGGGCGACATTCCTGCAATATCTGCGGACTCCGCCGATTCGCCATCGCGTGCCTTTTATGGCGCCCGATCTGCCGGCCGGTTTCGTCGAGCGCGCGGCTGAATTCACGGTAGTCCGCGATCATCTCGTGGATCGCAACCTGCGCAACCCGCTCACAGTTACAACGGCGCTGTACGGAACCGGCGGATTCGGCAAGACCACCATCGCGGCGGCACTGTGTCATGACGAGGATGTGATCACGGCCTTCTTCGACGGGATCCTGTGGGTGACCCTGGGGCGCAACCCGAACCTCCAGGCGGCCGTTACACTGCTGCAAAACGCGATTACGGGTGTGCCGAGGGCCTTTGCAGACCTGGAATCCGGCGTGTTAGCCCTTACCGAGCAGCTCCAGGATAGTACCTGTCTCCTGGTCATCGACGATGTCTGGGACATGTCGCACCTGCAATCGTTTCTGCGTGGCGGCCGGAGGTGTTCGCGGCTCATTACCACGCGGGATTTTCGCATCGCCGCCGAATTCACCCACGTACCGATCAACGAGATGCGCACCGACGAAGCCACCCGGCTTCTGACGCGAGGAATTCCGGCCGGGGATCTCGAGCTATTCGAAGAGACTGCCCGACGGCTGGGAGAATGGCCCCTGCTGATCGACCTCGCGAACGCTACCTTGCGTCTGAGACTCGCGCGGGGCGATTCTCCCGGCGGCGCCCTTGCCTATCTCAATCGAGCTCTAATGCGCCGCGGGGTGACCCGCTTCGATCCGTTGAACGAAGCCAAAATTGCCCGCACGATTGAAGTCAGCCTCGAATCATTGAACCGGCAGCGGCAGCACTACCTGGAGCTGGCGATCTTCCCGGATAACACGAACCTCCCGCTGACAACCGTGCAGGATCTTTGCGGGCTGGATGAATTCGAAGCCGAAGAGCTGGTGCAGTCGATGCACGACCTGTCCTTGCTGCAATTTGATTTGCAGGCCGGCACGTTTCGGCTGCACGATGCCATCGTAATCTGGCTCCGGGAACAGTTGACGGATCCGCAATCCATACACGGCAGGCTGTTAGCCAGATGGGGTGATCTCCATTCGCTTCCCAACGGTTACTCCTGGCGCTATATCGGGTACCACCTGGTCCAAGCCGGAAGGCGGGACACCCTGCGCGAACTGCTGCTGGATTTCGATTGGCTCCAGTCCAAGCTCGCCGCCACCGATGTGAACGCGCTGCTGGGCGACTGTGAATACCTGCGGGACGATGAAGCGGTGAGCCAGGTGCAGGCTGCCATCCGGCTTTCGGCTCACATACTCTCGCAGGACAAGACGCAGTTGGCGGGACAGCTATTAGGGCGGATTCGGATCAAGGCCGGTGGGCCGTCGAACTTACTGATGGAGCACGCGGCCGGCTGGCATGGAGCAGCCTGGCTGCGCCCGCTGAATCCGAGCCTGACGCCGGCGGGTGGACCGCTGCTGCGGACGATTATCGTCGGCAATACCGGCGTAGGTTGGGTGGGACTGATACCCGCGAGGGCGGTCGCGGTTTGCATCGCCGAGAGCGGGGCGGTTCAAGAGTGGGACCTGGAATCCGGTGCGCAAGCCAGCTCCCGGAAGCTGTCCGACGAGGCGGCCGGCACACTCCTTCCGTTGGAGCAGGATCGAGTGCTGTCCGCAACCGAAGGAATGGTCAAAATCTGGGATCTGAATTCCGGGAGCGTAGTCTGTGCGTTCGAAGGTCATACCGCCAGCGTGACCTGCCTGGCTGCAACCGCCGACGGGACACACGTTGTCTCCGGATTAGCCGACGGAACCGTCCGCATACTGCGAACCGATTTCGTCTCGGAAGTGTGCCGCATCTCCGCGCACTCCGACCGGATCTCAGCCATCTGCATTCTACAAGACAGCCTGGTTCTATCGGGTTCGCGGGATGGAGAGCTGCGGCTGTGGGATCTCCAATCCGGAACGAAAATCAGGTCGTTTCCGGCGCATGGCCGCGTTTCGGCGGTGACGGCGACCGCGGATGGCCTGTGGATTGCGGCCGGCCTTTCAGACGGAACTCTCAAACTGTGGAACGCCGGGACTGGAGCCGAAATCTGGAGCTCCGGAAGGCATCGCGACCGGATTGCCGCGATCCACGCGACTCCTGATGGCAAGAGGTTGGTTTCCGCGTCCTGGGACGGCACGCTGCGGCTGTGGGATCTGGGCTCCGGATCGGAGATCTACTGCATGGCCGGACACACAGCCCCGGTGACTTCAGTGGCCATCACCCGGGACGGATTGATGGCCGTCTCCCTGTCCGACGACGGCACGTTGAAGCTCTGGGATCTCAGGCGATGTGTTGGCGATGTCGTGCACAGCGGCCACACGGACACGGTGACCGCGATCTGCGCCAACTCACAACCGGGCCAGGTGGTCTCGGCGTCGCATGATGGCACGATCCGGTTTTGGGACGCCAACTCCGGCCGCGAATCACGCTCGATGCGCGCGCATGGAGACCATGTGACGGCCCTTGCCTTGTCCCTCGACGGGCGGCACGTACTTTCGGCGTCCCGAGACGGCGCCGCAAAACTCTGGAACGCCGCTTCCGGCGACCTGGTGCGCCTGCTCAGCGGCCACGAGGGTGAAGTGACGGCGGCGGCGATAAGCAGCGACGGGCTTTGGGCCATTACGGCATCCGATGACCGCACGGTTCGGGTCTGGGATATCGAGTCGGGCGCCGAGCTTCGCCGATTCATCCCTCATCCGCGAAGTGTCACGGCGGTCGCCATTGGCGAGAGGGGAATGGTGTTCTCCGGCGCATGGGATTCAGGCTCATGGGACGGCGCGCTCAAATTGTGGACGCTGGCATCCGGCGCGGAGATTTTTTCTTTTACCGGCCTTGCCGATTCCGTCACTTCGGTCGCCACAACCGCGGATTTCAGGCTGGCGATCTCCGGTTGCTGGGACGGCACAGCCAAGGTATGGGACCTGGAACACGGCTCAGAGTTAGTCTCTTACACAAGACACGCCGACTCTGTTCTGTCGGTAGCGCTCACCCCCGACGGAAAATACGCTGTGACTACGTCGAGCGATCGAACCGCTCACGTATGGGAGAGCCTGACCGGCCGGCCCCTGGCTCAGTTCAGCGGCGACGCTCCGATGACTGCGTGCGCGGTCATTGGCGACGGGCCAAGCATCGCTGTCGGCGATGCGTCGGGCGGGCTGCACTTTCTCCGCCTCGAACAGCCGCACCATGAGGCGGCCCCGCTTTCCGGCGCGAAGCCGGATCCGGCGCGAGCGGAGTTGTCCTCTGCGGCTGCGCAAGCGAACACTTCGGCGTAGAGGGCGAAGGATTCCTCACCAGCCGCACGGCGCCCATGCGACCGCCGGTATCGGTGCCGGCGGAAAGGGATTGCCGGCGCCGGCTGGTCTGCTCGATATAATCGGGACTCATGCACAGGCGCGAATTCTTGCGGCGGTTGGGAGCGGCCGGCGTGCTCACCTGCGGATCGAGTGCTCCCGGGCAAGTACCGCGGCGCGGTCCCGTTTCCCTGGTGGTGGATCCGGCCGATCCGGTCGCCTCTTCGGCGCCGGCGCAGTGGGCGGCGGGCGAGCTCGAATCGGCGCTGACGCAGGGCGGCTACACGGTGAAGCGCTGCGGCCGCATACAAGATGTAAACGCGAGCGGGCCTGTCATCATGGCTGCCGGCATCGCCACTCCCTCCGTGCCGGAGAGCCTCTCGCTCGCGGCTGACAGGGCCAATCGCCGGATCCTGGCCGGCGGATCGGATCCGCGCGGCCTGGTGTACGCGCTACTGGAGCTGGCCGACCGCGTGCGACTGGCGCCCGCCACGGCCTTTCAAATCCCCAGTCCCGTAACCGAGCGCCCCGCCAATCCGGTGCGCAGCGTGATGCGCCAGTTCACCAGCGAGCCGCTCGACAAGCCCTGGTTCCACGACCGCGAAATGTGGCCGCGTTATCTCGCCATGCTGGCCACGCACCGCTTCAACCGTTTCCACCTGGCGTTCGGCCTGGGCTACGATTCGCTGCAGCGCGTGGACGATTCGTATCTGCTTTTCCTCTACCCGTTCCTTCTCGGCGTGCCCGGGTACGGCGTCCGCGCCACCAATCTCGACGACGCGGAGCGCGACCGCAATCTCGCTACCCTGCGCTTCATCAGCGAACAGACGGTCGCGCGCGGCCTGGAATTCCAGCTCGGTGTGTGGATGCACGGCTGCCAGTGGCCCGACAGTCCGCGGGCACGCCACATCATCGAAGGCATCACCGGGGAGAACCATGCCCCGTATTGCCGCGACGCCCTGACGGCGGTGCTGAAAGCCTGCCCCGCGATTTCTTCAGTTGCGCTGCGGATTCACGGCGAGAGCGGCATCGCCGAGGGCAGCTACGAATTCTGGCGAACGGTATTCGACGGCATCCGGAACTGCGGCCGCAGGGTGGAGATCGATCTCCACGCCAAGGGGCTGGATTACCGCATGATCGGTCATGCCCTGGCCACCGGCATGCCCGTGAACGTCTCGCCCAAATACTGGGCGGAGCATCTCGGCATGCCTTACCACCAGGCCGCCATCCGCGATCTGGAAATGCCCGTGGCCGGCCACACCGGCGCCGGGCTGATGACGCTGAGCGAGGGCTCCCTGGTCTACACGCGCTACGGCTATGCCAATTTCCTGCGCGATGACCGGAAATTCACGGTGCGGCACCGCGTCTTCTCGGGCACGCAGCGGCTGCTGCTGTGGGGCGACCCGAAATCGGCGGCGGCGTATTCGCGCATGTTCCAGTTCTGTGGCTCGACCGGCGCCGACCTCATGGAGCCGCTCACCTGCCGCGGGCGGCGCGGCACCGGACTGCCGGGCGCCACGCGTACCGGATATGCGGACGCGCGCCTGGAGCCCAGGTGGGACTGGGAGAAGTACACGTATTGGTATCGCGTGTTCGGCCGCGCGCTGTACAACCCGGACGCCGCGCCCGAGGTCTTCGAACGGCAATTCAGCGGCCGGGATGGGCGCGCTCTGCAATCGGCCCTGGCCAATGCCAGCCGCATTCTGCCGATTGTGACCACGGCGCACATGCCCTCCGCGGCGTGCGATGCCTACTGGCCCGAGGTCTACTGGAATCACCCCATGGTGGCGGAAGCGCGGCCGAACCCTTACGGCGATTCCCCGGCTCCGAAAACGTTTCAGAATTCCAGCCCGCTCGACCCGCAGCTGTTTTCCCGGATGAGCGACTGCGCCCGCGAACTGTTGGGAAGCGGGCGAACCGCCAGATATTCGCCGCTGGAAGTCGCGCGGTGGCTGGACGATTTTGCCGCCGCGGCCAGCCGGGACCTGGCGATAGCCGGAACGGTGCGCCCGACCGACCTATCCCGCGCCGCAATCGACGTGGAGATCCAGATCGGGCTCGGCCGCTTCTTTGCCGCCAAGTTCCGCGGCGGCGTCTTTTATTCGATGCACGAGCAAACCGGCGACCGCCGCGCGCTCGAGCAGGCCCTGGACTTTTACCGACGGGCGCGAACCGCCTGGACGCAACTGGCGGACCGCGCGAAGGGCGTCTACGCCGCCGATCTCTCCGCCGGCGACAGGTTCTCCGTACGCGGCCAGTGGGCCGACCGCCTCGCCGGAATGGACCAGGACATCGCGGCCATGGAAGGGCGCCTCACCGCCGCGCAATTGGCGACCGATCCGCGGGTGAATGCGGCGATCGAGAAGGCGCTTGCGGATCCCCGCCGCGGCCCGGCTCCGATCCGGCACACGCCGCCGCCCGGTTTCCGCCCGAAGATGCCGGTGCCGCTGGAGATTACCGTGGAGCACGGCGGCACACCATGGGCCGCGCGACTCTACTACCGTCACGTCAACCAGGCGGAACGATTCGAAGCCGTCGAGATGGAAGCCCACGATAATACCTGCAGGGCCTCCATTCCGGGCGATTATACCGATTCGGCATATCCGCTCCAATATTACTTCGAACTGCAAGAGGGCCCGGACAGGGCGAGGCTGTTTCCTGGATTTGCCGCCGACTTACTCAACCTTCCGTATTTTGTGCTCCGCCGGGCGGGCTGAATCACGAGGCCGGCACAGGCCTTTTCCCGACGGAGAGCTCACCTCCGTCCCCGGCTCGCGTATCTGCTAACTTTCGATAACTCGCCAACGATAGCTCCTTTAACTATTGACCCCTCGCACACTTTACGGTGAAGTGGTTGCAGCGTAAGATTCGTACATGGCGGAGTCTGACACCACTTTGACAGAGGTGCTGGAGTCGGTCCCTGACGGCATCCTGGTGCTCGGCCCGTCAGGCGGGATTGACGCCTTCAACCGAAAACTCGCGGCAATGTGGAGCCTACCGGCAAAGGTGCTCGCTGGCCCCGGCTCAAGCGGCGTGCTTCGCCTGATCCTCTCGCAACTGAACGCTCCACGGGAGTTCCTGGCACAGGTACGGCGGCTGGTGTCCAACCCCGGAATCGTCACCAACGACACCCTTCGCCTCAAAGACGGCCGCATCGTCGAGTGTCATTCCGAACCGAGGGTGGTCAGCCGGGAAGTACGTGGACGCGTCTGGACATTTCGCGATGCGACCATCTTCATGGGCGTCGAGACGATGTTAGATGAGGAGCTCTATTTTTTTGATCTTCTCATGGAGAATGTCCCGGAGCGCATCTACTTCAAGGATCGGCAATGCCGTTTTACACGCGTCAACAGGGCCATGGCGCAACTTTTCGGATGTCATGACCCGGCGAAGCTGATCGGCAAATGCGATTTCGATTTCTTCAGCCAGGAACATGCCCAGCAGGCATACATGGACGAGCAGCAGTTGATCCATGAGCAAATCCCGATTTGGTCCAACGAGGAGAAAGAAACCTGGCCGGACGGTCACGAAACGTGGGTGCTCACCACCAAGCTGCCCTTGCGGGACAGGAAGGGCGGCATCGTCGGCACTTTCGGAATTTCGCGCGATATTACCGAGCGGAAGAGAGCCGAGCGGGCACTGGAGGAATCGGTGTCCCTGGTCAACGCCACCCTGGAGGCGACGGCCGATGGCATTCTGGTGGTGGATCAGAAGGGGCGCGTCGTCAGCCACAACGAGCGATTTCTGGATCTGTGGCGCATTCCGCCTTCGCTGGCCGCCACTAAGGAGGACTCCGTCATCCTGGGTTCCGTAATCGGCCAATTGCGGGAGCCGGAGCGTTTTCGCGAGGGCGTGGAACGCGTGTATGCGGAGCCGGGCCGGGAAACCTCCGACGTTCTGGAGTTCAAGGACGGCAGAGTATTCGAACGAACCTCGCGGCCGCAGCGAATCGGGTCGGAGATCGTGGGGACGGTCTGGAGCTTTCGGGACATTACCGGGAGCAAACTGGCGGAGGAAGCCCTGCTCCACGCCAAGGAACAAGCCGAGGCGGCCAGCCGCGCCAAGAGCGAGTTTCTCGCCAACATGAGCCACGAGATCCGGACGCCCATGAACGGCGTGATCGGAATGAACGGCCTGCTGCTCGATACCGATCTCACCGCCGAACAGCGCGAATACGCCGATACGGCCCGCCGTTCCGGCGAAGCGCTGCTGGCCGTGGTGAATGACATTCTCGATTTCTCCAAGATCGAAGCCGGCAAGCTGCAAATCGAGTCGCTGGTATTTGACTTGAGACTGGTGATCGAAGACGTCGACGAGATGCTGGCGGCCAAAGCCGAGGAAAAGAAGCTCGACCTGATCCTCGAGTACCCGCCCGCGGTTCCGCGCCACTTCATCGGCGACGGAGGACGCATCCGCCAGGTGCTGACCAACTTCGTCGGCAACGCCATCAAATTCACTCCCCGGGGCTACGTGGTGGTGCGGGTGGAGTGCGAGAACCAGGGCACGGAGACGGCGCAGATGCGCGTGGCCGTTACCGACACCGGCATCGGCATCGCCGAAGACAAGATCAGCCAGCTTTTCGAGCAGTTCAACCAGTTGGATGGCTCGACCACCCGCCAGTACGGCGGTACCGGACTGGGTCTGGCGATCTCCAGGCGGCTGGTGCAGATGATGGGCGGCGAGGTCGGCGTGGAGAGCCGCAAGGGCGAAGGCTCCACGTTCTGGTTCACGCTGCCGATGAAGCTCGATTCGCAGCCCCACGTGGCACCGGCGCCGACGGCCGAATTGGCCGGGCTGCGGGTGCTGGTGGTGGATGACAATGAGCTCAACCGCCGCATGCTGCATGAGCAGCTTTCGGGGTGGGGAATGCGCGACGGGAGTTGCGCATCGGGCGAAGAAGCGCTGCAGGCTTTGCTCAGAGCGCGGGTATCGGGCGATCCCTACTCGGTCGCGATTCTCGACTACCAGATGCCGGAGATGGATGGCGCCCAACTGGCGCGAATCCTCAAGGATGACCCGGCTACGCGCGACCTGGTTTTGGTCATGCTGACTTCCGTGAGTCAAACCAAGGCGGTGCGGCTGGGTTTACCGTGCGATGCCTACCTGGTGAGGCCGGTGCGGCAGTCGCAGCTTCTGCAAACCATCGCCACTGCCTGGGCAAAGCGGGGCCGGCAGATCGAGACGATGACGCGCCCGACAGCGGCACGATCGCTGGTAGCCGCCAAGCCCGGACACTTACGGATTCTGGTGGCGGAAGACAACGCAGTGAACCAGCGGGTGGCGGTTCGGATGCTGGAGAAACTCGGCCTCCGCGCCGATGTCGCCGCCAACGGCCGCGAAGCCGTAGCGCTGTACGGAATGCTTCACTACGACCTGGTTTTGATGGACTGCCAGATGCCGGAGATGGACGGGTACGACGCCTCGCGGGCGATCCGGTGCCAGGAAGGCCCGAACCAACATGCGCTGATTGTGGCGATGACGGCTGAAGCCATGACCGGAGCACGCGAACGCTGTCTGGCCGCGGGCATGGACGACTATATCGCCAAGCCGGTGCGGCTGGAAGACCTGGCCGATATTCTGAATCGACGGTTAGAGGCCTCACATGATCAAACGCCGGCGGTTGTCCGGCAGGACTGAGTTGCGGGTTTCGCAGATCAGTCGAAGACGGTCTCTCGACAATCGCCATTTGACGAACGCCCGACAGAAGACGGTCTTTGCCTGTATCAGCACATTCGGCGGGGTCGGTTAGCGGCACTAACTCGTTGATCCGGCATGAGGGAACCGGAGTGTTCCATCGAGCGGGATTGGACTCTGAGATGCCTTCCGAACCATGAGGAGTAAGCTGGAGGTGGCGGTATCGCCGTATGGGACGGGATTCCGCAGTTTTTTGCAGACTCCGACTGGTATGACGCAGATTGAGCCGAGGCGATTGTGGGAGTCCACCGAAGGCAGTCCTTTACCTCTGGGTGTGTCCTGGATCGAATCCGAGCAGGCATTCAATTTTGCCGTTCACGCGGAGCACGCGGAAAGCGTTTGCCTTCTGCTGTTCTCCGCGGCGGAGCTGGTGAAGCCGTGCGCGGCTTTCCATTTCGATTACCTGCGCAACAAATCGGGACAGATCTGGCATTGCCGCGTCCCGGCCGCTGAAGTCGGGGAAGCAAGCTATTACGCATACTCGGTCTCGGGTGAGAACCTTCCCCAGCTTCATACCTTCGACCCGCAGAAGGTTTTGCTCGACCCCTACGCGCGGGCCGTCTTTTTTCCCCCGGATTTCGATCGCACAGCCGCTATGCGGGAGGGATCCAATGCAGGACGGGCGCCCCTTGGAGTATTGACCGCTCACCGCACGGGTTTCGACTGGTCGGGCGATGGTGCGGTCGATCACGAATCGGGCGCCATCATTTACGAGCTACACGTCAAAGGATTCACCCGCAATCCCAATTCGGGCGTCGATTCGTCGCGCGCCGGAACCTATTCCGGCCTGGTGGAAAAAATTCCTTATCTCAAGGAACTCGGGATCACGATTGTCGAGCTGATGCCGGTGTTTCAGCGCGACCCGCAGGAGGGCGATTACTGGGGCTACATGCCGCTGAATTTTTTCGCCCCGCACGCGCAATACGCCAGCACCCGCGACGATGACGAGCAGCACCTGGAATTTCGAGAGATGGTGAAGGCTTTCCACCGGGCCGACATCGGAGTGGTCCTCGACGTGGTTTACAACCACACTTGCGAGGGCGATCACCGGGGTCCGATTTACAGTTTCAAGGGATTGGATGCGGCGGCCTATTACATGCTTTCCGGCGACCAGGCCAGTCCGTATGCCAATTACTCCGGCACCGGGAACACGCTGAACTTCGGTGAAGCGCACGTGCGCAAGATGGTGATCGACAGCTTGCGCTACTGGAAGCGGGAGATGCACGTGGATGGATTCCGCTTCGATCTGGCCTCGGTATTCAGCCGCAATGCGGACGGTTCCCTCAACTGGGGACACGCTCCCATCTTCAGCGAAATCGCCGCCGATCCGGAGTTGGGCCGGGTGCGTCTCATTGCGGAACCGTGGGACACGGGAGCCTATCAACTGGGCCGGGGGTTCCCCGGCGTGACCTGGCTGCAGTGGAACGGGAGGTTTCGCGACGACGTCCGCCAATTCGTCAAAGGCGACCCTGGAATGGTCCCCGATCTCATGCGGCGGATCTACGGCAGCGACGACTTCTTTCCAGACGACCGCGCCAGCGCTTATCACGCGTACCAGAGCGTCAACTTCGTCACCTCTCACGATGGCTTCACTCTCTACGACCTGGTGTCTTTCAACTCTAAGCGGAATTGGGCGAACGGTCAGGAAAACCGCGACGGCATGAATGAGAACTACAGTTGGAACTGCGGTTATGAAGGCGTCGATAACGCGCCGCCGGAGGTGCTCGAACTCCGCCGCAGGCAGGTTAAGAATTTCTGCTGCCTGCTTTTCCTTTCCAACGGGGTCCCGATGTTCCGCGCCGGCGACGAGTTTCTGAATACGCAATCCGGCAACAACAATCCCTACAACCAGGACAACGAGACGAATTGGTTGGACTGGGACCAGCTTCGGGAGAACCAGGACATCTTCCGGTTCTTTCAGAAGATGATCGCTTTTCGCAAGGCTCATCCGAGTTTGGGCCGAAGCAGGTTCTGGCGTGAAGACGTGTCCTGGTACGGCGCCGGACCGGCAGCCGACCTGTCGCACGAATCCCACAGCGCGGCCTTTTGCCTTCACGGCGCTTCCCAGGAGGATGACGACATGTACGTCATGATCAACGCCTACTGGGAGCCGGTGACCTTCGAGGTTCAGGAGGGTACGCCGCAAGAGTGGAAGAGAATCGTCGACACGGCCTTGCCAGGTCCGCGGGATTTTGTGGACTCCGGCGCGGCTATCGATGGCATGCCGTACAAAGTCGCGCCGCGCTCGATCGCGGTTCTGCTGCGGCCGCGCCGCCGCGCACCGGAATCCAGCTCGCGGCCCGCATAAAGCGCAGCGATCCCATTGCGGGCTGGGCCGCCGCCGTCTTCGAATTGGGCGGTTCGAGGCTATAATTGAAACTCGACCATCTAGGAGACTCCCCGCAATCGCACCCCTCCTACTTGCCTTTGCCTTCGCCAGCGGTGCGGTACCACTTACCCTGGCCACGAGTTCACAGAACGTCACGTTCACCGGAACGGGCGTCAACACCAGCGGAGCCGGAACCTCGCACGTGAGCTGGCACCGGCGCCGGCAACTGCTCGGTGGGCGCGGTTGGCACGAGCAACGGCGGCACGATCACCTTTGGTTCCGCCTAAGGCGGTGGGCGCGTTCACGCCGTTAAAATCGGAACCGGTCCAGGTCTGGGAAACGACCGTGGCGAGGTCGGTTCCGTAGATTTCGATCCAGGTGGCGGGGGCGATGCTCGTGAATCCACCATAGGCCGAGGCGCTGATCAGGCCGTCCGGCGAAGTGATCTTGGGTGTTGGCGACGCCGCAACCATAACTGCGCAGATGCAGCCGTGGCGCGGGCACTCGTGCCACGTCACATACCGCACGATGTTAAGTTATTTTTGAGGCGATCCTTAGCGGCCGCAAACGGCATCGAGGCAGTCGAATGGTACTCACTCCCGAGCAGCAAGCCATTCTGGAGGGATCGCAGGGGCCGTACCTGGCGACCTGCATGCGCTGGCTGGTGGAATGGGGAGACGTTATGGGCGCGCGCAGACTGATACGCGTCGACAATACCCACGCCCTGCTGCCCGTTCCCAACCAGATGGCGCGCGGCGCCCGCCGGGAAACCATCGAGCGCTATGTCGAGGGTCTGCGCGAGGCATGCCGCCATCGAACCGCGCCCGGTTGCTATTGCACGCTTCACGTCAATTTCGTCACGCTGGACGACATTACCTTGAAGGAGAACGATCCGGAACAGGTCGGCATGCAGCGGGAGATTGCGGACATGGCGGCTGCGGCGGGCTTTATTCCGACATTCACCTGCGCGCCCTACCTGGTGGGGAACGTTCCGCTCAAAGGCGAGATCTGCGCGTGGACGGAATCCTCGGCGGTGGTCTATGCGAACTCGATTCTGGGTGCGCGCACCACGCGCCACGGCAACGAAAGCTCCATTGCAGCTTCGCTGCTCGGGCTGGCGCCGGAGTTCGGCGTGCTTCTCGACGAGAACCGGAAAGGAACGCTCCGGGTGGATGTCGCCGCCGATCTCACCTCTCCCACCGATTGGGGCGCGCTGGGTTATGTCGCGGGCAAGGCCGCCGGACTGGGAATCCCGGTGTTCAACGGCGTCCGCCGGCCAAGCCAGGCCGAAGCCAAACAATTGTGCGCCGCACTGGCGACATCGGGCGGCGTCACCATGTGCCATATAGCGGGCGTGACACCGGAAGCTCCCACGCTCGAAGCCGCCTTCCACGGGGATGTCCCCGCTCCGAGCCTGACCTTCACCAACGAAACCCTGCGCGAGGCGTACCAATCGCTGCGCCAGCGGACGGGCGACGACATCGACTCGGTCATCCTGGGGTGTCCGCACGCTTCGATCCGCGAGATCGCGGAAATCGCCGCGTTGCTGCGGGGCAAGCGGGTAGCGCAGCCGGTCCGGTTGTGGATCGACACCGCCCGGGGCACCAAGGGCGGCGCCGATGCCATGGGATATACGAAGATCATCGAAGACGCGGGCGGATGCATCCTGTGCGACACGTGTCCGACCAACCTGCGGATCCCCGCCCGGCGGATCGTCACTTCGGGCTTCAAACAGGCCCACTACGCACGCGGCATGGTGGGAGCGGAGGTAATCGTAGCCAGGCTGGAGGCATGTATCCGCGCGGCCCTCGCCGGAAGGTGGATGGGCGATGAGTGAATCGTTCCAGCTCGGAGGGCGCGGCGTGGTTAAAGGACGGGCGGAAGGAATCGCGCTGGTGGCCGATGCGACGCTGTCCTTTTGGGGAGAGGTGGATGCAGTCTCGGGCAAGGTCATTGCCGTAGGCCACCCGCTGGAAGGTTGCTCGCTTCGGGGATGCGTGCTCGTCATTCGTTCCACCAAGGGATCGTCCGGAACGCCGTTGACACTCGACCTGGCCAAGCTGGAGGGAACGGCGCCCGCCGCCTTCATCAACGTGGAAGTGGACAGCCTGGCCGCTCTGGGCTGCATCGTCAACCAGATCCCCATGATCACGGACCTGGAACAGGACCCATTCGCGAGTATCCGCACGGGCGACCGCGTGGTGGTGGATGCCGACCAGGGCGTGGTGATCGTGACACGTGATTGCTGATCGTCCGCGAGGATTTCCGCCCCGGGCTCCCGAAGACCAACTGCGCCACCGGAGGACAGTGAAATAGGTCACATTCGTCCATGTACGGCGACCGATCCCCCCTCCAGCCTGCTGATTCTAAAGGGAGTGTTTTTGGAGGCGCGGGTCGGAATCGAACCGACGAATAAAGGTTTTGCAGAC
>Ga0335078_10007862_pt1 | contig 15829 bp, 10 predicted proteins | sample Lox_Sample_32_FD_206711 | JGI IMG/M metagenome (GOLD analysis project Ga0335078, IMG submission 206711) | Soil microbial communities from Loxahatchee National Wildlife Refuge, Florida, United States - Lox_Sample_3.2 | ecosystem: Environmental > Terrestrial > Soil > Wetlands | place: USA... | reverse complement strand
CCGGCCGTCCGCCACGGAACATGGCAGCTACCAGGGAAACAGGAGACCCTAGTCACGCACGCCCCGAAAGCCGCCAGCACCGCCGCAAACCCCCTTTGACACGGCGCCGCTCCTTCAGGGATGACACTGATCTTCCCCGGCAAGACCTCGGCACCTATCAGGAAGGACGGACCGGACTCGACTCGTCCCCTTCCACGCTGCCGACCCGTCTGCATCACAGCGTGCCGGAAGCGGAGGGAGAATATGCTCCGAGCGTGAATGCCACAATAGTGATCATCATCGGTGCGGCGGTTGCCGGCGGCATCGCTGGAATCATCGGACAGAGGCTCAGACTGTCATGGCGGCGGAGTAGAGCTCGCAACCGCTCCGAGATCGGCGAGTAGCAGCGGTTGTCAAGTGCAGATTGACATTGACTACAGCGCCAAGCCGGACCTGGGCATCGGGCTACCTGGCCGGATTTTGGCCGCACAGCAACGCTCAAAGCTAACGCCTGCTGCACATCAATAAGCAACGCTTCTGCAGCCAGCCGGTGGGTGGGCAGCTAGCCAATGCTCCTGTAGCTCTCTACGGATCAGAAGGTCGACCTGCCCAGCCGCAGGGCAGGCCGAGTACTCAAGTGAGTAACGATCGCCGCCACCAACGGTAGACGCCAGCAGACAGCGGCGGACGGCATCTCGCAGGTCAAGCCCGATACTGTCCTGAGAGCCGAGCCGTAAGTTGGCTTCGGGACGAAGGAGCCAACATGACTTTAGGACTCAAGTTATTCTCTATAGTTACTTGGAAATCGAGTACGCTCATCGGTGTTCGCGTGAGAAAGAGCGTGATGACTCAATCTAGCACGAGAGAAATCAGTATCCTTGCAATCGGCGTGTGTAAATTCAGCACCTTCGAAGTTGGCGCCGTCTAGGCTGGACTTAGTTAGCAAGGTACCCACCAGCCTCGCATTTACAAACCTTGTGCCATTAAAATCGGCACCGGACAGGTCTCCAAAGTAAAAGTCTATGTCAGAAAAATCCAGATTGTTAAGAACCGCGAGAGAAAGATTGACGCCAGTAAGATCGACATAATACTGATCATGAGCAGAATTCCGATTTCCAATGACCTTCATGGCTGCAATCACATCAGGGCGCGGAGGCTCGTTCCTTGGACGGCTTCGCTGCATGTTCTTATTATCCGGGGCCGTAGGGGCAAACGGTAGAGGTCGCTCCAGCCATGAATCATGAGAATGCTCGCGCACATATGTAGCCAAAACCGCAGTCACAGCCGACTGATCGCGCCCGCCATAGTATCTAACAGAATCTGTCATAATGCGCTCAAGAGCGTATATGCCACCAATCCGCACTTCCATTGCCGATGAACCAAGCTGGTCAACGGCTTTCGCAAACCGGTCTGTAGCAAGACCTTGCTCGGTCAGCTCCAATGTTCGGGCGCTCTGTTCCCCCTGTTGCCGTTGACTAGCCTCGGTAAGCTCTAAAGTCCTCCTTGTTTGTTCAGCTTGCTGCCGCTGACTGATCTCGGCCAGCATTAGCGTCTGGCGGTTTCGTTCGCCTTGTTCCCGCGCAAGCGCAAAATTCCTTGCCGTATAGAAAAGCGCTCCCGCAGCAAAGATTCCTGCTCCTAGCTGTAGAAAACGTCCACGTGCTGCGTCCCGGGCTTCTCGCAGACCCGCGATGCGAGCTGTGCCAGAGAGGCCGCTTACGTCATGCTGCGCAAGCCAGTCAGCAAGTGGCCAGAAAAACAAAATGATTAGCATGATACCTAGCCCCGTGAGCCCGAGCCATACTACAGGCCTCGCAATACGCTGTCTTGGCGGGGTCCCACTATCTTCGGAGCTGTCAGTCGTATCAACTGCCATCAGGGCGCCTCCCTATCTACCAAACCCTTGATGAAGGTACCGCCTTTCACCATCATTGTCAGCCCCGTGGGCCAGCCTCGGATGGAAGGTCAGGAACGTTGTCGAGTTGTACCGTCTTCTTCCTGCCCACTGCCGGCAAGGGCTTTGCGACCTGTCCCTGCGGTCCTACAGAGGGTAAGTCGCTAAGCGAAACAACGGCCGGTGACACCCACAGACGCCGGGACTCATGTACTGACGGTTCAAAGCAGGTCAGACAGGGTAAGCCTGGCGCATCCCACATGGCCTCGAACGAAGAGCCGCCGTGCCCGGTGCGTGCCCGATGGCTCAGTCATACTCGGGGACTCACGGCCACTCGTGGACCGCCCAAGGGCATGTTGGCTTGCGAGGAACTGGTCAGGCCTGCACGTTGCACTCATTCCCAAGCTGATAGTGCTCTGCGATTGTCCCACGCAGGACGCATGCGATCTGGAAGCCGGGGTCAACCCAGCCGTATTGGCTTGTGGCCTTCCGGCAGGTCGAGGCGTAGCCGGTATCCCACCCATCCGGCCCGGCGGGCCGACTCGCGTAGGGGCTTACGTTGCTGGAACATCTCCGGGTGCTGGAGATCAGCTGGGAGATAATAGATCGCGTGCGCGGACCTGTCCGTGTTGGTGACCACGATGAACAGCGGGAAGTAGATGCCCGCGTCCATGCGCTCCTTCTGCGGACCCCAAGCTGATCCCATGAGAGCCCGCGGGAGAGTGTCCACGTCCGCACGTTCGGTCGTCTTGACCTGGGCCAGGTATCCGCAGAAGTCACAGATGACGTCGGCGCATCGGAAGTTGACGGGCAACTTCCGGAGGGTGGCGGCATGCTTGCACCTTGGGCAGGACAGACGGACAACGACCGTCTCGCCGTAGTCACCGAGGATCTGACGTGAGGTTCGCGGCACGGCAGGACCGTAGTCGGCTGCCGCGGACCCTGCAACGATGCCGTGCCAGGCCTGCGGAAGACCGTGCTAATAGATCTGCTAACAACGACCATGGACGGACGGGGACGCGGCTGGAACCAGAAGCCAGGCGAGCAGGGTTGGAGTGACTTGGTGGACGGCCGTGGACGGGTCAAATCTTCCTCGTAATGCGTAGGTCATCGGTTCGATTCCGATAGGCGGCTCCACCACGAAGCCCCAGCTCTTAAGGGTTTTTCGCATCCGGCTCCAGTTCGGATTCCGTTCGAATGCGCCCCTGCGGTAGCTCAGATGCCCCCCGTGGTGCCCCCGATCAGCCGGGCGGCTAGCTGGCATCCACCAAGTGGCCCCGGGTGAACCAGGGGTAGCCCAAAGGATGTCCGACCGGGGAGGTGACCTGACGTCGCGCCGATCAGTCAGGACAACTGTCCCCTCTTCCGGTCCTCGACCGAACGCCCAGCGGTCCGGGTCGACTCGCCGCCGGACATGGTGATGCTTGCCGAAGGGGTGCCCGCGGCGTGCCCGATCGGACGGCGACCTGCGGGGACTCACGATCGCATCACGGGCGCGCCGCGTCGGTGCTGACCTGCGGCGGGCCGGGTCCGGCCGTCCGGCCCGCAATCTATGCAAGCAGGGGGGTCATGGTTCGAGTCCCCCGAACTGAAGATGTTACACATAGAGGTGATAGACGACTATCAATCGTCCCCCGTAGTCTCAGGGCTTATGACCACGGCCGATGACGACCCCGATCGAGAGCACGAGAATCAGGCTGAGGCGCCCGCCCCTGCGGCCGAGACTCCAACAGGGCTCCAACAGGCGGCATCGGGGATAGCGGAAGCGCAAGCCTGGAAAGGGCAGCAGATCGCAGAGGGCTGGCGCAAGCTCGTGAACGCATTACGCCGACGGGAGGAGGGAGGGGGGTAGCCTCGTCAGCATCCTGACCGGCTTGGTCTGGCCCGCTCCCTGCCGGGCGGGTCGACGGCAGACGGGATGATCAGCAGGACAGGCGTCCGCAGGAGCGCTGAGGGCATGCTCAAGACGCCACGTACCCTACGGCGGCGCTGCATCAGGAGGAAGACTGGTACATCGCGCAGTGCCTGGAGGTTGACGTGGCCAGCCAGGGTCACACCATTGACGAGGCGCTGGTAAATCTCGCTGAGGCCGTCGAGTTGTACCTGGAGGAAGTGGGCGACCCTACGGGCACATCACCACAACGCCGCTAGTGATTTCCTTCCAGCTTCCTGCCGCGTCAGCCCGGCGCTCTCTGACCTGGCGGTACGGAAGGTCACGAAGGCGCTGGAGTCGGTCGGCTTCTCTCACGTGCGCACCCAGGGCAGTCCTGCGGTCTACCGGAACCGGGCAGGGCGGTGGCTGTAATCCCCGCAACAGGGCTTTGTTAAGCGTGGCACGCTTGCGTCGATCTTGCAGGCAGGTCTGGCCCTGACGAGTTCCTCAAGCTTCTCGACTGAGCCGGTAACAAGCGGTGTGGCGCTATGCGGAGTGCGTGGATTCGGCTAGCGGGCGCCAGATGATCTTGCTAACGGATTCGCTAACAACGATCCTGGATCGCTATCGCCCCGGGTGGAGTCTGGAGCCCAGTGAACTGGCATTGAGTGACGTAGTGGACGGTCCTGGACGTCTTGAAACCGTCCTCGTAATGCGTAGGTCATCGGTTCGATTCCGATAGGCGGCTCGCAGCTCAAAGGCCCCCCCGATCATGGATGGGGCCTTCTTGCTAACGGGCGTGCAGCGGACAGTCGCTAGCCTGCTGCCCGTGGAAAGTGAAAGCAGTGTGCAGGACTGGGAACAATTCAGGGGCAACCTCAAGCGTGCAGGGGTACAAATCGCCCAATACCTCAGGGAGGGCAGAGGGAGCCGCGAAGAGCTTGCCGGTCTCCTTGACGACATGTCCCATCTCGTGGGGACTACTCTGCCCGACATGGTGGTGATCTCATAAGGTCGCTTGGCTCCGGACGAAGAGGCCCGGCCGTGCCAGCGATCGTTTCCGACAGCGTGGGCGTACCTTACAAATGAGGGCTCCCTGGGCTCTCGGTTACTCAGAGCATCTACATGGTGCCGTGCGTCCCGGCGGCTATGGCCAGGCCGACGACGATGATGACGATGACCAGGCTCACTACCACCCAGCCGAGTATCAAGCCCGTGAGCGCCAGCCCGGCACCCTGTTCTCCGGTGCGCCTAATCTGGGACCGGGCCACGTGGCCCAGCACGATCGCTGGGATGGTGGCCACCGGCCCGAACACGAACTGCGCGAGCCCGCAGGCGAGGCTTGCGATCGCCAGTGGGTTGACCTTGGCTACCGGGGTCGCCACAGTCGTCCCCGTTCCCGGGAGTTCCAGGCTCGGCCGGGCGGCGGGTAGATCAGTCACCAGCGAGTCCAGGTCGGCGAAGGTACGCGCAGACATGGCGCTGTCCAAGCGGGTGTCGTACTCATCCTTGGACAACTGGCCTTCGCTGTAGGCCAGGTTGAGGAGTTCCACCACGCGGTCGCGGTCCGCGTCAGAGGCGCGCAATTTCCCCCGTTCGCCAGCGGCGGCGAACGTCCGGGTGCGTTCAGCGGATTGGACCACGCGGGGCGCAGCCGTTCGTAGTCCGCGCTCGTCGTCCGTGTTCCGCTGGGGCTTGCCGGCCGGCGGCGGGATGTCCGTCTCGTTCATCTGCACCACCACCTACTCTGACGCTGCATCCTGAGTGACTATCCCGGCAAGTGCCGTTGGTCCCGGCGATAGTACTTACAGGAGATAACCCCACACGGCCGACGACTGCACCGCTACCAGCTCACCCGGCTGAGGCAGCCACTACTGGAGCCCGGCGCTCATCCCCCGTCGCGGGTCAGGGGCCAGGGGTGGTGCGCTCCGTGTGCGTGCCTAGGGAGTGGCTCCGTCCGAGATCATGCCTGGCGCCGTGCTAACAGAGATTTTCGTACCTGTCCCGGCTCACCGCCCGTTCGAATGCCGCTCTCGGGTGCTTCGGATGCCCCCGTGATGCCCCCGACGAACCGGGCGGCCTGCGCACAGGTTGGCATCCACCAGGTGGCCGTAGAGGTCCATCGTCATCGCGGCGGTAGCGTGCCCCAGCACCCGCTGAACCACCTTCGGGTCCGCGCCTGCGGCCAGCCATAGCGAGGCGGCCGTGTGACGTAGATCGTGAACCCGCACGGCCGGGACACCTGCTGCCGCTTTGGCAGCCAGCCAGCCGAACGGATCCACGATCGGGATCAGCTCACCCACCAACGGCACCGTCCGGGCGCGTTGTTCTTCAGCGTGTCCACATACAGCGCACCACCGCCACCGCCGCTGGCCAGCGCAGCGCGACTCAGCCGCAGGTCAGGACCAGGCACAGGGGACTGCCCCCGGGGAACGGCCTGGGCACGCTGACCATCCCTCCAGCGAGGACGAATCCTCACAGGCAAGGAGTCAACTCAACCGGGGCAGTCCCAATCCTGCCACCCTCAGCGTGAGCGCCTCGTGCTAAATGGACGCACCGTGGCGAGCATCCTGTGATCTGGTGGCTTGTGATGCATCAAGTTAAGCTGATCTGCCAAGGGGGGTGAAGTCCCGGGTGAATTCATCAAACATTGCAATAGCCTTGTCGGTCCCGGTACTGACCGCTATGGTCGGGGTGCTCGCTGTGTGGTTTCAGGACTGGCGTAACCATAGAACCCAGGTTGGACAACGCCGGCTGGCGCTTGAAGACGCGCGGCTTCAGGTTTCCTTCGCCGCCGAATGGTGGAATGCAGAGAAGTTAATCTCGGAGTCACCCGAAAGAATGGAAAGCGTGACCAGGCTGGCCACCCAATGGCTGGCGGAGGCATCTGAACGAGTGGCATGTCTAGAGAGGGCACCTGAACAGCTGGCAGGCTCCGAAGCTCCAGCAGGTGCAGCCAGTTCACGGATAACACTTCGACGGATGCTTCTGCTTTATGAACTGCATGGCTGGGCGGCCAAAATAATTAGAGTAGTATTTTTCATTTCCTTGGCCCTGCTTCTGTTGGAAGGGACATCCATACTGTACGACCCGGCCCACCTTATTGGTAGCGACGTGGGAATAAGTATCTTCCTCGCGATCGTCACGTTGGGTCTTCGGTTCTGGGCTGCATCCAACGATAGTTCTAAGAAGATGAGGCTCGAATCAGGCGATTCATCTGAATCGCTGGCCAAAGCCCACGACCGACGTCAAGAACACCCAAAATCCTAGATCATGCGACTCAGCGACCGCCACGGCCGAGATTTGCCCATGGGCAGGCCTGCGTAGCATAGCTGGCACGGTTGCTCGACTTCGGGACTAAGAGGTCAATTGACACCCGCTGCTGACACCAACGATCTCGGACACCACAGATCTCCTACAGACGGCCGGGCGCGGTTCTCCGGGTTCAGGGGCGATCCCGGACGCCTGGTGTGGATTTGCAAGCAGGTGGTCACAGCCAAGCTGGCATGCGCCAGCTGGCCACTTGGCTGACCATAACGCGATCTTAAGAGCCACTCGATACGCTGATCCGCCCCTTCCCCTTATAGTGCCTGTCTCGCGGCGCGGCTCAGCCGTGTGCAGCGCGGTGACCTGTGCGACAATGGTGAGCATCAGTAATACATGCAGAACAGCCTTGCACAGCCGGTGGCCGCCCTGAAACGCTTAAGGCTCAAGTGACTATGATCGCTCGGCCTAAGCGGGCTCCCATCGCAGGCCGTCGTTGTCCTCGCAGATGATTTGCTCGCCATCACCAGCCACCCCGCTCACACCAGCGTGGCAGTGGGGCAGAACTCACCAGCCTCGTAGCAGTTGCCTGACGCTGTGGTCGGATGGTGGGCCACCAACCGCCTCCAGAGGGTTGGTCTTGTCCACCGTGCTAACGGATCTGCCAACACCGACCATGGATAGCAGTGGACCTGGGCGGAAAGAGGAGCCTGGCGAGCAGAGCGGACGGTACGCGGTGGACAGTGCTGGACACCTTGAATCCTCCTCGTAATGCGTAGGTCATCGGTTCGATTCCGATAGGCGGCTCCCACGTCAGGGGCCCCTTCCGATCGTGGAAGGGCCCCGGACCGGGGGGTGGGCGGCCGGGCTGCAGCTGGCCACCCTGTCCCTGCCCGGCGAGGCGAAGCTTCTGCACTGTGTACGCCCGTCCCCTGCTGTCGTGTCGTGTGACGCTTGTTGCGAATGATCTATTAGGGCTTTCTGAAGGCACAGAGACAATTGGTGATCCAGCACTAATTCCACTTGTGTTATGCGGCTAAGAAGCTCTCCGGTTCAGGACCTTTGCCCCTGTGCTGCACTTCATGCTCAAGCGACCTTGGGGTTTGCGGCGCTTCGGTGAGGTGACTGATCATTTAAGACCTGGGGGCGGAGATGTGTGATGACCATGCCGGGATTTCCCGGCGCACGTTCCTCCATGGAGCGGCGGTTCTTAGCGCAGCAGCAGCAGTTGGTATGCCGGGCGGGCTCACACCCAGGTTGCCGCTGCGCTCGCCGCTTCGCGCGGCCGCCGCCGACGGCACCAACGCCTACTCCATGGCGATGCACATTCATTCCTCGTTCAGTGAGCAGAACGGCTCTATGGACGGCCACCTCTACCAGGCGACCAAGAACGCGGTGGATGTCTTGTGGTGGACCGATCACGACCACCGGATGGATGCCATCAACTACCGGGACGTGACCCACTTCACCAGTTTCTCGGAGAAAGGAGCCGCCGGGCAGGGCGGCGCCTGGACGTGGACGGTTGCCAAGAGCGGCCCCAATACCACCGCTTCCACAGGTGGCATCGTGTCCACTCCGTGCTCCCCGCATGACCCGGTTAGCGGTGGTGCGCTGCACTTGGTGGCCCAGTCCAGCAGCACCAGCTCCGCCAGGTACGGGTATTTCGCGGATTGCCATCCGGCGGGCTGGAACTACCGGGATAACCTCACTGGCCAGTCGATCCTGGTCGATGTTCTGCTGAGGGCCGGATGGTCCAGGGGGTACCTGGAGTTGCTGGTAACCACCTCCTATCACCCGGGCTCGGCCGGACGCCCGGCGGGGAACTACACGCTGTCCTACCGGTTCGCCCCCGGTGGGACATCCTCCTGGGTGGCCAGTGGCAACGACGGCGTGGTCAGAGTGCCGGTCACAAGCGCATGGCAGACGGTCACCATCACCCCCGGATCGGATATCGCGAAACTGTGGCCGGATCTGGATTACCGGGACTTCGCCATGTGGCAGCTGAACCTGTCGGCGGTGAGCACCGGGGACGAGGTGGAAGGGTATTTCGACTACCTGAGGTTCGACCGGACCATCAGCGGCCAGGCACAGTTCAGTGAGCAGGCCGCGATGGAGGCAGTGCTGGCGGCCAAATACCCGAAGGTGACGCAGCAGCAGGGCCTGGAGGTGAGCCGCAACCAACCGCACCTCAACTGGTTCGGCCCCGGTATCACCGTCCCCACCTACGCGGGCATCTCCTACTCGGCCTACCAATCGTTCCTGCAGAACACTGTCATCCCGCAGATTCACGCGTCCGGTGGGCTCGCCTCCTACAATCACCCCTACGGCTACAGCGACGTCCCCGAAGCGTCACAGGCACAGCAGAACACCATGCTGTCCCAAACCGCCTCCCAGCTGCTGGCCAACAAGGTCCTCGGCGCGGACCTGCTGGAAGTCGGATACAAACTCCGCCAGGGCGTGGACGTCAACCACCACATCGCCCTGTGGGATGTGCTGTCGCGCAACGCGGTGTTCCTCACCGGTAACGGCACCAGCGACGATCACCAGGGAACCGGCTGGTATGGCAAGAGCAATAACTGGGTGACCTCGGTCTGGGCCTCGAGTACCCATATGCCAGACCTGCTGTCTGCACTGACGGCCGGGCGGGCATGGTGCGGGTCGCTGTCCAGCTACCGGGGCAGCATGGACCTGCTGGTGGATGGCAGCCTTCGAATGGGCTCGGTCAGCGTCTCCACGGTAGCCTCTCGCCAGCTCACGGCCACAGCCACCGGGCTGCCGACCGGTGCCGTGCTGCAGGTCCTGCAGGGCGCGGTGGACTACGCGGGCCAGAACGCGCTCACCGACGACGTGAAGCTCATCGGGTCCTACACCGCCTCCCAGCTTGCCAGTGGGCAGATCACCCGGGCTGTCTCCAACGCGCAGGACAGTTTCCTGCGCACCCAGATCATCTCCTCCACCGGTGCCATCATCGCCACGTCCAACCCGGTCTGGCTGCTGCGCAAAAATCCACCCAATGGCATCCCCGCCGCGCGAGCCGCCTGAAGCCGCGAGCAACGCACGGGAATACCCCTCCTGATGCGTAGGTCATCGGTTCGATTCCGATAGGCGGCTCCCACGTCAAAGGCACCTTCCGATCATGGAAGGGGCGTCTTTGCTAAGCGGCGTGCGGACAGCGGGGCGCGCTGTCGCGCGCGTCTATGCAGCCTGCACGGCCTCGGCGAAGAAGTCCGCGGCGGCGGCCGCCCGCCGGGTCATCCCCGGGCAGCTGCTGCACCAGCTGGCCGCCGTCAGGCATGCCTGCACGTGCGCGGGGACCGGGACCGTCGTCCCGGCGCCCCAATCTTGAACCGGTGAAGATCACGCTCAAGAGCGCTTCGCGTGACACGTGGTGCCCTGCGGGCACCCTTTTTCCGTGATCTTCACCGGCTCGGGTCAGCGCCTTTCAGGAGGACGGCCAGGAGTGGAGTGCGGCGGGCTGGGCCGTGGCACGCCTCATCGTGCCCAGCCCAGGGGACAGCGCGGGCGTCAGCTCCGGTGACGGGATGGGGTGGTGGCCGCTGGGCGCGGTCAGGGTTCGACGATGTTGAAGTTCGGGTCGCCCGGTTGCAAGACACTGAATAGCGTGGCCAGCTGGCTTTCGTCGCCGTCGGTGGTCAGCCCGTTGCTGCGGGCCGCGTCGAGATTGCCCTGAGCGAGGGTGATCAGGGCGGCGGCTGGGACGGTGAGGATGAGGCTGGCTGGTTTGCCGCTGTCTTTGACGTGGGTCAGGACGCCGTTGTGCAACGTGGTGCGGTAGGAGGTGCCGTGGTCGGGAAGGTCCCAGCGGATGGCCAGGTCGAGATCCCAGGCGGCGGGCCCGTTGATCTGGATGGCCAGGGCGTCGAACAGCATCTCCGGGCTGAGGTGGGAGACGATGTCCGGCGACTCCGTGACGGTCGGGGTGCCGAAGTTGCCGGTCCGCAGTTCGGTGGCGGCGGACAGGAACTCACAGCGCCAGGTGCCGTTTTCTGAGCCGTAGCCGAGCTGGGTGAACACGTCGGCCAGCAGGCTTTTGGCCTCAGCGTGGCCGGGGTCGGCGAATACCACGTGGTCGAGGACCTGCGCGGCCCAGCGCAGGTCACCGTCCTGGGCGGAGCGGCGGGCCTTGGCGACAACCTCGTCCGGCCCGCCCATGAACTCGACGTACCGTTTGGCTGCTTCCTGCGGCGGGTGCTGCCATAGCCGGGCCGGGTTGCCGTCATACCAGCCCAGGTACCGCTGGTAGATGGCCTTGACGTTGTGGCTGACCGAGCCGTAGTAGCCGTGGGCGTGCCAGGCCTGCTCCAGGGCCGGGGGCAGCTTGATCATCTCGGCGATCTCGGGCCCGGTGTAGCCACGGTTGAGCAGCCGCAGCGTCTGGTCATGCAGGTAGGCGTACAGGTCACGCTGGGTGGTGAGGAACTCGATGATGTTCTGCGTCCCCCAGGTCGGCCAGTGGTGGGAGGTGAACACCACGTCCGACTTGTCGGCGAACAGTTCGATCGCCTCGGTCAGGTAGTGCGCCCAGCCATGCGGATCGCGCACTTCGGCGCCGCGCAGGGTCAGCAGGTTGTGCAGGGTGTGGGTGGCGTTCTCGGCCATGCACAGCGCCCGCCTGGCCGGGAAGTAGAAGTGCATTTCTGCCGGGGCCTCGGTACCCGGGGCCATCTGGAAGACCATCCGCACACCGTCGACGGTCAGTTCCTGGCCGGTGTGAGTGATGGTCACCGTTGGGTCGATCAGCGTGACCGTGCCGGTCGAGGTCGTCTGGCCCAGGCCAGCCCCCACCCCGCCCTCGGGGCCGCGGGGCAGCGCGGCACCGTACATGTAGCCCGCGCGGCGGCCCATCGCCGTCCCGGCATATACGTTCTCCGAGATCGCATGTTCCACGAACCCCTCGGGGGCGATGATCTGGACCTTCCCCGCGTCAACATCGTCCTGGGACACCACCCCCTTCACCCCGCCGAAATGATCGACATGGCTGTGGGTGTGGATCACCGCGACAACCGGCCGGTCACCGCGATGTTTGCGGTACAGCGCCAGCGCCGCAGCCGCAGTCTCAGCCGAGATCAGCGGGTCAATGACAATGACCCCAGTGTCGGCCTCGATGATGCTCATGTTGGACAGGTCATAACCGCGGACCTGGTAGATCCCGTCAGTCACCTCGAACAGGCCCTGCCGGGCCACCAGCGTGGACTGGCGCCACAAGCTCGGGTGAACCGGGCCAGGCGCCTCACCGGTCAGGAAGCTGGTGTAGGACCCGTTGTCCCAGACCACCTCACCCGCCTCGTTGCGCACGACCGGCTCCCCGGCATCAACCAGTCCACGTTCGGTGGCCTCGAAGTCGGCAGTGTCCTCGAACGGCAGCCCTGCACGGTCAGGCATTCTGAACCTTCCCTTCCATCACATGATTCGGTGCACCCAGACCCACGACGTCAACCCTGCCCCTCGCAGCACACCACATGCACCCACCCGGCGGCCTCACCCCCGGGATCGGAGGACACCGGCCGGGTCCTGGGCGCACGACGATTCCGACTGCCCTCGACCGTGAGCACGCCAGCCCACCCGCAGATCTACCGACCGGGAAGCCACGAAGGCATGACACCCAGAATCGACACCAACGAAGCCGGACCCGCACGCGCTGACGCAGACTCCTGGAAAGCACTCGCCAAGCCAGAGACGACGCCGGACACTCGGGCTGAGCTTTGCAAGCAGGTAGTTACAGCCGAGCTGGCACCCGGCCGCCCGCCCGCCGGCTGGGCACCTCGCTGCGCGCCTACCGGCGGCGGGTTGCCGAGCTGATGGCCATGCTTGAGGCCGGCTCCCGCTTCCAGGCCGGGATGCGAGCTGGCGAGCTTGGTCCAGCCCACTGACGCGGCCATCTGTTCTCCGGCCCGGACCCGGAAAGGGCCGCATCTGGCTCGGGTGGACCGATAGGTCCACAAATCGTCGGCTCTGGAGACCGGGCATATGGGTGTCGAAAGTGCCATCACTTGGCCGGTCATGCTGACGGATCTGCTAACAACAACCCCTGGGCATGGAGCGCTCCGGCGCGGGCACGGGAGCGGTTGCCAGGACTGCAGGCCCGGCGGCGTGTGCAGGCCGCACTCCTGGCCGTCCACGATCACGTGGCTGCCTACCTCGAGAACGGCTGTCCGCGTGCGTGACGCTCCTGGCTGGCTGACCTCAGCAGGCTGAGAGTCTGCCCGGTGTGGTCGCGGCCGGGCAATCTTCTGCCCGCAGACCACGATGACCTCCGGTGGCGCTGGCCCGGCGCTGCACCCGGATGGCTGGCGGGCTATCTGATGGTTCTGGGCTGCAGGTGCTGGCAGTAACGGTGAGCGCAGGTGGCAGCCACAATTCGGTCCGTCTCCGGTGGGCCGCGGAGACTGGGTGCACCGGCCGGCGGCAAGGGCCAGGCTCCATTAAGACCCATACAAATCATTCCGATCGAAAAAGTCTCCTCACCCACCTCGGGGGGGACGAAAATGACGTCTCCCACTGCAGCAACTTAGGTGTATCGGAAAGTCCATAGGCGACCTTTGCCAGCGAGTTTATCTGTTCTTCTAGCTTCCTAATTCTTTTTCCGATGCGACGCATAATAGCGGTACTGGAGCCCCATACCACGACAAGTATCACGAAGAAAGCTGTGACCGCCACCCAGGTTGGCACAGGTCTATGGGAGCCGGCGATAAAAGCCGCGCCAGCGGCCAGGAAACCTATCAAAGTAGCGCGCGCGGCGATCCGTTGATCTATCTCGGAGCGCAACGCACGGTATTCTTCCAGGAGCAGCTCGATTTGCCCTTTGGCCGCCGCGGCGTGGTCCTGTTCGCACATGGCATTAGTCTGGCATTGCCGTGGTCCCCGAACTAGACCTGATCTGCACGAAGGGTCCCACCGGCCGATCCGGCCCGGATCAGTTCGATGGAGGCAGTGATCCGAATCTGTGCGTCGGTTCAGCCGCTCATCGAGCGGCTACGCGGGGATCCCGGCCTGTGTGACAGGGCTGTTACTACTGGCGGCGCTGGCCGCGGTCAGCCCGGCGGCTAGCGCGGCGGTCATGACGCGAGCGGCAGCTGCTGCCCGCGCCGCCTCGGCCGGCCCCTGGGGGCACGGCGCAGGACGTGCCCGGCACCGCGGCCCTCAACCAGGACGGCAACGCGGCCATCGCCTCGGTATCGTGCGGCTCCGGGTGGCCCTCGCCAACCGGGTGATCAGCCGGATAGGGAGGGCACTGTAACTGTGGCATTGTCCGGCGTACCCTGAGAGGTGCTGCTGACAGGCGGGGGAGGGCGGCCCAGATGAAGGTCGGCAATCGGTGGTGGCGGTTAATGATCGCGCTGGCCATGGCGGCCAGCCTTGGTTTAGTTCCGGCCGCACAGGCCGCCGCACAGGCGGGTGCCCGGCGCCCTAGCACCTTCACCAGCCTGTGTGGCGCAATGGACGGGACACATCCAGCCACGCTCACCCACGTGATGTTCATCATGTTCGAGAACAAATCCTACAACGCTATTGTAGGGAGCAAGACCGCCCCCTATATTACCAAAACCCTGCTTCCCGGCTGCGGGCTGGCGGCAAATTATCACAACTACTCGCACCCGTCTACGTCCAATTACCTGGCACTGACATCCGGTACCGCGCAGGGGAAAGCCACTAGCGCGGACTGCCAGCCGTCAGGCTGCCCGCAATCGCAGGATTCAATTTTTGCCCAGCTTGGCAATAGCGGCCTTTCCTGGCGGGAGTATGCCGAGGCAATGCCGAGCAATTGCGACAAGAAAAACTACGACAATACCAGCTACGGAAATGCTGACGGCAGCACCGGGGAATACTATTACGTGCGGCACGCCCCGCCGGCCTATTACACTTCTTCGCCGGTGCCGGGCGAGTGCTCCAGCTGGGATGTGCCGCTGGGCACGGGCACTTCCGGGAACCTCCTGAACGCCTTGTCTCGCACCAGCGATGGGCTGCCCGCGTTCAGCTTCGTCACCCCGGGCGGCTGCGACGACATGCACGACTGCCCGGTCAAGACCGGCGACGACTGGCTCAAGGAGTGGATCCCCATCATCCAGCAGTCGGCGGCCTACCAGAGCGGCCAGCTCGCTGTGTTCATCACCTCGGACGAGGGCACCGGCTCAGATAAGACGAACGGCGAGACTTGCTGGGACGCCGCTCACTCGGACTCCGCCGCCTACCCGTCCTGCCATGTCGCCACCATCGTCATATCCCCTTACACCACGCCTGGAACAGTATCGGCCGGTTACTTCAACCACCTGAGCCTGCTGGGCACCGCCGAAGACCTGCTCGGCCTGCCCCGGCTGTCCACCACCGTGGGATACACCGGAATGGAATCGGATTTCGGCCTCTGAGTACCGGCTGGCCGGGAGAACGGCATCTGATGCGTCCCACCCGGTGGGCCCAGCCCCGGCTCCTCGGCGCGCTGCCCGGCAGCGCCTGGCGTTCCCACTGCTGAGGAGCACGATGGCCGTCAGACAGTCCTAGGTCAGCGGCCTCCCGATGGCGGGGAGGGGCCTCGTCGCGGACAGCTGTCAACAGCGGGGATGCGCTGGAGACGGCCCAGAAACTGACGTGCCGCCCCGTGTGTAAGGGGTCGTTGTGCGGGAAGAGACAGACCTCTCCGTCCTGCGGTTGTCAGCCCAGCCGTCAGGGCCAGTACCCGTGACCGTATGCCGGTAGAGCGCAGTGCCGGGCGGGGACGGGGTACGGGCACATGGATTCGGATCCGGCGACCGCATGGCAAGGGATATAACGTGACCTCGATGGCCCCCGGTGACTGGTGGGTG
>Ga0335078_10007861_pt1 | contig 15831 bp, 14 predicted proteins | sample Lox_Sample_32_FD_206711 | JGI IMG/M metagenome (GOLD analysis project Ga0335078, IMG submission 206711) | Soil microbial communities from Loxahatchee National Wildlife Refuge, Florida, United States - Lox_Sample_3.2 | ecosystem: Environmental > Terrestrial > Soil > Wetlands | place: USA... | reverse complement strand
CGCGCGCGGCGTCGCCCGGCTTATCGAAGAAACGCGTCGAATACAAGTACGCGAAAAGATCGGCAGCGTCCGAGGGGCTTAATTTAGGACGCTCAATCCCGGCTCCTTCCATGGCCGCCCACATCACCGGCGCATGGTTCCACATGGCGCTGGCCAGTAGCGCGGGCGTAAAGCCGCGGTCCACCCGCGCGCTCAGATCCATGCCCATCGTGCCACCCTTGCCATTCACGCTGTGGCATTGCACACAGCGCTCGTTCTCAAACAGTCTGGCGCCTCGCTCGGAGTCGCCGGGGATCACGGGCGGCACGGCGGCCTCCGCGCTCCAAACCGCAAACACGCAAATACAGAACGATCGCATCATCTGCTTACCCTCACTACCCTGCATTCTTCCCGCGTCCTTTATAAGACAGCGGCTCGTCTGCTCCGCCACCGTGCTGACCGCCGTGAGAATCCGGATTGCTCAGGCCCGCCGTAGCGCCGTACGGATTCCGGAGATGGCCACGAACCCGTTGTCGTTCTGCCCCGCCCCCAGCAGCGCGACCCTCAAGCCAGCTTCCGCCAACGGCTTGGCCCCCCGCCCGCTGGCGGCGCCAGAGCCCACCACAGCGGCGTGGTATATTTCCGAAGCTTGTTCCAATTGCACCTTTTAACTGTATTATAGTTCCCCAAAATCATTCGCTGGGGTTTGTTCCGCTGCCGCAGCCGCCGCCCGTGTGGCAGCCGCGGGCGAGTTTTCGTCCCACTACAACGCCTCGAAGGAACTAGCGTGCTGATTGGAACTTTTTCTTCTGCGCGAGCACCGGCCCAAAAGCAAATGGCCTTGAGCGCGTCAGGACCCGGCTTTCACTAAGCGCGCGGGCGGTCGTCGCAGTGTGGTGTCCGCCTTTTTGCATCACTTATTTTCGCCATCCCATGGTTTGGCGACTCAGACTCCGACACCCTCCGGCGACGCGGCTGGCTCTTATCCAGCGGGGCTTGCCCAAAACCAAAGACGGTATGTTTCGGGGAGTCGTCCAAGCCGGATCGGTCGCCGGGTCGGGCCATTTTGGCCGGGGGAACCGTATTCAGCCTGAACGCAGGCATGCCGGCACTGTCAGGGCCGCCGTCGCGGCTAGAAGGGGCCGCTGAAAACCGGTCGCTGCATGCGCGCGTGGTCCTTCAAGATGCACCGGTCCATCACCACGGTCAGGCCCGCGCGCATGGCCCTTTCCGCAGCTTGCTCGTGCGCCACGCCCTCTTGCATCCAGACCGCGCGCGCGCCGATGCGAATGGCCGCCTCCACAATCTCGGGGACGAACTCCGTGCGCCGGAAAATATCGACGATGTCCACCCGCTCCGGAATGCTGTCCAGATCGGGATAGCACTTCTCGCCCAACACAGCCCGCTCGAACGGATTCACCGGAATGATGCGGTAACCGTTGCGCTGCATGTACTCCGCTACGCCATAGCTAGGCCGGAAGCGTTTGCTTGAAAGCCCCACCACCGCAATCGTGCGGCTGGTCTTGAGCAACTCGGGTATGGTCATCGCGCCGCCTCCTTGGCGGCTGCTCTGCGGAACCGCTCAACTTCCTCCGCGGTCAGGTAACGGAACTCTCCCGGTTTCAGTGGACCCAGTTCCAGAAACCCGATCTTCACCCGCTTCAGCTTCTCCACCAGCCGTCCGAAATGCTTGAACATCTCCCTGATTTGATTCTTGCGGCCCTCGGTCAGCCGCACCTCGTACCACGGATTCTGCGCGCGATACGTTAGCTTCAACCCCGCCGGCGCCGTCCGCCGCCCGCCCAACGGCACGCCTTCGCGGAACTGCTGCTCCTGCTCGGGGGTCAGCAGCCCGTTCACCTTCACCAGGTACGTTTTTGGGATATGCGTGGCAGCCGACGTGATGGCGTTGGCCAGTTCGCCATCGTTGGTGAGCAGCAACAACCCTTCGCTGTGGTAATCCAAACGGCCCACCGGGTACACGCGCTCTTTGATCCCGCGCATCAGATCCATCACCGTGGGGCGGCCCTCCGGGTCGGTTACCGTGGTCATTACGCCGTGGGGTTTATGGAGCGCGACTGTAATCAGGTGCCTGGGGTTGCGCAACAACTTCCCATCCACCTTGATGTGGTCGCGATCCAGATCTGCCTTGCTGCCGAGTTCGGTAACCACCGCCCCGTTCACTGTTACGCGACCTTCCTGGATGAACTGCTCGGCCTTGCGGCGGGAAGCGACCCCCGCCCGCGACAGGATCTTCTGGAGCCTTTCCTCGGGCATCAGCTCTGGTCTGCCGGCGGCACCGGCTCGTCTGGCGGCCCCGGAGCCGGCACCGGATCCAGCGCGTCCACCCCGTCTCCGTCGATGGCCATGCGCCGGATCTCCTCGAATTCCTTCAGCGATGGCAGTTCGCTCAGGTCCTTCAGCCCGAACTGCACCAGGAAATCTTTTGTGGTTTTGTACAGGATGGGCTTGCCGATGACGCTCTTGCGGCCCGCCGCCGCGATGAGCTTGCGGTCGAGCAGCGTCTTCAGCACGCCGGCGCCCTGCACGCCGCGGATCTCCATGATCTCCGGCGCCGTCACCGGCTGCTTATAGGCGATGACGGCCAACGTCTCCAGCGCCGGCAGCGATAGCTTCAGCGGCGGCTTCAGGCCTCTGACGAAATTGCGCACCGTCTCATGATGCTCCGGCTTGGTGGTCATCTTGTAGCCGCCGGCCACCTCGCGCATGGTTACACCGTGTGCCGGCTTGTCGTACTCCGCGACCAGCTCATCGAGAAGCGCCTGCACCCGTTCCCGGGGCTGGTTCAGCGCCGTGGCGATTTGCGCCAGAGAAAGAGGCTCCTCAGTGATATACACTATCGCCTCGAGCAAAGCCTTCAACTGCGAGTCTTCCGACGAAACCGCGCTGGTCGCCTCGACTCCCGCGAACAAGTCATCCGTGGCAATAGACTCGGTTTCGGCGTCACTCTTGACCGCGTCCCCGAGAGCCGAACTCTCCGCGTCTGGGTGTCCCAGCGTCTCCGCCTTCGGACTTGCCCCCTCGTCCGCTGGCGGGGCGGCCCACTCAGCCTCGATATCGGAGACAACTTCGCCCGACGGACTCTCCTCGTCTCCGCGTCTCCGCGTCTCCGCGTCTAGCAACTCTTCCATCACTACCGGTATTCCCTCTCGATCGCAATCGCCGGCTGATCCGCCGCAAACACCTCATCGAACATGCGGTGTCTCCGCAACACGATTTCGCCGAACAAGTCTGTTTGCGCCACCATTACCGCCTGCTGCTTCACCACCTCCAGCACCGCCAGAAACAACGTGATCATCGCCTTCCGGCTGCGCTGCTCCGCGAAAACCCGCATAATGTAAACCGGCTCATCGCCCGCTTCTACGAACAGGGACTTCAGCCGCAGGATCATCTGCGCCACGCTGACATCCTCCTCGGCTACTTCGTAAACCGGCCGGTTCTTGGCGCGCTCCAGCAATTCGCCGAACGCCTTCACCAAGTCGAAAAGCGTGATCGCCAGGCCCGGCTCTTCATTCTCGGAAGTGAACCGCGCGATCTGCGGATTCGACCAGACATTCTCTTCGATCATCCGCTTTTGCTGCAGCATCTCCGCGGCATTCTTGAACTTCTCGTGCTCCAGCAGTTTCTCCACCAACTCCTGGCGCGGGTCCTCTTCCGGGTGGTCCTGGGCCAGCGCCGGGTCGCGCGGCAACAGCATGCGCGACTTGATGTGGATCAACGTGGCCGCCATGTAGACGAACTCCGCGCCCAGATCGATATCCAATTCCCGCGCTTTGTCCATGTACCCCAGGTACTGCGCAGTGATGGTCGCAATCGGGATATCCTTGATTTCGATCTGCTGCTTGCGGATCAAATCCAGCAACAGATCGAGCGGTCCGTCATAGCGTTCCAGGTGGACGTTCAAAGGCGAAGACACCGTACTTCACGATATCACGGTTGGGGGTGCGGCCCGCTTACTGCGCGTGCCAGACGGGTGCGCGACACAAAAGCTGGGGCCCGCGTTCGGGACCAAGCGGGGGGAACCTGGCAAGGAGGCTCCAGGTGGGGCATGCTGAAGAAGTTTGGGCGGCGGAAGTAGGCCGCATTTTACAGTGGTGTTTGCAAAACCGTACAAAAGCGGGGTTCCGAGTTCCGTGCACCAAACAGTGGTTACAGTGTGGGACACCACCCCAAACTGATTCCGATCGGAAGAGTAGTTTCTTTGCGCGGCTCGGCCTTTGCCGAACAGAAGCGAAGTGCCATGTCCACCTCCACTTGGCCGGCGAGCACCGGCGGGACGGGACCTACGATTGCCAAGGGCAAGCGCGGGGCAGTCCGAACAAGATAGCGGATGGGGTATTTCAGCCGAATGCCGCTGCATCGATATCGGGGCCAGGGAGATCTACGTGGCATACCGTCCGCAAGTGTGGAACCTTCACCAGCGACCTGGACCAGATGGTCGAATGGCTGGTGAGCCGCGGGCCTCGGGGAGGCGGTCGCGCCGTTGCATGATCCGCTATTAATTCATCATTAATCGTGACACATATCTGGGGACAAAAAGCAAGAGAAATATTTAAACTATTTTTGGGGCCTCCACGGCGTCCCTCTTTGGCCAGGCGACGGGGCCCCCGGTTTTTCGGCGTTCAGGCACCTGCGGCTACCGAGCGCCACTCAAACCAAAGAGTTTAGCCCGTCATTTTCGCGCCAGAAAGTAGCTAGTCCTTGAAAATTGGCTAGCGTCTGCCTTGAAAACTGGCTAGCGTCTGCGATGCCGGGTGAGTGGGTGTTACGCCGCGTCCTCCACGGGCTTGACGGTTACCTGGAAGCTCAATCGTTCCAACTGCCGGATGCACCGGCGTTGAACCGCCTCTTTATTCTGGCGGAGGAAGTAATCCACGCCGAGATCGTGGTAGGGTTTCTGTTCTTTCAGCACATGGCAGGCAATCACCAGAATCGAGTGGCCCACAGCAATGATGGCCTTCTTTTTGCCGATGTGCCCCACCAGTCGGTCGAACTGCGCCGCCAGGTACGAGCCGTTTTCACGCACGGCTGCCCAAGCTAGCTGGTAGCGGGCACCCCTCCCGCAATCATACTTTCGCGTTCCCGGCCGAAATGTTTGTTTAGGGGCCGCATAGCCCGCCCAGCGGCCGAAGTGGGAAGGGAGCCCTTGCTATGCAGGACGGAGAGCCGGAGCACCGCAAGCAAAAACGCTATCCGCTCCTAGCCGAAGCGGTCGTGGAGCGCAGTACCGGCGAAAGGGTGACCGCCTCCACCCTAAATGTGAGTGGCGGCGGAGTGCTGCTGCAACTGCCCGACGAGTCGGAGTTGCAGGTGGGTGAGAAGGTAACCTGCGGCGTCAGGATCTACGAACAGAGACCTCCGCAGTCTTGGGGTACGGGCCGCATTGCGCGCGTGGAGAACTCCCGGGTGGCCATCGACTTCCAGCCCGCGCCGCCGCCTCCGCCGGATTCCGACTAAAGACATCTGAAAGCATCGCCGATATAAACAAAGAGCCTCAATGGTGTGGCGAACTGCCAGCGCCGCAAGGCTCAAAATCACATGCCTGCCACGATAGTGGATACGAGTGTGGATCGGCCCGCAGGGTGCGGTGCAGAAACTGGCACGGAAGCCGCGCCTTGTATTCTGATCGTGGACGACAATCCGCTCAACCGCGACCTGGTGGAACGAGTGCTGTGGGCTGAGGGATTCCGGACGGCGGTGGCCAGAGACGCCGAGGAAGCACTCGGCGTTCTCCGTTCCACGCAGGTGGATCTGATCCTGCTGGATGTGGTGCTCCCGGGCCGCAGCGGATTGGAGCTTTGCGCCGACTTCAAATCGGACCGCACCCTGCGGGACATCCCGGTGATCTTCCTCTCCTCTCTCGACGAGCCGCGCCACCGGCTGCGGGGACTGCACGCGGGCGGCGTGGATTACATCTCTAAGCCCTTCTATGCCGAGGAGGTGCTGGCGCGGGTACGAGTGCACCTGCGGCTGCGACGGGCGATACGCCTGGTGGCACTCCAGGAGGAGGCGCGGCTGGCGGAACTGCACGCGGCGCAACGCTCGATGCTGGTGCTCCCGGAGGATCTTCCGGACGCGTGTTTTGCCGTGAGCTACCGGCCACTGGGAGCGGTCGGGGGCGATCTGTACGACGTTCTGCAGCTCGGCGACCGGCTGTTTGCGTATTTTGTGGCCGATATCAGCGGCCATGGGGTGGGGGCATCCTTCTTGACCGCGGCAGTGAAGGCCTTGCTCCGGCAGTATTCCGGGCCGGTGCATTCGCCCGAGGACACCATGCGCGGCATCAACTCGGTGATGCGCGCGACCATCCAGGGAGGCCAGTATCTGACGGCGTGCTACGTGCGCTACTACCAGCGCAAGAAGCTGCTCGCGATGGTCAGCGCCGGGCATCCGGCGCCGATTCATGTGGCGGCGGGCGGCAAGTCCACGGCCTTTCCAGTGGAGAGCGACCCGCTGGGCGTGTTCGAATCGGTGATCCTGGAAAAACGGGAGATCCCGCTGGAGCCGGGCGATCGCTTCTATCTTTATACCGACGGGCTGATTGAGGACCCGCACCTGCCGGGCGGCGGGCGCGAGTGGGGGCTCGAACAGTTGCGTCGGGCCTGCGAGCGCCGCCATTGCCTGCCTCTGCCAGAGGCGGTGAACGCCATCACCGGAGATGTGCGGCCAGTGGAAGAGGCGGCCGACGACGATCTTTTGCTGCTAGGAGTGGAGGTGCGGCCATGACCGGCCTGCAACCTGGAGTGCGGCGCAGGCTGCCTGCCGCGCGCGACGCGGTAGACCGGCTTTGCCGCGAGGTACGGATGGGCTTGCTGGCCGGCATCCCGCCGCGCGAGCGCTTCGCGGTCGAGCTGTTGCTGCGCGAGGCGCTGATGAACGCGGTGGTGCATGGCGCCCAGGACCAACCGGACGCGGAGATCGACTGCGAGGTCCGGCCCGTCGCCGGTGGGATCCAGATCCGGATCCAGGACGGGGGCCGCGGATTCGACTGGCGCGCCCACCGGCGCACCGTTCCCGAGCCGTTCGCCGAACGCGGGAGGGGCCTGTACATTCTCGACCGGTATGCCAGCCAGGTGCGGTTTTCGGGAAATGGCAGCCAAGTCGAGATGACCAGGATGTTCCAACAAGGAGAAGCATCATGAACTTTGAGATCCGGCGCGAAGGAGAAACCGCGGTGGTGGCCGTGCACGGCGACATCGTGGCTACTTCGGTGCCTGAACTGCGGCCCGCCCTGCGCGACCTGGTGCGGTCCGGAGCGCGGGATATCGTAGTGGACTTGGCGCAAACCGCGATGATCGACTCGACAGGCCTGGGGCTGCTGCTGTCGGCATTCAACTCGCTGAGCAAGGTGCAGGGCAAGTTTCAAGTAGTGCACGCCTCGGACGAGATCCGGGAGCTGTTCCGGACGATGCGGATTCACCAGCATTTCCCCGTGGGCGGAAGATGAGGGACTCATGACCAGCGTCATCGACGACGAAGTCGTGCAAGACTATCTGGCGGAAAGCCGCGAGCATCTGGCCGGTATTGAAAACGACCTGCTGGCCATCGAGCAGCGGGGTGCGGACATCGACGAAGAGCGGGTGAACAAAGTCTTTCGCGCGGCGCACTCCATCAAGGGCGGCGCCGGCTTCTTCGATTTCGGCCAGATCCGCGAACTGGCGCACAAGATCGAGAACGTGCTGGAGCTGGTGCGGTCGCGGAAGGCGGAGCCGACGCCGGAGGCGGTGAACATCCTGCTGCTGGCGTTCGATAAACTGCGCGACCTGGTGGACAATCCAGCCGAGAGCCAGCAGGCCGACATCTCCGAGTTCGTCACCATGCTGGAAGATTTGGCCGCGTCGCGCCTCCCGCAGCGCCGCAAAAGCAGCCTGCGCCGCAAGGCCGGCATCTCCACGGCCGACCGGCACACGCACCTGTCGATGACCGGATTCGACTTCGACGCGGCGCACAAAAGCGGCAAAATGGTGTACCTGCTGGAATACGATCTGATTCACGACATCCAGCGCAAGAACCGGAAGCCCATGGAAGTGGTTAAGGGCTTGATGGAGTACGGCGCGATTCTGGACACTGCCTTCGACCTGGAATCAGTCGGGACGCTCGAGGAGAGTCCCTCGAACCGCTTGCTGCTGGACGTGCTGTATGCCACCGCGCTCGGCCCGGAACTCATCGGGAGCGTGGTGGAGATCCCTGTGGGACGTATCTGGAGCGTGGCGCGGAACGGCGCGTGCCAGCCTCTACCCGCCACCCAACCTTGGCCCACGCAGCCGGACGCCGGCGGCGAGCCGGAATGCGCGGCCCGGGAATTGCCGGACAGGGCGCAGCTCGAGGTGCCGGCGCCGGATGGCCCCGACGAAGTATCGGCCCCGCCAGCGACACCCGCCGCACCCCAGCCAGCGGAGCGGAACATGCCCGAGGCGGCGCCCGCCGACGCAGCGCCAGCCGACGCTACGGTGCGGCTCAACGTGGCGTTGCTCGACGCGCTCATGAATCTGGCCGGCGAATTGGTGCTGGGGCGGAACCAACTCAGCGACGCCATCTCGCGCCGCGACCCTGCCATGGTGCAGGCGGCCAGCCAGCGCATCAGCGTGGTCACTACCGAGGTTCAGGACGCGGTGATGCGCACCCGCATGCAGCCGGTGGGCAACCTGTTCCAAAAGTTTCCGCGCTTGGTGCGGGACACGGCGCGCAAGCTGGGCAAGGAAGTGCGCCTGGTGGAGGAAGGCGGGGACGTCGAGCTCGACAAGACCATCATCGAGGGCTTAAGCGACCCGCTCACCCACATGGTGCGCAACGCCATCGACCACGGTATTGAAACCGGCGCGGTACGCACGGCGCAAGGCAAACCGGGGGCCGGAACGCTGTATCTCAGGGCTTGGCACGAAGCCGGGCTGGTAGTGGTGGAAGTATCCGACGACGGGCGGGGATTGGACCCGGAAAAGATCGCCGCCGCGGCCGTGGCAAAAGGACTGGTGGCCGCCCAGACAGTCGCGGGCATGCCGGAAGAAGAGAAGCTGGCGCTGGTTTTCCTGCCCGGCCTGTCCACCGCGCAACGCGTCAGCGATCTGTCCGGGCGCGGCGTGGGGCTGGACGTGGTCAAGACGAATCTGGACCGGTTGGGGGGCAAAATCGAAATCCAGTCGCAAGCCGGGAAGGGCGCCGCCTTTCGCATCAAGCTGCCGCTCACGCTGGCCATCATTCCTTCGCTGCTGGTATCGTCCGGAGCGGACCGGTTGGCGATTCCCCTGGTGAACGTGCAGGAGTTGGCGCGCATTCCCGCCGCCGAGGTGGCCCGCCGCATCGACTGCGTGGGCAGCGCCCAGGTGCTGATGCTGCGCGACGGAGTGGTTCCCCTGGTGCACCTGGACCGCGTGCTGGACCTGCCCGGGGATCACACCGGCCAAGCCGCGGCCATGAACGTGGTGGTGCTGAGCGGCGGTTCGTTCCGCTACGGGCTGGTGGTGGAGCGGCTGCACGGCACCGTGGAAATCGTGGTCAAGCCGCTCGGCCGGCATATGAAACACCTGCGCGAGTATGCGGGCGCCACCATTCTGGGCGACGGCTGCGTGGCTTTGATCCTGGATGTGGCGGGCCTGGCGGCGGTGGCCGGGCTGACCCCGCAGGAGGGGCGCGTGCACGCGGCCGCGGACGCGGCGGCACCCGCGGAGACGCACCATCTGCTGCTGTTCTGGAATTCAGCCGCGGAATCCTGCGCCGTGCCGCTGCACGCGGTGGCGCGCGTGGTCAAGATTCAGCCCGAAGAAGTGGAACGCGTGGGCGGGCGGCGCACCATGCAGCATCGCGGACGCAGCCTGCCGCTGGTGATGCTGGCCGATGCCGCCCAAAAAGTGGACGAGGCCCGCCTGGATCAGAACTCCATCGTGGTGGTGATGGAGGCCGGAGGGCGCGAGTTCGGCCTGCTGGCTTCGCGGCCGGTGGATGTGCTGGAAACCGCCCTGGAAATCGACTCGTATACCCTGCGCCAGCCCGGGGTCGCGGGTTCCGCCATATTGCGCGGCCGCACCACTCTGGTGCTGGACGCTTCCGAACTGGCCGCAGCAGCCTGGCCGGACTGGAACCGGGAACGGACGGATCGGCCCGCGCCGTTGAGCGGCGCCACCGTGCTGGTGGTCGAGGATTCGGCGTTCTTTCGCGACCAGGCGGTGAAGATCATGGAAAGCGAAGGCTACCGTACCCTGGCCGCGGCGGACGGGCAAGCGGCTTGGGAAGTCCTCGACCAGCGCGGGGAGGAAGTGGCGCTGGTGTTGACCGACATCGAGATGCCGCGCCTGGACGGCTTAGATCTGACGCGCAGAATCCGGGCCGGGCGGCACACCGCCGCTCTGCCAGTGGTCATGCTGACCTCGCTGGCCGGCGAAGAGGACATGGAGCGCGGCCGCGCCGCGGGCGCCACCGCCTACTGCATCAAGCTGGATCGCGACCAATTGCTGGCCACGGTGCGGGAGTCGCTGGCGGTGAGCGTGCCCAGCGAACCGCCCGCGCCTTTCGAATCGGGATTGCAGGCGCTCTCGCGGGCCGTGCGCGCGGAAGGGAAGCCCGCGCAAGACGCCATCATAGGAGAAACGAAATGAGCTTACTGTCGAACATGAGATTGGGAAAGAAGTTGGGCGTGGCCACCGTCGGCATGATAGTCCTGTTATCCGCGGTAGTCGTGGTGTCGCTGTACACCATGGGACGGATCAAGTCCGCTGACGCATCGGCGCAGGGGCAGGCATTGCGCACCTCGCTCGCCCAGGACGTGCACACGCGCGTGGTGCGCAGTGTCATGCACGTGGGGAGCCTGTTGGTGCACGAGCAGGGGTTTGGGACCGACGGCGGCCGTAAGGTCAGGAGCTGCCAGGCCTGTCATGAGGCGCGCCAGCCCAGCCGCTTGACGGGGCCCATCGAACGCGAGACGGAAGAGTACACCGCCAAACTGCGGGAACTGGTGGACGCGGCGGCCAACGAGCAGGACAAGCATCTGCTGGCGGCGGTCGATCAGGCCAGCGCGGCGGTGCGCAATGCGAACTCCCAGGTGATCGGCCTGTGGCAGCAAGGCAAGATGCAGGATGCCTGGTCGCAGTACTGTTTCGAGACCCGGCCGGCGGTGGCCACGCTGGATGCGGCCATGGAAAAGCTGGTGGAATACCGGCGGGCGCAGGGGGATGCGCTGGTCGACAGCAGCTCTCGCACCGTGACCTGGGTGCGGGTGGTGCTGATCGCTCTGGGCGTGATCATTGCTCTGATCGCCATTCCAGCGTCGGCGTTCCTGGCGCGCGATGTGGCCCGCCCGGTGGCGGCGGTCATCGAGCGGCTGGGCAAGGTGGCGCACGGAGATGTGTCCGGGGAGATGACGCGCGAGCTGGTGGAACGGCGCGACGAGGCGGGAGAATTGGCCGCGGCCACCCAGAAGTTGATTGGGAACCTGCGCCCCATCATCCAGCACGTTTCCGATGGCGTGCAGACGCTCTCGGCATCCTCTACGCAGTTGTCGGCGGTTTCCGGCGATATGACGGCGGGAAGCCGGAAGACCTCCGAACGCGCCGACGCGGTCACCAAGGCGGCGGCGGAGATGAGCTCGACCATGATGACGCTGGCCAGCGGCATGGAGCAGGCATCCTCCAGCCTGACCGCCGTGGCGGCGGCTACCGAACAGATGACGGCGACCATCGGCGAAATCGCGGCGAACTCGGAACGGGCGCGGCACATCACCGGCGACGCCACGCGGCAGGCGGGCCAGGTTTCCGAGCTCATGAATGAGCTGGGCAAAGCGGCGCAGCGCATTGGCGAAGTGACCGAGACCATCAGCAACATCTCGGCGCAGACCAACCTGCTGGCGCTCAACGCGACCATCGAGGCGGCCCGCGCGGGCTCGGCGGGCAAGGGCTTTGCGGTAGTGGCTAACGAGATCAAAGACCTGGCTTCGCAGACCGCCACGGCCACCGAAGATATCAAGGCGCGGGTGGGCGGCATCCAGTCCTCGACATCGGCCACCATCGCCGACATCGCCGGGATCTCGAAGACGGTGCGGGAGGTCAGCGAGATCGTGTCGTCGATCGCCACGGCCATTGAAGAGCAGGCCGCGGTGACCAAGGATATTGCCGGCAACATCGCACAGGCTTCCATGGGCGTCAAGCATGCCACCACGCAGGTGGCGCGCAGCTCGGAGGTCAGCACCCAGATCGCCGGCGACATCGGCACGGTGAATCGGGCGGCCGGCGAGGCGGCCAGCGGCAGCGCGCAGGTGCAAAGCGGCGCCGAGGATCTGTCCAGGCTGGCCGAGCAACTGCGGCAGAGCGTGGAGCAGTTCACCCTATGAACGCACAGGATCCGGGGGTGCTGCTGGCGACCGCGTTCTACCTGCGCGGCGCTCTGTGCGCCCTGGACGCTTCTCTGGTGGAAGAGGTGGTGCGCATGCGGCACACCACGCCGGTTCCGCACGCGCCGCCCTACCTGTTGGGCGTAATGAACCTGCGCGGCAAGATTGTCAGCGTGATCGACCTGGGGCGCAAGCTCGAACTGGGGGCGGCCGATCCGGGCGAGGACAGCCGCGTGTACATTGTGCGAGACCGCTCCGAACTGGTGGGGCTGCTGGTGGATCGCGCCGCGGATGTGATCGAGCTGGATGCCGCGGGCCTGGAACCGCCCCCGGCCAATGTGCCGGGTGTGGAGGGCCGGTTCCTGCGCGGCATCGGACGCGCCGGCGGACGGCTGGCGGCCGTGCTGGATCCGGCCGCCGTGCTCTCGGGCGAGGAATAGGGCCGCCATGAGCGTCCGGACTCTGGTGGTCGACGATTCGGCGAGTTACGGAAGTGTCATCCGGCGGGCGCTGGAGGGCATCGCCGGTGTCGAGGTGATCGGGCGTTGCGCCAACGGCCGGGAGGCGTTGCAGAAGATTCAGGCGGAATCCCCGGATCTGGTCACGCTGGATATCGAAATGCCTGGCATGAGCGGCCTCGACGTGCTGCGGGCCCTCCGCCGGCAGAGCCTGAAGACGACCGTGATCGTGATCAGCGCGGCGGGCACGCGGGCGCGCGAGATGACCATTCAGGCGTTGGAATTGGGCGCGCTGGATTTCGTCGCGAAGCCGGAAGGGGACAGCGCCCAGGAAAACCTGGCGGCCTTGCGCGCGCGGCTGGCTCCTCTGGCGGCGGCGGCCGGCTGCCGCAAAGAGGTGCAAACCCTACTGCGCGGCGAACCGCCGGCCCGGCCAACGCCTCTCGCGGACAAGGCGGCGCCGGCGCCATTTGCGGCGCCCGTTCCGGACTCCGGCGGCGACTCATGCCAGCGCCTCAACCGGCTGGCGATCCGGCCCAAGCCCATTATGGTGCTGATCGGCGCATCTACCGGCGGCACCGAGGCTTTGGCGCGCGTCATCCCGCGGCTGCCGGCCGAGTTGCATCTGCCCGTGCTGATCGTACAGCACATGCCGCCGCTATTCACGCAAAACCTGGCGAACAGCTTGAATGCGCGGTCGGCACTGGAAGTGCAGGAGGCCCAGAACGGCGAAACGGCGGCGGCCGGCCGCGTTTATATCGCGCCCGGCGGGAGCCATCTGAAGATCGCGGCTGGCGCGGGGAACGAGATCCGCATGCGCATCACCAGCGATCCACCGGAGAATAATTGCCGGCCCGCGGTGGACTACCTGTTCCGTTCGGCGGCCGTGGCGTTTCCAGGCCGCGCGGTGGCGGTGATCCTCACCGGAATGGGCCGGGACGGCACCCTGGGACTGCGCCTGCTCAAGGCCGGCGGTTGTCTTTCCATTGCGCAGAACGAGGCCACCTGCGCCGTTTTCGGCATGCCGAAAGAAGCCATCCAGGCGGGCGTCGTAGACGTGGTCGCGCCGATTGACGCCATCGCCGCCGAGATCATGAAGGCCGTTCGCTAGAGGGGAAAAAGACGGGACATGGTGGCACTCTGCGGCGACGAATGGAAGCTGCTGGCGGGTTACATACACTCGATCTGCGGCGTGCAACTGGACCAGAGCAAGCAGTATCTGATCGAAACCCGCCTCAGCGGCCTGCTGGAACAGACCGACTCGCAATCCTACACCGGTCTCTATCAAAAGGCGCGCATGGACGCGACGCACCGGATCGAGCATTCCATCATTAATGCCATCACCACCGGGGAGACCTCCTTCTTCCGCGACAATGCGCCGTACCAACTGCTGCGCCACAAGATCCTGCCGGATCTGATTGACCGCCGGAGCCGCCTGGCCGCCGGCAAGATTCCGATACGCATCTGGAGCGCGGCATGTTCCTCAGGGCAGGAAGTGTACAGCATCGCCATCGTGTTGCGGGAACTGCTCGGCGCGTCGGAAAAGTACGACATCCGCCTCATCGGCACCGACATTTCCCCGGAAGCGGTGCGGCGCGCCAGCCTGGGCATTTACAACGGCGTGGAAGCCGGCCGCGGCGTCGACGCGGGCCAGCTTTCCCGCTACTTCACCAAGCACGATGGGAATTGGAAGGTGCGCGATGAAATCCGGGCCATGGCTTCATTTCGCACCGTCAACCTGCTACGCGATTTCTCGGCGTTGGGCCAGTTTGACATTATCTTCTGCCGCAACGTCGCCATCTATTTCTCGGAAGCGGACAAGATCTCGCTGTTCGGCCGCATGGAGAAGTCCCTGGCGCCGGACGGTTATCTGGTCGTCGGCTCTACCGAATCGCTCAACGGCATCTGCCCGCAGCTCGTGTCGAAGAATTACTTGCGCGCGGTGTTTTACCAGCGGGGCGGTTGACCGTTGCAGTCCGGGGCCGCCGCGCCTGGTGCAGAGCCCGCGCCGTTCCGGCCAATCTCAATCCGTTAAAACGGGCCAACCTGTTGAGATGGAAAAGTGGTGCGAACGGGGGGAGTTGAACCCCCACGGAGTTTCCCCCGCCAGATCCTAAGTCTGGTGCGTCTGCCAATTCCGCCACGTTCGCTTGGGGTGAACTTCTAACCGATGATAACATCCCGGCGAGCCCGCTTACCGTGCCGGCGGACCGCTGCCGGCGCTCACGGCTCCAGGGCGAACACGGTGCCCGCCCCCGAACTTCCGCCACCGCTGGTGGTGCCATAGAGCATGCCGCTTCTGCCCATCGCCAAACGCGCAAAGGGCCACTCCCCGTCGCTTTCGCAGAACTTGTGCAGCAGCACGTAGCGCCACGAGCCACCCAGGGACGTTGGCGGGGTCAAAGCAAACGCCGTGCCATAGTCCCCCGGTTCGCCGCCACCTTCGGTCGTACTGTAGAGCACGCCGCCGCTGCCGATCGCCACGCCTGCGTACGGGGCAGCCTGGTGGTTCGGGGAGCCTGTGAAGCTATAGAGCACGGCTTCGTTCCAGGCGCCGCCTGGAGCGGTTGGCGGCGTCAGCGAGAACACCGTGCCGCCGCAGAATCCATTGGAGCCGCCGCAATCCGGATCGGCTGGGCCGCCGTTGACGGTCGTGCCGTAGAGCACGCCCCCAGGGCCGATCGCCACGCCTTGCCAGGGATTGGCGCCATCGCTGGGATAGCCGGTGAAGCTGTGGAGCACGGCTTGGGTCCAGACGCCACCCGCCTCTAACGGCGGGGTCAGGGAGTACACCGTGCCACTATTCGCGGATCCACCTCGGGTGGTCGTGCCGTAAAGCACTCTGCCGCCGATCGCCAGACCGCCGCTGGGCTCCGCCCCGTCGCTGCCGCCCGTGAAGTTGTAGAGCACGTGCTCGGTCCAGGCGCCGCCCGGAGATGCCGGTGGAGTCAAGGCGAACACGGCGCCAGCATCCGCGGGTCCGCCATACTGCGCGGCGCCGTAAAGCACGCCGTTGCCGATCACCAAGCCTGCGTAGGGTTGGCCTCCCCTGCCAAA
>Ga0335078_10007859_pt1 | contig 15832 bp, 24 predicted proteins | sample Lox_Sample_32_FD_206711 | JGI IMG/M metagenome (GOLD analysis project Ga0335078, IMG submission 206711) | Soil microbial communities from Loxahatchee National Wildlife Refuge, Florida, United States - Lox_Sample_3.2 | ecosystem: Environmental > Terrestrial > Soil > Wetlands | place: USA... | reverse complement strand
TGACGTGGATGAAGTTCTCGGCACCCACAGGCCGCGGACTTCCGGTTCCTGGTTCGCGACCGGGCCGGGCAGTTCATCGCGTCGTTCGACGCGGTCCTAGCCAGCGCTGGCATCGAAGTGGCCAAGATCCCGCCGCAAAGTCCTCGCGCGAACGCCTTTGCGGAGCGGTTCGTGCTCACCGCCCGGACTGCGGTCACCGACAGGATGCTGATCTTCGGCGAACGGCACCTGCGTATCGTGATGGCCGGGTATGCCGGGCACTACAACGGGCGAAGACGGCACCGCGGGCTCCATCTCCAGCCACCCCGGCCCGACCACCCCGCAGCCGATCTTTCCCAGGAACAGATCAAGCGCCGGCCAGTCCTCGGCGGCCTCCTCAACGAATACGAGCGAGCTGCATGAAAGCCCAGGTCACAGTTACCGGCACAGTTCTGGCACCCCACAGGCTGCTCTCCCGCGCTGAGCCTACGTTAATCCACTCGCTGTCGTGGTCTCTGGATGAGCCGGGCTTGGAGGGCGGGTAGCTAATGGAGTTACCCTTGTGATGCCATGATGACTGCCAAAATCCCCACAGCCGCGAACTCCAGCAAGGACTAGACAACGTGCAGCATGCCGGGGCACACTCTCCCTCAGAGTCACCTTAACCAGTCATGCACAGGAGCGGATCAATATGCCCCAAAGTGAGGACGACCGTGAAGTCCTCATTGACAAGGCAGCCTTCGCGGCAACTATCGATTGCTGCTTTAATGATAAACGGATCGCCGGCTACTTCGAACGCGGCCTTGTGGACCCGGATAAAGTACGAGCACGGCTGATTGCTGGGGACGCATTTGATCAAGCCAGAGCGCTAAGCTCGTACCATGACTATGACGCCGTGCGCCAAGGTGACTATGACGCCTTCAGCCGAAGTGGGGGAGGCCTAAATCTTAGCATCCTGAGCATCGCGGGTCTGCGGGTAGGCAGGACTAGCTACCTCAACAGAGCCCGGGATAACTGGCTCACCGATTCCATTGAACAAGTAATAATACCAAATGCAACCCTGGAGATTAATGTAATACTCGGAAACGAGCAGGATAAGCTTCTAGTAGAACACGATTCTGAAGGATTGAGGAGGCTACAAGATCCAAGTTTCAGAGTTCCCACACGAACTCGAGAAAGACTTACCACCCTTCTCTCTCAGATGGATGGAGGTAGTGTAGCAATTGCTGGGCCGCGGGGCGCCGGAAAATCTACGATTCTTAAAGAGTTCAGCGCGCCCCTCAACGATGACATAGCGAGTGCCCGCACTATTGCTATCTACATGCCGGCACCATCTAACTATGTGGCCCGAGACTTTCTCGCTGAACTATTTCAGCGGCTATGCGAAGCCTACCTGTACTACTGTGACTACCCAGCATCCGAGGAACTTTACCGTATTGGGACTTCCAGAATAAGGAAGCGGCAGATCATATCCAAGATTTTGCGTATATGCTGGCTAGCGATCCGCGCGGCAATTGCGCTAGCGCTCATCATATATGTCTCATGGCTACTTGTCGCACACTCTCCGATCCTTCGCTCGTCCAATTTTCCGCCGCTACACCATGTTGCGAGCGAAACGGAGAAGTTCGCCCGAGACTGGTGGCGCAAGCACCGCCCCTACTTCATGGTCGGGATTGTGCTTGTAGCGGCCTGGGTAGTTTGGCCTCCTATAAGGTTGTGGCGTACCATTCTGCAGCGCAACAGGGAGCCCGAGCTGATCCAACGCGCCCGTGAATATCTACTGCGTCTTCGTGTAGATAAGACAGTGACGCGAGGAGCGACCGTTGGTTCGCCAACTGCCCGTGGCCTAGCGCTCAACATGAATAAAGCGTCGTCAGTCAAATACACTCCGTGGACATTGCCTGAGCTTGTAAGTTATACGAGGCGGTTCATGGCGGACATTTCATTGCAAATGAAGGTTTCGGCTCGCGCCAGTCGCCCGGTAGTGGTCGCTATCGATGAGATTGATCGCATTGCCTCGTTGGAAGACGCTGAGGGATTCATTGGGGAGATAAAGGCGGTCTTCGGTGTTGAGGGTTGCTACTTTCTCGTGGCCGTAGCAGAGGATGTCGGTTCACTGTTCGCGCAGCGTGCAACCACAGGTCGGTCCATCTTGGAAAACGCCTTTGATGAAACAGTTGCCGTTGGGCCGCTCACTTTGGCGGAAGCTAGCAGCCTCTTGCTGAAGAGAGTGCCTGGGTTTACAGATGCATTTGTTTACCTTGTGTATGCCTTGTCTGGCGGCTTGCCGAGAGAACTGATCCGCATCACGCGCCGCCTTATCGAGATGAACCTTGAGCAGTTGGCGCGGAGGGGTCATCCGCGCCTTGAGGATTTGACACTCATCCTTGTGACCGAGAGCATGATAGATGCTCTCGATGCTTCACGTAACCAGATGTCACGATTGAGCCTAGGGCCTGATTGGGCTCGGTCCTTTGACGGTATGCGATCGGCTAGTATGACATTGCGGCGCGATCGGCTGCTGCCGGATAAGCTTTATCAGGTGATTGAGGAGCTTAGCAAGATGGGTGTCCCAGACAGACACACGAGCAGCGAAGTTAGGAGCGCAAAGACTCAGGATACTGAAGACGCAGCCGCGCGTATACTCAATAACCTATCCGCTTTCGCTTATTTTGCGATGACGATCGTTGATGCCTTTTCAGATAAATGGTTCGATCTCGATGAGGTTAGGCGACGGACGGAATCTGGAGCTGACAATGCATATGAGCAACTCGCTGCAGCGCGGGTTGAGCTAGGTGTGTCATATGCAAGCGCTCGGATGATTATGGAGCGCTTCCGAGCTTCGCTGCACCCGCTATAGACGATTGTTTGTAGTGCTGTGCTAACGTCTAGGTGGTTGCGGGGCCGAGGAGGTTAATGGAAATGGCTCATGATTGAGAAGATGTCGCAAATGGCGGGGAGTCAGGCATGCTCAATCGTGGAGCGGTATGCAAGGAGTTCTCAGTAAATGCCAGATAATTACTGGAGGTTTTTGCGGCAACCTCCCTCGGCTAAGCCTGGCGAGGAGCCGCCTCTAATTCTTCGACCACATCCTGCCATCCTAGTGCCCCCCGTGGCTATGGCACTTTGCGGGCTTATAGTAGCCGCTACACTAAGCGCCACGTGGGCTGCGCACAACCCAGGTCGATCGCTGTTTGTATGGAGTGTCTGGGTTTTGCTCTTTCTACGCCTTTTGTGGAAGACAATTCAATGGTCCTTGACATACTTTGCAATCGGCTCTGATGAGATATTGCTGTATTCTGGCGTGATACGACGCACTGTGACGCCCAGGCCATTGACCAAGGTAATTAATATCCGGCTATATCGTTCCCCTCAGGGACGGATGTTCGGGTATGGTGAGATGCACTTTGAGTCTATGTCTCAGCAAATGCCCTTTTGGATGCTTCGCTATACTCCCTATCCTGCTCAAATTTTTATGGAAATATATGAAAAGACTTTCCCTGGTAGCGCTGAGTCGGGCGAGGCACTGGGAGGTCTGTCGAAATACGATCGATTGTCTATAGAGAGTCTGAAGTCATAGAAACCTAATGTCCTTTCCTTACCCAGAATGAACTCGTAGAGCTCGGGTCGTGACGTCGGCTGCTTACGGGCGTATGACCGGGGTATGCGGTATGCGCAACGGGGCGGGTACACGCCCGCCGAGCAGCAGCGGCGTGAGCGGCTGCGGCTGCAGGCCGCTGACCGGTTCGCCCGGGGCGGCGGGATTAACGAGATCGCCCGGGACCTGCGGGTCACGCCGGGGTCGGTGCGGCGGTGGCACCGGGCCTGGCGGGACGGCGGGACCGGGGCGCTGCGGTCGAAGGGCCCGGTGTCGCGGGAGCGGCTCAGCCCGCAGCAGTGGGCGCGGCTGGAAGCCGGGCTGAGCAAAGGCCCGCTGGCGCACGGGTTCGCCGGGAGCCAGCGCTGGACGCTGGGCCGGATCAAGACGCTGATCGGCAAGCTGTTCCACGTCGGCTACACGATCGTGTGGGGCTCGATTACTGGATCTGGCAGGGACGGACTTCCCGGCTGGGATCATCGCTGAGTGATCATTTCGGCTGTCTACCTGCTCGTACGCTGCCTGCTCGGCTGCCTGACGGTGCTGACGCGGCACCAGGCGTCCAAGGACGCCGAGCTCCTTGTACTCCGGCACGAGAACGCGGTCTTGCGCCGCCAGGTCGGCCGGGTCCGCTATGAGCCGGGCGACCGGCTATGGCTCGCGGTACTATCACGATTGGTTCCCCGCCACCGGTGGGGTGAAGTGTTCGCTGTGACACCGGCGACGCTGCTCGCTTGGCACCGGCGGCTTCTCGCGCGTAGGTGGGACTACACGAGTCGTCGCCGTCCCGGGCGGCCGTCCACGACAGCCGCGATCAGGAAGCTCGTGATCCGCATCGCGACGGAGAACCCCGCGTGGGGGCACCGGCGGGTGCAAGGCGAACTTGTCAGGCTCGGCCACCCGATCGCCGCCTCCACGGTCTGGCAGATCCTGCACGACGCCGGGATCGATCCCGCGCCTCGGCGCGCCGACCCGACCTGGAAACAGTTCCTGACCGCCCAGGCCCGCAGCATCATCGCCGCGGACTTCGTCCACGTGGACACCGTGCTGCTCTGCCGCCTCTACGCCCTGATCGTCATCGAGCACGGCACCCGCCGTGCCCACCTGGCCGGCATCACCGCCAGCCCGGACGGCGCGTGGACAACGCAAGCAGCCCGCAACCTCCTGATGGACCTCGGCCACCGCGCGGTCTCACTCAAGTTCCTGATCAGGGACCGCGCGGGCCAGTTCACCGGCTCCTTCGATGCCGTCTTCACCGCGGAGGGCATCAGGATCCTGGCAAGGCCGCCGCAGGCACCCAGGGCGAACCCTCGGGCTGCATACTGCACCTCTTGGGAGCGATTGGCGGCTAGGTGGCGTTCATGCAGGTCGCACGGTGTCGTGTCGGCGTCCTTGGTGGGGGGTCGGCGGGTTGGGTCCGGGCGGGTGGATGAGCGCACAAGCTGACCGCGTCAAGCCACCGTGACCGAATTTGTGCAGCCGACAGGCTCGCTGTATAGTACGTACGTACAGATGGAGGTACTTATGGCTTCTCAGGTGGTTCGACTTAACGCCAACCTTCAGCCAGAAGTGGCAAGCGCGCTGGACGATCTTGCGAATCGAATCGGGGGCAACAGAACTACGGCTTTGCATCAAGCAATCCTGCTGGCCGACTTGCTGTACAAGGAAGCCGACGACCGCGGAACAATTCAGGTCAAAAAGGCAGGGTCCGCGCCGCGCACGGTTGTACTACCCAAGATCAATCCAGAGTTCGCCAGGCTGGTGGCCGGCGCAGCGCCGGCGGCACCAACAGACGAAGATGATGGGGCGGCTCAGGCCGCGGATTCCGCAGATATAGCCATAAGCGGACCAGCTCAAGGCTAGGCTAATTTCTCAGTCCCGGGTGGTGGCCAGGGGGTGGGTTCATGAGCAACGAAGGAGTCGACGGCGGACCGCCGCCGCCGTTGGACCTTACAAGCGAACCTGACTTGAGTTCGCTGAGCGTGCTGAGTGCTGGCGCGGGGAGTGGAGCCATTTCTCCGTTCGCGCCTTCGCTGAAAAAGAATCGATGGGATGATGCAGCTCGGGTGATCCTAGCCTTTGTCTTGGTTGGCCTGTTGGCCTTCGTTGTGATCCTGACCACGATCTACGCTGTGACCGGTAACGCAAAACAAGAGGCGACCATCGAATCATATTTAAAGATCGTGCTGTCGCCGATCATCGGCATAGTCGGGTCGGTGGTTGGTTTCTACTTCGGAGCCAAATCTCAGAGTAGCAATTGAGTTCGCGGTTAGTAGGGCAGCAGCACTTTGTGACAAGGTGCGCGGGCTCTCTGATCATGGGCGCCCGGGTCGGGTGAGTGGGCTCGACCATCGAGGGTGCGCTAGTGATAATTGGTGCATGTTGCCTGGCCGAAAGGACCGTGGGGCGTAGGGCTCCGAAGGTGGTCCGGCGTGAGGAGACGATCTGCCGGACGCACGATCGGGCCGTTCACCATGTGCGCGGGGTGAGCCCTGTGGGGTTCCAAAACGGGCATAGGTTGCTGGCCTGCGGGTTCGCCAGCGGTGAGGGCCGCATGCCTGGCAGGATCGCGGGCTCGTGACGATACGGATGCTCTACCTGATGTTCGTCCGCCTGGCCGGGTGGATGATGCTGCTGGGACGTTCTTCGGCGTCGAAAGACGCCGAGCTGCTGGTGCTGCGCCACGAGGTGGCGGTGCTGAGGCGGCAGAACCCCTGTGGGGTGCCAGAACCTTGTCATCGTCTCTGACTTGCAACTTTACGCCTGGACCGGTGGCCGTCATGCGGCCCGCTCGTACTCGTGGATCAGCCCGCCCAGGACCTTGCCGTGTCGTATCCGCGCCGCCGTCAAGTCGGTAACCGGGGCCGTGATGCCGTCGTCGTGGTCCGGTGCCCGCAGGTTCCTGGCCCGGTGCGGGCGATGCCGGTTATAGTGCGCGACGTACTCGTCCAAGACCGCGTGCAGGTGCCGTGGCCCGGCGATCAGCATCCGGTCCGTGACCTCGGCTCGGGCTGTACGCACCCAGCGCTCGGCATAAGCGTTCGCCCTCGGACTCCGCGGCGGGATCTTCACCACCTCGATCCCCGCGCCGGCCAGCACCGCGTCGAACGTCTCAGTGAACTGCCCGGCCCGGTCGCGGACCAGGAACCGGAACCGGCTGGCGCGTTCTCCCAGGTCCATCAGCAGGTTCCGGGCTTGCTGCACCGTCCACGCCCCGTCCGGGTACGCGGTCACGCCCAGGACATGGACATGGCGGCTGCCCACCTCGATCACGAAGAACACATAGACGCGGCGCAAGGTCACGGCGCAGTCCACGGTGAAGAAATCGCATGCCAGCATGGTGGCGGCCTGCGCACGCAGGAACTGCCGCCAGGTGGACTGGGTGCGCTGCGGGGCGGGCGGTATGCGCAGCCGTTTCAGAACCCGCCGCACCGTGGACGCTCCGACCCGGATCCCGAGGCCGAGCAACTCACCCTGGATCCGCTTATAGCCCCAGCCGGGGTTCTCCCGCACCATCTGCTCGATCAGCACCGCGACCCGGGCATCGACCGGCGGACGTCCTCCCAGCTGCGGATAGGTCCACCGCCAGCGGACCAGCCGCCGGTGCCAGCGCAGCAGCGTGTCCGGCGTCACCAGCCGACCCATCCGCACAGGCCCAGGGAGCAGCCGGGTCAGGGCAGCGAGCACCGCCCGGTCGGTCCAATCCAGCCTCGGCTGGGGGTTCTGCCGCCGCAGCACCGCGACCTCCTGGCGCAGGACCAGCAACTCGGCGTCCCTCGACGCCGACGAGCGTGCCAGGAGCGCCATCCACCCGGCCACGCGGACGAACATCAGGTAGAGCATCCGTACTGTCACAAGCCAGCGATCCTGCCAGTCCGGCTGCTATCACGGCAGGCATACTCGCAGGTCAGTCACGTATGTCTCGTTTTGGAACCCCACAGGTTCGACGCGGTGCTATCCGGCGCCGGGATCGAGGTGGTGAAGATCCCGCCGCGCAGCCCGAGAGCGAACGCTTTTGCCGAGCGCTGGGTGCGAACAGCCCGGGCCGAGGTAACCGACCGGATGCTCATCGCCGGGCAGAGGCACCTGCACGCGGCCCTGGATGAGTACGCCGGGCACTACAACCGGCATCGCCCGCACCGAGCCCGGAACCTGCGGCCACCGGACTGCGACGACATCACCATGGCCACGACAACCGACCTAACGGCGGCAAGGGTACGGCGGGGAAGAGTCCTTGGCGGGCTGATCCACGAGTACGAACGGGCTGCAGGACGGCCTCGACCCAGCCATGACGTTGCAGGTCAAAGACCGCGACAAGGGTTATGGAACCCTACAGGCTGAGTTCTGGAACCCCGCAGGGTCTGCGCTTCGGCGCACCTGGCGCATCAGCAGCTCATAGGCCGCGATCAGCGCGAACGGCGGCCACGCCGCGATCACGTCTACAGGAACCGGACGAGCTGAGTCTCTCCAGTTTGGCTGTCGCGGATGAGTACGTCTCGGCCCTTGCACATCTGGGAATCGATGAACTCATACAGGGTAATTGCACGGTTCACGAGGTCTGTCTTTGACAGCGCCGTACGATCCTGGAGCCGCACAAGATCGTCAGCAACCTTCGGGATCAGCGCCACGGTAATGCGTTCAACAGTGAGGGACCGTTCTTCGCGCGGTGCACGGTTGAGATCGTCGGAGAGGACCCGATCAGCTGTTCGGCTAGCGCTCATCACGAGTACCTCCGTGGCGGACGTGACGTCCCATCATGATACTTCTGCGGCAGCGCCGGGGCCTGGTCAAGTCATAAGGGCGCGTTTCCGGCAGGAGGATGATGAGCAACTCTGCCGCCTGGGTAGGCGCTTCCTCCACCTCCCAAGGCAGAGAGCGAAGCGTGATTGTCTCGGCCATGACGGCTCCTAGTCGTTTTTGGTTGTCGGCTGGGTTGCTCGGGGCACGGCCTCGCGAGCATTCGCGCAGGGAGCCTTGACCATTAGCTCGCGGCTTTCTGCTGGGCGGCTGCGGGCAGGGCCTGGGCGATTTTGGCCCCGGCCAAGCCCGCGCCAAGGCCCACGGTGATCGCATCGGGCAGGCTGCACCCCCAACGCCAGACGATTACCACCGTGACCAGAACGATGACCAGAACCACCACTCTGACCCTAAGCTCAGGGTAGGGGTAAGGTCGGGTTACCAGCTTGACGGTCATTTCCATCTTCGGCTCCAAGAGCTATGCGCGCCCCCGGTTGCAGCGGAGGCACAGGTGGCACGGACGGGTTGTCCCTCCAGCGAGTGGGAGTGTGGGCCCAGGCGCTCTAGGGATTTTCTCTCCCGTTACTCTACGCCATAGGAAACGGCCCTGCCACTATCCAAGTTTCATCATCGGAAAGGCAGCCGACCTAGGCTGACCTGCGGAGTTGCCGAGTTAATACCTTCTGACACTGCCGCAGCAAGCACGCAGGGAACGAACAGCAAAGTGCTGCTGAAAGCCTGTGTAGCTTGCATAACTTCGCTGCATGTCGTTCAATAGATTCTGCCCGGGAGACCGGATAGGGCCTGCGCCTTGAGAGCTTGTCTGTTGGCACGGACGGGTGACGCAGTCGCGGGACCGGCTGAGGGCCGCCAGGTTGCAGCCGGCGGCCCTCAGCGCTGAGGCCCCAATCCCACCATGCGACCCCCTGCTCGCCGCATGCCTAGCCGATGAGGCTGTGCTACCCCGCGGCTCATCTGGACGCAGATGTCCGCGTCCGGGCCGGGCACGCAGTACTTCGCGACGACGAATCCGGACTCGCGGATCATGTCGCTGCTGTGGATCAGGGCTCACCGTCAGTTCGACCCCTCGCCAACTGCTAGAAACCAGCACCGAACCTCCCGGCGAACGCTATGCCGCGACGACATGCTCTGCGTCCGTAGGGGTCATGAGCCGTGACACGAGCTCTACCCGCTCAGCTCGTCAGCCAGGTCGGCGCGCTTAACCAGTCGCCCCACCGCCCGCGACGGCCGTACTACCGGGTGACCTCCCCGCTGTCGCCCAGCACGGTAGCTGCGGTCGTAGCTCACCTGACTACAAACCATAGGAACAATGCCACGCCGTACGAGATAGCGGAGGAGATTCCGAGCACGATCAGGATCACGCAGAGCTGGGCAGTCTTGCTCCAGCTGCCGAGCGCGGACTCGATGACCGGCCATTTGTGCAACGTACTCAGCCCGGTCCCGCGGCCGGGATCGGCCGGCTGATCTTTACTGGGGGGTATGGCCATCTCCGACCCCCTCCTGCCGTCATGAGCCATTGAACGTGCCGTACTCGGCGGATTTCAGGATCGGGCGCACTGCGCCGTCTGGGGCGAAGCGGAAGCTCAGCGCCCACGTGCTGAGCCTCGCTGTGACCTCGTCGGGATGACTGCTCAGCCTCTCGAGCAATTCCTGGGACAGGTCTTTCTTGTCGCTGGTGCGTGGCTGTGCGGTGACCATCAGCAGGTAGGCGGCTGCGCGCGCGGGCCGTCGCAGGATCATGGCCTGCTGGCGACTGTCAGCCGCCATGTCAGCGAGCTTCTGCAGGATCGGGCGCAGCCTGTCCCGCGCGCTTCGGGCCAGGTCCTCCGCGCCTGTGGCGCCGAAGCAGTCGCCGACGGCGAACAGCGCCGAGTGCAGTTCGGCCAGCGGGGAGCGTGGCGGCGCCACTTCGTCTGGCACGGCATCGAGACGAAGGCTTGCGTACGCGTGCTCGCAGGCCGTCGTCAGGTCTGCTTCGGTAAACATGTCGGGGTGCCGGAGCAGGCCGAGCGCGAACTCGGCCCGGCTGCGCAGCCACGCTTCGCCGGTCTCCTCGCGCAGCAGGACGCCGAGTGTCCTGGCGAATGGCTCGGTCCAGCCGCTGGCGACGACCGTCTCTAGCGCCTGACTGCGGTACAGGCCTGCGTTCTGCAGGATCATGTGCCGGAACAGGCTCTTGGCTCCGGTCAGCAGGTTGTCGGGGATCCCGGAGTGGTCAAGATCGTCGGCTATCTGCTGCACGCGGACGAACCACGGCTCGTCGACGGCGGGCCACTCGTTGCAGACAGCAACCCTGCGGTCGATCACGTGCTCAAGGGTCGCCCCCAGCCAGCGAAGCCCGGTGGCCGCGTCGGGCCTGGACGCAGGGTCGGTGAACTCGCGGATCAGGGACCGCAGATCGGCCTCGGTCTCCCTCACATCCGGCCGCGCCTCGATCATCGCGCGCTGCCAGAGCCCGTGGGCGGCCCAGGCCCGCTCGCTGACTGTCGCCTCACTGCTGAGCGCCCTGGCGCGCAGTGCCGCGCCGACCCAGTCGTCGCCGGGTGGTGACCATGCGGCCGGCACGGTGATCGCGAGCTCCAGGTCCAGTCCGCTGCCGGGGTAGGCGCTGACCTGCCTGAGCCCCTCGAAGTCGGTCACAAGGTGGCGCACCCAGACCCGCAGCGCATCGGCGTGGCGACCGTCCGCGCCGAGCTGCACCAGCCTGGTGATCGCGGGCCAGACGCGGAATCCAAGCGGCGAAAATCGCAGCTGGGACTCCAGCTGGTCGCGCATCGACTCGAAGGAGTAACTGGCGAGCATGCCGAGCAAGATCTGCGCATCCTGACTCGTGGCGGTCGGCGGGGCAGCCGAGATCTGGATGAGTCGCCTGACCAGGAGCTCCGTCTCGGCCCGGTAGCGGTCATGGACTCCGGCACGGGTGCCGGCCGCGCCGAGCCTGTCGGCCGCCACGAACTCCGAGAGCAGCGCCGATGCCTGCAGGAGCACGCCGGCCTCGCCGACCGGAGGATGCCTGAGTATCCCTCTGTTCCAGGTTGACGGGACCCGCGCGGTCAGGCGGGTCAGCGCGGAATCCCCGCGTCGGCTTGCCGATAGCCGCAGGGCCAGCGACCACAGGCTGCCTGCGGAGTTCCGGTCCGGGGCCAGCACGCCGAGAATCTCATCCAGGCCGCGCAGCTGCGCGAGGCTGGGCCCTCTTCTGAGCGCCATCGACATGGCCGGCCCAGCAGTCCTACTGGTAGCGCCGAGCCCGGCCGCACGGCCGATAACGCCCTGGGTGAGCCCGCGTAGCGCCAAAGCCCGCTCCAGCTGGCCAGCCAGCGCGTAGCGGAGCAGCTGGTCGGGCGAGCTGACATCAGTGACGTCCTGAGGGATCCGACCGCCGCCGCGGTCGGTAGCTGGCGCCATCGGCTGTATCCCTTCGGCGCTGTTAGCTGACAATAGTTCAAGACTAGCGCTACGTTAGAGATATGCCAAGAGGTTGTTAAGAGAAAACTAACAGGCTCTTGTGTTCGTCGTCTGGGCAGGTCGTAGGCATCTTGGTGGGACCGCGCGCTCGTCTGCGGCTGATGCCGTGACCGTTTGGCTGATAATCCTCTGTCCATACCGGGAAGCGGGTACCGGGCGCCACTACTACCCGCTGCGGCCGGTGGGAGCTGCCGTCCGGCCAGCCGCAGCCCTGGTCGGCTGTCGTCGCTGCCGATGGTGAGTTCGCCTGCGGCACCCGAGCGCTTGACCAGGCGGCCCCGTCGCTCGTGACGGCCGTACTGCCGGGCAATCTCGCGACCCCTTGGCAGCGAGCCGTCCGTGGCCCGGTTGGCCAATGCCCACTCCCACGCCTGCTGCTGAAGACCCCGGCTCGCCTGGCCCCGAACGCCGTGTCCCCCGTTGTGCCCAGGCAGCCCGGAAGACTGCCGACTCACGCGTTGCATAGTCTCGTTAGGTGGACCGTCAGCCTTTACTTCGGACCCGCAGCCACTGCTTCCGCATAGTTCTTAGCAGCCACCATGAAGTCCTGGTTCGTCGCTGCCCGACGCTGGACCTCAGCCGACAGGCCCAACTCCGCAAGGAGGACGATCGATACCAAGGCATAAGTCACTTCGGCCAGTGCGTGACACAGGCCCGCCCACCGCACCAACTCCGCGTTTTCAATAGGCGCACCATCAGCATGAGCAACCACATTTCGGGCGCGCACCAAGAGGTCGGCCCACTGTTCTACGGCAGGCACGAGCGTCTGCACGGCCTCGGCATCTGGGATGTCGGCCAACCGAAGGAGGCGGTTGCGGAAGCTGAGCTTGGACCGGCGCGCATGGAGCGACCGGTGGAGCGCCTCGGCTGCCGACGCTACGCTCAGCAGACGGTGCTGCACGTAGCCCTGGCTGCCATATTTGAACCCGAAGAGGGGATGCAACGCAGCCTCTGCCCGTTCGTACAACTCCATCCAGGCGGGTACGACTACGTCGAAGGCAACGTCTTTCAGCGTGAAGAGATACTCGACCATTGCCACGTCCCGTGCCGGTCGACCAGGTTGATGCACCTGCTGGCTCATCAGCTCCGCGGTGCCGATCTCAGCGGCTGCAGGGTGTGCATCCGACGTGGTGTATGTGAAGATGCGCTTCAGCGCACCGGCTGGGGCGTGCGCGCAGAGCGTCATGAGGTCAGCCAGCGCGGTGGTGAGGCGGTTGAAGCCATCGAGTGAAACCGGATTGGCAAACGCCAACTTCAGCTCAGCCCACTCCCTACCGCTGATGACTCGGTGGCCGGTATGAGGCTCCAGATCAAATCGAAGGTTTGTGAACGGCATCGAGAGTGTGAAGATCACGTCGCCGTGGCTAGCAGTCAGGTCCTCGACGGGCTTGGTCCGCACCGTCTGCTCGCCCGTCCATCGCCCTTCTTCCATGACCAGCTCCCCCTGCATCGTCGTCTGACCGGCCCAGCCCAACAGATATTCCAACTCGAGGTGGACCGCGTCAAAGATGGGCTCATCAGGACGGGCAAGGCGAATGCCACGCAGACCCCGTGTCGCCGTCAGGGTTTGCTCGCCCACATCGTCTGGAAAGAGGCTGACGGTTCTGGTGTTGCTGGCTATCGAGTCAAGCAGCGTGAACGGCTCGTTGCCGCACTGGCCCAGGAGGATTGGGAACCGCGGGTCTCCAAGTGACCCTGTCATCCCATGTTCCGTGCGTCTCCACTCTGTGTAACCGAAGCCACCGATCAACTCAAGCCGCAGCGAGCCGTCGTCCGCGTGGAACAGCGTCCCCGACTGTCGCTCGTCGGACTTGTCCAGTCGCCACCAATTGCCCCTCCAACGCGTTTCGCTCATGCGCTAATACTGGTGCTCATCAGGGGTCATCAGCGACTTGATTTCCTGGTCGGGCCTCAGACTCCGCCACGGGAGCGCCGACATAGCGCGACAGCGCTGCCGAGCAGGCTGCTCGACCTATCAGCCGATCGGGGCCCCAGCTTGAACCGTCGCAGCGGCTAGCGGTGAGTCCTGGGCGGAGTGTGAACACGTGCCGACCGCAATGGCGGCCGTCGAGGCGTTTCGGCGGCCTGCGAAGGGAAGGCGCCTGCCACCTGGTCTGCAGTCGGGCCGGAGCTGTTGGATCCACTGGCTGGGTGGCGCTGCGCACTGAAGGCGTGACCGGCCTGACCGCGCTCGCCACAGCTTTCCACGGCGTGATCGAGCGCAACCGGGACGAGGACGCGCCCATAGCTTCTCGCGCGCGTGTTCAGCGGTCATTCGACCGCAGCCGGCGGGTGTCGCTGCCCGACTAGGCGCAGGCCCGTTCGCTGGGGTCAGTGCCCGTGGGAAGTTCGCCGACCGCACCTGAGCGCTCGACCAGGCGACCCCACCGCTCGTGCCGACCGTACTGCCGAGCGATCTCACGCCCGCTCGGCAACGAGCCGTCACCGGCCCGGTTGGCCAGCGCCCACTGCCACGCCTGCCGCCGAACATCCCGGCCCGTACCACCATGACCGCCAGTGCCCTCACTGTGCGATCTCGGCCGATCCTGGTCCCGACGTTGCACGGTCTGGTCCGGACCTTCCGTGCGGGGGATCTGCTGCCGGGGCTTTGCATGCTACGGCTTGCCATGGGCTGCTGCAGCGCTCTGGCGAACCTGGCGCACCAGCAGCTCGTAGGCTGCGATGAGCGCGAACGACGGCCACGCCGCGATCACTCGGCCCGTCCCCGACGGCTGCGCGACCGCCACATTCGCTGCCAGACTTGCCACGCTGCCCGCGACGAGCAGAGCCCACGGCACGAACCCGCCGCGGCCACCACAACGCGAGTCCGCCAGCAGCGTCGTCGACGCCGCGACGATCATGCCATCGACCGACAGCGGCGTCAGCGCGGCCACCTAGCCCGGCTGGCCGTGCAACTCCACCGGCAGAGGCATGTGCAGGTAGGACACCGTGCCCGCGATCAGCGCCGGCAGCGCCACACACACTGTAGTGGTCCAGCGGATCCACCGGTCAGACCCGCCGTTCACCGCTGCGTCCCGAGGATCAGCTCACCAGCGAACGCAGGCATGTACGTAACTGTCGTGTCCCCCCGCCGACATCAACCCCATCTGCTCTCGTGTCACGCACCTCAGCCCTATCCGGCCGGGAATTCAAGCTGGCGGGCCATCACCACCGCTGGGCCCGGTCGCCGCCTTCGTAGGTCCGGGTGATCATGGCTGTGCGCTCCCGTGCCAGCGCCCCGCCTGAACCGGTCGGCTCCGCGGTACCTGGAGCAGGCCCCTTGCGATACCGGCTACGTCATCAGGACTGCGCTAGTAGCGGGTCCTTTGACCTCTGGCCGTCATCGGTACCGTCCCATGAGGTATCTGAAGGGTCCATCGCAGGTACCTCGCAGTTCAGCAAGAGGTCAGCGGAAACCGGCGCGGCAACGGCTAACCGGGAGCCCGGTTCATCCATGGCCGGTCGTTGCATCCTGCAGGCGAAGCGGGGTCACGCTGGTGTGGCCTGCTGTCCTGGCGTGGCAGCCCACATGAAGCGTCGCGGCGTCAGCCGGCACGGCTCCGCCCCCTGTCCACGGCGATAGGGCGGTATCAGCAGGGGTCTCGCGACGGCTGCAGACCATGCGGGCCAGACCGCCGCCCGCCAGTGATCTTCTGGGGCTGGCGGGGACAGTGGGCCATCGAGATTCAGGGAGGCTGCAGTTCGGTGAACCGCTGCCTCCGCTTCCTCCTCATAGCGATCCGGCCCCGCGACGGGGTTCATGATCGCGGACGCTGTCCGCTATATGTCCGTCCACAGCTGGACTCAGTAGGACTCTCATGGACTCAGCAGGACCTCGGCCGCCTAAAAGCAACAGCCCGCGAGGCCGGGAAAACCCAGCTCACGGGCTATTTCCGCTAGTGGTGGCAGGTGTTGGGTTCGAACCAACGTAGGCTGAGCCGACGGTTTTACAGACCGCTCCCTTTGGCCACTCGGGCAACCTGCCTGGCGCCTCCTGTACGGACGGCACAGTGAAGGATAGCGGAACCA
>Ga0335078_10007858_pt1 | contig 15833 bp, 14 predicted proteins | sample Lox_Sample_32_FD_206711 | JGI IMG/M metagenome (GOLD analysis project Ga0335078, IMG submission 206711) | Soil microbial communities from Loxahatchee National Wildlife Refuge, Florida, United States - Lox_Sample_3.2 | ecosystem: Environmental > Terrestrial > Soil > Wetlands | place: USA... | reverse complement strand
GTTCTGCGCTGCCGCGGTGATCGTGCCGGTCCGGGTCTCATCAAAGGGAAGAGTGGCGGCACCAGACGGATTGTTGGTCCGCTGCATGTAAATATCGTACGAACCATTGTTGGTGTCAGGGCAATCGCCGACGAGCACGGTATAGGCGCCACTGGCGGCAAGCGTGACGGTGTTCATCTCTACAGTGGAACCGCCGGTGCATACCCCGTCCGGATAGTTGTCGCTGGCCGAATTGACCAGCGCCCCACTGGGGCTATAGAGCCGGATCTTCGGGCTGAGACTGCCGCTGGTAGTCACCAGGGTAAAGTCGACCACGTCATTGGCATTTGCAGCGAAGGTGTAGGTATTGCTCTGTGCCGTCGCTCCAATCGTTCCAGTCCGTGCCGGGCCAAAAGGAAGATTGACGGCGCCGGACGGATTGTTTGTCCGCTGCGAGTAAAGCGCATAATTGCCGGTGTTCGTGTTCGAGCAGTCATTGACAACCGCGGTATAAGTGCCGCTCGCCGGAAGCGTGACCGTGTTCAACTCTATGGTGGCGCCACCCGTGCAAACCCCGTCCGGATATCTGTCGGAAGCTGAGGCAATCAGTTGGCCGGAGGGGTTGTAGAGCTGGATTTGCGGGCTGAGAGTCCCGCTGGTAGCCACCGTGGTGAAATCAACCACGTCGCTCGCGTTGGCGCTGAAGGTGTAGCTGGTGCTCTGACCAGCCGAACTGATCGTTCCGGTCTGAGTCTGACCAAACGGCAGAGACACAGCCCAGGCACACGGGGAAAGGCTCGCAAGAATGCAGCCGGCAACCAACAAACTCGATTTTGCGTTCGTCATGGAATCGCCCTCTTTGTGCTCAACAGCAGCAAACGCGTTTGCGTCTCTGGCGGCGTTGCCCGGAATGCGGTCTTGCTGTTTACCAGGCCGGGTATCGCCACCAAATACTACCCCAGTGGTGGCGCGCCAGTTGGAACCACGCAGTATACATCCGAACCCGTCGCTCGGAACCTTTCATTAACGGTATTTAATCATTGTCGCTGCCGCCGGGCGCCGGCTATGTTTACGTTTGTATGGCAGGTGTTCTCTCCCCCGGGCCAAGGCCGAGGACCTGCCCCTCAAGCGGTGTAAGATAGTTGCATCATGAGCATCGACCTGAATCGCCGCGGATTCCTGGCGGCAGCCGGTCTGGCGGGCTTGGGCACGCCGGGACACGGCGGCGCCGCCGCTGAAGAGACCTTCGGCGGGATCAAGCTGGGCGTGGCCAGCTACTCGCTGCGCGAGTTCAGCCGTGGGCTGGCCATCCGGTGCATCAAAGAGCTGCGCACCCCGTTTGTCAGCGTCAAGGAATTTCACCTGCCGTATCGCAGCAGTCCGGAAGAACTGGAAAGCGGGCGGAAGGAGTTCGAGCGCGCCGGGCTGACCATCGTGAGCGGCGGGAATATTACGCTGGCGAAGGACGACCTGGACGATCTCCGCCGCTACTTCGAGTACGCCAAAATGTGCGGCATGCCCATGATGGTCTGCGCGCCGACGCACAGTAACCTGGGCGCCATCGAGCGGCTGGTGAAGGAGTACAACATTCGGATCGCCATCCACAATCACGGGCCGGAAGACAAGCAATACCCGACTCCGCAATCCGTGCTGGAGGTGGTGCGGAACATGGACCCGCGCTGCGGGCTGTGCATGGATGTGGGGCACTCGGCGCGGGCGGGGGCGAACGTGGTGGAGTCCATCGCGGAGGCCGGCAGCCGGCTGTTCGACATGCACATCAAGGATCTGCGCACGTTCGAGCCGCACGCCGTTCAGTGCGATGTGGGCGAGGGCATCATGCCGATCGTGGGAATCTTCAAGCAGCTCCAGAAGATCGGCTACCAGGGTTCGGTGAATCTGGAGTACGAAATCAACGGAGACAATCCGCTGCCGGGCATGAAGATCTCGTTCAGTTATATGCGCGGGGTGCTGGCGGGGCTGAAAGGCTGACATGGGGGAGATACCGACTGGGACGAAGCTCGAGAAGAAGCTGGTGGTGGACGACGAGGTGGCCATCAACTTCATGGGCGTGGAGGGGGCGCGGGTGCTGGCCACGCCGTGGATGATCGGCTGGATGGAGCGCACCTGCCGCGACGCTGTGCTGCCTTTGCTGGAAGCGGGGCACGACACGGTGGGCACGCACGTGGACGTCTACCACCTGGCGGCCACGCCGATGGGCATGACCGTCACATTCAAAGCCGAGGTCATCGGCGTGGAGGGGCGGCGGGTCAACTTCAGAGTGGAAGCGTGGGACGAGAAGGAGAAGTGCGGCGAAGGCACGCACGAGCGGGCGGTGGTCAACATCGCGCGGTTCACGGCCAAAATGCGCGGCAAGTTGGGGTGAGGAAAGAGCGGGGCTCAAGCCCCGCGCGGACTAAAGTCCACCCCACCACTGGCTGAAGCCTGTGCAAGACAGGCGAGGAGGCCGGTACCAAGTACATCCCAGGGGGTGGTAAGATTCGACACCAACGAGTATGCATAATTTGCGTGGCGCGGGGTGGCCATTAGGCCGAGATGGTCGGCACATGCTTTATTTTCAATCGGATGGCCGACTGGAAGAAAAGGTGCAGTGGTTCCTCCGCTGAGGAGGAAGACGCATGCTAAAACCCAGCAAGCTCGCGTTGGTTCTCGGATTGACAGGCGCTATCGCCGGGCTGCCATGCCTGGCTGCGGCAGAGAAGGACCCGGACGCAGCGGGCGTGGCCGAGGCCATCCGCTTTGAAAGAGCCAAGCAAGCGGCTGCCGACCGGCAGGCGCGCATCGATGCGGCGCAGACGCGCGCGGAGAAGACGGCGGATCGCCCGGATTCCGAGCCGAAGCCAAAAGGCCACGCGGTGAAGACCGCAACGGCGCAGAAGACTCCGCCGGCGCCACGCAATTAGCATAGTAGATGGCGCGCGCGGCGGAAGACCTCGGTCAGCATCTCCTCGGTCAACTTGCCAGTGGAAGTGTTCTGCTGGCTGGGATGGTAGGAACCGATCAGCACGGGCTGGCCGGGCGCTATCTCGAACATGCGATTGTGTCCGAAGGCGAAAGCCGCGCGGCTGCGGATCAGGCCGCGGCTCTGCAAAATGCCGAGGTAATTATCGAACGCCACGCGTCCCAGCGCCACCACTGCCTTGATGTTCCGCAGAAGATCCAGCTCGCGCACCAGGTAAGGCCGGCAGTTGGCGATCTCCTCGCGGGTGGGCTTGTTGGCGGGCGGGGCGCAGCGCGCGATCGCGGTGATGTAGGCGTTGATCAGGCGTTGGCCGTCGTCCCGCGAAACACTGCCGCTGCGGCTGGCAAAGCCGGTCTGGTGCAGCACGCGATACAGCACGTTGCCCGATCCGTCGCCGGTAAACATGCGCCCGGTGCGATTGGAGCCGTGCGCCCCCGGCGCCAGGCCGATGATTAGCAACTCCGCGCGCGGGTCGCCGAACGAAGGCACGGGCTTGCCCCAGTATTCGCAATCGCGGTAAGCGCGGCGTTTCACGCGGGCTACCTCGGCGCAATGCGCAATCAGCCGCGGGCAGCGCCGGCATTGGACGACTTCGTCCTGGAGAACCTGCAAGGCGTTAGAATTCAAGCGATGCATCTTCCTTTTCGTGTGGATGGGCGCAAAGCCCTGGTCACCGGCGGCGCCAGCGGCATCGGCGCAGCCACCTGCCGGGCGCTGGCCGCGGCGGGCGCGCAGGTCGCCATCGCCGATATCGACCAGCCGGCTGCCGAAGCCCTGTCGCGGGGATTGCCGGGCGCCTCCGTGCTCATACTTGATATTACCGATGAAGCGGCCGTCGCGTCCGCGTTCGCGCGCATTGCCGCGCTGGATATTCTGGTGAACAACGCCGGCATCGGCCTGGTGGGCGGCGTGGTGGAGACCGCGCTGGCCGATTTCGAGCGGCTGTTCCGGGTCAACGTGCAAGGCATGTTCCTGGTCACGCGCGCCGCCATGCCGCTGCTGCTTCAATCCCGCGGCTCCATCGTGAACATCGGATCGGTGGCGGGCCTGGTGGGAGTCAAAAAGCGCTTTGCCTACTGCGCCACCAAGGGCGCGGTCATCGCCATGACCCGGCAACTGGCGGTCGACTATCCCACCGGACTTCGCGCCAACTGCATCTGTCCCGGCACGGTGGATACGCCTTTCGTCGAAGCTTACCTGGAGAAATACCACAGCCACGAAAAAGAAAAAGTGCGCGCCGAATTGAACCAGCGCCAACCCGTAGGGCGCCTCGGACGTCCGGAGGAGATCGCCAACATGGTGCTGTATCTTTGCTCCGCGGAGGCCGAGTTCGTGACGGGCTCCGTCGTCACCATCGACGGCGGCTGGACCGCGGGCTGACCGCGCCGCTTGCGTTAATATACGAGGATTCGCATGCCCGCGAACGACTACCGCTTCGTGACACATTGGCGGGTCCAAGGCACGCCCGAGCAGGTGTGGGATGTGCTGGACAATCCGCTGGACCTGCCGCGCTGGTGGCCGTCGGTGTACTTGAAAGTAACCGAACCGGAGCCGGGCGTCTTCCATCTGCACACGCGGGGCTGGCTGCCTTACACGCTGCGCTGGAGCTTTCGCGTGACCGAGCGCCAGTATCCCCGAGGGTTCAGCCTGGAGGCGTGGGGCGACTTCACCGGCGGCGGCACATGGACCTTTCTGGCGGACGGCCGCTCGACCGATATCACCTACGATTGGCGCATTCGCGCGAATAAGCCGCTGTTGCGCTATTTGTCTTTCTTATTTAAGCCGTTGTTCTCGGCGAACCACCGCTGGGCGATGGCGCGTGGAGAAGCAAGCCTGCGGCTGGAACTGGCGCGGCGTGGCGGCTGACCCGGCGGATGCCCGAAGTGATCATCCGGACCACCACGCGCCTGGTGCAGATCAACGTGATCGTGAACAAGAGAGGCAGCGCGATGCGGGGCTCAAGAAAGAGGACTTTCAGGTCTTCGACCACGGCAAGCGGCAGGAAATCCGGTTGTTCTCCGAGGAGACGCGGGCGATCCTGCCGTCGGCGGCCGCGCCGCTTGCCGCAAGGCACGTTCACCAATCAACTCGAACAGCGGCCGGGAACGCCGGCGGCGGTTACGGCAATTCTGCTGGATGGCGTCCACAAGGGGACCGCTGGGCGGGGAAACCGGACCTTCTTTTCGTGGAAAGAGACGCGCACGACGCGCAGACACACGGCATAGGCGATACGCTGCCGATGGAGCTGAAACGGCAGAACTACGACCGGCTGCAGCAGGAGGGTCTGATCTACCACCGGGTGCTCCCGCCGGCGGGCAAGTCCTGCGAGATACGGGTGGTGGTGCGGGATGCGTCGCCAGGAGCGGTGGGCAGCAGTACGGCGCCGCTCCGCGCGATTCCATCACAACCGTGAAAGGGCGCGTCGCTAAGGCCGCACGCGGGATGCAAGTCAGATCCCTCACCGGAATAATGCAGTTGTTTGGCCTAGCCGGAAGTTGATACCTAAAAATTAATCTTGAAAAACTTGACGCAAACCCGCCAAAACGGGCACAATTAAATCATCCGGCTGCTCCGGCCGGCGTTCGGTATTTGGGTTCTGGCGAACTAATACAGGTTTCACCGCCTGGCGCTCGTGTCTGGACGTATGATGAAGCTTTCATTCAGCCTCCCCCGGATTCTGCAGTTCGCAATCGTATTCTTGCTGATATCCCACTCGGTCTTTGCCGCGCCCACCCGCCACCGGCGGCGGGCCGTGCATCACGCCTCCACCGCGGCGCGTGCCGCCTGGGCGCCGCATGCGAGCGCTGCTCTGGTGCATCGCGCTTCTTATCGCGCGCCAGCGCCGGCGGTAGTGGTGCGCGGCGGGCCGTGGACCGAGCCGACCTATGCCGATTCCACCGCGGGCGACAACGCCGATGGCGAAGATCTGGAAGTGCGCCGCGCCGCCGTCGAGGCCCTCGGCCCATACAACGGATCGGTGGTGGCGGTGGATCCGAATACGGGCCGCATCCTGACTATCGTCAACCAGAGGCTGGCGCTGGGCAGTGGATTTCAGCCCTGCTCCACGATCAAGGTTTCGGTGGCGCTGGCGGCGCTCAGTGAAAAGGTAGTCGGCGGGGATGGCAAGCTCTTCCGCCATGGCGGCTACAACTTGACGCAGGCTCTGGCGCACTCGAATAACTTCTATTTCGCCACGCTGGGCGTTAAGCTGGGCTTCGACAAGGTCAGCTATTACGCCCACCTGTTCGGATACGGCGAAAGGGCCGGTCTGGATATCCCCGGCGAGAGCCCGGGGAGTTTCCCCGCCGGGCCGCCCAGCAACGGCGGCGTGGGCATGCTCACCAGCTTTGGCGAAGAGATCGCGCAAACGCCGCTGCAACTGGCCGCGCTGATGGCGGCGCTGGCGAATGGCGGCACTCTCTACTACCTGCAATATCCGCGCACCGCGCAGGAGGCCAGAGAGTTCGTGCCGCGCGTCAAGCGCCAGTTGGATATCGGGAACCTGATTCCCGAGTTGAAGCCCGGCATGCTGGCGGCCGTCGAGTACGGCACGGCGCGGCGGGCACAGCAGGACGAGGAACCCATCGCGGGCAAGACGGGCACCTGCACCGACGGCCACACGCACTTGGGCTGGTTCGGCTCGTTCAACGATGTCGGGGGACGTAAGCTGGCCTTGGTGGTGCTGCTCACCGGCGGACGCATGCCGGGCACGCCCGGGCCTCTGGCGGCGGGTATGGCGGGCGAAGTCTACCGCAGCCTGGTACAGAAGAACTACTTCGCCATGCAGAACCCGCTGCGCGCACTGATGCCGGCCACGCTCCTCTCCACGCCAATCTGCTGCGCGCGATAACGGGCTTCCCTAGGGCTTAAAGCCGTCTACAAGTGTCTGCAGGAAGGCAACGATTTCATTTTCCTCGGTATCCGTCAAGCCCAGGTTACCAATCGTTGTGTCTACGTTATTCGGGTTCTCGGGCATGGGCCAGCACGTTACCTTTTCAATCGTTCCCGTGGGGCATTGTCCGGATTGCACCTGGAAGGCGTACACATCGCGGGTATTATAGAAGTGGACAACCTGCTTCAGGCTCGTCAGATAGCCATTGTGCATAAATGCCTTGACGAAACCTTGGTAAGGCACCATGGCCGCATCACGCGCTGTAGCGGTCTGGAATCTGCCAGTGAACTGAGCCGACAGATTTCCCCAACTCAGGTTTGGAGGAGGGCCGTAATACCCGCTGAGGAACAATCCCATCCCCGTGTCGATGAAGGCGGCTCCGAGCGGATTCCCGGTGAATCCAAATTGATCTGGTGTATTTTCGGAAAGCCAGGGAAGATTCACATTCTTAGGCAGGCCAAGGTTGTTATAGGTGAAGTCGGTGAACAGCGGCGCCACATTCGTGGCTGCCCCTGCGTCGGTTCCACCCGTGGCGGTGCTTGATCTTCCGTCCAGATGACACGAGTTGCAGTTGCCTTTGCCCCGAAACAGTTCATAGCCGGCGCTTTCTGGCGGCGCCAGGGTAGTCTTGCCCGCCAGGTAGTAATCGAATTTGGAGGTGAAGGAGCTGACCTTGGGGGAGGCTTCAAAAGCCGCAATCGCCTGGCCAAACTCGCCGTAGGCTTGATTTGCACGGGTCCGGTCCTGTGCGCCGAGGCTAAGTGGAGTGGGATTCCCATCCAAAGTCGCAGCGCCTTTTGGGGTGCCGCACACCTGGGCGACATTGGACGGCCAGGCGATGTCCAGCGCGCCCGTGCCAAAAACCTGCTCAAAGAAGGATTTGTAACTGCTGCCAGAGAGTTTCCAGACCACACAGGCCGGATCGGGGTTGGCCATCTCCTCGGCATCCCCCGGCGGATCCTGGGCTTGTTCGGCCGCCGAATTCTGCAACATGTATCCGGTGGCGCGCCCGTCCCAGAAATTGCCGCCATAGAAGTCCGCCTGGATTTTGTTGTATTGAAGCGGGGGGAAGTAACTTGCGTAGGCGACGCTCGGAGGGTTCCGCTTGCCGATTCGATTATTGGGGTACGCTCCCTTGACCGTGATCCGCACCGACCCCGGGTTGCTGCCCCCGGTGAAAACGCTCAAGATCGATATACCGTTCCGATAGCCCGCCGCCGGGTCATGGCAAAAGGCGCAGGCCAAGTTGTTATTGACCGCCAGATTGGGGTCATAAATCTCGAGTTGCCCGAGAGTCTGGACTTGGTGGTATGGGTCAAGCGTGCCGGACAGCGCGGCCGCCAGGGCTTGCGCCTCCAACGCCGCCTCTTCAGCCCGGATCCTTTTGGCATCCGGATCGTTCGCGATGATGCACTGCAGGTCGAGTTTATTGCCGGGCAGGATGCACGGCTGATCTGCCGGAGGAATCACGTAGCCAGGCGGCGCCGGCGATGCCGCGTGTGTTGAGACATTCTGGGCCAGGGACCTGGAGAACGAGACCGCGCCCAGCATCGCTACGCATATTCCGGCCCCGGATAGCGCTCGAAATGTTCTTTGAGTCATGTGTGTTGCTCGCTTTTTGGATTCTGAAATTGGCGCGCACTGCGACTGCGCGCTGCGGAAGCTGACCTCCCCTATCAGATTCTCTTCGCCAACGTATTTAGGAGTAGAAGATTCTAACATCTGGAACTTACGTTCCACAAGGAAGCTTGGGGAAGCTTGGGGCAATGGAACAGAAAACCGGCGGACGCCACGTACATCGCCCTAAAGTGAACGATATTGTGGCCTAAACCCAGTCCAAGGCGCCCTTTTTGTAGGCCCAGATGTAGCCCACCGCCAGGATGGCCAGGAACACCACCACCTCGGCCACGCCAAACCAGCCTAGCGTCTTATACCGGACGGCCCACGGAAACAGGAAGATGGTTTCCACGTCGAAGATCACGAACAGGATGGCGATGATATAAAAGCGCACGGTGTAGCGGCCGCGCGAATCCGAGGCGGCCTTGATGCCGCATTCGTAGGGTTCCAGCTTGGTGACGGACGGAGAAGAAGGCCGCAGCAGCTTGGCGATGACAATGGTCACGATCGGGAAAGCGATGGCGATCGCCAGAAAGATAAAGATCGGGATGTAGCCGCTCAGCATGGCCACAAATATATCATGGTTCAAGCATGGTTCAAGACAGCAACGGTGATCCCCGCGGCGCATACGCGGAGCGATTGGAGTCCCGGCGCCAGGCAGTGGCGCGGCTCGAGCAGCGGCACCACAAGATGGGCAACCTGCGCCTAATGGTATTTTTGAGCGCGGCCGTGCTGGCGTGGCTCGCCTGGGGACGCGATGCGCTCAGCGCCTTCTGGCTGGGCGTGCCCGCGGCGGTGTTCGTCTGCCTGATCGTGACGCATGAGCGCGTGTTGCGCGCGCGCCGGGCCGCCGGACGGGCGGTGGCGCATTACGAAAGAGCCCTGGCGCGGCTGGACGGGCAGTGGGCGGGGCATGGCGAGACGGGCGAGCGATTTCTGGATCACACGCACCCATATGCAGCGGACCTGGACCTTTTCGGCCAGGGGTCGCTGTTCGAGTTGATGTCCAGCGCGCGCACGCGCATGGGCGAGGAGACCCTGGCCGGCTGGCTGCTCGATGGCGCCGAGCCGGCCCAAGTGCGCGCCCGGCACGAAGCCGTGACCGAGTTGCGCTCAATGCTGGACTTGCGGGAGGACCTGGCGGTGCTGGGCGAGGATGTGCGCACGGGCGTGCATCCGGCGGAACTGGCCGCGTGGGGCGAACTCCCGCCGCTGCTGGAATCGCCCGGCGCCCGCGTGGTTGCTTTCGCCATTCCGTGTCTGGTGGCTGTTTCCGCCGTGCTTTGGGGCGCATTGGGATGGCGCGATCCATTCTTCGCGATGCTCGCCGCCGTCGCCATCTTCATCGCGCGCTACCGCCGGCGGGTCGCGCGCGTAGTGGAAGCGGTGGAGCAACCGGCGCACGATCTGGCCCTGCTGGCGAGCGTGCTCGCCCGGCTGGAGCGCGAGCGCTTCACATCCGCGCGGCTGGTGGAACTGCGCGCCGCGCTGGACGTCGCCGGCCAGCCGCCCTCGGCGCGCATCGCCAGGCTGAACCGGCTGATCGAAATGCTGGACTCGCGCGACAACCCGTTCATGAAGGCCGTAGGGCCGCTGATGTTGTGGACCGAGCAACTGGCCTTCGCCATCGAAGCCTGGCGCCGGTTGTCGGGTCGCGCGCTGCGGCGCTGGCTCGACGCGGTTGGCGAGATCGAGGCCCTGTGCGCTTTGGCGGCATATGCGTACGAGCATCCGGCCGACGCGTTCCCGGAATTCGAATCCGGCGCGGCTTGCTTCGAAGGCGAGGAACTGGCGCATCCGCTGCTCGATCGGGGGCGTGTAGTGCCGAACAGCGTGCGGCTGGGCGGCGACTTGCACGTACTGATCGTCAGCGGGTCGAACATGTCCGGCAAGAGCACGCTGCTGCGCACGGTGGGGATCAACGCCGTGCTGTCCCAGGCTGGAGCGCCGGTGTGCGCGCGCCGGCTGCGGCTGTCGCGCCTGGCGCTGGGCGCGTCCATTCGCACGCTGGACTCGCTGCAGGACGGCACTTCGCGCTTCTACGCCGAAATCAAGCGCCTGCACCAGATCATGGAACTGACCGCCGGTCCGCTGCCGGTGCTGTTCCTGTTGGATGAGCTGCTGCACGGGACCAACTCGCACGACCGGCGCATCGGCGCGGAGGCCATCGTGCGCGGCCTGGTCGAACGCGGCGCCATAGGCCTGGTGACCACGCACGACCTGGCACTGGCGCAGGTCGCCGAAGCGCTCGCCGCGCGCGCCGCGAATGTGCACTTCGAGGATCAGTTCGAGAATGGGCGGATGACCTTCGACTACCGGCTGCACGCGGGCGTGGTGGAGAAAAGCAATGCGCTGGAGTTGATGCGGTCGGTGGGGCTGGAAGTGTAGGTGGGGTCCGCCCCAGCATGCTATGCTGTCATGCGGATGTTCAGTCGCCAGCGCCGCAAAGCCCGGTTTTTGTTCGGCTTGTCCGACATCCTACTCACCGCCCTGGCATTCGAGGCCGCCTATCAAACGCGCATCCTGCTCCACCTGGAGCGTGTCTTCTTCATCATCCTTCCCATCAAGGCCCTGGTACTGGGCTTCACCGTGGGAGTGTGGCTCCTCGCCGGCCTGTGGTTGGGCGTCTATGAAAGGCTGGATGCCGGCGACCCGCGCGTGATCCTGCGCGACTCGTTCCGTCAATGCGCGTGCGGCGCCGTGGCGCTGATCTTGTTCGAATTCTCCCTACGCCTGGACCTGAGCCGCCCCTTTTTGGCCCTGTTCATCGTGTATGCATGGGTGCTCCTGTTTCTGTTCCGCCTGTTTTCGGGCCGCCTGGCCGGCGCTATCCGCCGCGAATTCGGCGGCCCGCATTTCGTGATGGTGGCCGGCACCAGCGAGCGCGCCCGCAAGCTGGGCGAAGCGCTGGAACGCTCCGCCCACTATGGCATCCGCCTGACGGGTTTCCTGGCGCCAGAGCCGGACACCGCGCCCGCTGAAATCCACCTGGCATCCACCTACAAGGTCTACCCGATCGACAGGCTGCCCCAACTGCTCCGCGACCGGGTTATCGATGAGATCATATTCTCCGTCGCGAGCGAAACACTCGCGCAACTCGAGGACGTCTTCCTGCTGTGCGACGAGGAGGGCGTGCGCACTCGCGTGGCGGTGGATTTCTTTCCGCACGTCAACAGCGAAGTCTACCTGGAGCGCCTTGGATTCACGCCGCTGCTCACGTTTTCGGCCGCCCCGCACGATGAGATCCGGCTGCTGCTTAAGCGCGCCACCGACGTGGCCATCGCGGCCGCCGGACTGCTGGTACTGCTGCCCTTCATGCTGGCCGTGGCGCTGCTGGTGCGGCTCACTTCTCCCGGACCGGCCATCTTCAAACAGGTCCGCTGCGGATTGAACGGCCGCCGGTTTCTGTTTTACAAATTCCGGTCCATGTGCGCGGGCGCCGAGCGGATGAAGGCCGAGGTCATGCACCTGAGCACGCGCAAGACCGCCACGAAGATCCCGGACGATCCGCGCCTCACGCGCGTGGGACGCTACCTGCGGAAATTCTCGATCGACGAATGGCCGCAACTGTGGAACGTGCTGAGAGGCGATATGTCGCTGGTGGGGCCGCGGCCGGCCATTCCCGACGAGGTCGAGCAGTATCTGACCTGGCAGCGCCGCCGGCTGCGCATGCGCCCCGGACTCACCTGCCTGTGGGCGGTATCCGGCCGCGACAATCTGGACTTCGAAACCTGGATGCGCATGGATATGCAGTACATCGATAACTGGTCGCTGGCGCTGGATTGGAAAATCATCCTGCGCACCATTCCGCGCGTCCTTACCGGACATGGAGCGAACTGAGAGAGCAGAAGACAGGAGTCAGAAGACAGGAGTCAGAAGTCGGAGGTCAGGAGGGGATCGAAAGATGCATTTGTTACCTACACAAGAGGAGGTCGTACGTGTCTTGCGCGAGACCGGCGCTTTGCGCGACGGCCATTTTGAATATCCCAACGGACTGCACTGCAACGAGTATCTGCAGGTTCCGCTGGCCATGCGCTACTACCAGCACGCCCGCATGCTGAGCGTGGGGTTGAGCCGGCTGCTGAGGGAGAACGCGGAGATCCGCGCCATCGTTCCCGAGCTTTCGATTGTCACTTCGGCCAACGCGGGTTTGCCCGTTGCTTATGGCGTCTGCGAGGCCTTGCGCGCCCGCCAGGTGTACTGGGCGGAGCGCGACGAGGCCGGTCAGCCGATGCGCTTCCGCCAGTTCCTGGAGCAGCACCCTGGCGAGCAGGTGGTACTGGTGGACGATCTGCTGCGCTCCGGGCGCAACCTGACTGAGATGCGGGAGCTGCTGGAATCGCGCGGCGCGCGGGTGGTGGCGCTGGCGGTGATCGTCTATCAGCCCACGCCCCGCACCCGCGATTTCGGAGCGCTGCCGCTCTACTATCTGGCAAAGCTGAACGCCAGTTACTACGCCGACGCCGCACATTGCGATTTGTGCAAGAAGGGCGCGCCGGTCGAGAAGGTTTGGGTGTAAGTCACTAACGCGACGGAGCCGCGAGCGGCGAACTTGCTCCTTTTGGGGCGGGAGAATGGCGTTCGCCGACAATCAGATCAGACGGTCGTATTCGGAATGACTGCCGATCCAGTACCAGACGACGCGGTCCTGCTTCATAACTGCCAGAGCGCGGTACTCAAGAGCGATGCGAGCCGAATAGATATTATCTTCGCCTTCCAGTTTCTTAAATTGCAAACCGGGATACGCCGGATTGCCCTGGAAGCGACGAAAGGCGCGCTGAGCTTCCCGTCGTGCGTCGGCCGGCAAATCGGAAAACAGACGCCAGAACTGCGGGTGGTCACAGACCGCATTAAATTAAAGCAAGTCGTCCAAGGGCAGTGTCTCGCCCCTCTCGTCTTCTGCAAGGGCTTCGCGTGCCATGCGGCGGATCACATCGCGCTTCGCGGCAAAGTGCTTCTTCCAGGCGTCTTCATCGGCGAGTGACGCTAGGATCTGGGAGGCAATCGCATCCTGCTCGTCGTCAGGCAGGGCGACGACCTTCTCCAAGGCTTTTGCCAGCAGCATCGACATGTTCTCAATTTTACCAACGGATACCGCAACTCGCCACTCCACGGGGTGCTTAACCGTTTTGGGGATTCAGAGTGACGGAAACCGCTCCCTTACGGTCGCGGCTCAGCTGGGCCTCCGGCGGGGCCTGATGGAACGGGGTGAGACCGTCGCCCACGCGTAGGGCGGTCTCAGAGTAGTAAACCTTGCGAAATCAACGCGAATGTTACCGAGCCGCGACCGTTAGGGAGCGGTTTCCCCAGAACGGCTAAGCACCCCACTCCACGTGCCGACAGCATCGATTGTTCGTTGCCCCTTGCCTGACCGCGTTTGAGTGGCCCAGGGTTTCCTTTTGCGGTCCTCGCTCTTTCGTTCGGGAAGTGCTTTCTTCTTCATCTCTCGCGCATACGGCCATCGCATAGCCTGAGAGGTGCGATAATCTCGATTCATGCCAAGGTCCTGTTTCGCCATCATTCTGCTCGGGATCTGCGCCTTCGCCGAGCCGCCAAAACTCCGCCTTAGCGGCGACGTCCGCCCGGTGCGGTACCGGCTGGACCTCACCGTCATTCCGCAACAAGACACCTTTACCGGCAAAATCGAAATCGACGTGCAGGTGGCTAAGCCCACCGATGTGGTCTGGCTGAATGCCCGCAATCTCAAGATCGACGCCGCACAATTGACTGTGGCGGGCCGCACGGTGGCGGCGAAGGTTGAAACCAGCGGCGGCCAGTTTGCCGGTTTTGCGGCTGGATCGACGATTCCCGCAGGCCCGGCACAGCTGCGCATTGAGTATCACGGCGCGTTCAACAAGATCGGCGACGACGGGTTGTTCAAGGAGCAGGATGCCGGCTCGTGGTACGTCTACACGCAGTTCGAATCGATCGACGCGCGCCGGGCTTTCCCCTGCTTCGACGAGCCCAGCTTCAAAACACCCTGGCAGCTCACGCTGCACGTGAATAGTTCCGACGCCGCGGTTTCCAATACGCCGGTGCTGTCGGAGACCGGCGAGCCGGGCGGCCGCAAGAAAGTGGTGTTCGCCGAAACCAAGCCCCTGCCCAGCTACCTGGTGGCGCTGGGCGTGGGACCTTTCGAATTCGTGGACGCGGGCAAGATCGGCCAGAACCACACCCCGCTGCGCATCATCACCCCCAAAGGCAAAGCCGCGCAGGCCAGATACGCGGCGGAGGTGACCGGGATGCTGCTGGCCCAACTGGAAGACTACTTCGGCATACCGTATCCTTACGAAAAGCTGGACATCCTCTCGGTCCCGCTGTTCGGCGGCGCGATGGAGAATGCCGGACTGATTACCTGCACGCAGCCCCTGATGCTGCGCGACCCGGCGCAGGATGGCATCCAGCGGCAGCGCGAATATGCGCTGGTCATTGCGCACGAGATGGCGCATCAGTGGTTCGGCGACCTGGTGACCACCGCGTGGTGGGACGACATCTGGCTCAACGAAGCGTTCGCCTCCTGGATGGATTCCAAAATCATTCGCCAATGGAAGCCGGAATGGAACACCGCGATCGACGAGCAGAACATACGCATGGGCGCCATGAGCAACGACGGATTAGTATCCGCGCGGAAGATTCGCCAGCCCATCGAAAGCAACGACGACATCGCCAACGCTTTCGACGGCATCACCTACAGCAAAGGCGAGGCGGTGATCGGGATGTTCGAGAACTGGATGGGCGAGGATGCGTTCCGGCGCGGCGTCCAGCAATACATGCGTCAATATGCCTGGCGTAACGCCACGGCGGGCGACTTTCTAGATTCGCTCTCTTCGGCGGGGGGCCGGCCGGTGGGGCGGCCGTTCTCCACGTTTCTGGACCAGGCGGGCGCACCACTGGTATCCGTTAGCCTGAACTGCGGCGCAGCGGGAGGAGCCAGCCTGCACCTCGGCCAGAAGCGCGCGCTGCCTTTGGGATCGCCGGGTTCGACGGCGCAGACCTGGCAGGTTCCGGTGTGCGTGCGTTACGGCGACGGCGACGCCACCCGCAGCGAATGCACGCTGTTGACCGAAGCCTCCATGGACTGGAAGCTCGCGGAGGCCAAGGGCTGCCCCGCATGGGTCGAGGCCAACGCCGATGGGAAGGGTTATTACCGCACGCAATATGAGGGCGATTTGCTGGGCAAACTGCTCGCCGGCGGCGCCCCGCACCTCTCGGCCGCCGAGCGGGTCACGGCGCTAGGCGATGTGGACGCCCTCACGGGTATGGGCGAAATCAAGAGCGGAGAGGCTCTGGCATTGGCAGTCGCTTTTGCCGGCGATCCGGTGCGCCAGGTAGTGGAATCGACGATCAGCATCATTTCGGGCGTAC
>Ga0335078_10007856_pt1 | contig 15835 bp, 11 predicted proteins | sample Lox_Sample_32_FD_206711 | JGI IMG/M metagenome (GOLD analysis project Ga0335078, IMG submission 206711) | Soil microbial communities from Loxahatchee National Wildlife Refuge, Florida, United States - Lox_Sample_3.2 | ecosystem: Environmental > Terrestrial > Soil > Wetlands | place: USA... | reverse complement strand
TGCGGTTATCTGTTACTCCGGTAGTCAACAACATCTGAATTCACGCAGGTGGCTGCCTTAAGTTTCCCGTATGTCTGAAAAGAATGGTCTTCGAAGGAATACCACGAAAAACATTGAAAGCTGGAATGCCGCCACTTTGCATGTAATCTGTCGGATCTGCGGAGAAGGCTGACAAAGGCGTAAGGCGTCCTTCCTGTATCGGTTGTTTTCCCGTTCTTTTCTTTAATGAGTCATTACAGGCGATATTATTCAATGGGACCTGTCCTTGAGGTTTGCCGGCAGACAACCGATAACACACTCAGAAGGAATGCACGGTGGGCACACATGGCTCGTGGATCGATCGTAAGCTCCTTGTCATGTGGAGTACCACCAATCAAGAAGCGAGGGACATCATGAAGCGGACACCGTTCTTGACGGCATTGATCGGCATCTTACTCCTCAGTGCCTGTGGAGGTGGTGGAGGAGGCGGCGGCGGCGGACCGGGTGACCCGCCACCCACCGCCACAGTCTCCGGCACGGTCACGTTTAACGGGGCGCCCCTTGCCGGGGCCACCGTCTACGCCTTCCTAACCAACAGCAACATCGTCTACGAGGCGGCGACGACCGACGCAAACGGCAACTACTCGTTCACGGGCCTGCCTGCGGCCGGTAACGTGCCGGCGGACTACCAGTTCTGGGCGGTCAAGCCAGGCTACGGCTTCTATCCTTCGGTGGGAAGCGGCGCCCGCGTCACCAGGGCCGGCTACAACGGCATGTTTCAGGGTAACGGTTCGACTGATATCTCGATCTCCTTCACCGTTATCGATTATGTCACATCTTCCACTCTGCACCTGACGGGCGCCAATTTCGCCGCCTACGATGGGAGCAATCCCCCGGTAAGCATCGCGAGGACGGGGCAGACGGCAAGCTCCACACCGAACGACGACGGGGCGCTGAAAAAGGGCGTCGCATGGCCAGCGACGCGCTTCACGGACAACGGGAATGGGACCGTCACCGACAACCTGACGGGACTGATATGGCTGCAGAGCACCGCCTGCTTCGCGCCGACGACCTGGACCAATGCCCTGGCCGAGGTCAACGCGCTTGCAAGCGGCACGTGCGGCCTGGCTGACGGCTCCAGTGCAGGCCAATGGCGCCTGCCCAACATTAACGAGTTGGAAAGCCTGATCGACGCGTCGGCGAGCACCCCCGCCCTTCCTGCGAACAACCATCTGAGCGGTCTGGGGAACGGCATTTACTGGTCTTCCACCACGTATTTCGGGGTCGCCAGTGACGCCTGGGCCATCCGCTTTGGCGACGGGCGGTACATGAACGACTCTGTCTCCAACGTCAAGGCAACGTCGAGCAACGGCGTGCTGGCGGTCAAAGGGGCCGGGGGCGGGACAGTCAGCCTCCAGCGGACGGGACAGTATGTCTCATTCGCCGCTGGGGACGACGGGGCCGTGCAGGCAGGCGTGCCGCTCACCTACCCGCGGTGGGTGGACAACGGCAACGGCACGGTCACGGACACCGTTACCGGCCTGATATGGCTCAAGCAGGCCAACTGCATTAACGATACCTGGGTAAACTCCGTCAGCCGGATCGCTACGCTTGCGAGCGGCACGTGCGGCCTGACGGACGGATCGACCCCGGGACAGTGGAGAATGCCCAACAGGAATGAGATGGAGAGCATGGCCGACGTGATGGAAGGAGGCAACAACGCCGATTTCTTCAACGACAACTATTATCTGAAGTCAGACGGCAGCCTCTATCAGCCGGCCATATTCACGAACTTCATATCCTCGGCCTATTACTGGACCTCGACGACCGATGCCTCCACGGGCGAGGCCTGGGCCGTCTTTAGCTGTGACTGGGGCGTATACGACATCGACAAATCGCTCGCTTATTATACGCTGGCGGTGAGGTAGGGTAGCCTGGGGCTTGGTCGCTAACTGCCCGACGTGAGGAAGCCGTCATGTCGATAACAGGATTATACCCAATCTTCATTGCTTATAGATGCGAAAGGGGCATCTTCGGATGCCCCTTTCGCATTCTCCGGTTGCGGTAACGCTTTTTCTTCCGTGAAACTTCGTCTCCACAATCAGGATCTGTTCGTCACCTTTCCGACGCTCGGCCCGCCTTGACACGGTAGCAACGCGGTACTAAGAAGATAAAGAGAGCACACTTCACCTAAAACATTTCGGGGGGGGCAAATCGTCAGCTGTTCTGTGATGGGCATGAGTCTCTTGGCCTTCTGGCCTCTCCAGGCCGAAAGAGGTGGCGGCGTTCATCGAGGAGGCCGCCTCTCGGTAATGCTCAGCAACAAGACTTTTCAATATCATTGACGTGTAGGTATGACCCCCCTACAATGCCCTGTCCACGTTTTTGTCTCACCTTCAGTACCTTCACGCATGTCACCGAGCCCGCAAACGACCCCAACCCTGCCATTCCTTCTGTGCATCGAAAGTTACATCAGCCGCGGCTAAGCCGAAAGGGCTTTCAGCTCATCAGCACAGTCTGGTATAATTCCAATGGACCTCGTAGATAAGTTACTCATAGATTGGTCGTACAAGACCAAGAAGAGAGGATACGTGCCCAAGCAACCGTCCTCGTCCCCTTCGGTCCCGGGTCGTCAGAAAAGAGCCAAAAAGACAGTCGAAGACAACAGGCGGCGCAACGTCGCCCGCAGGGCTCCCAAGGGCTCGAGCGGGGAGGATTCCCTCTTCCAAGGGGACTCACAGGCTCAGAATGCAGAACCCGGAGAGGAGAAAGACCTGCTCGAACAAGCCCGCCTGAGTGGCCTCGACTTCTGCGAGAACGCCCCTGTCGGCTGCCTCACCGATCTCACCGGACAAAGAAGAGCCGAGGAGGCTTTGCGATCAAGCAGGCTGCATCTCTCCGAGGCGATGGACATCGCGCACCTCGTCTATTGGGAGCGAGATCCTCTCACCGAGAACCTTGTCTTCAACGACCGTTTCTACGCCTTCTATGGCACGACCGCCGAACGGGAGGGCGGCTACGTGATGACGGGCGAGGAGTACGCCAGAAGGTTCATGCATCCCGATGACATGCATCTCCTTCGCGAAGCGGTGGAAAAGCGGGATTCATCCAAGGACCGCGAGTTCGTCAACGATGTTGAGCACCGGATCATCCGGCGCGATGGAGAGGTGCGCCACATTCTCGCCCGGATACGGGCTACCAAGGATGATGCGGGGCGCATCGTCAGGTGCTGGGGCGCAAATCAGGACATCACCGAGCGCAAGCGATCGGAGGAGTCTCTGAGACAGAGCGAGAGGCAGTATCGCGAGCTGGCGGAGTCGCTCCCACGCCCTATCTTCGAGGCTGACGTAAGGGGCCGAATCACGTTTGCCAACAGGCGGGCGTACGAGTCCACCGGCTACACTCCCGAGGACATACGCAAGGGCCTGAACCTCCTTCACGTGGTGATGCCTGAGGAGAGGGTGAGAGCGAACATCGAAAAGCTGCTCGCCAGCGAAAAGCTCGGCGGGTCAGAGTACGCGATAAGAAGAAAGAACGGTAGCAGCTTCCCGGCCCTTGTCTATGCAAGCGCCATCGAGAAGGAGGGAGCCGTTACCGGCATAAGAGGCATCCTCATTGATCTCTCGGAGAAGAAACGTCACGAGGAAGCCCTCCAGGCGAGCCGCGTCCAGCTCGAGCAGGCCGCCGATCTGGCGAGGATAGCCTACTGGGAACAGGACGAGGCAACCGGCGAGTTTATCTTCAATGACGCTTTCTACGACCTCTACGGCACGTCTTCGGATCGGGAGGGCGGCTACCGGATGACGCCTGAGGAGTATGGGAGAAGGTTCGTCCACCCGGACGATCTCGACGAGTTCAGTAGGCGGCTCTCCGCCAGGGGCACACGCCCGCCTTCCATGGACCCCGTCCAGCACGAGCACCGGGCTGTGCGCAGAGACGGCGAAGTGATATATGTCCTCGTTCGGCACAGGGCCGTCATGGACCCTCGGGGACGCATCATCAAGACCGTCGGAGTCCACCAGGACATCACCGCCCGCAGGCTAATGGAAGATGCCCTCCGGGAGAGCGAGACCAGACTGCGGGCTGTCCTTGACGGTTCCCGTGATGCGATAGCGGTGTCGAAGGATGGGATACGCATCTTTGCCAACCCTGCCTTTGTGACACTCCTCGGATACGACAGCGCCGACGAGGTCATCGGCAAGCCGGTTCTCGACCTCATCGCTCCGGAGAGCCGCGATTTCGTTGCGGAGTTGACGAGAAAGCGCATGAGGGGCGAGCCTGTCCCCCTGCTTTACGAACAGACCGTTTTGAGGAAAGATGGGACAAAAGTCTTCACCGAAGTCAGTATCTCCCCGTATGAGCTGAAGGGGGAGGAGTTCTGGTGCGTGATCCTCCGCGACATGACTGAAAAGAAAAAGCTCGAGGAACAGCTCCGCCGGGCGCAAAAGATGGAAGCACTCGGCACTCTGGCTGGCGGTATTGCCCACGATTTCAACAATATCCTGGCGGCCATGATAGGATTTACGGAAATGGCAAAGGATCGTGCACTCAAAGGGAGCCGCCAGGAGGAGCACCTGCAAAGGGTCTCGGCGGCAGGGCTCAGGGGAAGGGACCTTGTCAGGCAGATGCTCACATTCTCGAGAAAGAGCGACCACGACAAAGAACCCTTGCAATTGAGCGGCCTCGTCAAGGAGGCTACGAAGCTCATTCGGGCCTCGATTCCCTCGACCATCACCATAAGGGTCAGAGCCGGCAGCGCGTCAGACTTTATCCTCGCCGATCCGGTGCAAATACAACAGATCCTCATGAATCTCTGCACCAACGCCGCCTATGCGATGCGGGAGAAAGGCGGGACTCTCGGCATCGAGCTGAGCGATTGCGACATGCCGCCCACCGAGGTAACGGGACAAGGCCCCTACGTGAGGCTCGTGGTCCGTGACACGGGTGCCGGAATCCCGACTGCCATCATGGACAAGATATTCGACCCCTTCTTCACGACAAAGGCCCAGGGAGAGGGAACCGGTCTCGGTCTTTCGGTCGTCCACGGCATTGTGGAGCAGCACGAAGGCCACATCACGGTTGAGAGCACGCCTGGAGAAGGCTCCGCCTTTACGGTCTACTTCCCCAAAATTGCGGAGCGACCCAAGGCAGAGGCCATCGGCGAAGAACCGATTCCTACAGGTCACGAGCGGGTGCTCTTCATCGATGACGAGGATGCTCTCGTCGCGATAGGACAAGGGATGTTGGGAAGCCTGGGCTACAAGGTAATATCAAAAACCAGCAGCAGAGAAGCCCTCGCCGTCCTGCGGCTCGACCCATCCCGGATCGATCTTGTCATCACCGACCAGACGATGCCCGACATAACGGGGATCGAACTCGCGAAAGAGGTTCTCGCCCTCAGGCCTGATATGCCCGTCATCCTCTGCACCGGCTTTAGCCACATTGTGGATGAAAAGGTTGCAAGAGCTGCGGGTATCAAGGCTTTTGTCATGAAGCCGTTGACGAAGAGGGAGATAGCAAAAACGATCAGAAAGGTGCTGGACGGGTAAGTTCGATTGCACCTTTCGCTGGGTAATCGATAAAATGCCTCATATGGATCGATGCGCCGCTTGCAGGTGCTATACGTAATAAATCCTGCTTTCTCTTGTGATGTTAGAGGCGGCCCTCCCGCTTGGTATAGTGCAGGTGAGCCGATCCAGTTGCCCGCGAGGTCCTTATATCCCGGAATTGGCGACCATTAGTGCAATTCCGGGGGCGAATGGACGGTCGCATGTTCGGAATCAAGGATCGTTTTTCGCCTTGGAAAAACGATCGAGTGAGATTGCGAGCGAAGCGAGCGTGAGAGGGGAGGCTCCACAAGCTTTGCTCGTGGAGGGGGCGCTGAGCCCCATTAATAGCTGAGATGCGAGACTTGCTGGCCGAGGACTGTACTTTGCGTATATCCATAGGCGCTGGCAGGGCAGTGGTCAGGGGGCGGTGCGATTCTGGACATGCGACCGGCCGGACTTGCATGTCGACCTGAAGCTTTTGCTTCCGCGTCGTGCTACTCGACATTTCACCCTTGACACTACACTTAGGTATAGACAGGTATTGTCGCGGCGTGGAAAAAGAGCTGAAAGAAGAGAAAACCGATGACGAGGCAGGAGGCGGCGAGGATAGCCCGTGACCGCCGGAAGTTGAGGAGCAGGAGAAGCACGATGATACCCCCTGCCGTGAGGCAGTAGGGGCAGAAGATCTTTGAAAAGAGCTGGAAAGAGACAAGCTTCGCCTCTCCACCCACGCCGAAACAAACCGCCGCGAAATAGAGAAGGTCCTGCTTCATGAGGGCCAGGGCGATCAAAGGAAGGGGAATGAAGAGGCCGATATATTTCATGTCGATGCCGAGCAGATCGCCCTTCAGGAAAGAACACGTGGAGAAACAGAAGTTGTAGAGGACCATGTCCCCGAGCACGAGCAAAGGGAGCACGATGTTCGCGATCCTTCTCATACCGACCATTACTTTCCCGACCCTCCCTTGGACCAGTGAGCGCTTCTAAGTCCCGATATCCTCGAAAGAACGTCCCGCTGCAAGGCTGCTCGCGGCGCACAGAGCATTATCGAAGAAATCGCGTGGATTGTCAAATGGTCCATTCTCCCTTCTTCTTGACATTCGCATCACCGACCAACATATTATTTTCTCCGTACCATGGAGAGCAACCCGGATCCTATTCCAGATAGAGCGTCGTGAACAGAAAACTCTCGCCTCTTGCATTGCTCATTATTCTCACAGGCCTCAACCTGTTCAACTACCTGGACCGCTATGTGCTCAACGCGGTGAGAACGCCGATGGCAGCGGCTTTCGGGCTCGGATACGGCGACTCCGGACGCCTGTTCACCGCATTCATGCTGGGATACTTTCTCACGTCCCCTTTCTTCGGGTATCTCGGCGACAGGTACTCCCGGAAGGTCCTCATCAGCCTCGGCATCCTCGTCTGGAGCCTCGGCACAATCCTCACCGGCCTCGCAGGGAGCTTCGCGGCGCTCCTTGTATTCAGGGGCATGGTAGGCGTGGGTGAGGCAAGCTACGCCACGTTAAGCCCCGGCCTTATTTCCGATGCCTGGAGCCCGGACAAGCGGAACAACGCGCTCACCGTCTTCTATGTGGCAATCCCTGTGGGCTCTGCCATGGGCTACATGCTCGGGGGTGAGGTGGCAGCCCATTGGGGGTGGCAATACGCTTTTTACTGGGCAGGGGTCCCCGGCCTTCTTCTTGCCCTGATCCTTCTGCCCTTTAGGGAGCCTGCCAGAGGCGAGTCTGACGCCGCCTCCGGAGAGGGACCGGGAAAGCCGGGCCTTTGGGACATCTTTCGCATCTTAGTCAACGGGGAGTATCTTCTCGTGGTGTGGGGCTACGTGGCGTATACCTTCGCCCTCGGGGCCTTTGCTTTCTGGGGACCCACGTTCCTCCAGAAGGCCCACGGCCTTCCGCTGGATAAAGCGGACAACTTCTTCGGCATGGTCCTCATCGCGGCAGGCGTCGTGGGAAGCCTCCTCGGCGGCTTTATCGCTACGCGGTGGCAAAAAGGCACGCCGGCCGGATACGCTCTGCTCCTCTGCACCTCCATCTTCGCCGCGGTGCCGCTCTCCTTTTGCGCGCTCCTCGCGGAGAGCACGGCTCTTTCGATGGCGCTCCTCGCGGGGTCGATCTTTCTCATTTTCTTTTCCACCGGACCGGTGAATACCCTGATCATCGAGGCGGTTCCCGTGAATGTGCGTTCGAGCGCCATGGCCATCTCTATTTTCATGATACACCTCTTCGGTGACATGTATTCCCCTGAAGTGATCGGACGGATGGCGGATCGCATGGGAGGAGACCTTCAGAGGGCGATCCTCGTGCTCCCGGCCAGCCTCATGGCTGCGGCTATCCTGTGGCTGCTCCTTGCCCTGAAGCAGCGAGGAAAAAGCCCCTGTGCGGCGAAAGAACATCCGTCCATGAGAATGTCGGCATAGGCGGATCGTGAGATCAACAGGAGAAGATGAAGATGACAATCGGTGATCTCCCCTGGATGGCGTACCAGGAGGGTATGCGCCTCCTTTTCAAGGTTTATTTCAGGTTGGTCCACCGGATCAGGATCGAAGGCTGCGAGAGGGTCCCGGACTCTTTTAACAAGCTTATCGTTATCGCGAACCACGCCTCCTTCCTCGATGGGATCATAATCTGGACCTACCTTCGTCTTCCCTTCAAGATGGTCGTGGACCGCACAATCGCCCAGAAAGCCTGGCTCAGGCCCTTCCTGAAGAACAGAAATATCGTTCCTGTCGACTCGATGAACCCTTACTCACTTAAGGAGATCGTGCGCATGGTCTCCCTGGGTACCCCGCTTCTTGTCTTTCCCGAGGGGCGGAGGACCTCGACCGGAAACATCATGAAGATTTACGATGGCGCAGGCTTTGTCGCACTGAAGACCGGATCGGCCATTCTGCCCGTATACCTTACGAACACATACGACACCCTTTTTGCGAGGAGACACCGGGGACGGCGGATCTTCGTCCCCCTGACAATGACCATAGGCGAGGTACGGCAACCCATGGACCTTCGTCTTCTCCCGGCCAGGGAGCGGAAAAGGGCAGCCACGAGAGCCATCTACTTCATGCTCTGCGACCTCAACGTGAAGGTCCACGCGAAACCCACCACTCTCGGCCGGGAATTCGTGCGCATATGCAAAGCGAACGGGAGGAGAACGGCTTTCTCGGACTCCACGGGCAACAGGGTCACTTACAGGAAGGCCCTTCTCGGGGCGCTTGCTCTGGGCTGGTATCTGTCCCGGGCTTGCCCTGGGAACATCGCCATCATGCTTCCCAACCTGAGCGCCACTGCAGTGATCTTCATGAGCATGCAGGTGCATCGCAGAGTTGCAATATTCCTTAACTACTCGAGCGGCCCGTCGGCCCTCGTGGACGCCATGGACCTTGCCGACATCGATGTCGTCCTCACCTCCCGCAAATTCCTTGAAAGAACAAGGGTGCCCGAGGCGATCTTTGACCGCAGGAAACTGGTTTTCATCGAGGACCTCCGGAGGGAGGTCGGTTGGGGGCTCAAAGCCCGCGCGCTGTTTGGGTTTCTCTTTTCGGGGCCGTTCGAGAGAATGGGTGAGTCCGAGGAGAAAGAGACCTCGTGCATCCTCTTCACGTCAGGATCGGAGGGCAAGCCGAAAGGGGTCTGCCTTTCCCACGAGAATATCGTCACCAATGTGTACCAGGGGCTCTCCCGGGTCGACGTGACCCGGGACGATGTGTTCCTCAATGTTCTGCCCATGTTCCACAGTTTTGGTCTCACCGTGGGAACCATCATCCCCCTCTTCGCGGGCGCAGAGACCTTCTTTCATGTGAGCCCCCTTCACTTTCGCATCGTTCCGGAGCTTGCCTACGCGCACGACTGCACCATACTCCTTGCCACAAACACCTTCCTCAATGGGTATGGGAGGAGGGGGAACCCGTACGACTTCCGTTCCATGCGCTACATCTTCTGTGGGGGCGAGGCTTTGACCGATACGGTATTTCAGCGGTATGCAAAGGTCTTCGGCACACGGGTCATGTCCGGATACGGCGCTACCGAGTGTTCACCCATGATAAGCATAAACTCCGCTCTCTTCTACGAGTATGGGACAGCGGGCGCAGTATTGCCGGGGATCGACTGGAAGCTTGCGCCGGTCGAGGGTATCACTAACCAAGGCGGCAGGCGCGGCAAGCTTCTCGTGCGGGGCAGGAGCGTCATGAAGGGGTACCTGAAAAACGAGGTGGCAAACCGCAAATACCTTGTGGATGACGAGGGGTGGTACGACACGGGTGACGTGGTTGAGGTGACCGAGGGAGGCTCTTTGAAGATCGTCGGCAGGCTGAAGAGGTTTGCCAAGGTGAGTGGAGAGATGATCTCCCTCGCCGCGGTGGAGGAGGTCCTGGTGCAGGAGCTTGCCGGTCGCGGGGATCTGGCCGTCATAGCGGTGAGCGACGAGAAAAGGGGTGAGCGCCTCCTGGTGGTGACCGATAATCCCGCTATAGAGGCCAGGGCCGTTCATGAGGCCCTGAAAATTCGGGGCTTCTCCGATCTCGCGGTGCCCAGGCAGGTGAGGTTCATGAAAAATATCCCCAAGCTCGGTTCGGGGAAGATAGATTACGTGAGGCTTAAAGGGCTCGTCTGAATGCTCCCGACAGGATTCACGGGTCGAGGAAGCGCTTCTTCATCTCCCTCAGGGTCATCCGGGAGACCTCCGAGACATCGGCCTCACGTACGCGCCGCAGAATTTCCTTTTTTCGTTGCGGGTCCTGGACAGTCTCTATGAGAAATCGCCTGAACGCACCCACCCGCCTCGCGTAGAGTGCAAAGTCAGCGGACAGCTTCGAATCGATCTCCTCTTTAAGCCTCCTGGCGAGCACCGGGAGTAGGCCTGAGGTGGAGACGGCCACGAGGACCGGGCCTTTCCGGACCACGGAAGGGACGATGAAGTCGCCCAAATCGGGGCTATCCACCACGTTAAGGAGGATGGAGAGGCGCTTCGACTCCTCGCGCACCCTCATGTTGATTTCTTCCCTGTTCGTTGCGGCGATTGCGAGGGCTGCCCCATCGAGGTCGCCTGTCTGATATGCCCTCAGCACGATCTCGATTCTGCCCTGCCTGGCCAGCTTCCTGATGCCTGCCGCGACTTCGGGGCTTATGAGCCTCACCCGGGCGCCGGCACTGAGCAGTCCCCGCACTTTCCTCTCGGCGACGGCGCCGCCACCCACGACGATACAGAGCTTATGGGCCAGATCAAGAAAGAGGGGGTAGTACGGGGCCATCCTGTCTTTGCCTCACTTGGCCACCAGTATGGCCATGGAGCGGCTGGGAAGCGCATACGCCCCCCGGGTGTTTCTGGTATTGATGGGTTCTTCGGACCCGGCAGGATATATATCACGGGGCGCGGGCCTCGACGTATCAACGGCGCAATGCCACTTTTTGCCTTTGGGAGGGGAGGGCAGCACGAAATCCCTTTTATCGAAGTCAGCATGAAACATCACGTAGAGCTCGCTTGCGCCGTGGATCGCGATGGCGAGACTCCTTCCGGCGTTCTCCCAATCGGGCCGTTCCCCATCGGGGCTGTACCACGTGACGTCATCGTCCGTGTAGAATTTCAGCTCCCGCAGCATGCTGTTTCTCTTACGGAAGGAGATCATCTCCCGGACGAACCGAAGTATCTCGTGGTTTTTCTTCAACAGCCTCCAGTCATACCATGAAGTTTCATTGTCCTGGCAAAAGGCGTTGTTGTTTCCCCCCTGGCTCCTTCCGAATTCATCTCCCCCGAGGAAAAGGGGCACCCCCCGCGAAATGAAGAGGGTGGCTATGAAATTCTTCATTTGCCTGATCCTCATTTGCCTGATCTCCGGGTCATCAGACTCGCCTTCCACGCCGTGATTGTAGCTGTAATTCTGATTCGTCCCGTCGCGGCCCCCTTCGCCGTTCGCCTCGTTGTGCTTCTCGTTGTAACTGACGAGGTCCTTCAGGGTGAAGCCGTCGTGGCACGTGACGAAGTTGATGCTGTTCAAGGGCTCCTTTCCTGCCCTCTGATAGATATCGGCGCTCCCGGAGATCCGGTTCGCGAAGAGTCCCACCATTCCGGGGTCGCCTCGCCAGAAGAGGCGGACATCGTCCCGGTACTTACCGTTCCACTCCGACCACCGATGGCCGGGAAACGACCCCACCTGGTATGCCCCCGCGGCATCCCACGCCTCTGCGATCAGCTTCACATCCCTCAGGAGGGGGTTCTCCGCGATCTCCTCGAGGAGCGGAGGGTTTCGCATGATCTCGCCGTCCTCGTCGCGCCCCATGACTGAAGCCAGGTCAAAGCGGAATCCATCCACATGCATCTTCACCACCCAGTAGGTGAGGCAGTCGATGATGAACTGGCGAACGATAGGATGGTTGCAGTTGACGGTGTTGCCGCAGCCCGAGTAGTTCTGATATTGGCTGCGGTCCTTCTCGAGGATATAGTAGATGGAGTTGTCAAGGTTGCGGAAGGAGATCGTGGGGCCTGTCTCGTTGCCCTCTGCCGTGTGGTTGAATACCACGTCGAGAATGACTTCGATGCCGGCCTTATGGAGCTCCCTCACCATCTCTTTGAACTTCAAGACCTGGCCGCCTTGCGACCCGTCCTCACAGTAGGCCGCCTTGGGGGCGAAGAACGAAATGGTGCTGTAACCCCAGTAGTTGACCAACGGCTCCCCGGTAGAAGGATTGACGCTGTTTATCTCCTGCTCGTTAAACTCCTGTATGGGGAGTAGCTCGACCGCCGTGACCCCCAACTCCTTGAGGTAGGGGATCTTCTCGATGATGCCCCCGAAGGTGCCGGGATGATTGACTCCTGACGAAGGATGGAACGTGAGTCCCTTCACGTGGGTTTCGTAGATGACAGTGTCTGACCACGGCGTTCGCGGCGGCACGTCCTCCTTCCACTCGAACCGGTTGCCCGTGACGATGCAGCGCGGCACCGAATCGGCGTCGTCCGCGGTAGAGAACGAGAGGGGACCGTTGGGGGAGGCAAGATCGTATCCTTTGGCCTTGAGGAAATCCCATACGGGATAGCTGGAGAGGGCCGTTGCGTACGGGTCGATCACGAGCTTGTGCCTGTTGAAGCGATGGCCTTCCCGAGGGTTGTAGGGGCCGTCTACCCGGTAGGCATAGGCCTGACCGGCTGAGACGCCCTCCACCCAGACATGCCAGATGTCACCGGTCCGGTTATATGTGGGGTCCAAGTCGATCGTCTGGTAGGGGATAGTCGCTTTGGTCGAGCCGAAGAGGAGGAGGCTGACCTCTGAGGCATTGCGGCTGAAGATCGCAAACAGGGCCCCATCGTCGTGAAGGTGCACCCCGAGGGGAAGGGGATAGCCCGGGTACGTTTTGTGTATTCTCTTCGGTCCCAATCCCAGCCCCTTTTGCCCGACCGATTCCTCTTTCATCTCCTTGCCCATTGGCTCCCTCCTGATGCGGACGCTTTAGGAAGACCCTCCAGCCGGAACGGGATATGGGTTTGGAAACCCGCCGAGCCTGCGCTTGCTAGCCGGGGGCCTTCCGTACCGCCAGGTTGTCGCCCACCGATCTCACGCCGCCTATGTCCTTGACAGCGTTGAGGAGACGGGCTTTTGGCCCGGCATCGGGAACCGTGCCGCTTAAAGTAACGTTGCCCTCCAGTACGAACACCCTGATCTGCGATCCCTTGAGCTCCGGATCCTGCGCGATAAGGCTGCGCACTTGCGCCGCGATGGCGCCATCGTCTCTCCCCGGCCGGGGCACCCCTGCAGTCAGGCCCTTGCAGCCCCCCAGAACGGCACCGGCGAGGAGCAGGAAAAGGATGCACCGGAGGGTCCGTCTGATTCCCCGTGTTTCCGCATTGCTGAGGATGCGAAGCCGTCCATCGAGAACGGGGCCGGCAGACCGGGAAAGGCTCGGGCGATTAACCGGGTTCATCGTGCCTCAATCAACCAATGTGTGCCGTGGAATTCCTACAGATTTTCCTACTGACCCTACGTATCCTATTGATCGATCCTGTCCCTGATGCAGGCGACCAGCCTTTCCAGGTCTTCCTTCTTAAGATCTTTGAGGAAGCCGAGGTCTTGATCCGTCTTCAGCAGTTCCTGTACTATCCTCACAAGTTTCTCCCTATTGATCATGCTGTCGCCCTTGTTTTCCATCCATACATAAATAATCCAAAAGCAGTCCCCCCGTCAAGAGTTTCCTTGCCCGAGGATTGCCCATTTTTCCCATTTATTGTTCAGGATATTGAGCTTCCCTAACCCACGGTTGAGAACAAAGAGGGGTGAATGGAAGCTTAAGGTACCCCGGAGCTCTTGCCCGCCTTGTCCGCGCCGGGCAAAACCAAGAGATTCTTCTCGTATTCCCTGAGCACCCGTTTCGTGAAGGCGGTCTTCGGCTCATCTGCGCCGGAAGCCGGGGCCTTCACCCTGCCGGCCCCCACGTTATACGCGTGGAGAGCCGTGGGCAGGCTCTTGTAATTCCCCACAAGCTTCGATAGGTGGTAGACTCCGAGCTTGATATTCTTCTCCGGCTCATGGAGGCATGCGGAGCCGTTCCAGGTTACGCCGGCGTCCTTTGCTATGTACCGCGCAAGAGAGGGCATGATCTGGAAAAGGCCTCTGGCGCCCTTCTGCGACACCACATCCTGCTTGAAATTGCTCTCCACCTTGATAACTGCCAGGGCAAGCCGATAGTCGAGATCGCGCTGCTGCGATTCGTCACACACCGTATGAACTACAGCTTTCAGGCTTTCTTCCTTCATATCCACGTGCTTGCCTTTGAGGTATGCCACGATCCTGTCGACCACGGCGCTCCCTTCGGATCCGCCGTTTGCCGGCGCGCCCTCGAAAGGCAGAGCGGTAAAGGCCGTCCCTAAGAGGAAGATAAGGGGAACAGCAAGCATCGTGATTCTGGTGCGTCGCCTCATAAGACTCCCGGGGAATTAAGCGTGCGCGACAACGGCTCGTGAAGCCGTGCATCAATTGTTGGTTTTCAGCAGTGTAAATCAAAGAGCGCGGGGAGTGCAAGAAAAAAATCACCGGTAGTGTTCTTCAAATTAGGACATTACCATCTCGGGATTAACCGAAAGCCGCCAGCGGAGCGTCTCCTTGATTGAAAGAGAGTGCGCCTGTGAACGGCGAAGAGTCACTTTATTCCTCTGAGCCGCCCACCTTTCGCGTCTTCTCCAGGATCGCCTTGAAGGTCCTTATGTCGTAGTTGGCCTTGGTGATGAAATCCTCATCGGACTCGAAATACCAGACGAGCATGGCCTTCAGTTTTTCCAAAGGGTAGAGCTTGACGAGATCACCCGCCATTTTGCCCTCTGTTTCGTAGCGCAGAGGGGGCTTCTTGTTGAATTTGAGCATGTAGCTGTGGCTGTACGCATCGAGAAACTGCTTCATGTCGGAAAAATTGTGCACCTTGGCTGAGGCCGCCCCCCCTTCGAGTTCGCCTTCCCCATGCCGGCCGTTAGCCGTATCTTTTTGCTTCTTCTGTTTGGCCTTCTGCTCTGTCTTGGCGATCTCCTTCTTCTGCTGCGCATACCACTCGGCAGCAAATTCCTTGTAAGTGGCCTCGATCGTGATCACCTCTCCCTCTTTTGCCCCGGCGATAAGCCTCTTTGCCACTGTATAGAAAGTGTAGATGGCAACCTGCATGTCCTGCTCGCTCTCTTTTCCCTGGAGGACTCCGATGTTTCTGAATCGGGGTATGTCGACGATAGGATACGTATTTCCGTCCACGTCAAAGAGGTAGATGCCGAAGGTCTTTTTCTCGATATCTCCGGCCAGGTCAATCCTTTTCACGTAGTCGAGGTTGACCAGCCCATGATGGTCCGTTTCTATCCACATAGGTGATTCCTCACTTTCGTCTTCATCGGTACCCCCGAGGGAATGGCATGCATCTCCATTTGGACCTTGCAACCGGCATGCCTCGCTAAGCCCGGCATACAATGTTAGTCTATATAATATTTGCGAAAGCAGTGTCAAGTGCGGCCGATTGCGCCTTGACGCGCTTTTTTTCGGAGATCGACCTAAAAGGCGATAAGGCCGCCTTGCAGCCAAGGGTGGTTTGATAACAGGGAAAAGAATTCCGCCCGCGTGCTATCTCGTTTGCAAATTGTGCGGGCATCTTCGTTGAATTCCTGCCGCGCCACTCAAGAGGGGCCCTAAAGGCGTATGGCCGAAAAGTCTCCGAGCCCTTATCTTTGTCATGAAGGAGTCCGCGTGGAGTCCGCGCGGTATGGGGGAGGAAATGAATCTTGCCTGGATGCCCAACCTGCTTACCCTGGGTAATCTGACCTGCGGATTTGTG
>Ga0335078_10007855_pt1 | contig 15837 bp, 12 predicted proteins | sample Lox_Sample_32_FD_206711 | JGI IMG/M metagenome (GOLD analysis project Ga0335078, IMG submission 206711) | Soil microbial communities from Loxahatchee National Wildlife Refuge, Florida, United States - Lox_Sample_3.2 | ecosystem: Environmental > Terrestrial > Soil > Wetlands | place: USA... | reverse complement strand
GATTCATCCTCGTCTCGATGCGGGCATGCCCCATGCCCGAGCAGAATACGATTCTGTCTATGGGCGCATCATTTCCGACTGGAGTCGTCAACCCGGCGCCCCGTTTCAATTGCGAATCACGATCCCTCCTAATACCACATCCCGAGTAGTACTACCTGACATCCCGAACGGCGTCGTCAGCCTTGATGGCAAGGCTGTAGAAACCAAGCTGGAGCGTGAGGGAAATGTTCTTGAAACCGGCTCTGGAACATGGCTTATCTCTGTCGCCGAAGATTCAAAAGGCCGATAAGTAACTGAGATGTCCCCTTTTGGCTGTTGCCGAGGACGCGCGTGCCGGAAGGCAGTCACGGGTGTGCTCATGGTCGCGGCTACCATTTCTTTGGACGCGCAACGCCAGTCGTTTCGGCGTTACGGTCAGGAGGCCGGCCTCAGCAATCTGGCAGTGAACTGTCTCGGCCAGGACCGCGAAGGTTTTCTTTGGGCCGGCACCGAGGATGGGCTTTACCGGGATGAGGGCGGCTGGTTCCGGCGCTTTGGCACTGAACAGGGCCTGCCGGACGCCTACATTGACGCCATTCAGACGGCGCCGGATGGAACCCTGTGGGCGGGGGGCTTTTCCGGACTGTCTACCTTTGAGAGCGGCCGCTTTGAGCTGGTTCCGGGTATTCCCCACGTGCGCATCGCTCGCAATGGACAAATTGCCGCGGATTCGCACGGCGTGGTTTATGCGGGAACGGGCGAAGGCCTGCTCAGCGTCCGTCGCCTCGGCTACCGCCGTTTCTCGTATCGATGGCTCAGTCATTCGCCGGCGGCCGGAGCGACAGTCGATTCTGGCGATGTGGTCTGGTTTGGTTGTCAGGACGATCTCTGCCGTGCCGCGCCGGACGGAGTGGTGACTGCGGTTGGCAAGGCCAGAGGTCTTCCTCCGCTGGTTTGGGAGAGCATCGTGAGTGACCGCGACGGGAACCTGTGGGTGCGAAATCTTCACGCTCTTTACCTGCATCGAAAAGGTCAACAGCGATTCGAGCGCGTGGACGTTCCCAATTCAGCTGAACCAGCCGGCGTGATGACGGCGGATCCGCGTGGAGGCGTGCTGGTTCCAACAAATCAAGGTCTGGCTTTCGCCACCTCCCACTCTGTCCGCATGCTGGGTCCGCGAGCAAGCCTTGAGGACGACTCCATCACCTACGCTCTCCGTGACCGCTCCGGTCTGCTCTGGATCGCTCAGGCGGGTTCCGGCGTCGCGGTTTGGACGGGTGAGGGCTCGTGGGAGAGCTGGACACGTGCCGAAGGACTGGCCAACGACGAAATCTGGTCCGTCGCGCGCGACCTCGATGGCAATCTCTGGGCGGGCACTAACCATGGCCTCAGCATTTTGCGCACCGGCGCCACGCGATGGGTGAACTTTCCCGCTGCCGGCGACGAACAGATCCGCGTGGTTCTCGCGGGAAGGGATCGCCATATGTTCGTTGGCTCCCGTCCTGGCGGGCTGAGCCTTTTTGAGGGCTTCCGAAAGGTCAAACACTACGGACCGGCGGATGGCCTCGATATCGATCGCATCGACGGGATCTTCCGGGAGCCGGATGGCACGCTCTGGATTGCCGGGGCCGGTGGTTTGTTTCGCAGTTTCATGGTGCCGGATCCGCGCAACCGCCGTTTTGACCGAATGGACCCGCCGGGCACGGATCCCGCTGAACGGTTCTATCAACCGGTTCAGGATTCCGCCGGTCGGCTTTGGATTCCCGGTTTGCGCGGCCTGGTGCGCTACGATCATGGCTCCTGGCGGAGGTTCCTGCACCAGGACGGGTTGCTCAGTGACGCGGTTTACGCAGTTGCAGTCCGGTCCGATAATACGGCCTGTGTTGCGTATCAGGACGTGGAGGGGCTTTCCTGCATCCATCCCGATGCCAGTGTTCACCACTATGGCGGCCGCCGGGAACTGGTGTCCGGGCGCGTTTATCTGCTTGGATCGGCACCGGACGGAGCCCTGTGGGTGGGGACGGATTCGGGCATTGACGTCCTTACCGGCGATCACTGGACGTCCTTCACCCGCGGCGACGGGCTGGTAGCCAATGACATCGACATGAACGGTTTCTATGTAGACCGCGACGGAAGCTTGTGGATCGGCACCAGCCGGGGGCTGTCCCATTTTCGCCCCGGCAATTACCGGAAGCAGGCCCTCCGGCCCCCGGTCATCATGCCCTCCTATACCGAAGAAACCGAAAAAGGCGAGACACCCGAGGTACCGTGGTCGGACCGCTCGATCAGCTTTGAACTCGCCAACCTCAACTACTCCCGCGAGGAGGGCTCCACCTGGCGCTACCGGCTACACAATCCCGATGAGAACTGGTCGAACGTGAAATGGGTCGACACGGGCCAGCGCTCCATCCAGTTCAGCCTGCTGCCCCCCGGCTACTACACTTTTGAGGTCAGCTTCGTAACGCGCGACCACGAAGAATCGGCGCCGGTCCATTTCAACTTCATCGTCGCCGCGCCGTGGTGGCAGCATCCTCTGTTGCGACTCCTCGGCCTGGCGTTGGTTCTGGCCGCCTTTAGGGTGATCTGGAAATGGCGCATGCGCCGTGTCCTCCAGCAGCGGCGTGAACTGGAAGCGGCAGTGGAATCTCGCACCAGCGAACTCGCTCTCGAAAAGCGGCGGGCGGAGGCGGAAAGGAGCCGGGCGGAGGAAGCCAGCCGCCTCAAGACTGAGTTTCTCGCCAATATGAGCCACGAGATCCGCACGCCCATGAATGCCGTCATTGGCATGACTGGCCTGCTTCTGTCCACGCCACTTGACGAGGAGCAGCGTGAGTATGCCGAAACCGTGCGCACTTCCGGCCACCACCTGCTCTCGGTCATCAACGATATCCTCGATTTTTCCAAGATTGAGGAAGGTCGTATTGACATAGAGGTCGCGCCGTTTGGGTTGCGCGAGGCCCTGGCTCTCGTAATGGATCTGCTCAGTCCGCAGGCGCAAAGCAAGGGTTTGGACCTGACGCTCGTGCACGATGACGCAATCCCGGAGGTCCTTGCGGGGGATTCCGGTCGGATCCGCCAGATCGTAACCAATTTTCTGGGCAACGCCATCAAATTCACCGACAAGGGCTTCGTGCGGGTTTCCAGTCGGCTCACATGCAAGAGTGATAGCACGATTACGGTTCGGGTCGAAGTGGAGGACAGCGGCCCCGGAATTCCCGAGCATAAGATTCCGGTGCTGTTCACCAAGTTCACGCAGGCCGATTCGTCTACCACTCGGCGTTTCGGTGGCACGGGACTCGGTCTGGCCATCTCCCGGAAACTCGCCGAACTGATGGGCGGCAGCGTAGGGGTGCGCACTACTCTCGGTCACGGTTCCGTGTTCTGGCTGGAGGTGCCTCTGGCAGTGACATCAGGGCGGGTGGCGCCGGAAGAAGGCTTGTTCGAGGCGGTCGACGCGCCTCTCGATGAACCTTGCCGCGTGCTGGTGGCTGAAGACAACCCGGTAAATCAACGACTCGCCATCCGAATGCTGTCACGGTTCGGATGCCATGTGGAGACCGCGGGCGACGGCGCCGAGGCCGTGGAGATGGTCACTCGCCTGCCCTTCGACATCATCTTCATGGATTGTCAGATGCCTGTGATGGACGGCTATGATGCAGCAGCCGCCATCCGCCGCCTGGAGCGAGAGAACGGCTGGCCCCGCCGGCCCGTGATCGCCCTGACCGCACACGCCGCCGCTGCCGACCGCGACCGCTGCTTTGCCGCCGGCATGGACGAGTACCTCAGCAAGCCGGTTCCTCCGGAGCGCCTTCGCGCGGTGGTTCATAAATGGGTGAACCGCGCGAGGGAGAGCCGCCAGTCAGATCCCACCGGCGTGCACAACTAGACTCAGACTAAGACTAGCGGCAACGTTCTGCGGCAGGGGCCCGTTATCGGGCGCGAGATCTACCAGGAAATCAGGAACGTGCAGGACTCGCCCTGTTTGGAGCGGCATGGCTTTGTTGGATCGTGAGTAACGGAGAGCACCGCTCCAGCGGGAGCAAAACGGCGCGCCATTGCCTCCACGATCCCCCGATCGAAGTCGCAGGGATAGGGATTGCGGCACTCCATGACGCCTTTTCGCTCGCCCGTCTTCCGGAATGCGTATTGCCCAATGTCGCCCCCACGGTGATTCATGTGGTACGCGACGTCAACGGCCGCAAGGGCCTTGTCGACCGTATCGATTCCTGGCGGGAACTTCGCGCTGCTGGGAATGCTCATCCCGATCTGATTGAGGGTCCGTGGACCGATCGATTTGGCGATCTCCTGAAATGCGTCGAGCCATGCCTGCTGGGAATACCAGCCTTGTGGATCCGGCGAGTTAATGCCGTGTCGCGCCAGTATTGCCGCGGCCGTCGGTCCAAACGCGCCCATGCCCTTCATCACGGAAAGTACAGTCTGACCGTTCACTTGAACGCTCGGGGAGTAAGCCTTGAATTGTGCCATAAAAGTGTCTTTGTTGTCTCATCGTAATGGCTACGGCTAAATTAGAGGGCGTCGGTATTTATTTTTAACTTATGAGCCGATATGCAGCGTTCCTGCTAACGTCAGGTCGGCCATGCTGGAGGAACTTCCCACATACACTGGGTAATCACCTGATGCAACCTGCCAGGCATTCGACTTAGTATCCCAGTATGAGAGCGGATGCGACGAATCATTCTTGTTCACCTGGATTACCACCGTTTGTTGCTGCCCCGGCTGCAGGAACAGCTTCTGCCATCCCACCAGCCGTTTAGGAGGCTCGTTCGTGCTCGCCGGTAGTCCCACATATACCTGGACGACCTCAGCGCCGGCAAGGCTGCCTGTGTTCTTGACATCAACGTATATGTTGAAGGCGCCCGCTGCGGCAAGATCGTCGCTTATGCTGGCGTTCGCAAACGAGAACGTTGTGTAGGAAAGTCCGAACCCGAACGGAAACAGCGGTGTCACGCCATTGGTGTCATACCACTTATAGCCAACGTTGAACCCTTCGATCGTGTAGTCGACGGAGAAGACTGAATTCGAATTCGCGCCCGGTATTACCGGCCGGGGCAGATCGTTAACGCTTGCCGGAAACGTGATGGGCAGTTTGCCTGAGGGGTTGACCGCGCCAAACAGAATATTCGCAATTGCCTGGGCCCCGCGTTGTCCCGGAAACCAGGCCTCCAGCACGGCGCTCACGCTCCCCAGCCATGGCATGACCTCCGCGCTGTCGTTCTCCATCACGACGATGGTGTGCGGATTCGCCGCGGCCACGTTTGCCACCAGCCCATCCTGGTCGATCGGACTGTCCGAGTGAATCACATCGGTGAAATTCAGGCTCGGTATGTCCATACCCTCGCTGCCCCACTGGTCCAAGAAGACGATCGCTACATCTGATGCACCCGCCAGCGCCGCCGCCGCGCTCGCGTTGCTGCCATCCGCGAAATTCACCGTCGCGGCGGGCGCCATCGCCTGAATCGCAGAGAGCGGAGGATCGGGATCCCAGATCACGGGGGCCCATCCGGGCGGATTGGGGTAGCCTTCCGTGGTCCATGAGCCCGTCGGATACACTTGGGCGGAGCCGCCGCCGGATAGAGTCCCGGTGGCCGCGTTCCACCCGATCACCGCGATTGAGTGGAGGGCGGCAGTGTTCAGCGGGAGTTGATTGTTGGCGTTTTTCAGCAGCACCGCGCCTTGTTCCTCCACCTCCTGGGCGATTTGCTGGTCGGCTGCGGAATCGATGAGCGTCACCGTATTCGGATAATCGAACAACCCCACGGTATACATCGCCCGCAGAATCCGGTGCGCCATGTCGTCGAGGCGCGATTGGGGAACCTGTCCGTTCGTGACTGCCTGCCCGAGTGAAGAGAAGAACTCATTATCCGGTTGTTCCTGATCGAGACCGGCGTTAACGGCCGTTGCCGCCGTCGACGCTGGACCCGAAGCCGGAAGCGCCCACCAGTCCGACATCACAAAACCCTGGAAGCCCCAGTCATTCTTGAGAATGTCGTTAAGTAGGTGCGAGTTCTCACAAGCGTACGTGCCGTTCACCTGGTTGTAGGAGCACATCACCGACTGCACATTGGAATCCTTCACCGCGATCTCGAACGCGAGCAGATCGCTTTCGCGCATGGACCGTTCATCAATCTCCGCGTTGGCCAGCGTGCGTCCGGTTTCCTGATCGTTCAGAGCATAATGCTTGACGCCGCCGATGACATGCTGGTCCTGAACGCCCTCCACGTGGGCGGCCGTGATCTTCCCAGCGAGTATCGGGTCCTCGCCCTTGGTCTCGAACGTGCGGCCATCCCGCGGTTCGCGGCCAATCAAGTTGATGTTTCCGCCCAGATTGACGTTCATTCCATATGCGGCCGTCTCGGCGCCGATTACCGATCCGAACAGATATGCCAGCCGTGTGTCGAACGTTGCCGCGCTGGCCAGGGCAGAGGGCAGAGCCGTGGAGGGCGCTTGCCCGTCGGCGAGGCCGAGACTGCCATCGACGAAATAGAGATTCGGAATGCCCAGGCCCGGACTAGCAATGTAGCCGCCTGCTCCTCGGGGCAGCGAGGGGATGTTCGTGACCGGCCCGCCGTCGCCGGCCACGAGCGCCAGCTTCTGCGCCTGGCTCATCTGGGCCAGCATAACCGTAGCCCGCTGATCCGGCGTCTGTTGGGCCGGTGCGGGCATCAGGAAATGCACGCTCGCTCCGTTGATGGTGAAGACCGCGGTCACTGTGGCCGAGCTGGTCGGCACGCCCGCCGGATACGTGAAGTTCACTTGGTCGATGACTTCGGTTGGCGCCGCGCCGCAGTAGACTACAGTCGCGGCTATGCCGGCTATGGTGAGCTGGCACGCTCCCGGTCCTCCCGGCACCTGCAGTTCCGAGTCAGGAGCCGGCACGCCATCCTGCAGCACGGACGTCTTAAGCCCGAGCCCAGTCGCCCAGAGCTGGTAAGTGGAACCGGCCTGCACCGCGCACTCTGACGTCGGCGTCGGGCACCCGTCTGCGGGATTGCCCGTCACCAGCGCGACGCCCGAGCTGTTCAGGAAAAACGCCGGCGCCGTGGATGCGATTGTTACGTTTTCGATATTGCTTATTTCGGCCGGATTGCTGCCAGTGATGCGCGAGACCTGCAGCGGAACCAACAGCCCGTTCGTCCCGGATGGTGTCTCCCACGGAACTTCGAAGTTGATCTGCGTCGGCGAGACATAAGTCAGCGGCGCGGCCACTCCGTTGACGGCCACCGATACGCCGGCCACCTGTGTGGGGAAGCTTTGCCCTGGCGGCGGCATCGGAACGATATGTTCCGAATCCGCCAGATTGCGCCCGTAAACCGTCGCCAGACCGCCAGGATTGATGTCCCCCAGACCGGAAGCGTCATTCACCACCCTTCCCGGTGCAATCACCGGAGTTGTATCGGTGACCGTCGTGGCCTGATACACCCGCACATAGTCCACCAGCATGTCCTGCGGGAAGGGCACGCTGGCGTCGGGCGTCCCGAGAAACGTTCCCGTACCGCCAATAGCGACGTTGAGCAGGATGTACTGTGGCGCGTTGAACTCCCACTGCCCGGTAGACAACAGCGACGCCGGTGTCAGCGTCTGATACAGGTTGCCATCGAGGTAGAAGTCCATTTTGTTCTCGGACCATTCAATGGCATAGATGTGATAGTCGTCAAAAACGGTCTCGCCAAAGGGCAGCGCCACGGAGGTCCCCACACCGAACGGCGGGTAATCGTGATTTGGATTGCCGTTACTGCTGTCATAGCCGTGTATGGTGCCGTTGTTGATGGTGGCGTCGTTGACATTGCCGTAGACCCCGAAATTCTCCATGATGTCGATTTCGCCGCATTTCGGCCAGCCCACCTGCGTGATGTTCTCGCCGAGCATCCAGAACGCGGGCCAGACACCGTGGCCGAACGGCAGTTTGATGCGCGCTTCGATCCGCCCGTATGTCCAGCTGTTGTCCGCGGTCATCGTTCCGTTGGAGCCGGGCTTGCCGCTCTGCAGCCGGCCCGAAGTGTAGTTGCCCTGCGCGTCCTTGAGGGCCCGAATCACCAGATTTCCGTTGCCGTCCTGAAAGACGTTGCTCGTGGAGAGGGTGTAGACCTCGGCTTCTCCGTTGCCCCATCCGCCGCCGCCGATGTCGTAATTCCACTTGGTGGAATCCGGCGGAGTTCCGGCAGCTCCATTGAATTCGTCGCTCCACACGAGTTGCCAGCCACTTGTGGTTTGCGCTGAGACGATTGCCGCAGCCGCCAGAATCAGCAACGAAATCCGGATGGTGCTCATACCAGTGCCATCATGTCGCATTCCCGCGGTCGATTCAATCGGCAGATGCCGTCAGAGGGCAGCACAGCTTCGCTGGCTCCCATTCGCTGGCTCCCATTTGCTTTCGACGCCCGAATGCGAGAAGCTGAAAGGTTTCCTTACGTACATCGGCTGATTTCATGCGCGCGAGAATCCTATATCACGATCACTGCTTTGACGGCGCCGCGTCGGCGGCATTCTTCAGCCGTTTCCTTGAAGCGCGGCTGGGGCCGGATGTCACCTTCGCATACACCGGAATGGCTCACACGGCCACGCAGCTATTCGACGACTCCATGTTCGACGGCGACGTCAACGCCATTGTCGATTTTAAGTACTCCACCAATCCTCGTCTGACATGGTGGTTCGATCATCATCAGAGCGCGTTCCTCAGCCCCGAGGACGCCGAGCACTGGAAGCACGACACCAGCGGGCAGAAGCTGTATGACCCGGCGTTCCAATCCTGCACAAAGTTCATCGCCACGGTTACGCGCGAGAGGTTCGGCTTTCATCCGGACGACCTCGACGAGCTCGTGAAATGGGCCGACATCGTGGACGGCGCGCAATACCCAAACGCGGAGGAGGCCGTCGATCTCTGCAGTGCTGCGGCGAAAATCACCCTCGTCATCGAGAGCGCGAAGGGTTCGGAGATCGTGCATCATGTGATTCAGTTGATGCGGCGTGGAGATCTCGAGGCCATCGTACTCGACCCCGAGGTTTACGCGCTCTATCTCCCCCTCTACGAGCGCCACCGGCGCTCCATCGATATCATTCGCGAGCGCGCCCAATACGCTCACCGCATTGTTTCCTTCGATTTGACCGACCTGGGCATCGAAGGCTACAACAAGTTCATTCCGTACTATCTGTATCCCGATTCGATCTATACCGTCTCGGTCAGCACATCGAGTTTCCGAACCAAGGTATCGGTGGGCTCGAATCCGTGGACGCCGCGGCCACCTGAGCACAACCTCGCGTCCATTTGTGAGCGATACGGCGGCGGAGGACATCCGCGTGTCGGCGCCATCAGCTTTCCCATTGGTGCGGTGGAAGATGCCCGGCGGGCCGCGGCCGAGATTCGCGAAATCCTCGCGTCTGAGAATCCGTAGTCCGGGAGTCCCCGACATGTTTACGGGCATTGTCGAAGAGGTCGGCCGAGTGCGGCAGTCGGCGCCTCGCGCCTCCGGCGCTCGTCTCGTTGTTGAGTGTGGCGCCGTCCTGTCCGATGCCGCGCCCGGTGTCAGCATCGCGGTGAATGGTGTCTGCCTGACCGCCGTGGAGGTCGGCCCTTCGCATTTTGCGATGGATCTCGCGCCGGAGACGCTGGATCGCAGCAACCTGGGAGACGTAGTGCCCGGCTCGCTCGTGAATCTCGAACGGCCGCTGTCGCTCTCCGGCAGGCTGAGCGGGCACATTGTCCAGGGCCACGTGGACGCGACGGGCGAACTTGCTTCTCTCGAGGCTCTTGGTGACGGCAACTGGTGGCTTCGCGTCAAAGTACCAGCCGATCTCGACCGTTACATGATCCACAAAGGATCGGTCACCCTCGATGGCATCAGTCTGACCATCGCGGCCCTGGCGAACAACATCCTGTCGGTGGCCATCATCCCGCATACCTACGCGGCTACTAACCTATGCACTCGGCGGCTCGGTGACCGAATTAACGTCGAGGTCGATCTGATCGCCAAATACATCGAAAAGCTCCTGCATCCAGCGTAAGCACCACTTCAGGGTGTATACAGGGCTCTCCCCAGGGACCCCTAAGCAGGATGAAGGCGCATTAATACAAAAATCGCCGAATTCAAGGCGAAAGCCCCTGGCCCCCATACTGGGCTAGTACTCATGCATGCCCCTGACACCTTCAGCGCCAGTCCCGCGAGATGCAGGGAACTGGTCAGCCGCATTCAAAAACGCAATCCTGCCGCTCTCGAGGAGTTGTACGGGATGGTCAAGAACTTCACGTGGTTCCTGATGCGCCAGCTTGGCCCGGACGACCTGCAGGACAACGTACACGATGTGTACGTCACTGTCGCTGAGGCCATTACGGCCGGCAAGTTGCGCGATCCGGAACGGCTGAGCGCGTTCTTGACGACGGTCACGCGTTTCTACACGTACTCCCAGATCGAGCGGCGGGTGCAGGGGCGTAACCGCTTTCTCGCGCTGGATGGGACGGCGTTGGACTTCGCCGACGAGACCAATCTGGAGAAGCGCGTCGGGCATCGGCAGCGAGTCACGTTTGTCCGCGAGATTCTCGGCCAGATGCCGTCCCTCGATCGTGAGATACTTCGCCGCTTTTATCTCGAAGAGCAAAGCAAGGAGCTCATCTGCCGCGAGATGCGGCTGACGCCGACTCAATTCCGCAACATTAAGTCGCAGGCGAAGCTGGCCTTGACGCGTCTGGGTGTGCGCCGTTTGCAACGCGGCTCATTGCGCTCCATCCGCGAGGCCTACAAACCCGCTTTCACGCGTTTGGTTGAGGCCAGCCAGGCTGCTTAGCAATAAAGTTCACGCTCCCGGCTTAAAAGTCAATCGGAACCGTGTACCGGGACCGCCCGTATATTCAAGGGTTGCTTCCAGTTGCTGAGCCAGCGAGCGCACCAGGCGCAGACCGAGCGATCTTGCGCTCGCCCAATCGAATCCCGGCGCTAAACCTACTCCATCGTCCGCCACAGTGAGCGTTGCCTGAGTACCCTGACCGCGGAGCCCCACGTAGATCTCGCCGCGCCGTCCGTCCGGGAAGGCATACTTGAGCGAGTTGGAAATCAGTTCGTTGATGAGTAGACCGCACGGAACGGCGCTGTCCATGTTGAGTTGCAGCGCATCCAGCTCGGTCCGGAAGCGGATTCTCTCGGCCGCGACCCCGTATGAACGGAACAGATGATCGGCCAGCTGCGCCACATATTCTGAAAAATCGATCCGCGCCAGATTATCCGACTTGTAGAGGCTCTCATGCAGGAGCGCCATGGAGTGAATGCGGTCGCGGCTCTCATGGAACATCTTCTTCGTTGCGTCGTCAGTCATCGCGCGGGCCTGCAGCGCCAGCAAGCTGGAAATCACCTGCAGATTGTTCTTCACGCGGTGGTGAATCTCCCTTAGCAGTGCTTCCTTTTCCTGCAGGGAGTTCTTGATCTGCTGCTCGATAGCCGCGCGGCGTGTTACATCCCGCATGATCACCGTGAGCGTTGTCTGGCCGTCCACATCCACCCTGGAAATGGAAGCTTCCGCCGGGAACTCGCTGCCGTCCTTCCGGCGCCCCATAATCGTGCTTCGCTCGCCCATTCGCCTGGCCACCACGCCGGACTCGCGGAACGCGTTGACATGACGCCTGTGCAATTCCGCGACTGCAGGCGGCAGCAGCGTCTCTACGGGCTGGCCCATAGCCTCGCTGGAGGAGTAGCCGAACATACGCTCCGCGCCCTGATTGAACAACACAATTCGCTGCTCGCCGTCGACGGAAATAATGGCGTCATCGGCGAGATCGAGTATCCGGGCCAGGGCATCGGGCCGGTTTGTCAGCATTGAAACATCGTAGCGTGAAACATCGTTGCGAATAGGTCCCTGGTCCGCCCTGTTAACATAGTTGTTTTCCTGGCGATGCTGAGATTCGAGACGGCTGGCGAATCCCATGGAGAGTGTCTGGTTGCGACATTGACGGGGCTTCCCGCCGGCGTGCCCGTGTCTCTGGAGGCGGTTAATCACCAGTTGTGGCGCCGCCAGCAGGGTTACGGGCGCGGCGGGCGAATGAAGATTGAAACCGACACCGCCGAAATCGTCGCTGGCGTGCGCCACTCAAAGACCATTGGCTCGCCGGTAGCCGTCATCATCCGCAATCGCGACTGGAAGAACTGGACTGAAGCTCTGCCGGTGGAAGACGCCGAGGGGGCCGAAGATAACCGCAAGCGTGTAACGAGGCCCCGGCCCGGGCACGCCGATCTCGCCGGCGTGCTCAAATACAATTTCGACGACGCGCGCTACATTCTGGAACGTGCGAGCGCCAGAGAGACGGCGGCGCGCGTGGCAATCGGTGCCCTTGCCAAACTCTTTCTGGCCGAGTTTGGCGTAGAGGTGCTGAGCCATGTGATCCAGGTAGGCATCGCGAAACTCGAACGCGCCGCGGCCTGGCACGAACTTGTGGAGCTGAGTCGCAAAACCGAGGTTCTTCTGGGTTGTGTGGACCCGGAAGCGGAAGCACGCATGAAGGTCGTCGTGGATGAGGCATACCGTACTGGCGACACCGTCGGCGGTGTCTTCGAAGTAGTGGCGCATAACGTACCGCCCGGCCTTGGGTCGCATATCGCCTGGGACACGCGATTGGATGGTCGGCTGGCCCAGGCAATCGTATCGATGCAGGCAGTGAAGGGCGTAGAGATTGGTCTGGCCGAAGAAGGTTCGGCTTCTTTTGGGTCGAAAGTCCAGGACACGATCCAGTACAACGGCGACGATCGCCGTTTCACCCGGGGCGCCAATCGCGCGGGCGGACTCGAGGGCGGCATCACGAATGGCCAGGACGTCGTGGTGCGCGGCTTCCTCAAGCCCATTTCCACGCTGCGCCGGCCACTGGAATCGGTGGATCTGGTAACGCGCGAACCCGCTCTCGCGGCATATGAGCGCAGTGACGTGGCCGTCGTGCCTGCCGCCGGAGTGATTGGGGAAGCGATGGTGGCGCTGGTGCTCGCACATGCCATGCTTGAGAAATTCGGAGGCGACTCCCTCGACGAAACACGGCGCAATTTCGCGGGTTACGCCGCACAGGTGAAGAATTATTGATGGTTTATCCGATTGTCAAACTCGGCGATCCCGTTCTCGAAACCGAGGCCCTGGACGTGAAGGACTTCGACACCGCCGAGCTGCATCAGCTCATTGCCGACATGTTCGAATCGATGTACGCAGCCCGGGGCGTGGGGTTGGCGGCTCCGCAAATCGGCATTGGCAAACGCATCGCCGTGATCGATACAGCCGTCGGTCAGGATGACGGCGAGAAACTGGTGCTGATCAATCCACAGATCGTCGGACGCGAAGGCGTCCAAACCGGCGAAGAGGGCTGCCTCAGCATTCCTGGATTTCGCGAGCAGGTGGCCTGTCCGCAAAAGGTCACCGTCCGCGCTCAGGATGCCAAAGGCGACTGGTTCGAGAAAACCGGCGAGGGACTCCTCGCCCGCGCCTTCCTGCACGAGACCGATCACCTGCGCGGCAAACTCTACATTCATCGCGTGAGCGCCCTCAAACGCGACCTCATCCGCCGCAAAGTGAAAAAGCTGCAAAAGGCCGGCGAGTGGTAGGCGCACCATGCGCATCGTGTTCATGGGCACGCCGGAGTTCGCGGTTCCCACCCTCGACCGACTGCTCGAGACGGGCCACAACGTTGCTCTGGTTTTGACTCGGCCGGATCGTCCACGGGGACGCGGCGGCAAACTCGCGTCCCCACCCGTTAAGGAAGCAGCGCTGCGCCTCGGTTTGCCGCTTCTTCAGCCGGAGCGTGTGCGCGGGCCCGAAGTTGTGGATCTGCTGCGAGCGCTTGAGACCGATGCCATCGTGGTAGTGGGTTACGGACAGATCATTCCGCAAGCGATTATCGATCTGCCGCGCTATGGCATCATCAACGTGCATGCGTCGCTGCTTCCGAAATATCGCGGCGCGGCGCCGATCCAATGGGCAGTGGCAAACGGCGAGCCATTCACTGGGGTGACCACCATGCGGATCAACGCTGGTCTCGATACCGGTGACATGCTGATGAAATACGAGACACCCATCGGCCCGGATGAAGACGCTCTGCATCTCGGCGGACGGCTGGCCCTGGTCGGCGCGGATCTTCTGGTGAAGACGCTGGCCGCTCTCGAAGCCCGCACGATGACGCCGATCCCCCAAAACGATGGCGAGGCCACGCTCGCCCCGATCCTAAAAAAAGAAGACGGCCTTATCAGCTGGAGTCTGCCCGCCTGCGCGGTCGCCAACCGCTCGCGAGGCTTTCTCCCGTGGCCCGGTACATGGACTTGGTTTCGTGGCCAGATCTTCCACGTCTGGAGGGCGCGCGTCGCCGAACCGGGCGAGGGCCCGTGTGGCGCACTGATTGTCGACCGCCGCCGACTTCTCGTTCAGTGTGGCGCCGCCACTCGCCTCGAACTTCTCGAAGTACAGCCGGAAGGCCGGAAGCGGATGAGCGCCGAAGCGTTCCTCAATGGCGCGAAGCTTGATCGAAATCGCCATGGCGCGCTGGATGAAAATGACATGCTCGGGAGGACATCGTGAATTTGCCCGCGGGTTACCGCTATGCCGCAACGTATGCCGGCATTCGCAAAGATCCTCGTCACGATCTGGCGCTGATTGTCTCCGACCTTCGCGCCTCGGTGGCCGCCGTTTTTACGCAGAATCGCGTGCAGGCCGCGCCGGTGCGCGTGGCCAAAGCTCATCTGGCGAGATCCCAGGGGACGGTTCGCGCTCTCCTGCTGAACGCCGGCAACGCGAACTGCGCGACGCGCACGGGAGAGGCGGCGGCGGAAGCAACCTGCGAGGCTCTGGCGATTCAACTGGGCGTTCCGGTGGATCAGATCCTCCCCGCCTCCACCGGCGTCATCGGTGTGGAACTCGACGGCTCGCTCATTACGGCGAAGATTCCCGAGCTCGTGGCGGCGCTTCGCCCTGACAAATTCGAAGATGTCGCCGGCGCCATCATGACCACCGACACTCGAATGAAAACCGCCGGTGCGGCGCTGGACATCGGCGGTCGTACCGTTTCCATCGCCGGTATGACCAAAGGCTCGGGCATGATTCATCCGAACATGGCGACTACGCTCGGTTTCATCCTCACCGACGCCCTGATCGCGCCCATGCAGATCAAAGCCATGCTTACCGAAGCCGTAGGACGCAGCTACAACCGGATCTCCGTGGACGGCGATACCTCCACCAACGACACACTGGCGCTTATCGCGAATGGCGCCTCCGACGTTGTTCCCATGGGCGCGGATCGCCAGCGGTTCCAGCAGGCCCTGAACTCGGTGGCGGAAAGCCTGGCCGAACAGATTGTCCGCGATGGCGAGGGCGCGCGCAAACTCATTCGCATCGAAGTCGCCGGCACATCCGACGAGCACGCCGCGATCCGCATTGCGCGGGCCATAGCCAATTCACCTCTGTTCAAGACGGCGATCGCCGGCTCCGATCCCAATTGGGGGCGAATCCTCTCCGCCGCGGGCAATTCCGGCGTGGCCTTTGATCCGGCGAAAGTGGACATTACAATGCAGGACACACCGGTTTGCCGCGGCGGCCTCGCCGCCGATTTCATAGAAGATGAACTAAAGAAGAAGCTCGACGAACCGGTCTGCGTCGTGCGTTTCGCTATTCAAGGGCAGGGCCGCGGCGAAGTTCGCTTCCTGACTTGCGACTTGACGGAGAAGTACATTGAGATCAATGCGAGCTACCGGACTTAGCGCGGCCATCCTTGTGTTAGCCGCAACTCTGGCCCGAGCAGACAGTAACACCGAGGCGCTCGACCTGATCGCCTCCATGACCGCGTCGCTGAGCGACGATGACGCCGCGGGCTTCCTGCGGGAATTCGAGAGAGCG
>Ga0335078_10007854_pt1 | contig 15837 bp, 15 predicted proteins | sample Lox_Sample_32_FD_206711 | JGI IMG/M metagenome (GOLD analysis project Ga0335078, IMG submission 206711) | Soil microbial communities from Loxahatchee National Wildlife Refuge, Florida, United States - Lox_Sample_3.2 | ecosystem: Environmental > Terrestrial > Soil > Wetlands | place: USA... | reverse complement strand
GGCCGTACCGCTGCCCGCCGGCTGGGTGGACGGCTACCTGTCGGCGATCGAATGGCGCAAGATCCATGGCGGCTTCACCGGCCCTGGCCCCGCCGCGATGTGGGGCCGCATGAGGTACCCGCTCGTGCCCGACGAGGCACCGGGCCCGCTGGAACGGGTGCTCGCCGTCGCCGACAGCGGGAACGGTGCCTCGTGGGAGGTGGACGTCGTCCGCTGGTACTCCATCAACCCCGAGCTCACCGTGCACCTGCACCGGGAGGCCGAGGGCGAGTGGATCTGCCTGGACGCCCAGACCGCCATCTCACCCGGCGGCACCGGGCTGGCCACCTCCGTGCTCTCCGACCTCCGTGGTCCCGTCGGCGTCGGCGCCCAGTCACTCCTCGTCGCCCCCAGGCCTTAGCCGGTGTACCGCCATGGTTCCTGCACGTAGGTGCGGCCGGTCGGCGTCGTCCACACGTGCCAGCCTGGCCGGGGCTGGGTCACGGTCCATCCCGGCAGCTGTTTGACCTGGTGGCAGCGGCGGGAGCGGGCGCCGGCGTTACAGGCGTCGGTCATCCCGCCCTGGTCGTAGGGGACCGCATGCTCAAAATCGCTATCGCGCGCGGGTCGGGAGCACGGCGGCCAGGTGCAGGTGTGGTCGCGGACCGCGACCAGGCGGCGCAGCCGGTCCCCGGGCAGGTACGAACTGACCTGATAGCGGTGGTCACAGGAGTAGACGGGCACGACGTCGAGCCGGACGGCCAGTTGCTGGCCGCCGGGCAAGGTCAGGGCCCACGTTCCCGGTTTTCCGGGGGTGAGCTGCCAGGCGCCGGGCGGCGCGCCGGAGCGCGGCTGGGCCTCGAGCTGGCGCAGGTAATGCTCGGTGATGGTGATGCTGGCCCGGGCGGGCAGCGCGCAGCCGGCCGGGCCTGCCGGCGGCGGCTGCTGGCCGCTGCCGCGCCTGGGGCGGGCGATGCCGTGCCCGGTCGCGTAGCCGTGCTCGTCCACCACGATGACTTCCCACTGGGAGCGGGGTGAGCGGGCCGCCGCGGCGGCCAGGTCGCGGGCCTGGGCGGGGTCGAGGGGGCCGAGCAGCCGGCTGTCCCCGGCGCGCTCAGCGTGCCGTTGCAGGGTGGCCAGCGGGACGGTCACCTCGGCCAGCGGCCCGGGCGGCGCCTGGGAGTCTTCCGGCGCGCCCGGGCCGGGGCCGCCAGACGGGCCCGGGACGCCCCCGCCGTCCGCCGGGCCGCCGCCGTCATCGCCGCCGGGCCCGTCACCCGGACCCGGGGCACCGGGCGGCTGCGTGCCTGCGTCGGCGCTGCGGGCGAACGCGATCCGTTCCCGGGCGCTGACCTGGTTGAGTAGGTCGGTGTACGCCAGCGCCTGCAGCCGGCCGGCGCCCTGGCCGGCGAACGCCCCCGACGCCTGGTACTGCGCGGCGCGGGCCAGCACGCTGGCGTGCCCGGCCAGCGCGTCGGCGGCGGGCAGGTCGCGGCCGGACAGGCCGACCGCGCCGGACTCCTCGCGGAACACCGTCACCCGCGCCTGCTTCTCCGCCGCCGCCCGGCGCCGTTCCGCGACGTCCGGGGCCACCGCCAGCGCCGCCCGCCAGGCCAGCCGCTCCACCTGGAAGTACGTCTTGCCGGCCAGCTCGCCGGCGATCAGCGCCTCGGCCCGCGCTGCCTCATCGTCGTCCAGCGGCGTGAAGAGCTGGACGATCAGCTTCACCTTCGCCAGCGCCAGGGTACCGTCGGCCAGCAGCCGGCCGATGCCTGCCAGCCGGGTGCCCAGCGCCCAGGCCAGGGCGGCGAGGTTCCCCGCCGACACCGGTCCCATGGCCAGGGCGCCGGATGTCTCGTAGGTGAGGTTGTCGTCCCACCCGCCGGGCAGGTCACTGCGGCGGCGCAGCAGCGGGGTGCCGTCGGCGTCCTCGCGCATCATCGCGCGCAGGCTGGCGAGCTTGCCCGCCGCCGCCCACGACTCGATCGCGGCCCACCGGTTAGCGATCCCGACCAGCGCGCCGGTCTCCGCGCCGTCGTACAGGCCCTCGGGCCCGGCGGCGGCCTCCAGCGCGGCCGCGAGCGCGGCGGACGGCGCCGCCGTCGCCCACGCGCCGCCGTGATCGAACCCGGCGGGCAGCCCGGGCAGTCCAGGCGGCCGGGTCAGGCCGGGGTCCTGGCCGGGCTGTCCGCCCGCCCAGGAGTCGTCGGCCGGCTGCCAGTCCATGCCCGCCCCCGTTTCGATCAAGTGGATCTTCCGATGTGACTAATCGAATACTACGACGACCCACTGACATTCCAGCCGCGGTTCCGCGGGGCGGGGGGCGGGATGTGACGGCCACGATAGTTGTCACCTGGTTAAGCGATCTGTCACCACGGTGTTCTTGCCAACTCGCCCGTTCACCGCCAGGGTCCTGCTCGGCCGTGCAGCCGGCGGACCTCGGCTGCGATGGCCGCGACGTCGACAGGTGCGTTCGTGTCCACGGTGATCAGCGAGCCGATGCCGACGGGCCGGTCGTACCGTTCCATCCACGCCAGCGTCACCTCCTTCACCGTGTGGACCTCGTGCCTCGACCGGGCGTTGTAGCGGGCGACCGCGACCTCGGCGGGGCACGCGCAGTGCACCTCGACCACGCTGCCGCCCAGGCCGCGCAGCTTGCCCAGCTCGTACTCGCTGTCCGGGTGGAAGTTGGCCTCGATCACCATGTCGCCCGCGCGGGCCGCGAGCGCGAACATCAGCTCCATCGACGCGCCGCTCAGCCGCCGCGACCAGGCCTGGTCGACCTCGCCCTCGCCCGGGACGTGCAGGGCGTCGTGCAGCGTCTCCTTGACCAGGTCCTTCGTCACCAGCGAGTACCCGAGCTCCGCCGCCAGGGAAAAGGCAAGGCTTGTCTTCCCGGCCCCCAGCTGAGGTGCCGACAGGTCCAGCCCGGACGGGTCCGTCGATGGCACCCGGGACCAGCAAGTCAGCCCAGCCAACCCGGTGCGACTACAGCGGGCCGACACCCCAACGGCTCAGCCTGAGAACTTTTCCCTAGTGCCAACTACCGTGAGTCGGCTCAGCCTGTGACCCCCAGCTATAAGCGGCGGTTCCCAGACACGCGGCCAGCCGTGCCGTCGCACGCGATAAACCTGGTGCGACGCCGGTGGTCATCCCGCGATACTGACCGGCATGGAGGAGGTCGAGGTCGTCGTCGCCCATAGCGAGCGCGCGACCCTGCGCGTCGGCGACGTGTTCCTGAAGATCGACGCTGATCAGGCGCGCACCGACGTCGAGGTCGAGGCGATGGCGATGGTGCCGGTCCCGACCCCGGAGATCCTGTGGCGCAAGCCGCCCGTGCTCGCGCTCGCCGCCGTCGGCGGGACGGCACTCGGCCACCTCGGCGAGCCATCTGCCGCGTCGTCGGCCGCGTGGGCCGCGGCGGGTGCCGTCGTAAGAACGCTGCACGACGCGCCGCTGCCGCCATGGCCCGGCCGGAGCCTCGACGAGCTCGCATCGTGCCTCGACGGGGAATGCGAGTGGCTCGTCGCCAACGACGTCCTTCCCGCAGACCTGGTCACACGCAACCGCCAGCTCGCCGAGACCGCACTCCGGCCGTGGACGCCGGTGTTCATCCACGGCGACCTGCAGGTCGACCACGTCTTCTTCGACGGTGACGAGGTCACCGGTGTCGTCGACTGGTCCGAGGCTTCCCAGGGCGACGCGCTCTTCGACGTCGCCATCCTCACGCTCGGGCACAAGGAGCATCTTGGCGACGTCGTCGCCGGCTACGGCATCGACGTCGACCGCGACCTCATCCGCGCATGGTGGTCGTTGCGATGCCTGACCAACGTCCGCTGGCTGGCCGAGCACGGCTACGGCTCGCCCGAGGAGTTCCCCGAGGTCGCCGTGCTGCGATCCCAGCTGTGAGAAGCCCGCTCAGGACGCTGCCGCGCGAAGACCAGGACGCCCGGCTCAGCCGCGGTCGTGGAGGGTCACCCGGCAGCCGTCGGGGTCCGCGAACGTGAAAGTGCGGCCGAACGGCCCATCGACGGGCGCTGAGACGATCGTCGTGCCGGCGGCGGCGAGGGCGTCGTGGATGTCCTGCGCGTCGGGAGCGTGCAGCCACAGCGCCATCCCCTGGCCCGGCTGCCCGATCGCGTCCAGGTCGGTGCCCGCGACGACGTCACGGACGGCGAACGCAATCGGCTTGGTGCCGAACACGACGGCGTGCGGCGGTCCTGAAGGCGGCAGCGAGTGCCCTGGCGACTCCTCCGGGCCGGCCGCCTGGACCCGGATCATAGGATGAGCGCCATGCGCACGCAGCGGTTCCGTGCCGTCGTCGCCGCGGGCCCAGGCGGCCGCGCGGGTGAGGACCCCGCGGCGTCATCCCGGCTTCCGTGCGACGCCGGCGCATGCCATGCGGGCTATCTCCGCCTGATCACCGTTGCCCGGAGAATCGGGACGCCAGTCAGGTGCGGGCACCAGACCGGGGTCGATCATTTCCATGCCGTGGAAGAACCCGCGCACCTGATCAAGAGTCCGGAACTGAAAGTGGCCGAACGACAGGGTCATGAACTCCTGGAGCCTGGCCGCCTTCGGGTCATCCATGATGAGCAGGTGCTGTATGAACACGTAGCTTCCCGCGGGCAGCGCGTCGATCAGCGTGGCGGTGATTTCCTCCGGGCGTTCGTCATCCAGGATCTGCGGCAAGACACCGCCAAGCAGCAAGCCGATCGGCCTGGTCCAGTCAAGGTGGCCGCGGACGAGCGGATGCGCGATGATCCCGGCGGGATCACGAAGATCCCCGTCGGCTGCCACGGTTGCCGGGTTATCCGCGAGCAATGCCCGCGCGTACGCCAGCACGACCGGATCGTTGTCCACATAGACCACCCGGACCGCCGGATCGATCCGCTGGGCGATCTGGTGGACGTTGTCCCTGGTCGGCAGCCCCGCGCCGATGTCAAGTAGCTGCCTGATTCCGGCATCCCCTACCAGGTAGCGGACCACCCGGGCAAGCACCGCGCGCGTCGCCCTGGCGCCTGCCTGGACTTCCGGCATCTCGGCGGTGACCTGCTTGGCCATGGCGCGGTCAACCTGGTAATTATCCCTTCCTCCCAGGAAGTAGTCGTAGACCCGCGCCGGGTTCGGCTGTGTGGGGACCAGGCCGCCCGCGGCCTTGGCCTGCTTACCCCCTGTGTCCTTGGCCACGGTCTCATGGTAGTTGCAGCCGGCCCGAGCGGGTCTCGGCGACACCCGTTACCACACCAGAAACCGCTTCCTCGCCATCCACATCCAGAGCCGCATCCGGAGCCGCATCCAGAGCCGCGCCTGCTCAGGACCCGGCGCACCGGGAACAACGGGAACAAAGCGACCCGCCTCTTGGTTGCATCCACTGCAATCAAGCTGAGAATGCAATTTTTCACGGACTGCAAGGTTTCGGTGACTGCATCATGACCGTCGCTAGCACACCGCCAGAGACGGAACCGCCCGTCTCGCTGCGCGAGCGTAAGAAGCAGGCCACGCGCCGGCTGCTGCGCCGCGCGGCACTCGGCCTGGTGGCCGAGCGAGGCCTGGCGAACGTTACCGTCGAGGACATCGCCGAGGCGGCAGAGGTTTCGCCGCGCACGTTCTTCAACTACTTCCCCTCCAAGGAAGCCGTGCTGTTCGGCGGCGACCCTGACAGGGCGGCGCAACTGCGCGAGCGCGTCGCGACCCGTGCACCTGGCGAGCCGGCCATCGCCGCGCTGCGCGCGGTGCTGGCGCAGGACGCCGAGGCGATGGCCGACGAACTGCGGTCGCTCGGCGGCGACCCGGCCGACTGGCTGCGCCGGATGAAGATGGCGCGCACCGACCCGCTCGTCCGCGCGGCACACGCGGCGCAGATGGCGATGATCGAGCGGGCCATCGCCGAGGGGATCGCCACCCGCCTCGGCGCCGATCAGGAGATCGATCCCTATCCGGGGGTGCTGGCCGCCGCGGCGGTCAGCGTGATCCGCGCCTGCCTGTCGTTCTGGACGGGCACCAGCGGCGCCGTGCAGCTCGGCGGCCTTATCGACCAGGCCTTCCAGGCGCTCGCCGACGGGTTCCCCGAAGACTCCGCGCTGCGCGAGGTCACGGCGGTACCCGGTAAGCGGGCTACCGGAACCCGGGAGGCGTAACGGAGCATGACAGACATTAGGAAGGACAGGCACTGATGGCCTCAGCCCCCCCCGCGCCCGCGGGCGGTTCCCCGCTTCCCGAGGTGCCAAGTCCCGGTGACGGCGCCCTGCCGGGGCTCGGCCGCCGGCGCATCCTGATCATCATCGGCGCGCTCATGTGCGGCATGCTGCTCGCCGCGCTCGACCAGACGATCGTGTCCACCGCGCTGCCGACGATCGTCGGCGACCTCAAGGGCGGCTCGCACATCGCCTGGGTCGTGACCGCGTACCTGCTCGCCACGACGGTGTCCACCCCGCTGTGGGGGAAGCTCGGCGACATGTACGGCCGGAAGGTCTTCTTCCAGTCGGCGATCGTCATCTTCCTGATCGGCTCGGCGCTATCCGGCCTGAGCAACTCCATGGTCATGCTCATCGCCTTCCGTGCGGTCCAGGGCCTTGGCGCGGGCGGCCTGATGGTCGGCGCGCAGGCGATCGTCGGCGACATCGTCTCGCCCCGCGAGCGCGGCAGGTACCAGGGGCTGTTCGGCGCGGTCTTCGGCTTCGCCAGCGTGATCGGCCCGCTGCTCGGCGGCGTCTTCGTAGACAACCTGGGCTGGCGCTGGATCTTCTACATCAACATCCCGATCGGCGCGATCGCGCTGATCGTGGTGGCCCTCCAGGTGCCAGGCAAGCTGCGTCGTGTGCATCACACGATCGACTACCTCGGCGCGGCGCTGCTGTCGCTGGCCGCCACCTCGCTGATCCTGCTCACCAGCCTCGGCGGGACGACCTACCCGTGGGCGTCCACCCCGATCTACATACTCGGCGTGGCTGGCGCGCTGCTCATCATCGCCTTCGTGCTCGCCGAGCGCCGCGCCGTCGAGCCGATCCTGCCGCTGCACCTGTTCCGCACCCGCGTGTTCTCGGTGACCAGCCTGGTCGGCTTTGTCGTCGGCTTCGGCATGTTCGGCGCGATCACCTACCTGCCGGCCTTCTTTCAGGTTGTCAGGGGCATCTCGCCGACCATCTCCGGCGTGTACCTGTTCCCGGTGATGGCCGGCATGCTCGTGGTCTCGATCACCTCCGGGCAGGTCATCGCGCGGACCGGCAAGTACCGGTACTTCCCGATCGCAGGCACGGCGCTTGTGACGATCGGCCTGTACCTGCTGTCGCTGATGAGCCCGTCGTCGTCTACCCTCACCGACTCGCTGTCCATGCTGGTACTCGGCATGGGCCTCGGCGGCGTCATGCAGGTGATGGTGATCATCGTGCAGAACGGCGTCCCGCACAGCGAGCTTGGCGTGGCGACCTCTGGCGCCACGTTCTTCCGCTCGATCGGCGGCTCGTTCGGTGTCGCGATCTTCGGTGCGATCTTCTCCAACGTGCTCGTCGGCAACCTGGCCAGCCACCTGCACGGGGTGGGCCTGCCCGCGGGCTTCAGCTCGGCGAACGTGACGCCGGCCGCGCTCGGGCACCTGCCCGCGGCGGTGCACGCGGGCTTCGTGGCCGGCTACTCCGAGTCGATCCAGACGGTCTTCCTCATCGCGGTGCCGATCGCCGCGCTCGCGTTCATCGGTGCCTGGCTGATCCCGCAGGTGGAGCTCAAGCAGTGGGCGCCGGCCGCGTCCGCCGCCCCGACGGCGGAGGCGCAAGCGGGGGAGCCGCAGGATACTATCCCCGCAGCGGACGACACGGTGCGGCCGATCTCACCGGAGTCGCTCGACCCGCAGGACGCCGGCCGGCTGGACGACTGACCCGGGTGGTATCCCGAACGGGAGCAAGCCGCCGTCGTTCGCGATGCTCTCGATCATTCCGAACGGCAGCATGGTCAGCCGGTCAATTGAAACGGAGCGCCAGGTGGCGGAGAGCAAGGCACGATGGGGAATCCTCGGCACCGGCGGCATCGCCAGGCAGTTCACCAGTGACCTGCTGCTGACCGGGCACACCGTGACGGCGGTCGGCTCGCGGACCACGGAGGGCGCGGAGCGGTTCGCCGCGCTCTTCGAGCTGCCCGCGGCGCACTCAAGCTACGCGGAGCTGGTCACCGACCCGTCGGTTGACCTGGTCTACGTGGCAACGCCGCACCCGTTCCACTACCCGAACGCGCGGCTCGCGCTGGAGGCGGGCAAGCACGTACTCGTGGAGAAGCCGTTCACGCTCAACGCGGTGCAGGCACAGCAGCTCCTATCGCTGGCCGCGGGCCGGGGCCTGCTCGTACTTGAGGCGATGTGGACCCGCTGGCTGCCGCACATGACCAGGCTGCGGGAGATCGTGGCCGCAGGGACGATCGGTGAGCTGCGCTCGATGAGCGCCGATCACACCCAGCGGCTGCCCGACGATCCCGGGCACCGGCTCAACGCACTGGAACTGGGCGGCGGTGCGCTGCTCGACCTCGGCGTCTACCCGGTCTCGTTCGCGTCCCAGCTGTTCGGTACACCGCAGTCGATCCAGGCCACGGCCACGTTCAAGGAGACGGGCGCGGACGCCCAGGTGGCCACCATGTTCCGCTACCCGGGCGGGCAGATAGCGACGACGTACTCCGCGAGCGTCACGCAGGGACCGAACGTCGCCGTGGTGCTCGGCACCGGCGGCCGCATCGAGATCGACAGCGTGTGGTACACGGCCAGCGGGCTGCGCGTCTATGACGGCGACGGCACGCTGATCGAGGACGTGCGGCCGCGAGTCGAGGGCCGGGGCATGCAGTTCCAGGCGGCGGAGGCGGAGCGGCTTGTCGGCGAGGGCCGGATCGCCAGCGCTGTCCTCCCGCCGCAGGAGACGGTCGCGATCATGGCCACGCTCGACGCGATCCGCGAGCAGATCGGCCTGCGCTACCCCGGCGAGTAACCGCGATAGGTCCCGGTATATTCGGGTTCGTGTACCCGAGTGGTCACGCCGATTCAGGCGGCACGCATCGCATCGACACCAGCGTGGCGCACAGCGCCCGGGTGCACGACTACTGGCTGGGCGGCAAGGACAACTTCGCCGCCGACCGCGCGGCGGGTGACGCGGTCATGGCCGCTTACCCGGGCATCGTCGCGTCGGTTCGTGCCAACAGGGCGTTCCTCGCCCGGGTCGTGCGCTTCCTGGCCGGCGAGGCCGGGATCACCCAGTTCCTCGACATCGGCACCGGCATTCCCGCGGTGGACAACACGCACGAGGTGGCGCAGTCCGCGGCGCCAGGCGCCCGGGTCGTCTACGTTGACTACGACCCGGTGGTCCTGCAGCACGCTCGGGTGCTGCTGACAAGCACGGTGCCAGGCACCGTCGATTACATCGACGCGGACCTGCGCGAGCCGGACAAGATCCTGCGCGCGGCGGCGCGGACGCTGGATTTCGACCGCCCGGTGGCGATCATGCTGATCGCCGTCATGCACCTGATCACGGACGCCGATAACCCCTACGAGATCGTCGGCCGGCTCAAGGCCGCGATGGCGCCTGGCAGCTACCTCGCCCTGTCCCAGGTGGCCTCCGACATCGAGACCGAGCAGGTGGCCGAGGCACGGCGGCGCTACAACAGCCTGGCGCGCGAGACGCAGCAGCACCGCACGCAGGCGGAGGTGACCCGGTTCTTCGACGGCCTCGACCTGTTGCCGCCCGGCGTGGTCCCGGTGCCGAAGTGGCGCCCGGGTTCCGAGTTCGAGGCGAGCGCCAAGTCAACGATGTGGGGCGGCGTCGCCCGCCGTTAACGGGCTAGCGCCGAGGGCAGGGCGCGGGCGGCGAGGCGAAGTCGTGCACAGAAACGTCCGGCCGGGCGGTTACCGGCCATCCGCTGGCTCGATGAGGCCGGGGGCGAAGCCGACGGCGAGCGCGGTCAGCGCGGCGTCCAGGTAGCGGGTCAGGTCCGCGTCCGCCCGGGCGGACCAGCGGTCGTACGCGGCGCGGCAGGCGGCGAGCACGGACCGGCCGACGGTCAGCGGGTACAGGGACTCGGGGGGCTTGCCGAGCCGCCGCCCGGCGAACTCGCTGACCGCCCGTTCCCAGGCCTCGTAATGCTCGGCAGCGCTGAACGACAGCGCGGGCTCTGTCGCGATGAGGTGCATCCGCAGCCGCATCTCTGGCACGTCGCCGGCCTGGTAGTGGTTCGCCGCCACCACCGCGCCGCGAATCGCGTCCATCATCGGAACGTCGTCGGGTACCGAGCCGAGCGTGGCCCTGATGGTCTCCACCTCGGTCTCGAACTCGCTCCACAGCACGCTCGCCTTGGTCGTGAAATACCGGAAGAACGTGCGCTCGCTGACCCCGGCCTCGGCGGCGATCTGCTCGATCGTGGTGCTGTCGAACCCGTGCTCGGAGAACAGCCGCAGCGCGATCAGCCGCAGCTCGCGCCTGCTGGTGGACGGCGGCCGCCCGCGGCGCCCGGTCGCCTGCCCGGCCGCGCCCTGCCCGGTCGCCTGCCCGGTCAATCGTCACCTCCGTGAGACCCACGTCACATCACGTTGCTTTCGTCAGTGCCTGACATTAACATCCGGCGTGAGGACGTGGGGAGGAGTACCAGCGACGTCATGGCAGGACGAGTTGCGGGCAAGGTCGCCTTCATCACCGGCGCGGGCCGTGGACAGGGCCGCAGCCACGCGCTCCGGCTCGCGGAAGAAGGCGCGGACATCATCGCGATCGACATCTGCCGGGACTATGACACCGTCGCGTACGGCATGGCGACCGAGGAAGACCTCGCCGAGACCGCCAGGCTGGTCGAGGCGCTCGACCGGCGCGTCATCGCGCAGCCCGCGGACGTCCGTAACGCCAAGGCGCTCAAGAAGATCGTCGACGAGGCCGTGACCGAGCTCGGCAGGCTGGACGTCGTGGTGGCGAACGCCGGCATCGCCACCGTCCAGTCGTGGGACGAGGTCACCACGGCCGTCTGGCGGGACACGCTTGACACCAACCTGACCGGCGTGTGGAACACGATGGTGGCCGGCGTACCGCACCTCATCGCCAACGGCGGCGGGTCGGTCATCGCCACAAGTTCCACGGCAGGCATCAAGGGAATGCCTTACTTCGCGCCGTACGTGGCGGCCAAGTTCGGCGTCGTCGGCATCGCGAAGACGATGGCGAACGAGCTGGCACGGCACAACATCCGGGTCAACACCGTGCACCCGGCCGGGGTGAACACCCCGCTTAGCGACGGCCTCAGCGACCTCGCCGCGCTGATAGAACGGGACCCGAAGCTCGGTCCCATCTACGAGAACGCGCTGGCCGTGGAGAGCCTCGAGCCGCGCGACATCAGCAACGCCGTGCTGTTCCTCGCCTCCGACGAGGCGCGGTACGTGACAGGTCTCGAGTTCACCGTCGACGCAGGGAACACGATCAGATGAGCACGGGCCGAATGAGCACCCTGACCGGCGTCAGGGACCGGATCAGGTCCCGTGTCGTGGGCCGCGAGCGGGAGCTCGACCTGCTGCTCGCGGCCGTCGCCGCGGGCCGCGACGTCCTCCTCGAGGGCCCGCCGGGCACCAGCAAGTCAACCCTGCTGCGGGCGATCACCGGCGAGTGGGGCATACCGCTCGTGCTTGTCGAGGGCAACGCCGACCTCACCCCGGCGAAGCTCGTCGGGCACCACAACCCGGCGCGGGTGCTCCGCGAGGACTACAGCCCGGACAACTTCGTCGACGGCCCGCTCGTCCAGGCGATGCGGCATGGCGGCTTCCTCTACATCGAAGAATTCAACCGGGCGCCGGAGGACACGCTCAACACCCTGCTGACCGCCATGGCCGAGCGGCGCATCGCGGTGCCGCGGGTTGGCGAGGTCGCCGCCGCGGGCACCTTCCGTGTCATCGCGTCGATGAACCCCTACGACAACATCGGCACCACCCGGCTGTCCACTTCCGTGCACGACAGGCTCTGCCGTCTCGCCGTCACCTACCAGGACGCGGCGGCTGAGCGCGGCATCGTCGCGCTGCGCGCCCCGCGGTTCGACCAGGCGCTGGCCGGCCTCAAGCCCGCCAGGTACGAGCGGCTTGTGGCCGACGCCGTGGCCCTCACCCGCGCGACCCGCGCGCACGAGGACATCAGGCAGGGTTCCTCGGTGCGCGGCGCGATCGACCTGACCCTGATCGCCGGGCAGCTCTTCGAGTTGGCTCCGGAACGGTGGCTTGTTTCACCCGACACCGCCTGTGACCCTGACGGCAGGGAAGCGAGCGAACGGGACGAGCCAGCCGCGGATGAGCGGGATGGCGCCGCCACGTGCGCGTCGGACGAGGCGGCCGAGCAGGCGTACCGTGACGTCGTCTACGACGCGATGGTCGTCGCGCTGTCCGGGCGGATCTTCCTCGACGAGACCGTGATCGCCATCCCCGAGCAGGTGCTCCGCCAGATCTGGGAGGACCACTTCATCCTCGGTCCCGCGGCCGCGGCCCCCGGTTGAAGAGAGGTGGCCGCCGACTCGCGGTTGTCCCCCGTGGGGACAACCCCCCGTACCCCCCGTATCCCCCGGGGCATGCGGCCGCTGCGCCGCAGGCCCAAGGAACTGACCGCGGAGCCGTCGCTGCTCGACGCCGCGCCACCGTCGGGCGCCGGAGGCGGGCTGGCGGTGCCGGGGGGACCACGCACCCGTTCGGCGATACCGTCGGCGGCGGCAGGAAGCGGCGGGCCGGCGGCAACCGGCGAGCAGGGGGCGCTGACCGCGGTCCTTGGCGACCAGGAGCGCGCGGCCGACGCCGAGACGCTGCGCCGGGCACGGGAGATCGCGGCGCGGCTCGCGATGCCGCGGCCACGCGGCGACCGGAGCGCGCGGCGCGGCCGCGGCGAGGTCGCCAGCGTCCCGTACCGTGGCGGCTCGGACGACATCGACCTGGACAGGACGCTCGAGCAGCTGACCGAGCACCCGGTGCCCGCGGACGAGGACATCGTGGTGCGCGAGCGGGTCACCACCACTCGCTGCGTGGTGCTGCTCGTCGACCTTTCCGGTTCGATGCGCGGCTCGCGGGCACGGACGGCGGCGGCCGCCGTCGGCGCACTCGCGGCGGAACTGGCCAGGGACAACCTCGCGGTGATCGCGTTCTGGTCGGACGCGGCGGTGCTCTCCCGCTTCGGTCAGCACGTGCCGCCGGCCCGGCTGGTGGAGTCGATGCTGCGCATCCCGGCCCGCGGCCTCACCAACGTGGCGTTCCCGCTGCAGGTGGCGCGGCGCGAGCTGGCGCGGGTCCCGGCACGGGACGCGCGGGCGCTGCTGCTCTCCGACTGCGTGCACAACGCCGGCCCGGACCCGCGGCCGTTCGCGGCGCGGCTGCCCCGGCTGGACATCCTGCTCGATACGACCGGGGAGCAGGATCCCGAGCTGGCCCGTGACCTGGCCAGGCTCGGCCGTGGCCGCCTCCGGCCGGTTCGCGGCTACCGGGACGTGGCCCCGGCCCTCGGTGAGTTCTTCGATTGTCAAGGATACTGGTGAGGTTATGGCTAACAAATGGTTTGAGACGGTGGCGGTCGCGCAGCGGCGGGCCAGGCGGCACCTGCCCAAGGCCGTGTACCTGGCGCTGGTGGCAGGCGCGGAAGCCGGCGTGACGATGCGCGACAACGTCGACGCGTTCAGCGAGCTGGGGTTCGCCCCGCACGTCGCGGGCCTGCCCGCCGCGCGGCAGATGGCCACCACCGTGCTTGGCCAGGACATCTCGCTGCCTGTGCTTATCTCGCCGACCGGCGTGCAGGCGGTGCACCCGGACGGCGAGGTCGCCGTGGCGCGGGCCGCCGCGGCGCGGGGCACGGCGATGAGCCTGTCGTCCTTCGCGTCCAAGCCCGTTGAGGAGGTGGTCGCGGCGAACCCCAAGACGTTCTTCCAGATGTACTGGGTCGGCTCGCGCGACGACATGGCGGCGCGGATGGAACGTGCCCGCGCCGCCGGCGCGGTCGGCGTCATCGTGACGCTCGACTGGTCGTTCTCCTTCGGCAGGGACTGGGGATCGCCCAAGATACCGGAGAGCATGACGCTGCCGGAGCTGTTGCGGCAGGCGCCGGGGGCGCTGTCCAGGCCTGCCTGGCTCTACTCGTGGCTCAAGACGGGCGCGATCCCCGGCCTGACCGTGCCGAACCTGCCCGTCGGCGGCGCGCAGGCGCCGACGTTCTTCGGCGCCTACGGCCAGTGGATGGCGACGCCGCCCGCGTCCTGGGAGGACGTCGCCTGGCTGCGTTCGCAGTGGGACGGACCGTTCATGCTCAAGGGCGTCACCCGGGTCGACGACGCGAAGCGGGCCGTCGACGCGGGCGTCTCCGCGATCTCGGTGTCCAACCACGGCGGGAACAACCTGGACGGTACCCCGGCCGCCATCCGGCTGCTGCCGGACATCGCCCAGGCGGTCGGCGACCAGGTCGAGGTGCTGATGGACGGCGGCGTGCGGCGCGGCGGCGACGTGGTGAAGGCGCTCGCCCTCGGGGCGCGCGCGGTGCTGATCGGCCGCGCGCACCTGTGGGGCCTCGCCGCGAACGGGCAGGCGGGCGTGGAGAACGTACTCGACCTGCTGCGCTCGGGCATCGACGCCTGCCTGCTCGGCCTCGGCCGCTCGTCGATCACCGAGTTGTCACCCGACGACCTGGTGATACCGCCCGGGTTCACCCGGCGCCTCGGCGGCTGACGTCCTTCGCGGCGCTGGCTAGAGGCCTGCCGAGTCGATGGCGCTCTGCAGTGACTGGATGTACCCCTGGCTCGTGTAGGTCGCGCCGCTTACCGACTGGATGTTGGCGCTCTGCGCCTGGACGGCCTCCTGGTCCAGCTGATACGAGGCGTTCTGCGCGATGCTGTCGCCGCCGTCATCGTTGGTCGCGTTGGTGATCTTCCCGTTGCTCACGGTGATCGTCACCTGCACCGGGCCGTAGTTGGTGTCGGCCGTCTGGCCGCTGAAGGTGCCCGACGGCCCGGACGGTGCGCTGCTGGCCGGCGTGGTCGGCGTGGCCGAATGCGTCGGCGCCGGCGCCTTGGTCGTGGCCGGCGCGGTGGTCATGGTGGTGTGCGCGGGGGTCGTCGCGGGGGCGGTCGTCTTCTTGGCCGTCGCCTTCGCGCTTGCCGACTTGGTCGCCGTCGGCGTGCTGGCCGGCGGCTTCATCGTCGGCGTCGTGCCGCTCGGTGACATTGACGGCGATGTCGCCGACTCCGTGCCTGGCGTGACCGGCGTGCTGAGCGCGGTGACGGTCGGCACGTGGGTCTTGTACGAGAACAGCGCGGCCAGCCCGGCGACGGTGCCGCCGAGGGCGAGGACGGCGCGGCGCATCTAACCTCCTTGAGCGGTCTGACGGCCCGGTGGCGGGCCGTGTCTAGGGTCAGAAGTCGAAGGACTCGTGGTGGATGCGCCGCCGCGGTATGCCCGCCTCGACCAGCGCGTTGACCGCGGCCTGTGTCATCCCGGTCGGCCCGCACACGTACGCCTCGCAGCGGTGCAGCCCGGGGACGGTCTGCTGCAGGTGGTCCGCGTCGAGCGGGTCGAAGCCGAGTTCCTCGCGGGAGCCGATCAGGTAGTGCAGCGCGGCCTGCCTGTCGTTGGCGATCGCGTTGAGCTCCCTGCTGAACACCACGTCCCGCGGGTGGCTGGCCCGGTAGAGCAGGGTGATGCCGCCGGACATCCGCTTGGGCAGCGCGGCGAACATGGCACGGATCGGGGTGATGCCCACGCCGCCGGCGATGAACAGGATCCGCCGGCCGGTCAGCGACGGGGTGAACGCGCCGTAGGGGCCCTCGGCGATGATACGGGTGCCAGGCTTGAGGCTGGCAAGCGAGCCGCTGTGGTCGCCGCTTGCCTTGACGGTGATCCGCATCAGG
>Ga0335078_10007853_pt1 | contig 15838 bp, 12 predicted proteins | sample Lox_Sample_32_FD_206711 | JGI IMG/M metagenome (GOLD analysis project Ga0335078, IMG submission 206711) | Soil microbial communities from Loxahatchee National Wildlife Refuge, Florida, United States - Lox_Sample_3.2 | ecosystem: Environmental > Terrestrial > Soil > Wetlands | place: USA... | reverse complement strand
GAATCTTCCCGCGCGGCGCCATTTAGTTCAGCCGCTGGATTTTCGCAAGCCATATCTGGATACGATTGAAAAACTGGTGGACTGGGACCGAATCGCGAGCCATCCGGTGAAGCTAGTCGTCGATCCCATGCACGGCGCCGCGCGCGGATTGCTTTGCGAGGTGCTGGCGCGGCATGGGGTGAAGTGCGACGAAATCCGCGGCACGCGCGATTCGCATTTTGGCGGCGTGAATCCGGAACCAATCGAGCCGCACGTTGCGGCGCTGCAGAAGGCGGTGCGCGAAGGCGGCTACGATGCGGGGCTGGCGGCGGACGGCGATGGCGATCGCATCGGCGCGGTGGATCGAGACGGAAAATTCGTCACACCGCATCAGATTTTTTCGCTGCTGCTGTGGCACCTGGCCGGGACGCGGCAGCTGACGGGCGATGTGGCAAAAACGTTTTCGTCCACGAAGATGCTCGACAAGATCGCGGCCAAGTACGGGCGCAAACTTTATGAAGTGCCCATCGGGTTCAAGTACATCTGCGAGCTGATGCTGGAGCACGACATCCTGCTCGGCGGCGAAGAATCAGGCGGCATCGGGACGAAATTGTATTTGCCGGAGCGCGACGCCACGGTGACGGCGTTGCTGCTGGTCGAATTGATGGCGTGGCACGGCAAGGGGTTGGGCGAGCTGGTGCGGATGTTGCAAAAGGAATTCGGCGAACATCATTACGGCCGCGTGGACCTAGAATTGAAGCCAGGGCAGAAGGAGTTGGCTATCGCGCATTTTTCCACGGAGCCCGGCAACGGCAAGAAAGGGCTGACGCGCTGGCTGGATTGGGAAATTACGCAGCGCGAAACGATGGACGGCATCAAGCTACAGCTTGACCAAAATGGCTGGCTGCTCATCCGCGCCAGCGGCACCGAAAACATGCTGCGCCTGTACGCTGAAACTTCGCGTCCGGGGACCACCCGCCGCATCCTCGACGAAACCGCCGCATTCGTGCAGAATCTTTAGCGGGACGAGCAAGCGCGGGCCTGCACCACTTTGCAGCAATCATAATTTTCCAGGAGAAAGTTTGTGAAGCGACGCCTATACCAGCTGGACGTTTTCACCAACACGCCGTTCGCGGGCAATCCGCTCGCGGTCGTCATAGATGGCGATGGGCTAACATCTCGCCGCATGCTCGACATCGCGCGCGAAATGAATTTGGCCGAAACGGTTTTCGTGCAGAAGCCGACCAATTCGCAGGCACTAGCACGGCTGCGCATTTTCACAACGCAGACGGAGCTGCGGCTTGCGGGGCATCCGGTGATCGGCACCTGGTTTTTGATGGCGCAGCTGGGCGTGGTGCCCGCACAGGAAGGGCCGGTGCACATCTGGCAGCAGACGGGCGCCGGACTTTTGCCGGTGGAAATTTCCTTTCACGATGGACGGCCTGCGCGCGTGACCATGTTGCAGAAACCGGCGGAGTTCAAGCCCGCGAAACTTTCCAAGCCGGCGCTGCTCGCGGCGCTTGGATTGACGGCGCGCGATTTGAATCCGGATTTGCCGATGGAATCGGTTTCCACGGGAATTTTCAATTTGATGCTGCCGCTGGCAAATCGCCGGTCGCTCGGGCGCATTCGCTCGAATCCGAACGCTCTGCTGGCCGCGCTCGGCGGCGTGGACACGGTGGCGTATTGTTTCGCGCTCGGAGCCAGAGGACAGGCGTTCTCGCGCGGCATGGTTCCCTGGGCGCTGTACGAAGATCCAGGAACAGGTTCGGCGGCGGGTTCGCTTGGCGCGTACTTGGTGAAGCACGGAAAACTGCAGCTGAAAGAGCGGCTGGGTATCGCGCAAGGAATTGAAATGGAACGGCCGTGCCGAATTGAGGTGGTCGTGGAAGAAAACAAAGGAAAATTCACTCCGCGAGTGAGTGGGTCGTCGGTTGTGGTGTTTGAAGGTTTCCTCGAAGCCTAAAACTCCTTTTGCACAGCACAGCGGGAACAGACCGCGTGTGGCTCGGTTCTTTCGTGGCCCAAGTCGCCTCATCAGACCTGGGGCTTCCTTGACATCGCACCTCACATCGTCCAGTTGGCAGTTTCAGTCTGCCGCGCGGGAAACAAAACCTAATGCGGCTTGCCTTGTTCGCAGGGCGCTTTCCAAGAATGAGTCTGGCGCTCGATGTCGCTGTAGTGGAAATATTCACACGTCTTCGCGTCTAATTGCTTCGACCATTGCGGTTCTTGCCCATCTATGGGGCAAACATTCCTATGCCCGGCGCTCCTCTCACATCCCCCGGCCGCGGCTAAACAGAGGAGCAGTAAAAGAAGCGGCGATAAGTTCCTTAAATTGATCACGGCACGCATTTTCTACTTCGTCTTATCTTGCCTCGCTTCGGTTCTGTCCTTGGATTGGCTGACCGCCGCAGTCTGCTCTTTGAGGATGGCGTCCAGAATGCCGTTGATGAAGCTCACAGATTCTTCCGAGGAATATTTCTTTGCGAGCTCGAGCGCTTCGTTGATCACCACTTTGGGCGGCGTGCCGGTGGAGAGCATTTCGCCAACGGCGAGCCGAAGAATTGCGCGATCCATCGCGGACATACGATCGATGCGCCAATCGGTAGCGTGCTTTTCGAGCTGCGCGTCAATTTGCGTGGCGCGCGCGACGGCTGCTTCCAGCAGCTGATTCGCAAATTCGCGCGTGGCTAAAGCGGATTTCACTCCGCGCCAAAAACCTGCTTCGATTTTCGCAGGCGGTTCGCGGCGCATTTCCCACTGATAGAGCATCTGGTAGGCAAATTCGCGGGACTTGCGGCGCAGCGCCATGCTATTTGCGCCGTCCGCCACGGCGGACTGCGGATTTTCCGCTCTCGGGCTTGCGCGAGTTCGCAGAGCGGCCGGTAGCAAGCTGCCGCACAAGCGTCGCCATTTCTACCGCAGCCAGACCAGCTTCGTAGCCCTTGTTACCGCTCTTCAATCCGGCGCGGTCAATCGCTTGCTCAAGCGTGTCGCAGGTGAGCACGCAAAAAATCACGGGCACGCCGGTATCCATCTGCGCGAGCTGCACTCCGCGTGAAACCTCTGAGCAAATGTAATGGTAGTGCGAAGTTTCTCCGCGAAGCACGCAGCCGATGGCGATGACGGCCTGCACGCGGCCAGTCTCTGCAAGTTTTTTCGCGGCGAGAGGAATTTCAAATGAGCCGGGAACGTGCAGAACTTCGATTTGTTTTTCCGTGGCTCCGGCAGCGGCGAGCGCATCCAGCGCGGCGCGTTCCAGGCGCTGCGTGATGAAGCTATTGAAGCGGCTGACGACCAGCCCAAAGCTCAATCCGTCCGCGCGGAAATTTCCGGCGGCGGGTTTCGGATCGAGCGGCTGCTTCATCGCGGCTTTCACTTGCCCTTGAACTGCGCCGGGCGCTTTTCGAGGAACGCTTTTGTGCCTTCGCGCATGTCTTCCGTGGCGCAGCAAAGGCCGAAGAGAGTCGCTTCGAGGAACAATCCTTCTTCCTGCGGCATTTCCATGCCGTGCTCGATGGCTTCCATGGCATATTGCACGGCGAGCGGCGCGTTGGCGGCGATTTTTTTCGCCATCGCTTCAGCGGCGGGCATCAGCTCCGCCGATTCGTAGACGTGATTCACCAAGCCGATACGCAGAGCCTCGTCGGCGGTGATCATGTCTCCCGTGAGGATCAGTTCATGCGCGACGCCTTTTCCGCACAAACGCGCAAGCCGCTGCGAGCCGCCATAGCCCGGCAAAATTCCGAGCTTCACTTCCGGCTGGCCGAGTTTGGCCGTTTTGCTCGCGAGGCGAATGGAGCACGCCAGCGCGAGTTCGCATCCGCCGCCGAGCGCGAAGCCGTTGATAACGGCGATGCTCGGCTTGCCAAGCGTTTCGAGAAGATGAATCACGCCCTGGCCGAAAATCGAAAATTCCTTGCCGTCCACCGGAGTGCGTTGCGCGAGTTCGCCGATATCCGCGCCGGCGACGAAGGCTTTTTCGCCCGCACCGGTGAGGATCACGACGCGCACGGATTGATCGAGCTTCGCCGAGCCGAGCGCGACCAGCAGTTCCTCCATGGTCTGGCGATTGAGCGCGTTCAAAACTTTCGGGCGATTGAAGGTGACGATTGCCATCGCGTCGCGGACTTCGTAGGTGATGTTTTCAAAGTTCATGCGTCGGTCTCCGGTCGTCGGGAAAAATCTTCAGGTCAATTTCATCGGCTTGGGATTTTGCGGATCGGCATAATCGTAAAACCCGCGGCCCGCCTTGCGTCCGTTCCAACCCGCCAGCACCATGCGTTTCAACAGTGGCGGCGAAGCGAAGCGCTTTTCGTGAAATTCGTCGAACATGATTTGCGCGATGTAGTAGGTGGTGTCCAGACCGACGAAATCAAGCAGCGTGAGCGGGCCCATCGGGTGGCCGCAGCCGAGCTTCATGGAGTTGTCAATATCCACGATGCTGCCGACGCCTTCCTCCAGCGCGCGAATGGCATCGAGCAAATACGGCACCAGCAAACGATTCACGATGAAGCCGGTGCGGTCGGAGGTGAGCACGGGCGTTTTGCCGAGCTTTTTCGCGAAGGCGACGAGTTCGTCGTATTTTGTGGCGTCGGATGCGATGGTGCGGACGACTTCGACCAGCTTCATCACTGGAACGGGATTGAAAAAGTGGAGGCCGAAGAATTTGTCGGGGCGTTTAGTGCCGGCGGCCATTTCCGTGATGGAAAGTGATGAGGTGTTGCTGGCAAAAAGTGTAGCGGGAGGACAGATCTTATCGAGCGCGCCGTAAAATTCGCGCTTCGCAGGCAGCTGTTCAATGATGGCTTCAATGACGATCTCGCGATCAGCGAAATCGTCGATTTTTGTGGTGCCGCGCAAGCGTCCGCGAATCTGATCCTTCTCCGCCGCGGTGATGTTTCCCTTTTCCACCAGCCGCGCGAGATTCTTTTCGATGCCCTTCAGTCCCTTTTCCACGAGCTCGGCGGAAACTTCGCGCACCACAACGTCACAGCGCGCGGATGCCGCCACCTGGGCGATGCCGCTTCCCATCAGTCCGCAGCCCGCGACGCCAACTTTTTCAATTGCCATTCAGACTTCCCCCTTGCGGAGTTCCGTCATCCGCCGTCCACTGTGGATTGTACGTGAAAACATTCGGGAGTATTAGGGCATTGATTCGACGATCATGGCAATCCCCTGTCCGCCGCCGATGCAGGCCGTTGCCAGGCCGTAACGCAAGTTGTGCCGGCGCAATTCCAGCAGCAGTGTGAGCACAAGCCGCGTGCCGCTCGCGCCCAGCGGATGCCCGAGCGCAATGGCACCGCCATTCACATTTGTTTTTTCGCGGTCGAGTCCGAGTCCCTTTTCAACCGCCAGATATTGCGGCGCGAACGCCTCGTTCACTTCCACGCGATCCATTTGAGCGATCTTCAACCCCGCGACGGCGAGGGCTTTCTGGGACGCGGGCACCGGCCCGATGCCCATGAGGCGCGGCTCGACGCCGACCGTGGCCCAGGAAACGATTCGGCCGAGCGCTCGCCAGCCCCGTTCGCGCGCCGTCTGGGCGTGCGTCACGACGACGGCTGCTGCGCCATCCACGATGCCGCTGGCGTTTCCGGCCGTGACAATTCCGTCCTTGCGAAATGCGGATGGAAGTTTGCTGAGCGTTTCGAGCGTCGTTTCCGGCCTGCGGTGATCGTCTTCGGCGAAAAGTTCGACTTTCTTCCCCGCCTTCACTTCCACGGGCACGATTTCTTCCTTCATGAGGCCCGCCTGGAATGCCGCTTCGGCGGCCTGCTGGCTGCGCAGGGCATATTCATCAGAGGCGCGGCGCGTGACGCCCGCTTCGGCCGCGACATTTTCAGCGGTCTCCGCCATGTTGCAGCCGCAATAAGTATCGAGCAGGCCCGTCATCAGCGAATCTTCCAGCTTACCTTCACCGAGACGGAAGCCCACACGCGCGCCGCGAATCACGTGTGGCGATTGCGTCATATTTTCCATGCCGCCAGCCAAGACCACCGACGAATCGCCGAGCAGAATCCGCTGCGCGGCCTGCGAGATCGATTCAATCCCCGAACCGCACAAACGATTCACGGTGACGGCCGGCGTTTCCACTTTCAATCCGGCTTTGAGCGCGACGTGACGGGCGCCATAGAGCGCGTCTGAGCTGGTCTGCATCACGTTGCCGAAGATGGCGTGATCAATCTCCGCCGGATCGACCTTGCTGCGGCGAATCGCTTCGCGCGAAGCCGCGGCGCCGAGTTCGATGGCGCTCACATCCTTGAACGCGCCGACGTAGCGCGCCATGGCCGTGCGCGCTCCCGCCACAATCACAATGTCAGTGGGGAACATTTTCCAAGTTGCTCCGATCGGTCGGGGAAAACTTGCGTGCGCTACGCCCCGGAATTGGTCAGTGATACAACCGAATCGCCGCCGCGTTTTCGCGCTTCTTCCAAACTCGATTCGGCGCGATTGATCAAATCGGTGACGATGTCTTCTGTATCGTAGTCCACTCGGGCGATGGCCTCAACTATTCCGGCGCTGACGGTCATCGGGCGCGGGCCGCCGGAGTTCTGTTTGCGTCCGTTGGCCACGGCGCTGCGCATTTTTTCGACCATACCCATCGCGCCGGCGAGAGTGGTGTTCGGCAGGATCAGCGCCAGCGACCATGCAGTGTACTTCACGGCCAAATCCGAAGAGCGCGCGAGCGGCAGCACGGCATGCGAGATCTGTTCCAAATAACTATCCACCAGCGCCTCGCCCTGTTCGCGGATCAGCTCCGGCCCGCGATCGATCTGCAGGATAGCCACGGAAAGCGAAGCGTCCTGCGTTTTCGCCCGCTGCGCTTCGCTCAACAGGCGGTCGGCGTACGCGCTGCGCGCCAGCAAACCAGTTTTTTGATCCGCCGCGTGCAGCGTCTGCACCAGCGAGCGCAGCCGCGTGTGGCTGACGCCCAGCAACATCTGATCGCCGACGGTCTGTAGAAAATAAGTTTCGTTCGGCTTCCACTTGTGCGGCTCGGCGTGTCCAACGAGCAAAATTCCGGCGGGCACCTGCGTTTCCTTGTCCATCAAAGCAACGCCGAGCGCGGTGACTAGGCCCACTTCGCGCAGCACCGGCGCGGCCGCTACGTCGAGCGGCAATCCGCCCATGCTGTCCGGCGCGGCTCGCTCGAGCTGAGAAACAATGCGCAGAATCTGATTCGCGGTAGCCTGCGTGATTCCCGCACCGCAATACTCTGCAGCCATTTCCGGCGGCTGGCCGGATTCGCCGACGACGGCCAAGCAGCGCGGCACACGCAGATATCTTCCGACTTCGTTGACGGTATAGGTCAGCATCGCGCGCGGATTTGTCTGGCGATAAACGTTCTGCCCGATTTCGCCGATCTTGGCGAGGTCGCGCATCGTTTCGGCGGTGTAAATTCCGCTGGGCGGCGATTGCGGCGTGGTCGACGGAAAGCGCTGCGACTCGACGTCGGATGTTTCTGTTACGGGAGTCCGCGGAGTGACGCCTTCGGGCCACCAGCCAGCGACGTCACACAAACTACGATAGCGCGCGTTGGATTCGATTTCTGCCGGAAACTGCTGCGCGACCTTCTGCAGCCGCTCAATGGCCTTCGGATGCAGGGAATATTGAACGAAAATTTCGGCCTGCACGAGGAGATCGTCGAGAGTCGAGGCCGATGATCCCGCGCCATTCGCGCCGGACGCAGATTCGGCTTCGGAAATTTCCGATGCGGGCTGCGTGAGCGTGACGCCGATTCGCGACGCGAGCCGCAGCAAATAATCCTGCTCGGCGTGACCGCTCAGAGCCTCCAGGCGCTGCTGATTGCGATAATCGTAGGGGTCGATATCCACCATGCGGTCCAGCACATCGCACGCGGATTTAACGTCACCGTGCTCGAGGTAGGCATCGAAAAGATGCACGAGCACCTCGAAGTAGCGCGCTTCGCGGTTCAGGCCGCTGTAGACCTGACTCCAAAATTCAATGATGGGCAGTGACTTCGGATGGGCATCGGCGATGTGATCGAGTTGCGCGGCGAACGCGCCTTCGCTGCTGGACTCGCTGAATTTCTGTCGAATTTCTCCCAGCACCTCGACGGCTTTCTCATCTTCGCCGTTCGCGGCAAGCTGCTCGGCCAGTTGGAACAGCAGCGCGTGATCACCGCCGGCAGTCCGGTAATAATCCTGCAACTGTCCGCGCGCGCGCTCCAAATCTCCGGCGCGCAGCAGCGCTTCGCCGAAACTCTTGTGAAATACAACGGTGTTTTCCGGCGAGACGAACGGTTCCAGAGTTGAGACGGCCAGTTGCGCTTCGCTGGACATGAGCAACACGTTGGCATAAAGCAGCGCGGTGTCGCGGTCTTCCGGGAATGCAAGATTTGCGCAGGCCAGCCGCGCTACGGCCTTGGGCATCTCTCCGGCGACCAGCGCCAGTTGTCCCGCGCGGACGTAAGCCTTCGCGGCAAGGTTGCCACGGCCGCGCTTTTCCGCCAGCTCCGCGAGGGCCACCTGGCGATCCGCATTTTCGGGATCGAGGTCGGCCACCTGCTCGATGCAACGTAAAGCGTCGTCTTCCTTGCCACGCTTCAGAAAATGTTCGGCGGCGACGCTGTAGTGCTCGATGGCCTCGCCGGCCTTGTTTTGTTTCTGAAGCAGCAAGGCATAACGCGCCTCGCGCTCCGGCGGCTGCTCGCTGTGACGAAGAAATCGTGTGAACAGCGCGGTGGCTTTTGCGTCATCGCGCGGCTCGATCAGCCGGTCAAACAGCATGCCGTAATAAACAGCCGCTTTCCCCTGCTCTTTTTCGCGAGTGTAGAGGTCGCCGAGGCCCTGCATTGCCTCTGCGTTGTTGGGAGCTAATTCCAGCGCGGATTGATAAGACGCAATAGCGTCGGCCGGCTTGTTTTTCTCGATGGCGCGCTTGGCGCGTTCGAGCAGCTTTTCGACTTCGGTCGCCATGGAGGTTCGGTTGTGTGCTTCGGTCTAACGCTTGTTGGCGGACCGGCCCTGGGTCGGACGGCCGCTCTTCGCGTGACGATGACGAAACTCTTCCACTATATACCGCGATGTAAGACGCGGCTATGACCGCCACGAGAGGTTGTGCTTGAATTGTAAAAGATGTGGATTGTTTACTGTGCGGTTTGCGAAGGCTATCGGGTTCGAGGCCGCGCGCTAATGGCCGGCCAGAATAAGTATTCACTTACTTCTGAGTGATCACGCTTGACATACCGTGAGCGCGAGCGCACGATGTCTAACAATGGTGCGGTGAGAGGTTCCCTCCGCCTTTCGGCGAGCCGCGCTATACGGGCCCTAGGAGTTGGACATGAAACGTCTTATTTCTTCTCTCCTGCTTTCATTCTCAGCGATGCTTCTGGTCGCGGCGTTGCCGACGCGCGCCGACGAAGTCAGCCACGCGCGCATCGTGCGCCTGAGCTTCGTCGAAGGCGCTGTGCAGTACCGGCGCGAAGCGGGCACACAGTGGCAAACGGCGGTGATGAATCTGCCGATTCAAGAAGGTTATGCGCTGCGAACTGGAAACGGATTCGCCGAAGTGGAGTTTGAAAGCGGCCTGGCAATCCGGCTGGCGAATAATTCGTCGGTTGTTTTCACGGTGTTGGCGATGGCTGACGGTCATCGCGTGACGCACGTGTTGCTGCCGAGCGGAAGTTCGATCGTTACGGCGAATCTTGCGCACGGCGATGAGCTGACTGTTTCGGCGTCAAACCTGGACATGAGCGTGGAGCACAGCGGGCGTTTTCGCGTGGACGTGACAACGGATCGGAGTTTTGTGACGGCGCTGGGCGGCAAGGTGGATGCGACGACTTCTGCGAACGCCACGACGTTAAGTAATCATCAGACATTGCAAGAGACCGGGGTGGACGTGAGTTCCGTGCAAGTCGTGAAGAGCCCCGCGCAAGATGCATTCGACAAATGGGTGGCGGAACGGGAGCAAGCGCTGCAAGCCGGGCAAAACGGAGCCGGCGAGTATTTGAACAAGAAATATTATACGGCCGGGCTCGCTGAGCTTAGCGGCTACGGGATGTGGGAAGACATTCCGGGGTATGGATTCGGATGGCGGCCGTACGGGGTTGGATTCGGATGGATGCCCTTCATGGATGGTTCGTGGTCATACATGCAGGGCACGGGATGGAACTGGATCAGCGAAGACGCGTGGGGCTGGCTGCCCTATCATTTCGGCGGATGGGTGGATGATGCGTTGTACGGCTGGATGTGGATTCCCGACGATCTGATGATGTGGACGCCGGGAAATGCGAGCTTCGTGCAGGTGGGAACGCAGGTGGGCTGGATTCCAACCACACCTGGTCTGACGAAACCGCTGAAGAATCCGCCGAATCGTCTTGCGCCGGTCGTAATTCTTGCAGGGCGCACGACCAATGGCACGATCGGGGCTGCCGGTCGCATACGCGTGCCCCTAGGCGCGACGGTGCAAGCGACGAAGATCAGCGAGCCAGCTAGCATCGCGTATGCCGCGGCCGTTGCCGGAGGAACGGGCAGCGGTGTGGCGGCGGGTGGCGCTAGCATCGGTGGTGGCGCGGGTAGGCCGACATCGACGCTGCTTGCTAGCGGCGCTCAGCGCAGCGGACTGCGCGCTCCGGCTCCGCAGGCCGCACCGGGAACATCAGCGGCGAATGCGCCGCGTTTCGCGCCTCCGACTCTGCAGGCTCCGCACTCGATGCCAGCTCCGCCCGCAATGCGGACAGGATTTTCGGGCGGCGCATTTGGATCTGCGCAATCGCGCGGATATAGCGGCGGCGAGAGCGGTGGCTACAACGGCGGCCGGACAGGATACGTCGGCGGACCTTCGACCGGCACCTCCGGAGGGAACATCGGCAGCGCAGGCAAGTCGGGCAGCAGCGGTTCGACGGGCGGAACTTCTTCCGGCTCGGCGGGCGGGTCGGCCGGTGGATCGGGCGGCGGGCATCACTAATCTCTTCACAAAACTTTAGCTTCAGCCGGCGCGCGCAGCATTTTCCGCCGCGCGTTGGCCCCTTCCTGCAAAATATGGCAGACTGAGCTTTCTGGTGCGCCCGAAGAATTCTCCCGCGGGCGAATCCGCGTCAGAGCGAGTGCATGGACCCGAAGTTCATACGAAATTTCTGCATCATCGCGCACATAGACCACGGCAAATCCACGCTGGCGGACCGCCTGCTGGAGATGACGGGTGCGCTTTCACAGCGCGAAATGCACGAACAGGTGCTGGATTCGATGGATCTGGAGCGCGAGCGCGGAATCACCATCAAAGCGAAAAGCATTCGGCTTCACTATCAGGCCAGGGACGGCAATACGTACCGCATGAACCTGATCGATACGCCCGGCCACGTAGATTTTTCATACGAGGTTTCGCGCGCGCTAAGCGCCTGCGAGGGCGCGCTGCTGGTGGTGGACGCGAGCCAGGGCGTGGAAGCACAAACCGTCGCGAACACATTTCTTGCCGCGCAGAACAATCTGACGATCATCCCAGTGATCAACAAGATTGATTTGCCGGCCGCGCAGCCGGAATCCGCGCGCGAGCAAATCGAAAATGTGCTGGCCATTCCGGCCGCGGACGCGCTGCTGATCAGCGCGAAAAGCGGTCTGGGCGTGGCGGAAGTGCTCGAGGCGATTGTCGCGCGCATTCCGCCACCGAAGGGTTCTTCCGATGCGCCGTTGCGCGCGCTGATATTCGATTCCTGGTTTGACGCGTATCGCGGAGCCGTGGTGCTGGTGCGGGTGATGGAAGGCCGCATCATGCGGGGCATGAAAATCAAGCTGTGCTTCAACGATCAGATCTATGAGGTGGAATCGCTCGGAGCGCTCACACCCAAACCTGTTGTGCTCGATGAACTCGCGGCGGGCGACGTGGGATTTCTGGTCGCGAACATCAAGCAAGTCTCTGACGCGCGCGTGGGGGACACGATCATCGAGTCTGGCAGCTCGGCCGCTCCGCTGCCCGGATTTGAAGCAATCAAGCCGATGGTGTTCGCGGGACTGTATCCGGTGCAGGCCAGCGACTACGAACCGCTGCGCGATGCGCTTGGAAAATTGCAATTGAATGACGCCGCGTTTTTCTACGAGCCGGAAAATTCGGCGGCGCTTGGATTCGGATATCGCTGCGGATTCCTTGGCCTGCTGCACATGGAAATCGTGCAGGAACGGCTGGAGCGCGAATTCGGCCTGAATCTGATTACGACGGCGCCTTCGGTGCGATATCGGATCACCGGTGTGACCGGTGGAACGATCGAAGTGGATAATCCGACGAAATTCCCTTCGCCGAATGACATTGAATCCATCGAAGAGCCGATCATTCGGGCGATGATCATCACATCGGAGGAATCGGTCGGCGCGGTGCTGCAGCTCTGCGAAGACAAGCGCGGCGTGCAGAAAAACTTTGAGTATCTTTCACCCACTCGCGTGATGGTCACCTACGATTTGCCGCTGAATGAAATCGTGCTGGATTTTTATGACCGGCTGAAGAGCGTTTCGCGCGGCTACGCTTCACTGGATTACCAATTGGCCGGATATCAGGAAGCGGATTTGGTGAAGCTGGATGTGCTGGTCGGCGGCGAGCCAGTGGACGCGCTCACGCTGGTGTGTCACCGCGACCAGGCCTACGAGCGCGGGCGCGAGCTCGTGACGCGTTTGCGCAAGCTGATTCCACGGCAAATGTTTGAAGTGCCGATTCAGGCGGCCATCGGCAGCCGCGTGATCGCGCGGGAAACGGTCGCCGCCATGCGGAAAAACGTGCTGGCGAAATGCTACGGCGGAGACATTACGCGCAAGCGGAAACTGCTGGAGAAGCAGAAAGAAGGCAAGCGGCGGATGAAGCGGGTGGGCAAAGTCGATATTCCGCAGGAAGCGTTCCTCGCTGTGCTGAAAGTGAGCGGCGGGGATGAACAAGAAGATTAGTCCGCAAAGAAGTTCTCCGCGTTTCTTCGCGTCCTCGGCTGCTCTTCTGTAAACAACCATTACCAGCTCGTCGAAATATCTCGCCATGATCGCACATCAGAGCACAGGGCCCAGATCCAATCCAGTATTCTTTTTATTGACATTCAGTGAATTAGCAGCGTTAATAACTTCCTGAGTTCTTTGCGTAGGTACGAATTTCCGTCGGCGAACTTCGATTGTGAACGGGAGCAGCGCAGGAGGACTTCGTAAATGAAAAGAGCCAGTCGGTCGACGAAATCTCGCGGAGCAGCATTTCTGCGCGCGGCTTTATTGATTGCCATTGCCGTCTCGGTCGCATTCGGACTGGTGGCTGCAGCCACGAGACGCGCTGGTTCCACGACGCAAAGCGCGACCGTCGATTCGTCGCCCTACGAATTTGAGGTCACCACAATCAAGCCGAGCCAAGATACAAACCCTAACGGCGTTGTTGGGTTTTTAACCGAAGATAGCTATCGAGCTCGAAACATGACGCTCCTGAGCGTTATTCGAGAGGCATACGGGCTGTGGGGAGGTGGTGAAGAAATGGTTGTCGGAGGACCGAAATGGCTCGATACCGACAGATACTACATCACGGCAAAGATGGACAGCGCCACAGCAGACCGGCTGAAGAAGCTGACCCCGGACGATCGCCAGATGGTTCAGGAGCGAATGGTGCAGGCCCTACTGGCTGATCGTCTGAAGTTAGTGATCCACCGCGAAGCCAGAGTATTTCCAATCTACGCGCTCACCATCGCAAAGACCGGTCCGAAGCTCACGGAGGCAAGGCCCGGCGACACGTACGAGAAAGGATTCCCGTACGCCGACAAATTCGCGGACGCCGTAAAAGCCGGCGAGATTTTCGGCGCAGGGGGCGCAGGCCCCACGGGGAACACAATGACGTTATACGCATTCGGAGTTTCGATGCCGAACCTAGCAAGGCGATTGAGAACAGATGTTGGCCTGATGGTGCAGGACAGGACCGGCCTCAAGGGCAGTTACGATTTCACACTGAAGTATTGGTTTACGATGAGACGGCGCAATGCGGACGGATCGCTGGACGCTCAACCCGCGCCCTCCGCAGCAGACCCGGCGGGTGGCCCAGATATTTTCGGGGCAATTCAGCAGCAGCTTGGCCTGAAATTGGAATCGACCAAAGGTCCTGTAGATATCGTCGTGATCGATCATGTCGAGAGGCCGTCAGGGAATTAGCGATAGGGCTGGGAGCAAAGTAATCCTCGCTACTACGACGAAATTATTAGGTGGGCTCGGTGCGTTTCACATCAGCGATGATTCTGCCGCGTGACAAGCGGACAGAGACTTCACTTCCCGGCGCGACCTGGTCGAAGCTGCGGATTACCTGCCCAGCCGCGTCGTAAACAATCGCGTAGCCGCGTTCGAGAATGCGCAGCGGCCCGCGCTCTTCGATCTGCAGCACCAACTTTTCAAGGATTTGCTTTTTCGCCGCTAGCAATCGTTCAAAACGCGCCCGCAAATTATCGGCGCTGCGTTCGGAGCGCTGGTGCATCGCAGAAAGCCGCGCCCGCAAATCAACGGAAGCGATGTGCGCGCGCGCTTCGGTGAATCGTTCGCGCAACATTGCAATTTTGCTGCGCAAGCCGTCGGCGAGACGGAGAGAAAGCTCGTCAGCGCGCTGGCGATATTCGCGGACCAATTCTTCGGCGCGTTGAAAAGCGCGATCCTGCAACAGCTCATGCAATTGGTTTCGCCGGTGCACGAGCAGAAACTTCAACCGCTCCGCCATGCTCACTCGGAATTGTGCGATCTGCTGATCGAAGGCCTGACGCGTTTGGAGCACAAGTTCCGCGGCGTGCGAGGGAGTGGACGCGCGGACGTCCGCGACGAAATCCGCGATAGTGAAATCGGTCTCGTGGCCGACGGCGGAAACGATGGGGACGAGCGATGCGGCGATGGCTCGCGCGACGATTTCCTCGTTGAAGGCCCACAAATCCTCGAGCGAGCCGCCGCCGCGCGCAAGAATCACGACGTCAACTCCGTGGGCTCCGGCCGCGGCTGCGCTGAAATAGCGCAGCGCTTCGGCGATTTCCTGCGCGGCGCCTTCGCCCTGCACGCGAACGGGATAAATCAGCACACGGACGTTTGGAAATCGGCGGCGCAGAATGCGCAAAATGTCGCGCAGCGCGGCCGCCTGCGGAGATGTGATGACGCCGATGCGCAGCGGCAGCAGAGGAAGCGGCCTTTTGCGTTCCGGATGGAACAACCCTTCTGTTTCCAAACGTTTTTTGAGTTGCTCGAATGCAAGCTGCAGAGCGCCGAGGCCGGCCGGTTCGATATTTTCGACGTAGACTTGATATTCGCCACGCGACTCATAGACGCTGATCGATCCGCGCACGCGAACCTTGAGGCCGTCTTCGGGACGAAACTTCAATCGATGCGCGATATTGCGGAAGCAGACGCAACGCACCTGCGCCTTTTCATCTTTCAAAGTGAAATACAGATGTCCGGATTGTGCGTCGCGAAAATTGGAAATTTCACCTTCCACCCACAGGCCCTGGAACGCGGCGGTGAGCAATTCGCGTATACGCGCCGTGAGTTCGCTAACGGTCCAGACCCTGCGTTCGGGCACCAAATTGAATTGCAGTTGCGACGCCACGGCGATTCCTCACCTGCGAATATGCGAAAAGAGCCACAACAGCGCACTGAGAGTCACGCTCAGGATGATGCACGTCACAATCGGGAAATAGAGGGCGCCATGTTTGCCCTGATAGGCGATATCACCGGGCAGGCGTCCCAAGCGCAGCGGCAGACGACCGGTGAAGACAAGTGCGCCGCCGACCACGACCAGCACGACGCCGAACAGCAGGAGCAAGCGGCCGAGTTCGCGCGCGGGGTCCATATCGCGAACCATTTTACATGAAGCTTACATGAAGCGGCGCGCACTGCAGCGGCCAGTCGCCCGGGCCGCGGCA
>Ga0335078_10007852_pt1 | contig 15838 bp, 9 predicted proteins | sample Lox_Sample_32_FD_206711 | JGI IMG/M metagenome (GOLD analysis project Ga0335078, IMG submission 206711) | Soil microbial communities from Loxahatchee National Wildlife Refuge, Florida, United States - Lox_Sample_3.2 | ecosystem: Environmental > Terrestrial > Soil > Wetlands | place: USA: Florida... | reverse complement strand
GTCACGGTTTCGGAACTCTCGTGCTGCGTGACGGACTCCACCACGTCCGCCGGGCCGTACAACATCATGGTAAAGAACGGCAGCGTGGCTTCTTCTCCAAGCACGTTTACGGTGCTGGCCCCCATGATCACTTCGCTGAGTCCCAGCACGGCCGCTGCCGGAACCACCGTCAAGCTCACCGTCAATGGCACTAACTTTGTCGCCAGCTCCGTGGTGACCTGGGGCACGACGGCACTTACGACCAAATATGTCAACGCTACCCAACTTACGGCGACAGCCACGGCCGGCTCGGCCGGAGGGGTGAGCGTCAGCGTCCAGAACGGCGCGGCCACACCCCTGGCTTACGGGTTCTTTGATGTCGGATCGCTGCTCCCCAGCGCAGCCAGCGCTGGCAGTGCCGATCTGGTGATCACCATCAACGGCACGGGCTTTGCCACCGGGGCCGTCGGCAAAGCCTCCGTGGCGATGTGGGGTACTACGGCGCTGACGACGACTTACGTCAACGCTACGCAAGTCACGGCGACAGTGGGGCATGCCCTGCTGGCTTCGGCCGGGACTACGGCGGTTACGGTTAAGACGGGCACTGCCACTTATTCCGCAGGCACGTTCACCGTCACCGCCCCGGCGATTAGCTCGCTAAGCGCCACTTCGGCCGTAGCCGGAAGCGTCCCCTTCACGCTCACCGTGAGCGGAACGAACTTCATCGGCGGCTCCTCCAAAGTGTGGTGGGGAGCGGAGAGTTCCCCGCTTGCGACAAGCTACGTCCCCGGGAGTTCCGACGGCAGCGTGGCGCCCTCGCTCACGGCATCAGTTACTTCTACCGAACTCGCGACGTCCGGACCGGTGAACGTCACCGTGATGAACGGTGCTGGTACGACGGTTTCCAACATAGTGGTGTTCACCGTCGACGGTCCAACGATTTCTGCGCTCAGTCCCACTAACCTGGTGGCCGGGAGCGGCGCGACCGTCACACTAACGGTCACAGGAACAAACTTTGTCAGCGGCGCAAACACCCAGCCCTCCACAGTTATGTGGAATGGCGTAGCCCTTGGCACGACCACCTACTTGGACCCCACCCACTTGACGGCGCCTATCGCGCCCGCGCAACTCTTGTCGGCCGGAGCGCAGAGCGTCACCGTCCAGAACGGTCCCTCGACTGCTGCTTCTGCGGCAAGCGCCTTTACGGTCAACCCACCCACGCTGACGTCGCTGAGTCCGGCCTCGACGGCCACCGGCGCCTCAGGCTTCACGCTCACAGTCACTGGAACGAACTTCGTCAGTGGCGCGGGCTCTACGCCCTCTACAGTCTACTGGGATTCGACAGCGCTTACCACCACCCCGGTCGACGGCACGCATGTCACGGCAGCGGTCCTGACCGGCCAACTCGCGTCGGCCGGAGTGCATAACATCACGGTCCAGAACGGGGTAAGCGCGGTTTCGGCTTCTTCACTGCCGTTCGGCATCGGCCTCGCGGTCGAATCGCTGAGTCCGGCCGCGGTCCCCGTGGGCAGCGCAGGGTTCACGCTCACTGTCAACGGCTCGAATTTTGTCAACGGCGGCGCCAACCCCTCCACGATTATGTGGAATGGCGTGGCCCTGGGCACCACGACCTTTGTGAATGCGAACCAACTCACGGCGCCTTTCACGACGCCTCAACTGGCGTCCGCGTCGGCGAACAGCATCACCGTACAGAACGGCGTCAGCGGTACTCCTTCCAACGGCATCACGTTCACCGTGGGCGCTCCCACGATCTCCTCGTTGAGCGCCACTTCGGCCGCCGCCGGCAGCGCCGCCTTCACGCTCACCGTCACTGGTACGAACTTTGTCAGCGGCGCGGGCACCACGCCATCTACGGTTTACTGGGGTGGGACGGCACTGACCACGACCCCAGTCGACAGCACGCATATCACGGCCGCAGTCACGGGTACGCAACTCGGTGCGGCCGCAACGCCGAGCATCACGGCCCAAAATGGGGCCGTGGTCTCTGCCCAGAGCCCGACCTTTACGGTCGGCGCTCCCACCATCTCATCGCTGAGTCCCAGCACGGCCGTTGCTACGGATACTCCCTTCACGCTTACCGTGAACGGAACGAACTTCGTCAACGGCACAAACGCCTCCGTGGTGATGTGGGGCGCGACTGCGCTGACCACGACCTACGTCAGCGCCACCCAGATCACGGCCGCGGTCACGCCTACCCAACTGGCGTCCGCCGCGACGCCGAGCATCACGGTGGTGAACGGCAGCGCAACTCCCGCGTCCGGGGGCAGCACGTTCACGGTTTCCGCCGCTCCCACGGTGACCCTGCTGAGCAAGACGTCGATCACTCACGGCGGCGCGCAGTTCACGCTGACCGTTACGGGGACCAACTTCCTCACCGGTTCGACGGTGATGTTCGGCACGACCGCGCTGGCAACCACATTCGTCAGTGACACCAGCCTGACGGCCGTCGTGACGACCACCGCGATTCATACCGCCGAGTCAATCTACGTCACCGTGGCCGGCCCCGGTGGCGCCACATCGGCCACCGGCACGGCAAGCGCCTTCAAGGTGAACTAATCGAGACGGCGTTGCGCCGTAAACCGCAAGCGGGAGAATGGCCGGGGTTATCGCCCCGGCCATTTTTTTTGCGCTTATGCCGGGCATGCTACAGTGGTGAATGGTTCGCTCAGACCTCACGGAACTGCTCCGCTACATCAACCTCAAACTGGTGGCGCTCGGACAGCCTTCCAGCCACAGCACCACGGACCCCTACTTTCTGGAACTGGCCGGCCCCCTGCTGCGCAACTACCATCAGAAAGACCAATTGCTCGGCGACCGGCTGTGCCCCGCCGACACGCGCATTCAGCAGTTCCTGGATGCGTATTTGAAAGACGTCTCGCCCCGCGGCGCCGCCCGCCTGCCTTCCAATTCCTTCGTGCTGGACCGGCCCGGGCTGGCGCGCGCCATGTCGCTTCCGCCCGGCGCCGATGAGTTCGCGTCGGCGTACCTGCACTCCTATCGCACGGTGCAGGGAGTTCTGCACAATCCCAGAAGCGACCGCCGCACCACGGAGGGCATTTTCCACGTTGTCGAAGGCGGCCTGCCGATACCCGCGGATAAACTGGCCGTTCCCAAGCCGGCTTTCGCCCGGCTGCTCGCCGAGGCCCTCAGCCCGCCGCCGGAATCCGCGGCACTGCCGTTCACTGCGGATCAGGATGAGCAGGCCCGCCTGTTCGTATCGCTGCTGCTGCGGCCGGTGGTTTGCCCAGCCACTGGGATGGACCCGGCCAAGACCATGGAGATTCGTTTCTTCGCGCCGGGCAACCTGGTCAGCAATCTGGATTTCGCGGAGACCATCTTCGGCAACGGCGGCGACCCTTACCTGCCGGAAAACGATGCCGCGCTGGACGTGTTGCACTGGACCGGACACTCGGGTTGCGTGATTCTGGCTCCGCATATCGTGGGCATCCGGAAACTGGAACTGGGCCTTCCGCATTTCGATCAGGCCACCGAGCGCCAGCGGCGCGACGGTATGTGCTGGCGGTCGGAGCAGGAGCTTTACAACAACGGCGGCGCCTTCAAGCTGGTCTGCCGCGACTGGCGCGGTGTGATCGTGACGGTGATCGCGGACAATTATTACGGCTACTGCAAGAAAGAGGTGAAGAGCCAGATCAGCTTCGCCGCCAACCTTTTCGGCCTCTGTGAGGAGGAACACGCCGGTGGCGCCATCGCTTTTCCGTCGTACGTGCTGGGCCAGGATTTCCACGCGGAGCGGTCCCGCTCCATCAAGAAGAACCAGTTCGAAGACGCCATGCGGCTGCTGGGCGATCGCGTGGATCGCAAGCCGGAAGGCTATGCGGTGGACCGCCGGTATCCGAACATCTTCTACGTCCCGGAAAGCGCGGAGTTCCAGGTTGGCCGCGGCTCGGTGAAGTGGCCGGTGGAAGGCGGAACGGCGGAGTTGACGCTTCTGCCGGACCGGATCTACGTGGGGCCGTCCGGTTACCAGGTGCGGGTGGAGAAACAGCATGGCGGAGACAGGTGGCGGTTGGTGGGTTCGGTGGCGCACGGCACTCTCTGTCACAAGCCTTCGACCGTGTCCGGCGGCGGAAAGTCGGAGATCTCGAAATCCATCTCCAATGTTCTGCTGCACGGTCCGGTATTCGTCAGAGATTACTACCACGACATGGACCAGGCGGCTGAAGTCCTGGCGCGGGATTACTCGGCGGCCTACAAGCAGCCTGCGGAGCGTTCCGACAGGCCTATCTTGAGCCCGGAGCGCTCGCTGGGCTCGGTGATCAAGCTGCTGACCGTTTCGTCCGATTATACCGAAGAATACAACGAGTGGCTGCGGAACCTGCCGCAGACCATCCGGCAACTGGTGTTCGCGGTGAAACGGTATTACCGGCCGGAATGGGGTGAGAACTGGCGCGCGCATTTCACCGTCGACCGGATCAACGGGTATCTCGGCCATGAACTGAAATACGATAACCAGCGGCTGGTGGGCAATTATCTGCGCGTGGGTTTCGATCCGCAAGGCTCCTGGCGGATTTACAAGCTGCGGCCCGACTTCCATCCCGCCGGCAAGGTGCAGGTGGAGGACGATATTACCGCCTCGGTGGTGGTGCCGCGGCACGGCTTGAAGGACTTCGACACGAAGTACCCCAACCGCAGCGCCAAGCTGGTGGAGAACTGCGAGGCGTTCCTGTTCCAGCGGCCGGACGACGCCATTCACCGCGGCTTTGACGCGCAGGCGGAGGCCGACATCGCCACGCCCGGGACGTTTCTTTCGAATTTCGAACCGCTGACCAAGGCGCAGGCCAAACTGCTGGTGGATCATGTGGTGGAGTTCGACCAGTACACCGAGCCGATGCAGGCTCTGCTGCGGAATTTCGTCGGCGATGCGGAAGTGTCTTACGCGGTCTCTTCCGCGTACCCGAGAATAGTGGACGGCCGCGCCTCCAAGAATCCCCGATATCTGCAGAAGCGGCCGGACCTGGTGGACCCGCTAGGGCGGTATCTGGCGGAAGTGTGCGCGCGGCTGGATCGCGGGATCCCGGCGGACCAGCCGGTGCGTTTCCCGGTGAACGCGGTGTTGGCGGGACGGCGCGGCAATCCCGCCGATCCCCAGATCGGCCTGCCGCCGCTGGCGGTTTACAATCCGATCCATTATCAGGAACTGCCAGAGCTGTTCATGGATTTCATTTGCAGCCTGACCGGCAAGTCGCCGTCCACTACGGGATTCGGGAGTGAGGGAGCGCTCACCAAAGGCCCGTTCAATTCGGTTTCGCCGGTGGTGGATCTGAACAACGCGCTGGTGGCCGCGATGCTGACGGAATACGCCGGCTTCACCACGGCCGCCGGGCACATCGGCCCGCAATACCGGGTGGATCACGACATCAGCATGCTGGCGCCGGAGGTCTGGTGCCGGGTGCGGGTGCCCGAGCGGGATCCGCGGTTTCTGATCGAAAACGGCTTCCTGGAGAAGATGACCGATTTTGAATGGCGGGGGCGTAAGGTGGAGGCGAGCCGCCTGGGTTACCGCATTACGGCGCTGTTCGCGGAGCATTTCCTGGGGCGCATTTTCGAGGCGCCCGACGCGGTCTTTCCCGAGGAGATTCTGCGGCCGGAGAAGCAGGACATGGATGCCTTTGCGACGGGCGTGGACGCCATTGTGGCGGCGCAGACGCGGGTGGCCGAAAACTATTTCTATGATGGAAGCATCGAGGCGGCCTGCCCGCCGCTCAAGGCGCTGCTGCACATCATGGCGCGCGGGAAGTGGGAAGGGAAGGGAATTGGCGACCCGGGGTTCCGCAAGATGTTCACGCGGGAAGCGCTGCTGGAGAGCGATTGGTACCAGGAACGCCTGCGCGCCAAGCAAGCGCGCGATATAGCCCTGTGGAGCCGCCACATCGCGGCCCTGGAGGCCTTTGCCGCCGGTCCCGGATCGCGGCAGCTCGACGTGCGCGGCCGGCTGGCGGAAGCCCGCGCGCAGATTGCGCGGGTCAGCGCGGTGGCCTACCTGGCGGAGCTGGTTGGGACGATCGGGGCAGATCCATTCACGGACCGTTAGCTATGTTACAGTGATCTGGACATGACCTCAAAATACGCACTTGGATTGACCCTTTTGGCAGGCGCGGCATGGGCCGCGGACGCCCCTCCGACGCTCAACGTAAGACCCGGAATGTGGGAGGGCACCACGACCTATGAGACCAGCGGCGCACCGCCCATCCCGCCGGAAATCCTGGCGAAGATGACGCCCGAACAGAAGGCCATGCTCGAGGCGCGCATGAAGCAGGGCCCCAAGACGAGTGTCCATAAGCATTGTGTCACGAAGGAGGATCTGAACAAGGGGCTGTCGTTCGGCGACGATCACGGGTCGTGCCAGCGCACCGTGGTAAGCGGATCTTCCACCAAGCAAGAGATCCGCATGGAATGCAACAACGCCGGGGTAAAGGGAAGTGGAACGATCCGCATCGAAGCTGCGGACCCGGAGCATTTGAACTTCTCTTTACAGATGACTTCGGGCGACGGTACGCACGCCATGAAGATCAACGCAACTGGCACCAGTAAGTGGCTCAGCGCGGCGTGCACCAGCGACGAGAAGAAGTGATCCGCTCGTCACTCCCACTCTATGGTGGCGGGGGGTTTATGGGTCAGGTCGTAGAAGACTCCACTAATTCCGGGCACCGAGAGTAACTCGGCCGAGATAGAGGCGAGTAAGTCGCGGGGCATATCGACCGACTGAGCGGTCATACCGTCCACGGAATCCACGGGGCGGAGGACCACGGAGTCCGGGGCGGCAGCCGTGCCAAGCGGAATCAGCACGACCGGGAATTGCCAGATGCGGCGATCGAAACCGCTGGCCTGCGAGAGGCGGCGCACGATGGCGTCGGCATGGCGGAGACGCGCGAGGCGCCCGGGCGTGAGGCCGCTGACACGCACCCGCAGGTCCGCCAGCGGCGTGGCGGTGTCGACGCGCGCAATGACGCGGTTGACGCCGAAGATGCGATTGATCAACTCGGTGGCGCGGGCGTGGTCCAACTCGTCAATCGCCAACACCGGCGCGTAACTGCGGCTATCGCCCTGCACGCCGACGGAGTGCACCGGCAGGATGTAGCCTTCGGCGGTGGCCTGGACGGCGGCCTCGACTTGGGAACAGAGGCAGCGGATGGCCAGACCCGGCCCGGGAAACGGGTGGCGGTCGAGCACCTCGGCGGGGAGCCCGAGTTCTCGCCCGATCTCCCGCACTTCATCCTTATAGTAAAAGCGTAAAGGCTCGACGATCTGGCCGGCGTCGATGAGCCTTTGGATGCCAGGCACGCGGTTGTGATGCGTTTTGATCACGGCGGCCTTTTCGGTGCCACCGGATTCGATGGTATCCGGATAGATGGTGCCCTGACCGAGAATCCAGTGGCCATCCAGCAGATGGCGGGATTCGACGATGCGCTCCTGCACGCGGACGAATTCCTCGCCGATGATGTGTCGCTTCCGTTCGGGGTCGCGCGCACCGGCGAGCGCGGTCAGAAACTGGGTTTCGGCGGATTCGACCGACAGGCCGGGCATGGAGCGCATGGCATCGGTTTCGCCTTCGCGCATGAGACCGGTATCGACATAGACTCCCCGGACGCGGCCGGCGCCGAGGGCGCGCTGGCAGAGCGCGCAGGCGACCGTGGAATCGACCCCTCCGCTGACAAAGAAGAAGACATTGCGGCCACCGACGGCCTGGCGGATTTCGTCTTCGATCTGGGGCACGCGATGGCGCGGATCCCAATCGCGGCGGCAACCGCAAATGCGGAACAGGAAGTTGGACAGGATTTCGCGGCCGCGCGAGGTGTGGACCACTTCGGGATGGAATTGCACGGCGTAGAGGCCGCGGGCGGGCGCTTCGATGGCGGCGATGGCACAAGTGGCGGTGCCGCCCAAGACTGAGAATCCGGGTGGCACGGCGCTGACCAGATCGCGGTGGCTCATCCAGATCTGCTGGGGACCGAAGATACCATGGAACAGCGCGCTGGCCGAGGCACATGGGTCTTGACGCAGGTGGAGGGTGGCCAAGCCGTACTCGCCTTTATCGCCCAACTGGACGGTTCCGCCCAGCAGGTGGGCCATCAACTGCTGGCCATAACAGATGCCCAGCACGGGCGCACCACTCTCAAAAATGGCGGGATCGACAGTGGGGCTGGATGGATCGTAAACGCTATTGGGCCCGCCGGAAATGATCAGGCCGCTGACGCCGGCGAGATCGGCCGCGGGAGTTTCGCTGGCGCGGACCTCGGAGTAAACCCCCAGGTCGCGAACCTTACGCGCGATCAGATGACAGTATTGACCACCGGCGTCCAGGACCACGATTTGGGCGGCGGCCTTCACCTGGCGCGTAAGGGATTTTCCGGCTGCACCCGTTGTACAAGGATCTTGCGGGCCGAATCCAGCAGAGCCTTGGCCTTGGGCATGGCATCGACGGCCCGCTCCACTTCGGGATCGGTTTCCATGGCGACGCGGTCGCTTTCATCGATGTCGAAGGCCGTGATGTACATTTCGCGCTTGAGGAGGCGCTTGATCCAGTCGGCATCCTGGGTGAATTCGGCTTCCGTGAAATCGTAGTTCTGTTTCAACAGATAGTCGTGGAATTCGTTGAGAACGGTGGCATCGGGCGACCAGCCCTTGGGTAGTTTGGCATCGTGCTGACCGAAGTAGTAGCGCGTGAAGTTGAAGAACGCCGACTTTACGTAAAGCTCGGTCTGGAACTTGTCGATCTTGGGAGGGGCGTACTTTTCATCGGGGGTGATACCGCCGCCGCCGTAGACGGTGCGGCCGCCGTCGGTCATCTTCACGTCCTGCATGTCCTTGGGTTCGTCCTTGTGATAGTAGTAATCGAAGAACGACTTATTGGTGTAATCGCGCTGGATGAGACGGCCGCTGGGCGTGTAGAAATGGGCCGTGGTGAGCGCCAGGCCAGTGTTTTCCGACAGAGGATAGACGGTTTGCACGAGTCCTTTGCCGAACGTGGTTTCACCCAGAATCCAGGCGCGATCGTGATCCTGCAGAGCGCCGGCGACGATCTCGGCGGCGGAAGCCGAAGAACGGTTCACCAGCACGACGATCGGGTATTCATGCCCGTGGTTGCCGTTGCGGGCCGTGTAAGTTTTCTCCGGCGACGAGCGGCCGTGGTGGGAAACGATGGTCTGTCCCTTTTGCAGGAACTTGTCGGCCACCGCGACGCCTTCATTGAGCAGGCCGCCGGGGTTGGCGCGCAGATCCAGCACCAGGCCGTGGATGTTGTTCTCGCCCAGCTTCTTGAGCGCGTCTTCGAGTTCCTTGCTGGTGGTTTCGTTGAATTGCTCGATGAAGATGTAGGCGATGCCGGGTTTTAGCCAGATAGCGTTTTTCACGCTATCCCGCGAGATTTCGTCGCGGATGACCGTGAAGGTGAGGGGTTGGTCGCTGCCTTCGCGGGAAACCACAATGGCGACCTGGGTGCCGCGGGGGCCCTTCAACAGATCGGCCACCTCGGTGGTGGTGAGGTTATCGGTGGACTTGTCGTTCACCTTCATGATGATGTCGCCCGGACGGAGGCCCGCGCGATAGGCCGGCGAACCGGGGAACGGGGCGACCACGATGGTCTTTCCGTTGAAAGGCTGCACCTTCATGCCGACGCCGAAGTAATGGCCCTTCTGGTCCTCACGGAGGAGTTGGTAGTCGCGGGGATCGAAGAAATTGGTGTGCGGGTCGAGGGTGCGGAGCGCGCCCGGGATGGCGCCCTTATAGATGGCTTTGTCAGGATCGATCTTGTCGGCGAAGTTCTGTTCCACCAGGCCGTAGATGGCGGTAAAGGACTTGAGGCTGGCGCCGATGTCGTCTGCGTCGGCCACGGTGGCGGCCGCCTGGACCTGGGGTCCGCAGATGCCGCCGATGAGGGCGCACAAGAAGATAAGGCCTAGAAACAGAAAGAACGCGCGGCTTTTTGGGGGCATCCGGGATACCATCCTTAGCTTGAGTATACCTAATTGGACGCGCGCAGCGGGCGGTTGGTGGCAGGGGAGTTGCGGGGACGCGGCGACGCGGAACCTTAGATTGGGGCGGCGGCCATGCGCTGGTCGATGGAGGCCTTGAACTCTTCGGGTGACTTACCGCGCGCAAAGGACGCGGCGTTGGGCAGGCAGGCGACCAGCTCGGCGTAGGTCCAGGGTTTATCCGGCGGGAATGCCACGTAGCCTAGCGCGTCGGCGAGGCGCCAGCTCACCTTCACGACATTGTCGAGGCTGACCTCGCCGGGGACCGGATCTTCGTGGTGAACGGCGATGGCGGCGGCCAGTTCATCGGGAAAGTCCCAGTCCTGGGCGAGGTAGCAACCGGCGAGGCAATGGTTGATATCGAACAGATCCCGCTCGGTTTGCAGCAGATCGAAGCCGAAGTCCTGGGTGACGTCCAGCATGCGCGAGTATTCCTCGGGATAGGCGGACATCAGGCCGAGGGTGCCCAGGTTGTGCAGCAGGCCCGCGGTATACGCGGCGTCGGCAGCCACGCCGGCGACGCGGGCGACCTCTTCGGCGATCAGCGCGGTGGCCAAGCTGTGGATCCACACCTTGCGCAGGGCCCCTACGCGCATCGAGGAACGAACCATGCGATTGACGGCCACCAGCGTGGCCATGGTCTTGACCCGATCGATGCCCAGCAGAACGATGGCCTGCGAGACGCTTTTGACCTCGTGACGGACACCAAACAGCGCGGAGTTGGCGAAGCGGAGCAATTCCGCGGAGAAAGAGGGGTCCATCTTGACGAGATCGCCCAGGTCCTTGATGGCAACATCTTCGTTGCCGACAAGGGCGAGGACGCGCTGGGCGACCGCAGGAAAGGGCGGCAAAAGGCGCAGGGCCCAGGGTGCTTGCGGACGGGCGAGAAGTTGGGACATAACGTTTCCTGCCATCTCTATCGGCGGGGAGGGGCGCGGAGATTAGGTTCCCCCTTGCGGTGAAGCGCGCGCTGCTGTATCGTCGTGGTCGTGACGATTACCCGACGCAATATCCTGGCCGCTTTGCCGGCCGCGGCTGCCGCGCAGACTCTGCGCGCCCGCACCCAGAACTGGAAGCCCAAGCTGGGCGTTCTGTGCGATTACTCCGATGCCAACCTGGAATTCGTGAAGGCGGAAGGCTTCACCAGCATGCAACTGCGGCTGAATCCAGACAAGCTGGACGACGCCGCTATTGCATCGATAAAGAATAAGATCCAGCGCGCGGGGATCTACGTTTCCTCGCTGGCGGTGGATGGGAACCACATCGACCCGGACCCGGCGTTGCGCGCCCGGCAGAACCAGTACGCCGCCAAGTGCATCGAGCTGTGCGGCAAGCTGGGAATACCGAACGTCGGCGGCCAATCCGGCAGCATGAAAGGACGGACCCTGGGCGAGCAGGTGGACGAGATCGTGCGCGTGTACACCGAGAAATATTTTCCGTTGTGCGAGAAAAACAAGGTGCGCGTGTTGTGGGAGCCATGGGCCGGCGGGCCGAACATCGCCACCGGGCCAGTGGCGTGGGAGGCGCTGTTCAAGGCCTTTGGGAACAGCCCGTATGTGGGATTGCAGTTCGATCCTTCGCACCTGATCTGGCAGTTCATGGACCCGGTGGCGGCGGCGCGCGAGTTCGCGGACAAGATCTACGACGTGCATCTGAAGGACACGGAGATTCTCTGGCACGTGGTCCGGCGGGCCGGCATCCACCCGGTGAACCGCGCGAGATGGTGGCGCTTCCGGCTGCCCGGCGACGGCTCGATGGACTGGAAGGGGTTTTTCTCGGTGCTGGCGGAGGCGGGCTACGACGGGGCGATGAATATCGAGAACGAGGACGAGTTCTTTTATCCGCCGTACGTCGAGCGGAATTTCACGGAGCAGTTCAAGCGCGGCTTCCGCCTGGCGCACGAGTTTCTGAAGACGCTGGTGCCTCCGGTGACGGCTTAGGCGGGGGGAGGCCAAGAGATGGAAAGCCAAGGCGGAGCGCCTTCACTGGGCGAGCGGCTGGCGGCCATCGCTTACAGCGGCGCGATCAGCGACATTCTGGATGAGATGGGGCTGCGCGAACAGGTGCTGCCACACGAGATCCGGCCGATACGGCCCGGTCAGATCGTGGCGGGGCGCGCGCTGACCGTGCTGGGCGAGCCAGCCGCGGGTTTGGCGCGCGACGATTACTTCGTGCCGTTTCTGCGGATGCTGGGATCGATCGAGGCGGGCGATGTGGTGGTGATCCAGGCGAACGACCGCGCGGTCGCGCACTTTGGCGAGCTATCGGCGGAGACAGCCAAGGCGCGCGGCGGCGCCGGGGTGGTGGTGGACGGTGGGGTGCGCGATGTGGGGTACCTGTTGAAGCTGGGGTTTCCTGCATTCGCGCGGTATACCACGCCGCGCGATATGGTGGGACGCTGGCGGGTGGTGGACTGCAACGGGCCGATCATGATCGGGCACACGCGGGTGTCGTTCGGGGACTATGTATTGGGCGGCCGGGACGGCGTGGCGATCATTCCGCGAGATGTGGCTGAAGAAGCCACAAGCAGGGCGGAGGTGGTTATCCGGGAGGAGAACCAAATTCGGACAGCCGTGGTGAAGGGAATGCATCCGGTAACGGCGTACCAGAAGTTCGGACGATTTTAAGGGCGGGGAGCGGGGCTTTAAGCCCCGCGCCGGCTTAAAGCCCGCCCTGCCTTAGAACTCGCCGGGGCGGTAGGTGCGGCGCAACGCCGGAAATGCGGCCACTGGCGGCAGAGGGGCCGGCCGGTCCACCGGCCTCTCCAGCACCAGCGACCGCAAATTGGGGATGGGCGCGTTATTGGCACGGCTGGGTTTCTCAGACGGTTGGGCGTGTCCGGCGGTGAGATTCTTCAGGCCGAACAGCGCCAATTCAAAGCGATCTTTTACGCCCACCTTTTGGAACAGACGGGACAAATAAACCTTCACGGTGCCTTCGGAGATCTGGAGGGTGGAGGCAATCTCCTTATTCTTCAGGCCGTGGGACAGGAGCGTGATCAATTGTCCCTCGCGCTGACTCAACACCACCCGCTTGGCGGCCAGGAAGCTGTCGGTCAAGGCCTTTTCAAACCAGAGTTCGCCTTCGTTGACCTTCTGCAGGCACTTGACCTGCAGGTCGGCGGGCAAGGTCTTGCGCAAGATGCCACGCACGCCCAGGCCCATGGCCTGAAATGCGAGCTCGGTGGAGATGGCGTTGACCCAGAGCACCAGTTTGGATTCCTGGACCACGCGCTTGATGTCGCTGAGAACACCAAACGTGACTTCCGGCGTCAGGTCCAGCAGGAGGATATCGGGGGCGTCGGATTGCAACCGCTCCACCAACTCCGGTATTCCGGAGTACGAGCACTCCAGTTGGAACCGGCCCGTGGCAAGGAGAACCGCTTCCAGACCCTTCGCCAGGATAGGTTGATCGCTATATAGGTAAACGCGCGTCATACCGTTTGTCGGCCGCGTGGCCTCCTCCTTGTGAATAGCACCGGTGGTTTTCCGGTTGGGATCACTTTGTTCAGGATCACCTGAATATGAATTGTTACCTTTGGCATGGCTAGTTGTCAATTGAAATCGTAAAAAAAATTGAGATTTGTTTGAGTTCCGGACAGCCAGGCCTCAAATTCGCTCAGGAAGGCCATGGGCAAGGCTATCAACGCCGTTTGGCGGGGGTTCTTGAGGTTTTGGAGTTAGAATACGGCGGGAAATTAACCAACGCCCGCTATCGTTAGTTAATTTATACAGCGCCCGCCAGGGAGGGCGCGAGCGCGCGGCTGCTTTCTTACGGCAATTGTATGCAGTTAACTTCGGAAAGCAGATAGTTATCTCCTATTGACGGTCTTGCGCCGTTGCGCTCGGGCGGTCTAAAGTCGCATCGTGTACCCGGATAGCATTTGCAGGATCAATCGCCGCAGCAGCACCCGCGTCGCGGTACGGCTGACGTGCCACGTTATTTGGCTGCAGGGCGGGGAACCCAGCGCGATGTTCACGGAGAATATCAGCCGCGACGGCATGCTGTTGCGGTGGGAAGACACCGGCGGGCGTCTCCCGGGCGTCGGCGAGATGCTGATCGTGGAGGTGGAGCTGCCTGAACGGGAAGGTTTCGAGCGCCGTTGCATCCGCTGTCAGACCACGGTAGCGCGGGTACATACGGAGCCGGACGCCGCAGTTGTCTGGGTGGGATTACGGATTCACGCCATGGAGTTCCGGGTGGCGCAAGGGGCGCCGGTCCATCGCGAGCCGCTCAGCCAAAAGGGTTATGGGAGCCGGATGTACTGAGCAGACCATGTCCAACACCAAAACCAACCCGGTGCTGCGGATTCTGCCCTCGATGACGGACTTCGCGTTTCTGATGCCGTTGATCTTCATCTTCATGGGCATGCACGGCGCCAAGACTCTGTTGGGCGATGGCGACACAGGATGGCACGTGCGCACCGGAGAGTGGATCATGAGCCACGGCCGGGTGCCGGACAAGGATCTGTTTTCGTATACCCGGACGGGCCATACGTGGTTTGCGTGGGAGTGGTTGTGGGACGTGGTGTTCGGGTGGCTGCATCAGCATTGGGGGATGGCGGCGCTGGTGGTGGGGAGTTCCCTGGTTATCTGCCTGACTTCCGCCTTAGTATTCCGGCTGGCGTTCCGCAAGAGCGGGAATCCGCTGATCGCCATGGCGCTCACTTTCCTGGTAATGGCCAGCTCTTCGATTCATTTTCTGGCGCGCCCGCACCTGATCACGCTGCTGTTCACGGTGGTGTTCTATACCATTCTGGAGCGGGTGCGGGAAAACCGCAGCACACGGCTGCTGTGGGGCCTTCCTTTATTGACGGTATTGTGGACCAATCTTCACGGCGGTTGGTTCCTCGGGGTAGTCCTGATCGGCCTGTATGGCGCCGGCGAGTTGGCGAGCGGATTGTTCGATGGGGGGCCGGGGGCTTGGCCGGCGGCGATGAAGCGCGCCCTGCCCTATGCGGGGATCGCTTCGCTATGCTTGGCGGCCAGTCTGGTGGGGCCGTACACGTATCACCTGCATGTGCATATCTGGGAGTACCTGACGGACTCGTTCCAGCGCGAGCACATTCAGGAGATGCTGCCCATCAGCTTCCAGAATCCGGCCGCGCGCTATTTCGAAATCCTGCTGCTGGTGGGCGGCGCCGCCTGCTTCTGGCATCTGCGCCGCAAGCGTTTCACGGAGTGCCTGCTGCTGGCGTTCTTTGCGCACGTGGGGCTGCTGGCCGCGCGCAACGTTCCGATTTTCGGAATCGCGGCGGCGCCAATAGTGGCGCTGGCGGTGGCGGAGTGGTGCCAGACGCTGGAGGACGCGCCGGTATCCGGGTGGCTGCGCCGGCTGGCGCGTTCGCTGCGCAGCATGGGCGATTCGATCGGCGGCATGGAGGGCGAGTGGCGCACGCACGTGGTCAGTTTTGCGGCGGTGGCGCTGGTGACGGCCATCCTTTATGCTCCGTCGCCTCCACCGAATTTCCGCGCCCGGTTCGACGCCAAGGAGTTTCCGGCGAAGGCGGTCGCCAGCCTGGGCGACTCGGCGGTAACCAGCCGGATCTTCACCTCCGACCAGTGGGGCGATTTTCTGATCTACAAACTATATCCCAAGAACCAGGTGTTCATCGACGGACGCAGCGATTTTTACGGTTCGCGATTTGTGGAAAAGTACCTGGACGTTTTAAACGTCAAATACAACTGGCAGCGGCATTTGAACGAGTATGGCGTGGACACCATTCTGCTGCCGACCGATGCGCCGCTGGCCGGTGCACTCAAAGAATCGAGCCGATGGCACGTAGTTTACGACGACGGCGATGCCATCGTATTCCGGACGGGCGCGCGTCCGGAACGCCCCGTTTT
>Ga0335078_10007851_pt1 | contig 15838 bp, 10 predicted proteins | sample Lox_Sample_32_FD_206711 | JGI IMG/M metagenome (GOLD analysis project Ga0335078, IMG submission 206711) | Soil microbial communities from Loxahatchee National Wildlife Refuge, Florida, United States - Lox_Sample_3.2 | ecosystem: Environmental > Terrestrial > Soil > Wetlands | place: USA... | reverse complement strand
GGCAAGCTTCGTCTCACGTTCCGCAGCAGTCGCGTTGACGTCAGGGGCTGAAGCCTGCCCCGCAAATTCGGACAGCATTTTCTGAAGCGGCAATCCGTCCTTGAGCACATTGCCTCTGCCGCTTGTGGTGAACGTGCCGGTACTGTTCTCGAAATCGGCCCGGGCCGCGGCGCGCTCACCTCGCATCTGCTCGCCCGCGCCGACCGCGTGGTCGCCGTTGAAATCGACCCCCTCCTCGTGCAATACCTGCGTACGAAATTCCGCGGCGAAGAGCACCTGGAGTTGGTCGAGGCGGACATCCTGAAGGTGGATGTCGCCCGCTGGGGTCCCGCCGTCGTCGCCGGCAATCTGCCCTACTACATCACCTCGCCCATCGTCGAGAAAGTGCTGGCTCTCGGCGCCGCGCTACTCCGCGCTGTCTTCCTCGTGCAGAAGGAAGTCGCCGAGCGCCTCACCGCCACGCCGGGTTCCCGCGACTACGGCTATCTCACCGTCGCCACCCAGTTCTTCGCCGAAGTGGAATACCTTTTCACAGTTCCGCCGGCGGCTTTTCATCCCGCGCCCAAGGTCCATTCCGCCGTCGTCCGCCTCACTCCCCGCCGCCGGCTCCCCTCCACCGATGCCGCCGCCTTCCTCCGCTTCGTCTCCCTCGCCTTTCGGCACAAGCGCAAGACGCTCCGCAACAACCTCATCGAGGCCTATAGCCGGGAAGCCCTGGCGGCATTGCCGGAGTCCGTCCTCCGCGCCGAGCAGATGAGCCTCGAGGCGCTGCTGGAGCTGCACTCCAGGCTTCAGTGAATTGCAAAGTTCGTGCAGAACCCTCCGGCGCAAAGAACAAAGTTGGTGGACTCGGCGATTGCCGTGAGTCTCACCTCGCTCAACCCAGCCACCTGCCCCTGTACCGGACCTGCATAAGTGACCGTCGTCGGCCAGGAAAGGGCAGGAACGCCCGGAAAGTCGCCAGCTATGCTGACCGGCAGCACGCCCAGCGGTACCGAAGACCCGATAAGCGACCCATCAATGGGCGGTGGAGTAACCTCGCCCAGACCGGTCGCAAAAATGGTGACCGTTGAGCCAATCTGGGCCGGATTCTGGGCCGAATTGAGAGTCCCGTCCTGGTTCAGCGCAACGGCGAAGACGCCATCGATGGTAAACACACCCGGCCCGGCGGGCCATACCGGCCAGGTCTGACAGTTCGTTTTCGTGCCGTTATTGTTCACGCATATTTCGGTTGCGTGCCCGGGCGTCAGTGACCACGGTGCAATCACATTGATTTGGGAATCCTGCACCCAAAGAAGGGGCGCAGGTTCTCCGTCGAAGGTCACCTGCACGCCGGCCGCTTGCATTGGATACGGCGCGTCGGAAGTCGCCGTCGTCGGGACGCCCTGCTCTGGCCCCAGTCCGCTGCCAAACAGCGCCAGTATCTCGCCTGGAGCAACAGCGGCGATTTTGTAGGTTGCCGCATTTCCCTGACAGACGAGTGGAAAAGTCTGCGCACCGGAATTCTGCGAAAGGCGCAACAGAAGATAGCTGGCGGCTTCGGTGTCGTATGGGCCGTGCTGCGTCACAGCGCTGCCCAGGTCGGCCACGGCCACCAGGAAGAACGTGCCTCCTGGGACCGGCGCCATCAGTTTAAAGTATCCGTCCCGGAGTGAGTTCTCAGCACCGGGAATGTACGTGTCCTGAAGAATCGATCCATCCGGCGCAACTACCTTCAACCAGTTCGATCCGCACGTGGAAAGGCTGTTCTTCACCCCGTGCACATAGCCATGGTTATACCCGCCGATATAGGCGTTACCCGCCGCATCGACCGTAAGGAGCGTAAGTTCCCCGGTAGTGCCCGCGCCGTTGTCCGCGAACGTCTGCGTCGAGACCAGTGCTCCGGAGCCGCTGAAGCGCAGAAGCTTGTCTGGCCCAGGCGGCTGAAACACCGTGACATTGTCCTTTGCGTCCACGAAGAGGGCCGATACGTTTCCATCTACCGTGCCAAACACCGACAAGGCGCCATCTGAAGTGACTTTTTCGATGTGAGATCCCAGAAGGAAGAAAGCCGAGCCATTGTTGTCCACGGTCAGAAACTCGGGGTTGGTGTAAAGTGGGTCCTGCGTTTGGATCGATAGTTCGATACTCGAGCCGTCCGCGCTGAATCGAATCACGTGACCGTATCCACCCGTGGCGTCGGGGCCCGATACCCAGGCATGGCCGGTTGAATCCACCGCAAGCGAGCTCCCATACGCATTGAAGCCTGCAGACGCCGTCCATAGATTGCCGGAGCCCGACTGCCCCTGGAGCTTTACCACCTCGACCGGCTGGCCCGTCTGTTGGTTTCGCACAAAAGGAACGACGTACACGCCGCCCATCGAATCCACCGCCATCGCTGACACCCAGAATCCGGACTCGTTCTGCCATAGCCTCGTCTTGCCATCGGCAGAGAGCTTAGTGACGCAGGAAATGGAATTTCCGGAAGCGTCGCTGGCACAGTCTGACAGCACATAGAGCGACCCGGAAGCGTCCGTGGCGATTTGCCGTGTGTTCGGGTCAAACCACTCGCTGTAATCCACCCCCAGCAGAAATCCGGAGCTCTGCCCCACTCCGGCACTCGCGCTCAGCAGCGCCAGACGTACGATTGACTTTGCGAGCACGGCCCCGCCAATGCATTCGCTTTGCCACAAATGGCTCAATAGAATCCACGTTATCGGCCGCCAATCCGTGTCGTTCCGCCACACCATTTCCACAAATCGCTCTCGTCTTCTCAACTACTTAGCCCCGCCCGCTGTCGTGCCTGTGTTACACCTCAAACCATCAGGCTGGCCAGCTTGAACGTTGACGCATCGCCCCCAGCAGGCCGCGAGGGCAACCGAGCGGTTTCGCCAAAGCGGTGCGAATTGGTGCTCCATGCGAACCGGCGGAGGTGGTGACGGGCAGACCCCGAAACTGCGCCGTTCGTTGTCGCTATAGCCGCCATTCGTTAAACGAGAGGCGGTGGAAGGATACGATGCCGGCATCCATAAACACTGAGAAGCAGCGAGTACGGTGGCAGGTTCCTCCGAGACCGGCCTAACATACCGGGTGCCGGACTACGGTACGCGGCTGATGCCTGGTTGAAACCGGACTTCCTCTCCCCCTGTCGCCACGTTGCTGGATTCAGTCACCTGCCGGACGCTCATCGGAGCGTCCGGTCTCTTCGACGTGTTCCCCTTTCCCAATGCCGTAGTGTGCCCGCACGGTCCCAAAACCCTGCCAGGCTATCCTGAGGTTTAATGCTTCGTGTCCGCTTCGCCCCGTCGCCCACGGGGTATCTGCACATCGGTAGTGCGCGCACATTCATCTTCAACTGGCTCTACGCCCGCCACAACGGCGGAACCATGGTGCTGCGCATCGACGACACCGACATCGAGCGCAACACCCAGGCCTCCCTCGATTCCATCTTCGAAGGCCTGAAGTGGCTCGACCTCGGCTGGGACGAGCTCTACCACCAGTCCGAACGCCTCGATCTCCATCGCCGCGCCGCCGAATCGATCTTCGCCAAAGGGCTCGCCTACCGCGATTTCACCCCCGCCGGCGCCGCCGCCGTGCACGATGAGAGAGCCGGCTGGCTCCATAACCCCGGCATGCGCGATCTAAGCGCCGCCGAGAGCGATCGCCGTGCCGCCGCGGGCGAGCCGTTCGTCCTGCGTTTTCGCGTGCCCCGCGGCGACGGCCGCATTGTGGAGTTCGCCGATGCCGTCTACGGCGCGCAGTCGAAAGCCGCCGCCGATATCGAAGACTTCGCCCTCCTCCGCAGCAGCGGCGTGCCCACGTACCACATGGCCTCCTGCGCCGACGACTCCGATCTGCGCATCAGCCACATCGTCCGCGGCCAGGATCACCTCACCAATACCTTCAAGCACGTTCTGATCTTCGAGGCGCTGGGCGTTTCGCCACCTCAGTTCGCGCACCTCCCGCTGCTCATCGCGCCTGATGGCTCAAAGCTCTCCAAGCGCCGCCACGGCCCTGTCGTCAGCGTGCTGACCTATCGTGACGCCGGCTTCCTGCCCCATGCCTTCGTGAATTTCCTCTGCCTGCTCGGCTGGAATCCCAAGGACGACCGCGAACAGCTCACCCGCCAGCAACTCGTCGAAGCGTTCTCCTTCGAAGGCATCAATCGCAGCAACGCCGTCGTCAATTTCACCGAGGAAGATCCCTTCGATCCGAAAGCCGTCTGGCTGAACGCCGAGCTCATCCGCGCCCTTCCGAAAGAAGAGCTGGCCCAGCTTCTTCTGCCCTTCGTCCCCGTGGACAAGGCGCGCATGCTCCAGCTCACCCCGTTGATTCAGGAGCGCATCAGGCTTCTTCGCGACGTCAACACGGTCGCGGATTTCTTCTTCCTCGAAGACCTTCCGCCCTACGACACGGCTGAGCTCATTCCGCAAAAAGGCGACGCCGCGATGGCTCTCGCCGCGCTCCGGCGCGCCCGCCAGATCCTGGCCGCAACCGAATTCACCCATGCCGCGCTCGATGCCGCGCTCCGCGCCGGCGCGCAGGAAATGAAGATCAAGGCTGGACAAATGTTCCAGCCCATCCGCGTCGCCGTCTGCGGCCGCAAAAACGCACCGCCCTTGTTTGAGACGCTGGAAGCGCTCGGCAGCAGCGTCTGCCTGAAGCGCATCGATCAGGCAATCGCGAAATTGCAGAGGTCCTCATGAGTACGCCACCGAACGAAGCGCCGGTCGCGCCGGCGCAATCGAACTTCATCCGCGACATCATCCTCGACGATCTCAAGACCGGCAAATACCAGGGCCGCGTTCACACGCGCTTCCCTCCCGAGCCGAACGGCTATTTGCACATCGGCCACGCCAAGTCCATCAATATCAATTTCGGATTCGCCGACGAGTTCGGCGGTAAATGTAATCTGCGCTTCGACGACACGAATCCCGAAAAGGAAGAGACTGAATACGTTGAATCGATCATCGCCGACGTGAAGTGGCTCGGCGGCGATTTCGGCGACCGCCTCTTCTATGCCTCCGATTACTTCGATCAGCTCTACCAGTGGGCCGTCCAGTTGATCAGGCAGGGCGACGCGTACGTTTGCGATCTCACCCCCGAGCAGGTTCGCGAACAGCGCGGCACCCTCACCGAGCCTGGCAAGGAGAGCCCCTACCGCAACCGCGCCATCGAAGAAAACCTCGATCTGTTCGAGCGCATGCGCGCCGGTGAGTTCCCCGATGGCGCGCGCACGCTCCGCGCCAAAATCGACATGGCGTCGCCCAACCTCAACCTGCGCGACCCCATCATGTACCGCATCCTGCACGCCGATCATCACCGCACCGGCGGCAAATGGTGCATTTATCCGATGTACGATTTCACGCACGGCGAGTCCGATTCCATTGAGCGCATTACCCACTCCATCTGCACGCTCGAGTTCGAGGATCACCGCCCGCTCTACGACTGGTACGTCGAAAGGCTCGGCATCTACCATCCGCAGCAAATCGAGTTCGACCGCCTCAACCTCACCTACACGCTGCTGAGCAAGCGCAAACTGCTCGCGCTGGTGAAGAATGGCCTGGTGAGCGGCTGGGACGATCCCCGCATGCCCACCATTTCCGGCATTCGCCGCCGCGGCTACACACCCGAAGGCATCCGCAACTTCTGCAAACGCGTGGGCGTTTCGAAAACTCAGGGCGTCACCGAGTTCTCGCTGCTCGAATACTACATCCGCGAAGACCTGAACAAGCGCGCCGCGCGCGTGATGGGCGTGCTTCGCCCGCTCCGCGTGGTCATCGACAACTACCCCGAAGGACAGGCCGAAGAGATGGACGCGGTGAACAACCCCGAGGACGAGACCATGGGCACGCGCAAGGTTCCGTTCTCGAAGGTCCTTTACATCGAGCAGGACGATTTCCGCGAAGATCCGCCAAAGCAGTATTTCCGTCTCTCGCCCGGCCGCGAAGTTCGCCTGCGCTACGCTTACTTCGTCACCTGCACGGGCGTGGTGAAGAACGATGCCGGCGAGGTCACCGAGATCCACTGCACCTACGACCCGGCCACCCGCGGCGGTAACGCGCCCGATGGCCGCAAGGTGAAATCGACCATCCACTGGGTCTCGGCCGCGCACGCCGTCGATGCCGAGGCTCGCCTCTACGACAATCTCTTCAATCGCGAGAATCCCAACGAGGTTGAGGAGGGCCAGGATTTCACCGCCAATCTGAACCCCAACTCGCTCGAAGTGCTCAGCGGCTGCAAGCTGGAGCCGGCATTGCGCAACGCCCCGGTGGGCAGCCGTTATCAGTTCGAGCGCCTCGGCTACTTCTGCGTCGATCCCGACACTCTGCCCGGCAGGCCCGTGTTCAACCGAACCGTTGCCCTCCGCGATACCTGGGCCAAAATCGAGAAGAAATCGAAATGATCATCCTTGGAATCGGCGGCATTCTCAAGGACGCCGCCAGTGCGCTTTTGCGCGACGGCGAACTGATCGCGGCCATCGAAGAAAACAAAATCGCGCGTCACGTTACCTCTGGCGCTCTTCCCTTCGCGTCCATGGCCGAGTGCCTGCGCCTCGCCTCCGCCGATCCGGCCGACGTCACCACAGTCGCCATCGCCCGTCCTGTCGCAACCGAAGCGGTGATGCACGCCCATCTCCGCTCGCTTTATCCAAACGCGAAGCTGGCGCTGGTGGAGCACCAGACCGCGCACGCCGCCTCCGCTTACTACGTTTCCGGCTTCGACCGGGCCACCGTGCTCACGCTCGATCGCGCCGGCGATTTCCGCTGTGGCGCGCGCTACCGCGGCCACGGCAACGCCCTGCAGCTTGAAACCGAGATGTATTATCCGGATTCACTCGGAGATCTCTATAGCCGCGTAACCGAGCTGCTTGGCTTCAAGCCTGGCGCCGACGAACACAAGGTGCAGTGGCTCTCCACCGCCGGAGGCGAGCGTTTCGCGGATTTGTTCAGCGGCATGATCGGGGAAGGTGCGCGGCTCGATTCCACCTGGTTCGATTCGAATCGCCTCGGCAATGGCGGCTTCGGCGCGAAGTTCTACGAAGCCCTCAGTGCTGAACCGGCCGAGCTCGCGCCCCACATTGCGCGTGGCGTCCAATCCGCCGTGGAAGGCGCCGTTCTGACTCTCGCCGGCGAGGGCGAGAACCTCTGTGTGGCTGGCGGCCTGTTCTTCAATGCGCTCCTCATCGCCTCACTGGAGCGCCACAGAAACGTCTTCGTCCAACCCGCGTCCGGCAATTCCGGTACTGCGCTCGGCGCGGCCCTCTACGCCTGGCACCACGTTCACGGGCGCGAGGACCGCGTGTCGCTTGGCGATCTCTGCCTCGGCCCCGGCTACTCGCCCGAAGAGACCAAACAAATCCTCGAGAACTGCAAGCTGCGCTTCCATTACCTGCAGACCACCGAAGAGCTCGTCGATTCCGCCGTGCGCGCGCTCGGCGATGACCGGATCATAGCCTGGATGCAGGGACGCATGGAGTTCGGTCCGCGCGCTCTCGGCAACCGCAGCATTCTGGCCTCGCCCCTCAACCCCTATTCCACGGAAAATCTCAATATTTTCATAAAACACCGCGAGCCATTCCGAAAATTCGCCGCATCGGTTCCCGCCGAGCTCGCTTCCGAGTACTTCGAGGCCGGTCCGAACGCGCGTTATCTTGCCACCGTGGGCCGCGTCCGCCCGGCATATCGCGAGCGCTTCCGGAGCGCGATTCTCGGCGACGATCTTGTGCGCGTTCACACCGTCAGCGCCGCCGACAATCCGCTCTATCACCGCCTTCTCCACGCCGCCGGCAAAGCCACCGGCCTGCCCGTGCTCTACAACACCAGCTTCAACCTCTTCGGAGATCCGCTGGTCTGCACTCCCCGCGACGCCGTCCGCAGCTTCTACTCGTCCGGCATCGACGCGCTCTTCGCCGGCAACTTCCTGGTGGAGAAGTAGGGCTCGTCATCGTCATCTGCGTTGAACCCGATTCTCACCGTCTCCGGGAACAACGCCGGCCTGCGCCGCGAGTAGTTGCGCCGGTTTGCCCGCACCCTCGCAATCGATTCCAGGAAGTAATCCTCAATCGGACGCACCGGATTGCCGGCGGCGATGTCGTGCGCGTAGTCCAGCTTGCCATCCTCGATCACCGCTTTCAGATCGGCCCCGGTGAGGCCGTGGCTTGCTTCCGCCAGCAGCCGGACATCCGCGTTGCCGATCGGCGCCGGTAATTGCGAAATTCGGCCGGCGATGATCTCTGCCCTCGCCGCAATGTCCGGAAGCCGTGTTTCAAGCCACAGTTCCACTCGTCCTGAGCGCACCAGCGCCGGAGGCAGGCTGGCCGGATCCATGGCCGTCATCATCACGCACACGCGTTCGGTGCTTGCGCTTTCGAGACCGTCCAGCATGGTGGCGAGATAGCGGTAGAAACCGGAATCGCTGTTGCCTTCGAAGATCAGATCCGTATCGTCGATGAAGATCACCGACGGCGCGTTCCGCGCCGCGGCGTCGAATATTCGGCTTACATTGCGATAGAAGTCGTCGGTTCTGGCCACCATCGTTCCGTCGATCAGGAAGAACTTGCCCTTCAGACGGTGCGCCAGCGCCCGCCCGATGGTCGTCTTCCCGGTGCCGGGCGGCCCGGCCAGCAGAACGCCCCGGCGTGGCTTCAGCTTCAGCTCAGCCGCGAGCTTGCTGTTCTCGAACGGGAGCGCGATCTTGGCTTCGAGGGCCGCCACAACATCGTCCATCCCCTTGAGGTCGCTCCAATCAACCGCCTGCACTTCCTCAATGGCGACATTGCTCACCAGATCGCGCTCGTTCAGGTAGTCGATGAAGCGCCCGGTCGTCAGCTCAGGGGTGCCGCTCAATGCCGTGCAGGCGTTCCGGAGTTGCCACGCGTTCAACCGCGGAGCAAACCTGTGAATCTGCGTGCAATCGAGAGCCGCGGCCTGCGCCGGATCGAGGTGAGCATGTATGAAAGCTGCGTAGTCCTCGAAGGTGAAGTCTTTGATGTCCCAGGCTGCCGCGCGCCGTGCGAGCGCATCCGGCTCGTCGTACTTTCTCACGGCGAACAGCAGCTTCTTTCCGTGATCCGCGGCCCAGTCCATGGCCACCGTGAGCGCGGCATCGATCAGACCGCTTCGTGGATAGTTACAGGAGTTCGCTACAGTGTGGATCGCGTGCAGATCGTCCACGATCACCAGATCGCGATCGCGCATGGGCTGCTCAATCAGATAAAGCAGCGCCTCCTCCAGCGCGAGCGGCTGGCGCTCGGCGACTTCCTTCATGAATTGGCGCAAATCGACAAACGCTCCCCCCAGCGCTGCGTGAATATGACGCAACACCGTGGTGGTTCCCATGCCTTCGTTGGCCGATAACGCAAATGCGCATCCGGCGGGTATCGCGCTGAGCAGACCTTCGGCGGCCCGCTGCTGCGCGGGTGTCAGTCGAAACATAAATTTCCTTTGCCAGTTAGTCGTGCCGTGGGATTGCGCGCACCGGGCGCGCCTCAATCGGCGAAAGCGAACCGATCAGGCGTGCGTCAGGAGGGCGGGAAGCAGGCCCGCTGCGTGTGCGCCGAATTGAAGAATCCATTTAAACAAACGCGTAATGTGGCCTCCTTTCCCGGAAAATACCAGCTTTCGCATCATAGCAACGGAGGGTGGCCCTGTAAAGGCCGGAATCCATTAAATTCGCTCAACCCAGGACGCGCTTACCCCAGACCATACACCACGAACATCTGCGACATCATGTGTTGCAGCGAATAGGCGAAGTATTTGCCGTCGGGCGTCACCACGGCTTTGGCCAGCCAGCGCAGGCCGCCCCCGGCCGATGCTCCCAGCGTTCGGACGGGTTCGGAGTGCCCGGAGATCGGATCGGCCAGCACCATCCTGATGGGACTGGAGAGCACGCTAACCATATACAGGCGCCGCCCGTCGGCGGCCCACTGGGCCGGCACCAGCGCCGGATCCGTTGCGCAGGCTTGCGCCTTGCTGCCGAGAGTGATGATTTCGCATTTGCCCGCGGGAGTCAGCCCGGCCAGATGTGCGCCGTCGCCTGAAAGCGCCGAGAAATCGTAGTCGAGATAGACTCCGCCGGTTTGGAGCGGTTCCGGTTTTCCTCCGGCGATCGCCTGCCGGAAAAGACCCAGCGGCTGCCCCGGGAACGAACCCGCCACCAGTAGATCGCGTCCGTTGGGAAAGACCTTGGCCCATTGGTAGATGAAACCTTCTCCCTGCACTCGAATCTGCGGCGCATCGGCCAGCGGCAGCAGGAGCAGGGATTTCGGATTCGCCAGATCCAGGGTGAGGACGCGCGAGGCATCGGGCGAAAGCCCCATCACCCGGCCCGCGCCGATGCGCGTGGTGGCATTGGTACTGCGGTTGTGGACATAGGCGAGATAGTGCGCGCCGCTGGCTTCGCCGCTCTCGGTGAAGGCCACCAGGTTTCCATCCGCCGAGATGTCTTCCACCATCGTGTAATCGAACCAGCTCAGGTCCTTTTCATCGGCGTCGCCGGCCAGCTTCCCCGCCATGGTCATCTGCTGATCGTCGCGGGCGAGCAATACGCGGCCATTGCGCGAGACATCCAGCAGGCGCAGCATCCCCGGCGCGGACAGGATCATCCTTTGATGTCCGTCGAGGTCCACCGCGCGAAGCGAACGGTTGATTCCCGTTTGGGCCGCCGTGAACCATATCTCGCGGCCCGAGGGCGACCACGCCAGCCCGCTCAGGCTCGACCAGGTTCCGGTAAGTGTCCGCGCCTCGCCTTTCAGGTCGGTCACCCGCACCACGCCCGCGTCGTCATCTCTGAGAGGGTGCTCCGTGAACGCAATTCGGTCGCCCGACGGGGAGATCCGGATGGTGCTGACCATGCCCGGGGACCGGTACACGATGTGGCCGGCATATTCGATGACCCGCCCGCCGTCCTTGATAATTGCGAGCGTTTCGCCATCGGGTGCGAAGTCCGCTCCGAATGCGCCGTGAGCCACCACCCGCGGCGAGCCGCCGTTGAGCGGCACGCGCGCCAGGATGGCATGGTCCAGCGGGAAGCCGGTGGCGCCCCAGGTCATGATCGCCAACTCGCCCGATGGAGAAACCGCCTCCAGTGCGGAATGCTCGAATTCGAGCGGCCGGGATTCCGGGCTGTCGGTGTCCACCACGTACAGCCGGCCCTTCTCATCGGTACGGCGGGTGTAGATAACCGTGTTTCCGCCAGGCACAAATCGCGCGGTGCCAATCCAGCAGGGCGTAAAGCTGAGCTCGTGGAAGACCGGCGTCCGGCTGGATGGCGGGCGGTTGTGCAGGTACAGATATCCACCAGCGCCGAGCACCGTGGCGATCACGGCCGCCGTGGCCGCGCCACGCCAGGATCGCGTGCGGGATTTCGTGGGGGCAGGGGCAGGTTCGGCCGGAGGCTCAGCCACCGGCGTGACGGCAGTCACGACGGGCGGAGTAACCATGGCCAGGTTTGTGAACGCCTGCTCGGGGACGGGCGCGGGAGGCTGACCGATGGTCGCCACCGGAGCGATAAAGCGGTACCCCACGCGCGGCAGGGTTTCGATAAAACGCGGCGAATCCGCCGAGTCGCCCAGGCCGATGCGCAGCCGGTTGGCGGCGGTGTTGAGACCGCTCTCGAAATCGACGAACGTGTCGGACGACCAAAGGCGGTCCCGCAGTTCTTCCCGAGTGACCACCTCACCCGGCTTGTCCAGCAGTGCTTTCAGAACAGCGAGCGGCTTGGCCTGAATCTTGACCCGAATTCCGTGTTTGCGGAGCTCTCCCGTGTCGGGCCGTAATTCAAATGGCCCGAACTGAAGAACTCGTTTGGTCCGATCCACCGGTCTGAGCGGCGGAGTCTTGGGTATCTCCCACTCGTCAACGCGCGGTTGCATGGCACCCGGTTCTCCCCCCAGCGTTCCCCTGATGCGCTTCTGCCGCGACACGTGGGCTTCCGCAAGCCCCGAAGCGCGAACGCAACACTCGTGTCTTGCATAAATACGGCTACTCCCCGGACCTCGTTTCCTCAGTTTTACAAAACGGCGTAATCGATTCTGTACGAAAGAGATCTATAGTTCGCCTGGAGACGCGTTAGACGATGCGCGGGGCGGCAGGGCGCCCGGCCCGTTTCGCTTTCGCTACAACCGCTGTTCGCTATTGGGATTGCGCCGTGAGGCGAAAACCCACAGAACGCCGCCGAGGGCCATCAGAATCACTCCCACTGTCAGCGCGCTGATGGTTCCCATCTGCTCGTTGCGATTACGAATCAAAGCGAGGATCAGCAGCGCACCGGGGCCGGCGCCTGCGGCGATTGCGCCAGCCAGCCCACCGGGTACCCTGAACGGGCGGACCAGTCCCGGCTCGCGGATGCGCAGTACCACGAGGGCCACGAACTCGAGCACCAGGCTGGCTCCGTAAAGCAGGATGTCGAGCATGAGGAGCCGGTCGAAGCTCAGGCTCAGAGCGGCCGTCCAGGCAATTCCGCACCCGAGGACAGACACCCATGGCACGCCGTTCGAGAGACGTCTCAGGAAGATGCGTGGCGCGTAGCCGGCTTCGGCCATAGCCACTGGGAGGCGGGAATAGGACATGGTGAGCGAATTGAGCATGCCGAAGGTGCTGATCAAAGCCGCGATCACCACGGCCAGACCGAGCCATCGTCCACCGAGAATGGAAGCGATATCCGCCCAACTGCCGGTCGCCCAGGCGCCCAGCGGCAGGTGGGTGCTCCACACCGCGGCCACCGGTACGGCATAAGAGAGGACGATGGCGATGAGGGTCAGAATCATCACACGCGGATAGGTTCGCTGCGGATCCTTCACCTCGCCCGCCACCGTGGAGGCGTTGTCCCATCCCATGTAGTTCCACATGGCCACCATGATGCCGGCCAGCAATCCGCCGCCGTGGGCCGGCGCGCCGATGGACATTCCTCCCAGAGCCGGGTGGCGCAGGAGCACGACGAGGACAATGAACGCGAACGGGCTCAGCAGGAGAAGACCGAGCAGAACCGAACCATCGCCCACCGCGCGCGAGCCGCCAAGATTCCAGGCAACGCACGCCCCCAGGACTGCGGCGCCGATGATCACGCCGTTGTAGCCGGCGCTTGCCCCGGGCCAGATCCGAGCCAGATACAGGACGAAGACCGTGGGATATGCAGCCATGTCGAAAATGCTCGACACCAGGGATAGCCAGGCTTCCTGAAATCCCCAGAACGGACCAAGCGCGCGATGGACCCACACGTAGAAGCCGCCCTCGGCGGGAATGGCGGCGGAGAGCTCACCGACCATCAGGCCGGTTGGCAGACTCCAGGCCAGCGGTATGAGGAGCAGGATAAGCAGGCTCATTCCATAACCGGAGTCCTGGATCAGCTCTTCGAGGCCGTACGGCCCGCCCGACACCATGAAGTAGGTGGCGGCGATAAGAGGGATGAGGGTGAGCTGACGGGTGGGTCTAGGCATTCCGGAGCCGAAAAACCCTCCTGGTATGGTGTGGTAGGGACGGGCAGATTCGAACTGCCGACCTGTCGCTTAGGAGGCGACCGCTCTATCCATCTGAGCTACGTCCCCACGGGTGGTCTTAATTGATTCTAAGACAGTCCATTGTGCCCCGAGATCCGCATCCGCGGCGAACTGATGTACCGTGGGAGCGTGGATTCCGCGCTGCCGCAACCGGAAGTGGCTGGGTTGGCCGAAGCGGGCGATCCGGAGTTGCGCGTCGAAGAGTTGTCGGGGCTTGATTTCGAAGAACTCTGCTCCACGGCCGAGACGGAATCGGCCGGGCTGGCGAAAGACGAATGGGCTAACGTTCTGCTGGCCGTCGGGGTCAAACACAACTACAACCTTGCGGCCGGCACGCGCGCACACAAGAGCCAGATTGCGGCGTTCTGGCGCGGATTACAGTTGCGCGATCTGGCGTTAGCGCAGGCGTGCGCGCTGGGACGGGATACGGCGTGGCGGCAATTCCTGGCGCGATTCCGGGAGCCGCTGACACAGGCGGCGATCGCCATGACAAAGTCGGCGTCGGCCGGGACGGAACTGGCCGACTCGCTTTATTCAGAGATGTTCGGGCTGCGGGAACGCGACGGGCAGAGACGCTCGCCGCTGGCGCTGTATTCGGGGCGCGGGTCACTGATGGGATTCCTGCGGGCGACACTTGCGCAGAGGAATGCGGGCGAGCATCGGCGAACGCATCGCGAGACTCCACTGCCGGCGGTGGAACTGGCCGCGGCGGCGCCTGGGCCGGTGACTTCGCAGGAAGTGCTGGCGCGGCTGCGGGAGTGCCTCGCGGCGATTGTGCGGTCACTGGGCGCCGAGGAACGCTTCATACTTTCGGCGTGGTTCCTGGATGGACGAACGCTGGCCGAAATCGCAGTGGTTCTGCGCGTGCATGAATCCACCCTGAGCCGGAGGATTAAGCGGCTGACGTCGGAGCTGCATAAGAAGTTGCTCGGCGATCTGCGGAAATCCGGGATGAGCAGGTCGGAGGCGGAGGAAGCGCTGGGCGCGGATCCGCGCGACGTGGACATGAATCTTCGGAGTCTGCTGCAAGCTTCGCCGCAAACTTCACCAGCGGGCGCATTCCATGAACAGGGGCGCTGCACGGAGCCGGAACGGACATGACACAGGAACTCCATCCAGGCTGGCATCCCGACCCGGACTCGCTCGGCGCGTTCCTGGAAGGCGTGCTGCCGGAGCACGAACGCGAGCGGTGCCTGGCTCACTTCGCGGAATGCGCGGAGTGCCGGGAAGCGATGTTTCTGGCAGGGGGGCCGGCGGCAGTGGAGGCCACGCCGGTGGCGGCGGAGCGCGATAGAATCCCCGCGTGGCGGCGGTGGCTTGCGCCCATACCGGCGCTGAGCGGTGCGGTGGCGGTGGGCGCGCTGGCGGTGGCCATCTTCTTACTGTTCTTCCGCACTCCCGCGCCGCAGCCGCGGCACGAAGTGGCGCGCGCGAGCAGGACAACGGTGGTCCCGCGGCAGCCACCACGGACTGTCGTACAAACGCCGGCGGCGGCGACCAAACGGGAAAAGGTAACAGCTCCGGCGCCCGCTGCCGCTCCTGCGCCGGCGCGATCCGACCAGGCAGAACCGCTGAAGGTGGAGGTCACGGGCGCAGAGGGACTCAAGGGCGTGGTGACCGACGCGTCGAACGCGGTGATCCCGGACGCGAAGGTCGTGCTCAGGGATGAGGCCACTCGGGATACGCGGCAAACATTGTCGAACAGCAGCGGTTTTTTCCGTTTCGACGACATGCCCCCCGGCGACTACACGTTGACAGTAACGGCCCCAGGGTTCACCACCTGGGAGGAACGCGGCATCCCCGTCGCCGCGCAGCAAGCATGGGTGACTGTTCCGAATATTGTCCTCCAGGTGGGAGGCACGAAATCGGAAGTCGCTGTCGTGGCGACCAATGACGTGGTGACGCCGACCGACACCGGCCAAACCAGCACCAGCCTTAACTCTCACATGATCACGCAGTTCTCGCTGGCCGGGCGCGATGCCGCGGAGCTCATTAAGATCATGCCAGGCATGGGTTCGTCCTCGGGGCTCAGCAAAGGTGGGCTCAGTCCTGGACTCACCCTGAAGCTGGAGCCGTCCGGCGCACTTCTCATCAGCCACGATTCCGGGAAGAGCTGGGGGAACGTCACGCCGGCGTGGCAAGGGCGGGCGATTCATCTTGCCCTCATGGTGGCGCCCGAACCCGCTGCCAGCCGGCCGGTGTTCCTGCTGACAACGGATGCCGGCGCGGTCTGGCTCAGCGTGGACGGAATTCACTGGAACGCGGCTCCGGCGCACCGCTGAGCTGCCCTCCCTTTCACTGCGGATTTTTCCTGCAAGATTCCTGACGACCCCCATTCTCAGCTATAGAACGCGCAGCAGG
>Ga0335078_10007850_pt1 | contig 15839 bp, 17 predicted proteins | sample Lox_Sample_32_FD_206711 | JGI IMG/M metagenome (GOLD analysis project Ga0335078, IMG submission 206711) | Soil microbial communities from Loxahatchee National Wildlife Refuge, Florida, United States - Lox_Sample_3.2 | ecosystem: Environmental > Terrestrial > Soil > Wetlands | place: USA... | reverse complement strand
CCGAAAGGCGAGGTAGCGACGGTAGCTGACTTGCCGTTCCCGCCACCGAAAGGCGAGGTAGCAACGGTAGCTGACTTGCCGTTCCCGCCACCGAAAGGCGAGGTAGCGACGGTAGCTGACTTGCCGTTTCCGCCGCCCAAAGGGGAACTGGTAACGATGGCGTAGCCAACTCTCAGCGTCGCCCTGATCAGATCGATCAAACGCCCAACGAGTCGGCATGAGCGCGCCGCCTCGGCCCGTCGAGCGTGATTGTTGCGTCGCTCAAAGAGCGCGAAGCGTGGCTTGGATCCCGGGCTTGGTGCTATTATTCGACCTCGAGCCGTAGAGGCGAATGATATGTGGCTTTGGCTGATCGAGGCCGCGGGCGTGGTCGTCGAATTCGGGCTGTTGTTTCGAGGGCTGCGTGTTCGGCTCTTCTCCAGATATTACTTCTTCTATACATACGTCACGTCTGTTATGCTCGCCTCCGCCCTCATGGCGGGGGTTATCCTCAAGATGCCGACGCTTTACCATCAGTGGTATTGGGCGCTCCAGCTTGCAACTTTGGTGACTGGGTACGGAATCTTGCTCGAGATTCTAAACCACATCCTATCGCCGTATCCGGGCGCCGAAAGGTTTGCGCGCTTCAGCGGCTTGATCGCTTTTGGATCGGTCTTTTGTTTTGCCGTGATCGCGCCCTTCTTCGTGCCGCGGTGGTCGCCCGGGACCTTAACCGAGTTCGAACGAGACTTGCGCTTCGTGCAGGCGCTTTTCATCAGCGTCCTGTTAGCGGTAATTTTCTACTATGGGATCCCGATCGGAAAGAACATGAAGGGCATGGTGCTGGGATACGGCGTGTACATCGCTACCAGCCTCATGAGTCTAGCTTTCCGATCCTACGCGGCTACGCGATTTGGTGTGGTATGGCGAGTTGGGCAACCTCTGTCGTATGATACTTCTTTGGTTATCTGGCTGGTAGCACTATGGTCCTATTGCCCGAATCCGGCTCCAGATCCTAATATTCACCTCGAAGAAGACTATGAGGCTTTGGCTGCTAGGACAAAAAGCGTGATAGGCGCCATCCGTACCTATCTGGGAAAGGCTGCACGGGCGTGATCCAACTGATCTTCTTTTTATCGATTGGCGTCCTGCTGTTTGCGTCGCTGTTCTTCCTGGCGCGCCGGAACCCGCGCCCGGAGGGCAGCTCCGGGGCCTTGATCGAGGCGCGGCAGGCTCTGGTCGCCTTGCAGGCCGGCTTGCTGCCGATAGAGCTAGTTCAGAGGATTTTTGCCGAACAGGATTGGGAGTACGTTCGATCCGAGTCTCCGGCGGCAGTGCGAGAGCTCTTTATGGAGGAGCGGAAGAAGGTCGCTCTCCTGTGGGTCGATCAGGTGCGGGCGCAAATCCGGAGTTTGAGCCGATTCCATCGGGGCTCGGCGCGCTCCTATGCGCGGCTCAACCCGCGGCTGGAAATGGAGTTGGCTCTGGGCTTTGCGGGCCTAACGTTCGCGTGCCGGGTGCTTCGTGTGATTGTCTATGTCGGCGGGCCCTACGCCGCACCCCGTATGGTTGGAGCTATGGCGAATGCGGCGTCTCGGACGTGCAAGATTTCTGAGCAGTCGCTCGCATTCTTGAATGCCGCCCAGCTCGGCATGTTGGGCGGCCGATCGACTGGCACGGCGGCCCTATAGGTAACGAAGAATGAATGCATCGACGCGACGCATGGATGTGGAACAGGCGGTCGAAGACTTGCGCCACCGCACCCTTTCCGACATTCCGCGGTCGCTGGACCGCCTGATTTATCTGGCTTCGATGCGGGATTACAACACGGGTCTCTATTACCACGACGGGCTAGCCTCCCGCTTTACGCAGGAGGTGGCGTGCCAGGCCCTCGCGGACTGCCACCGGGAGGCCTTTAACCAACTCGTTGCCTGCTCCCTCCGCGAACTCGTGGGCCAGATGGAAGAGTACATTAACTCCACGCACACCAGTCCGCGCAACTTCGTGACGGCGTGGAGGAAACTCGAGCCCTATCGAGTGGCGGTACCTGTTGAAACCGATCCCGTGGTGGCGCACTTCCTGTGCTCGAGCTTCAAGATCGCCTTGGCAATCTTGGAGGCTCGGCTTCGCTCCGCTCCAGCGGAACCAGTCGCATAGCGACCCCGGTCACCTGGCCCACAATTTCAGCCTCGGACGGATACGAGAACTGCCGCGTGGCACAGCCCGAAAGCGGGTGCGGGAGCAGCGTCAGCTGTGAGCCGCGCAACTCGCACCAGGAACATGAGTAACCATCCCGCAATTCAACGAAGTAGATCGGCCGGTCATACTCCGTCCTCCATTCCGAGGCCTGCATTCGGATGGAGTGGCTCTCGATCTGCACGAAGGATCCAGGACGCAACAGCGGATACATCGAGTAGTCTTGGGTCCCTATGTAGCCGTACTGGCAGTGGCGCACATCGAGCTTTTGAATCAACGCGATCGGGACCTCTCCCCAGACTTCGACCATGCGCGAAATCAGGCTCGTCGTTTCGACGTTGAAGCTCTTGTCGAAACGCACGGGAAACGCAACCGGTTTGTCCGGATCGGGCGTTTCGAACGTCGTCAGGTGCGTATGCTGAAGGGGCAGCGCCAATTGATAGCGCGACGTGGCGTTCAAGTCGATGCCAAACACGCCCAGGAGATCGTTGAACTTCGTCCGGTAGATGACGCTAAGACTGTAAAGCTTGTAGATACTGGGGATGGAGTTCTTGTTCTCGAGCTGGGTCAGCCAGGCGTTGGAGATGTAAAACTCTTCGTTTTGGCGGTCCTCCGCGATCGTGCGGCTGAATTCCTCCACTTCACGCGTCGTGACTCCTAAACGATTGCGAAGCTCTCTGAGTTGCTCCCCTGGACGCATGTTGGCCCCGTTTCACTGCCCCAATTCGGCGCATCGGGTGGATCTCACTGGGACGACCGACTCTGTCAGAACGATAAAGCTTTCTTTCCACGGAATCAACTGATTTGAAGCAGGTTGTGCCTCTGACGAATTGTTCAACTTGGCGAAGCCAGAGGGACGGCCCGCGTGCCGGAACCGGAGCGCAAGGACCAGCGAGGTAGTTTTAGTACGGCACTGCTTATGATGCGAAGCATTTGTGAAGATAGAGATACAACATTCTACGCAGTTTCACTGTGAAACAGTGGAGCAGAACGTATGCGTTTGAATCGACCCAGTCGCGTTTCCGTTTTCGCGACATGCGACCTCATGGTGCTGGTGTCGAGGCGGCGAATGTGCCACGCTGATTGCAACGAACTGGGAGCGTCACGACCATGAGTTTTTCGGGCGACTCTCCGAGAAGATCGGGCCAGTCATATTCTGAGCGGCGTTCTGTGCCCCGATTTAGCTTCATCGCGTCCGCCGAGATTGTGGAACCAGTCAGCGATGTTCACATCTCAGGTCGAATCTCCGAACTCAGCCGAAAGGGTTGTTACGTCGACCTTCTGAACACCTTGCCAACAGGCACGGCGATTCAAGTACGAATCACTCGCGATCAGGGCGCGTTCGCCTCGTCCGGCAAAATTATCTACACGCAGGAAGGCATGGGGATGGGCGTCGCTTTTAGTGATGTGCCTGCCGATCAATTGAAGATCCTCGACTCCTGGCTCGCGGAACTCGCCGCGTAGCTAAGAAACCTTCCAGTCCGACGGTGGCGAAGTAACCGGCCAGAAATCTGGACTCGGGCGCGCAAACTCGACTGCTACCTGCGACAGGCCTGCGTGCGGCGAACCCAAGTAGGCGACCCGGCCTTCGCGTTTGTCTTGATTCGCGGGATTGGTGACAATCAGCCGTTGGCCCAACCTCACCTTGGTCGCGAGCATCATGAGAGCGCCGTGCGCGTTTACCGTCACCGTGAACGTTTCTTCCTGGAACGCCTGACGGTCCGGGAATTCACCGCTCACAATGACAGGCACGTCCATCAACACGCGTTCGCTTCGTCTTTGTGCGGAATGCGCCACAGCTTCCAACCTTTCCAAAAGCATCTCTTACTATCGCTCTGTCGACTGCGAAACGGCGTTTCAAAATGGGCGTCGGCACCGCTGAAGTAACCTGTTCGTCTGCTGGGCGAGCGGCTGGCGTTTCTGCGGACTTAACAGTAGACTAGATATGTGACAAGACAAGGGCGCGCATGAAAACGATTCGCCATTCCGCGGCAGGGAACGGGACCCATGATTCCGGCGACGCCCGCCGCCGGCAAATCGTGGCTTGGATGCGAAGCCACGGAGGCCCCGTCCGCGGAGGCGAGCTGGCGAAGCATTTTCATGTGAGCAGGCAATGCCTCGTGCAGGACATGGCGATCCTTCGAGCCGGCGGAGAAGAGATCATGGCCACGCCGCGCGGATACCAGTTGCCGAAGGCCAACGAGCGGGTTCACCGCGCCGTCATCGCTTGCAAGCACGAGCCCGAGCGAACCGAGGAGGAACTGCAAACACTGGTCGATTACGGGGTGAAGATACTGGACGTGATCGTGGAACATCCGCTCTACGGCGAACTGCGCGGCTCTTTAATGTTGGAATCGCGCGCCGACGTGCAGGAGTTTCTCGACCACGTGCGTTCTTCGAAGGCGACGCTTCTATCGGCCCTCACCGGCGGCGTCCATCTTCATACGGTGGAAGCCTCACGGCCCGAGGCGATTTCCCGCGCCCGCGCGGATTTGCGAAAGCGGGGAATTCTTTTGAAGTAACACGCGCCGATACTTGGGATGAAACCGACACGCGAACAACGGACCCAGCAGGCTCTCTTTCGAGGCGGCGCGCTCACGCTTGAAAACGCGCGTTATCGCGAGGCGGTGCGCGCGCTCCTGGAAGATCTCTTGCAGGACGATCTCGCGCAGGGCGACTTAACGGCGAAGGCTCTGCGACTCCCCGAGCGAAATGTGCAGGCCGCGGTCATGAGCCGGGCCGGGGGAATTGTCGCGGGGCTCGACGAGTTCGCGACATTCGTGCGCGAGCGTGGAATTGAAGTGACGCTCGAAAAGCGTGACGGCGACGACATTCGGCCCGATGCGAATTTGTTGCGGTTGGAAGGCTCAGAGACGACGCTGCTCGCGCTCGAGCGCGTGGGACTGAACTTGGTCCAACGGATGAGCGGAATTGCGACAGCGGGGCGCTGCCTTCAGGAGCGCGCCGGCCGGGGCGGTTCCGCGGTCCGAATCGTCGGGACGCGAAAGACACCCTGGGGACTGCTCGATAAGCGGGCGCTGCATCTGGGCGGCGCCGGGACGCACCGGCTTGGACTAGGAGATGCGATTCTGATCAAGAACAATCATCTTGCGCTGGTGGCCTCCACCGAACAGGAGGCGGCTCCAATGGCGATCGAGCGAGCGTGGCAGTTTCGCGCGGAGGCGGCGTTCATCGAAGTGGAAGTGCGCGGCGAAAGCGCGGCGCGAGCGGCGGCTCGGACCTTCCGACGCCTTCAGGAAAGTCTTCCGGAGCGTTACCCGTGCCTGTTGATGCTGGACAACATGACGCCCGACCAGATCAGCGAAATTATCCGAACGCTCCGGCAAGAGGATCTTTGGGATTGCGTATTGATCGAGGCGAGCGGCGGAATTTCGGAGTCAAACGTCGAGGCGTACGCCGCCACCGGCGTGGACGCGATTTCGATTGGCGCGCTGACGCACTCGGCCCGCGCGCTGGATATTTGTCTGAGGATTTCTTAATGCCAAAGGGAAAAGGGGACTCATCATGGCCAGCACAGCGACGCAGACAACAACCCAGATCAGCTTCGACGAGCGTTACACGCTCCCGCCCATCGAGAAATTGAAGGACACGGCGGAAGAGATTCGCCGCAAGCAGAGGCGCGTGCGAGAGCTTTGCGTCGAGCGAAATGCAATCCTGCTGGCGCACCACTATCAACGGCCGGAAGTGCAGGAAGTGGCGGACGCCGTCGCCGATTCGCTGAAGTTGTCGCAAGCTGCGGCGAAGACGAACGCCGACGTGATCGTTTTCTGCGGCGTGCACTTCATGGCGGAAACGGCATCGGTGCTGCTGCCCGAAAAAACCGTGCTGCTGCCCGACCTGCGCGCCGGATGCTCGCTCGCGGCGGCCATCACAGTCGAAGAGCTGCTGAAGTGGAAAGCGAAGCTGCCGGATGCGGTCGTCGTGTCGTACATCAACACGTCCGCGGCCGTGAAAGCCGAAAGCGACTACTGCTGCACGTCGGCCAATGCCGCGAAGGTCGTGCGCGCGATTCCGACCGACCGCACGATCCTGTTCATTCCCGACAAATTCCTCGCGGAAGTCGTCGCGCGACAAACGGGACGGAGCAACATCGTCGCCTATCCGGGCTATTGCCACGTTCACAAGACGATTCGGCCCGAGCAAGTGGTCGAACTCATGCAAGACCATCCGGATATCGAACTGCTGCTGCATCCCGAATGCGGATGCGTCAGCTCGTGCATGGCGAAAGCCGCGGACGGCACGCTGCCGCAGGACCGGACGTTTTTCCTTTCGACGGAAGGCATGCTGCGGCACATTGGCGAATCCCCGGCGAGCGAGTTCGCCGTGGGAACCGAGATGGGAATTTTCACCCAGTTGAACAAGAAATTTCCGGAGAAGACGTTCTACCCGGTGAACCCCAACGCCGTCTGCGCGTTCATGAAGACGATCACGCTCGACCGCATCATTCGGTCGCTCGAGACGATGCAACCGGAAATCCGCGTGCCTCAAGAGATCGCGGTCCGGGCCAAGCGCGCGATCGATCGCATGCTGGAGCTCGCATAGGCCGCACATGCTGAAAATCGGACTTCTGGGCGTCGGCGCGATCGGCCGGACCATCGCGACCGCGCTCGATCAGAAACAAATCCACGCGGAGCTGGTTGCAATTTCCGATCAGGACCAGGCGCGTGCTGCCGCGCTCTCTGCCGAGCTTTCGAGCCGCCCGTCCGTTGTCTCGATCGACGAGATGATCGAGCGCTCGGACCTTGCAGTGGAGGCAGCGAGCCAGGCCGCGCTCGCGGAATTTGTCCCCAAGGCGCTCGCGCGCGGCCGCGAGATGCTGATCATGAGCGTTGGAGGTTTGCTGGGACGTCAGGATTGGTTTCACCAAGCCGAGGAAAAGGGCTGCCGGATCTACGTGCCATCGGGAGCGATTGCGGGACTCGACGGAATCAAATCCGCATCCATCGGGCGAATCGAAGCGGCAGAACTGACCAGCCGCAAGCCTGTGGCGGCGCTGCGGGGATCGAAGTATGTGGTCGATCGCGGCATCCAGCTCGACAGCCTGAAAGAAGACACCGTGATTTTCGAAGGCCCGGCCGAAGAAGCGGCGCGCGCGTTTCCAGCCACGTCCAACGTGGCTGCGTCATTGCGGCTGGCGGTTGAGCCGTCGGCGCCGGTGTGCGTGCGAGTGGTTGCCGTGCCGGGCGGAAGTGAAAACGTGCACGAAATTCGCGTGCAGGGAGAATTCGGGCGCCTCTCAGTGCGAGTGGAAAACGTCCCATCGAAAACGAATCCGCGCACTTCACAGCTCGCGGCGTTCTCCGCGATCGCGACGCTCAAGAATCTAACGCAGTCACTGCGCGTGGGAACGTAGCTGCCGCAAGAAAGCTTTGCTACAGGGGCTGGCCCGCAAGCCAGTCAGCCATCCGGACGTAGAGCGCCTCGACCTCAGGGCCGGTCAAGCCGGGCATATCGACTTTCACTTTGTACCCGATTTGGGTTTGAAGGTAAGCGAGGTGACGGTAGCCTTCCGGAAACTCCGCGAGCAGCTGCCGATCGAGGTTGAGCTTTGCGGCAGGATCGACCGGGTCCATGCGGTCTTTTTCATAGATCGGCTGGCGCAAGACGAGACCCCATCGTCCCGCGCGCTTCTCCATGAAATCGCAGAAGCGGCCCGTGCAAACGACGTCGCACATCACGTCGTGGACCTCAGCGCGCTGTGAGATAGTCATTTTCGTGATGGCCATCGCGCGATTGCCGCGCACATCAATCGTGCTGCCGCCGAGGAAATGCAGGATACGCACGCCCTTGGCGAATCCAGCCTTGCTCATCTCGATGAATTCGTCGGCGGTGCCCTGCGTCCAGGTGGCCATCATGCGGCCGTCGTCGTGCCAGAGCGAACGGAATTTATCCCACTGATTCGCGTCGCGCCACATCACCCAGTTTTCCACCATTTCGCGGATCGTCAGGCGTTCCATCATTTCGTCTGTCATCTCGCACTCCTAAATGAAGCGTTGAAGGACAGCCGAGTCTACAACAAGTCAGCGAGGTGGGAGACGTGAGAGCCCTGCCGGATCAGCGGAGCGGATACATGCTGATCCAATCCGCGATCGCCTCGGCAAGATTGGCGGGATCCTCGAAAAACAAATGCGAGCGCGTTTGATTGGGCGTCATCACTTGAACTTCACAAAACTGGCCAGAAAAACCGGTGGTGACAGATACGAACCATTTGTCGTTATTCCGAGGCTGGCCGACGCACTTTCGGACTGCATCCTCGATCTTCTTCCTGTTCTGTGGATCCCAGCCATCATTAAACTCGAAAAGCAGACCCATTTGGCGTTCTGTTCCTCACTGAGAGTGGCGGGGAGCTGGTATAAGCCCAAGGCCATCGACTTTGGTCAAACGGCTGGCAATCGGCTGTGACGCGCGTCACAGCGCTTTGTGAGGGGGATCACTGACGGGGAAACGGGTTGATCGGGCGGCGGGCGAGAATTGGTGCCGGAGGAGGGAGTCGAACCCACACGGCCTTGCGGCCAGCGGATTTTGAGTCCGCCGCGTCTGCCATTCCGCCACTCCGGCGTGCAATTATCTTAGGCTACCTTCGAGACTGCGGCAACCGGCGGCTCGCTCCAGCTTGAAACCGGCGCAACCGCAGGTTAGCATCGGCGCGATGATGGTTCGCCTGCGCCGCCTTCTCCGCAGCCCGTTGTTTCTAGTCGGCCTGACAGCGTTTCTCACGGCATTGGTCGTGCAATCGGGCGAGCTCGGTACCAGCGACACCACGCATCGCCTGCAGACCACACACTCGTTATGGACGTCCACGCCGCCGGTCGACGCGCAGGACTACCCGGAATTCGGAATCCACGGCCGCAACGGCAAGCTCTATTCGTGGTACGGCATCGGGCAATCCTTGTTGATGCTGCCGGCGGACATCGTTGGAACGTACGTCGGAAACTTGCACGTTTTCGACGAATACGACGACGATCCGCAGCCGCGCAGCATCGTGGTCAGCTACAGCACCAACATCCTCGTGTGCGTGCTTGCGATGCTCGTTTGTTTTCGCCTGCTGGGCCTGCTTGGATTCACGACGAACCAGCGTATCGCGGGCGCTTTCGCGCTTCTTTTCTGCACGACGTTTCTCCACTACACGCAGAACATGATGGAGAACAATTACATCCTGCTGCTCACACTGACGGGCCTCGCATTTCAATACGAATGGTTGCGCGCGGGCAGCCGCCGGGCGCTTTGGATCGGGTCGGGCGCGCTCGGCCTGAACCTGCTGACCCGGCTGACGACCGGAATGGACGTGCTCGCGGTGGGTCTGTTCCTGCTACTGGTCTCGCTTTTCACGGGTGTCAAAGGGCGCGCGCTCCGTTCGCGATTCCGGAGATATGCGAAGATCGCACTGCCGGTATACGCGACGTTTTTCCTGCTCGACCGACTGTATCAGCACTACCGCTTCGGATCGTTCTTCAATACGTACATCCAGCTATACGGCCGCGAACAGAGAATGCTGGATCCGAGTTTGCCCACAAACTTTCCATTCAACGCGCCCTTTCACGCGGGATTTTTCGGAGCTCTGTTCCAGCCTGAAAAATCAATCTTCCTTTTCGATCCCTTGCTGGCGCTGGCGGTGCTGCTTGCCGTGGCCGCATGGAAGCGTTTTCAGCCTGAGATTCGCGCATATCTAATCGCATTTGCGGCGCTCATACTTGGCTGCATCAGTTTCTACGCGAAGTTTTTCATATGGAGCGGCGATTTCGCCTGGGGCGACCGTTACGTCTCGACTTCAGCGCAGATCGTCGCGTTCATTTCCGTGCCGCTCTTGATGCGCCACCGGGCGGACGTCGGCGCGATCGTGTGGCGAATTGGAATGGCGCTTGTGGCGGCGAGCGTCGTCGTCCAAGTCGCCTCCGTGATGTTCTGGTGCCCGCTCGAGATCTATCAGATGGAAACGCTGGGCCACCCGACGTTCGTGATCTGGCTGCGTCTCAAGAATATCGTCGCATTTGCGCTGGGGAAAATGGACCAGTGGGGCCTGAACAATGAGGCCATGTCGCAGGACCCCTGGGACTACGTACACATCACGACGTACAATTTTCTGCCGTTCCTGCTGGCAAGAGTCGGAACGGCCGCCGGCTGGGTCGTGCATTTGCTGACGGTCATCTGGTTCTCCGCACTCGCCGCTACGCTCGTTCTGCTTAATTTCATCCGGCGTTGCATCAAGCGCGGAGAATTTGAGTCCGCGACGCCAGCTCTCCAGTCACACGAACGGTGAGAACCGAATCAAGACGCGGCGCGTCTAAGTCTGCAGAGCGCGAATTCGAGGAGGCATCATGCGTGGGAGCATTTTTGTAGCTTGCGGTCTCGCACTTCTAGGCGCGCTCTTGGTCCCAGTGCGCGCTCGCGCGCAATTTGGAGGCCCGCCCCAGAGTCCCGCAGCCAAGGCAGAGTGCAAATTTCCGGACGGCGGGACCATCCGCATCGACTATTCGAGTCCGCGCATGAGAGGCCGCAAAATCTTCGGCGGCCTTGTGCCGTATGGCGAGCCGTGGCGCGCGGGCGCGAATGAAGCGACAACGTTCGTGATCGACACCGGGGTGAACGTCGGAGGCAAGGCGGTGCCGAAGGGCAGCTACACTCTTTTCGCGCTGCCGAATCCGGACTCGTGGACGCTGATCATCAGCAAGCAAACCGGCGAATGGGGCATTCCATATCCCGGCGAGCAGGACGATTTCGCGCGCGTGCCGATGAAGGTCTCGAAATTGGATGCGCCGCTCGAAAACTTCACGATTGCGCTCGATCAAGCGGGCGGGGCTTGCACCCTGCGTCTCGAATGGGATACGACGCGCGCCTCGGTGGATATTACCGAGAAGAAGTAAGGTCGACTGGCTCGCGGCTATTACTTCAGTCGCGACTGTGCCTTCTCGCCATGCTTACCTGAATCAACGATCGCGCGAAACACGCGGCCGCGCCCGATGACGTGCTCGCCTGAGCGTGCCTCCACATCGAATACGAGAAAGCGGCCCTCGTACTTCACGAACCGCGCGAATGCGTGCACGGTCGCGCCGGGCGGCACGGCCTTCAGGTGATCTACTTCGATTCGCGTGCCGACGGTGATCGTGCCGGGCGGCAGCTCCGGCAGAACGGCCAGCACCGTGGCGTGTTCCATGAGTCCAATCATCGCGGGCGTCGAGAAGACGGGCGGAAGGCTCGGGTCCACCGCTTGGATCGTATATCGGTGCTCCACAATGCGCTCGACGGTAGCTTCGAGCCCGATTCGCGGCCGCTGCTCCGGCAGCGCGGCCGCCTTCGACTGATTCCTGCGAGCGGGCGCGCGCCTGGTAGCGCGATTTCCGCGATGGGCCTTTCGCTTTTTCATGATTGAGGTTCGCGGCGGCCAGCGTGCCCGATTCGCGTGGTCGAGCCGGCGCCAAAAAAGCTGTGCGCGAACTCGAGCATCACCGTGCCGACCTGACTGAAAAGGCGGTGTTTGAGGGTTCGGTAGTCCTGCGAGCCGCTGAAAACGTCGCGGATCAAGTCGCGGAATGTCGGCGAGCAATTGAGCAATTGAACCATGCGCGTGGTGATCGCGCCGCCGAGGAAATTGCCTCGAAAGATTTTCTTCGCGATGCTCGCCGCGAATTCGAGATCGGCGGAAAACGCCGCGCGCAAACGCTCGGGATAGGTTTGCAGTTGTCCTTCGATCAGCGCCTGCGCGAGCAAATCGCCGGAGCGCAGCGCGTAGTAAAGACCCTCGCCGGTGATTGGATCGACGCACGCCGCCGCGTCACCCGCCATGGCCCAGTTCTTTCCCGCGATGCGGCGGCCGCGAATCGTTTGCGCCTGCGGCGACGGCAGAACGTGGCTGTAGAACTGCGCGCCGTTCATCGGAATGTTTTCCTCGCTCATGAATTCGTCGAGGTGGCGGCGCAATTGTTGCGTCGGACTCTGTCCCATCTTCGCGCAGATGCCAACGGAAAGATGATCGGCGCGCGGGAAGGACCAAAGATAGCCCTCGAATTCCTTCAGGAATTTGACCTTGATAATGTCTTCTTCGGTCGGCACGAAATAGCCCAGCGTGACTTCGAGGTCTTTGGCGCTGAGCGCCGTCGTTCCGGGCAGCAATTGATTCCGCGCGCCTGCCGCGACGACCACGAAATCGGAATGGCGCTCTTCACCGCCCGCGGTCAGGCGCACGCGCGGGCCGTCGGTATCGACGCTCGTCACGCGCGTGCAAATCGTTTTGCAACCCGCGGCTGTCGCGCGGTCGAGCAGCAGGCCGTTGAGCACCTTGCGCGCGTAAATCACGATCGGATGGCTCATGTCGAAACGCGCGCGGTGCCCGTTGCCGGAAATCAGCTCGGCCGTGCGGACGATTCGTTTAGGATGGCATCCGTCGAGCAGGAAGGGATACGCCTCGATCGCTTTGTGGGTCAAACCGCCTCCGCAGGGTTTTTCCCACGCCAGGCGCTCGTCGAAGATTGTGACGCGGTAGCCGTGGCTGGCGAGGCGCTCGCCGCAAAGCGAGCCGGCAGGCCCTCCTCCAACGATGGCGATCTCTTTCATGGGCGTAGCCTGTGGCCCTTTTTCTGGTCGTGTTGTGTCCCGGATCAGGTCAGCGGGAAAACGGCTGCAATAAACCAGGCGGCGAGTATAGCACCAAAGAGAGCGACTGCCGCGGGCGAGCCGGTGCGCAGGCGTAACGCATCGGCGGCCAACCTTTGCAAGACGGAAAACAGTGCCAGCGAAGCCACCAGAATGAGGATCAGCACCTGTCCGCTTGCCAGCATGTAGTATGTGAGCAAGCAGGCCAGCCACAATTCGGCGCGCAGAGTGAGACATAAGGCAAAGCGTCCGGCTCGCCGCCAACCCGTTCCGATCGGTCCGAGAATCACCTCTTCGGCGAAGCAGAAAATCCACATGACGGGCAGCAGCGCGGCAAATCGCAACCAGCGCGGAGCGTTGAGCCATAGGTCCGCCGTCTGCCAGTTGAGCCACGCGCCGATCCCGAGCATCACCGCAAGTCCGAGCGCTGCAGAAACGAAGAGCGCTCGGCCGTCGATGCGCAAGGATTGCTTGGCGGCTTTCCAATTCAGCGCCAGGAGCAAAACGCCCGCGATTAGGAGCAGCGAGGCCAGGTAATCGCCCGTGTACAAATGCAAGAACGCGAGCGGCACAAATGCTGCGAGAACCAAGACGGTCGCGAGCGCGCACACCGCTCCTTCGGCGAACACAAGCTTGGCGGCCGGGCCTGCGGCAGACGAAACGGTTGATATCGGCCCGGCGATCTTCGCCGCAATCGTAGCGCACAGCGGAAACGCCGAGAAAATTCCCAGCAGGCCGACAATAGGCGCGGCGTTTGCGTACACGAGCGATGCAAGACGATTGTCTCGGCCGTAGCTCGAAGTGCCCAGTGTGCTGTCGATCCAGTCGCTGACTTGCCGGAGCACGCGCGGATCGTCGAGCAGGCTGACGTGGTCCGAGAAGGGCGTCACTTCGAGATGAAACGCGCGGGCCTGGATAAAATCGTCAGTCTTCGTGCGCTCGCCTCCGGCCGCCTGCGCGAGCGTCTGCGCAGCGCGCTTGAGAATCGGCAGATCGAATTGCGCGCTGAAGACGAGCAGGTTCGCGGGCATGCGCTGCGGCAGAGGCATTGGCGCAGGCGAAAGCGCAATCGTGCCCGCGACCGGCGCGCGATCAGCGGTGCGGATAGCAATTGCCCCGCCCATCGAATGCCCGACGAGGATCGTGCGCTTCGGATCGATCTCGCCCGACTGAATCAGCGATTCGACGGTCATTCGGGCGCAGGCGTCGGCCCGCGCGAACGAAAATGTATCCGTGTTGTCACCGTGACCGGCGAGATCGAACAAATAGACGCGAAGATTGGCGTCGACAGCGAGGTAGTCTCCCAGGGGTTTCATGATCCGGCGATCCGCGGAGAGCCCGTGAAAGATGAGCGCAGTTCCCTGCGGTTTCTTGGGGCGCTCGAGGATCGTGACGGGCATGTGGCAGTCGCCGGCGGTGATGGTGGAATCCTTACGCGGGAGTTCGGTACGGCGAATTGCCCATGCACTCAGCGCCAGAAACAGTGCGCCCACGATCGTGAGGACTATCTCCCCTCTCTTCATCGAGACCTCGGTGGAACCATGAGCGCGCGTGGTAGAATGATCTTCTCGGTCGAGCCCGCCGGGCCGGACCGAGGGACAGAAGTTTGGTACAGGCCGTTTCGCAAAGTGGGCTGATTTTCTACCGGGGCGGGTTGAAACACAACGCCCAGGGAGGGGTGTGCCCGCTCGGCCCGCCTATTGTCTTCGTTTCCCGCCAGATTTGCTTCCTCGCGAGCCGCCATCCGTCCAGCCCCATAGTCCTGTGCCCCAGGTTGAATCGCTCATGATTCTCCCCCTGATTTCCGAGATTCTCGCGCAGATCGCGCGCCGTCCAGCCATCGAGGAAGCCTGCGACAAGCTCCGCCGAAACGCGGGCGAAGTCCGCATCGCGGGTCTTACGAATTCGGCAAAAGGTCTTCTCGTCCCGCTCGTTTTCGCGGAACTCGGCCGCCCGGCGATTTTCATCGTCGAATCGAATGAACGCGCTGAGGCGCTGCTTGAGCCTGTGCGCTGGTTCTATCGCGCCGTCACAGGAAAGCCCGGGCGCCGCGTCGCGCATCTTCCGGCACACGACGTGCTGCCCTACGAAAACCGCTCGCCGCACGCCGAAATATCGGAAGCGCGGGCCGTGGCGCTCTGGCGCGTCGCGACGGGCGAAATCGATCTCCTGATCGCACCGGTGCAGGCGGCGCTGTGGCGGATGCGGGAGCCGTCTTTTTACCGCGGGCTGGCGCGCGAGATCGTGCGCGATGAATCGATCGCGCACGAGGACATGATCGGTTTTCTCGAACGCGCCGGCTACGAAAAGCAGGCAAGTTGCGAGATGCCCGGTCAATACTCCGTGCGCGGCGGCATCATCGACGTGTTTTCGCCCGAGGCGCCGCAGCCCGTACGCGTCGAACTGCTTGGCGACACGATCGAGTCCATCCGCGCGTTCGATCCCAGCACGCAGCGCTCGACCAATCCGGTCGAGCGCGCCGTGCTGCTGCCTCTTACGGAAGTGCTTCGTGGCGCGGAGGTGCTAGCGCGGCAGCATGTGTCGCCTGCATCCGCGCGCGACGACGATCCGATGCCCGCCGGATTCTATCCGGGTTGGGAATTTCGCGAGACCGCTCGTGAGGATCGCCCCGGCGTCGTTTTCGATCTCGCGGCTGAACCCGTACTCGTAATGGACGAGCCATCGCAGATTGATGCCGCAGTTGAAACCTATCGCGCGGAGCTGAGCGAAGCCTTCGATAGCGCTCAGGACCCGCTCGCCGAGCCTCCGAACCGCTACATTCTCAGCGAAGAAGAGTGGTCGCTCGCGCTCCAACTGTTCCCACGCCTGGCTATGGAACATCTCGCGATTGCGAGCGAGGGCACTGGGTCCCTCACGCTGCAGACGCAACCCACCACGCGCTATCACGGCAACGTGGCTGCATTTATGACGGAAGTGCGCGGCCGTCTCGGTGCCGGCGAGCAAGTGATCGTTTCGGCGGCGAGCACGGGCGAACTCGAGCGCTTTGCCGACATCTGCCACGAGTACGAAATGCCTTATCACATGGGCGAGCTCGA
>Ga0335078_10007849_pt1 | contig 15841 bp, 15 predicted proteins | sample Lox_Sample_32_FD_206711 | JGI IMG/M metagenome (GOLD analysis project Ga0335078, IMG submission 206711) | Soil microbial communities from Loxahatchee National Wildlife Refuge, Florida, United States - Lox_Sample_3.2 | ecosystem: Environmental > Terrestrial > Soil > Wetlands | place: USA... | reverse complement strand
GGCTGGTCCGAGAATACGTTGAATTGCGGGCACTGCGGATGGGAAGAATCGAACCAGACTGCGTCCAACCTTCGGAAACACCCACCGTGGGAAATATGGGCGTTGGGGAACGGATAGCCAGCCCACTTAAGCTCCGCTGACTCGAACTGGGTTGTGCGACCAGCTGAGTCTCTAATTAAGCGCAGAAGAGCATAGCAGTTCCGCGCCGTGGCTTCGTATGTGACGGTTCATGACTCTGATGTGGAAGAAAAACCAGTCGTGCCTGACCGTTGCGCAACGGCTTCGCAGTCTGGTTTGTCGGCGAACACCAATTTGCGCCGCCAGTTATTCTGCCACTTCCCTTCTACGCGTCCTTTTATCATTTGCGGCAGCTCTGAGCGATCCTGAAACTCGGCAACATTGCCTTGGAAGGCACCGATCATTCCGTCCCGTTTCCGAACGCCTTGCTCCTGAAAAGCGAGACAGTCGTCACCGAAGTCGAGGAAGGAAGCTATCGCCAGTTCCTGGTGTGAAAATAGGGATCCTCGGCTGTCGGGCCCGTCGCCAATCTTCTCACGACGGAAATCGACAAAAAGAAAGTACTCGGTTCGGTCGCCGAGCCGGTCAAAAATGTTCTCGCGAAGAGAACACAGGCTCTGCTCGTCCACTGCAAGGTACGGTTCGTAGCCCACGTCCTCTAGCACCTTCTTCACTCGATTCGCGACCTCGTTCTCACAACAGTCCCTTTGCCCACAACTTACAAATACCCGAGCCGGATCTTGGCTCATCCGCATGTCCTCCGGGTACAGTGTAGTTCGTTTCGGGCGACGCGCGTGCCCATGTCGCTCACTGCCGGTTTGAAGGCTGCTAACTTCGAGGATGGCCCCGGCTGGGCGCCCAGGCTGGATGAGCGGCCAGTCTTGCGCGGATATCATTGGCCTGAAGGCAACTTGGAATGGTTCGATCACACCGCGTTTTCCACCGCAAGAATTCGAAACGCGTCCAGACTGCGGAGCCAAGCGATCCGGTATCGCAGAGGCATTTCCCTCGTCAATACCCCGACGGTACAATAGTAGGAGAATGGATACCGGTCAGCGCATTAGAGAACGTCGGCACGAAATCCTGCGGGTGGCCACTCTCCACGGCGCGAGCAATGTCATGCTTTTCGGCTCCGTGGCTCGCGGGGAGAACACCCCGGAAAGCGACGTGGATCTTCTTGTTGACGTGACCGGCGACACCGCGCCATGGTTTCCGGGGAGCCTGGTCGCCGACCTCGAGCAGCTCCTGGGCCGACGGGTGCAGGTAGTGATTCGTCGATCGCTGAGTCCTCTAATTCGTGACGCCGTGCTGCGGGAAGCCGTTCCGCTGTGAAATCCGAGCGCGCGTATGTCGAACATGTCATTGAGTGCATTCGTAGAATCACCGAGGACTCTGCGCCTGGCCGGGATGCTGTCTTTGCTTCCCGAACACTCCAGGACGCAATCGTTCGCAAGCTACAGGTACTGTGCGAGTCGAGTCAGCGGATCGGCGAGCCGTACAAGCAGCAGCACGCCGAGATTAACTGGCCATCGATAGCGGGCATGCGAAACGTCCTGGTACACGACTATTTTGAAGTGGACTTTGAGACGGTGTGGCTTGTGGTTATGCGAGATATCCCCTCCCTTGAGAAGGCCATGCGCGCCATTCTGGCCGAATTGGACCAGCCGCGCTAAGGCGCCCATCCGTACGCCACCTTGAAGGGTCGTTAGCGCCGCAGGCTCCCGTCAAGCGGCCTGCTCGACAACCGCCCGGGCAAACGGAGCTGCCTCCGTCAAGCGCCAATCCGGATATAATCAGCGACGATGAAACTGCTCGGCCTTTTGCTCGCCGCCACTCTCTGGGCGCAGACCATCGTGGTCTCGCCCGACGGTCCCATCCGCACGCTCTCCGCTGCCCGCGACGCCGCTCGCGCCCAACGTCGCGCCGGACTTACCGGCGCCATCGCCGTGCAGATCCGCGACGGCACTTACTTCCTCTCCGAGACCCTGGTGCTGACGCCCGAAGACTCCCACACCGTCTGGCAAGCCGCGCCCGGCGCGCGCCCCGTCATCAGCGGCGGCCGCGTGATTTCCGGTTGGAAGAAAGGGCCCCGCCAGATTTGGACCGCCGACGCGTCCGGCCCCTATTTCCGGCAGCTCTTCGTCGGCGGACGGCGCGCCCAGCGCGCCCGCACGCCCCACTACGGCTTCTATCGCATCGATGGCGCCAGTCCGCAGGACAAGCCTCTCCGGCTCCATTTCCGCGGCCACGACATCCTGCCGCAGTGGGCCGCGCCCGGCGACGCCGAAGTGGTCGCCCTGTTCGCCTGGTCCGACATCCGCATGCCGATCGCCGCGGTGGATGAAGCCGCACACATAGCCACCCTCACGCTCGATCCCCAGCCCTCCAACCAGGAGGCCGACGCCCGCTACTACATCGAGAACACGCCGGACTCGCTCGATTCCCCTGGCGAGTGGTATCTCGACCGCAAGACCCACACCGTCTCCTACTGGCCTCTGGGCGGCGAAAACATGGCAGCCGAGCGGGTCATTGCGCCCGCGCTCGTCCAACTCATCCGCCTGGAAGGCCAGCCCGAACAGGGACGCCTGGTCCGCGGCGTCACCTTCCGCGGCCTGCAGTTCGCGCACGCCGATTGGAGCATGAATGCCAAGGGCTACGCGGACACCCAGGCCGCCACGCCCGCGCCGGCGGCGATTGAGGCCATCGGCGCGGTGGACTGCAAGTTCGAGAAGTGCACCATCGCCCACTCGGGCGGCTATGGCCTGTACTTCGGCCGCGGCTCCCAACGCAACCAGGTGCTGGCCTGCGAGCTCTTCGATCTCGGCGGCGGAGGCGTGAAAATCGGCGAACCTCAACTGGCGCCAACTGAGAGCCTGAGGAACTTCGAGAACGTCATCGCCGACAACCATATCCACGATCTCGGCCTGGTCTTCGCACCTGCGGTGGGCATCTGGGTGCTCCAGAGTGGACAGAACCAGATCGTCCACAACCACATTCACGATCTCTTCTACACCGCCATTTCCGTGGGCTGGACGTGGGGCTACGGCGCGAACCAGTCGCAGGCCAACGTCATCGAGTACAACCACCTGCACGATATCGGCAAGGAAATGCTCAGCGATATGGGCGCCATCTACACGCTGGGCGTGCAGCCAGGCACGCGCATCCGGAACAACCTGATCCACGACGTGGCTTCGTTCACCTACGGCGGATGGGGTATCTATCCCGACGAAGGTTCGTCGGAAATGCTGATCGAAAACAACATCGTGTACGACTGTAAGAGCGCCGGCTTCCACCAGCATTACGGCCGCGAGAACATCGTGCGCAACAACATCTGGGCCTTCAACCGGCAAAACCAGTTGATGCGCACCCGCGCCGAAGACCACCTATCGTTCACCTTCGAACACAACATCGTCTATTTCGATCAGGGCCGCTTGCTGGGCGGCAACTGGACCGGCGACCAGTTCGACATGCACGACAATCTCTACTACGACACGCGCGGCGCCGACATGCGCTTCGCCGGCCAGAGTTTTGCCGAATGGCGGGCCAGCCGGCACGATGCCGGATCGCGGATTGCCGATCCGCTGTTCGTCAACGCCGGCAACTTCGACTTCCGCCTGCTACCCGGTTCGCCCGCGCTGCGGATGGGCTTTCACCCGATCGACATGCGCACGGTCGGCCCCCGCGTCCCGGCTGGCCAATAGACGGTCGAGGGGCCGGCCCCCCCCGGTTTACCCGCGGCTGAGTTAACCTGAAAGGCAAAGCTAACGAGGCGCCAACGTGAGCAGTGAGTATTTGCTTGGGGTTATATGGATTGGAGCGACGCTCGCAGCCGCGCCCGTTTGGGCCGCCGGCGCGGTCGAGCCGCTCGATATCAAGCCCGGTCTCTGGCAGATTACTCTGACCGTCCGAACCCGCGGCCTGCCGCCGATACCACCCGATGTGCTCGCCAAACTGAAGCCGGAGGAGCGCGCCCGGATCGACGCGCAGGCCAAGGCCAAGGCGGCCGAGGGACCTCGGATCACCGTCAAGAAAAGCTGCCTGCGGGAGAAGGAATTGCAGCAACCGCTCCTGCCCGAGTTTGGCGGCGAGGGTCAGGGCTGCCGGCAGACCGTAACCAGCGCGTCGCGCACGGGCCAGGACATCCGCGTGGAGTGCGGCAAGGACGCCGAACAGGGAGGCGGCACCGTGCGCATCGAAGCCATCGATCCGGAAGATGTGAAGGTGACCTCAAGCTGGTCCATAACCGACGGCGCCCGTACGCTGCGGATGAGCTCGACGGCCACTTTGAAGTGGCTCGGCGCGCTGTGTGAATTGGACCTGCCCGCCGCGCCGCAGGTTTCCACCCAGCCAGCCGCGCCAGTTGCGCGAGCCCAGGCGCCGCCGGCTGCGGCGGCGCCTTCAGGCACACCGCCCCCGGCGGACGCGGGCTACTACTACCGGCTGGGAAAGGAGCAGGCCGGCAACAAGGACTTCTGGGGGGCCTTACGCTCGCTCAACCGGGCCCTTGAGATCGATCCGCAAAGCGCCTTGGCGTACAACGCCAGAGGTTACGTTTATCTGCGCCTGCAGAGTTTCGCCAACGCCGTCGTGGAGTTCTCCAACGCCATTCGACTGCGCCCGGATTATGCGAACGCCTACCTGAACCGGGCGATTGCGCGTCGTCACCTGGGTGACAAAGAAGGCGCCGCGGAGGACGACCGCAAGGCCGCGGAACTGGCCAAACCAAAGCCGAAACGTTGATCCAGGCTAGCGCGCGAGCGCGCTGTGACATATACTCTTTACAGTTGGTCGTGTGTTATGGCTTTGTTGCGTGGTCGCCAGGCTCGCCGCGAAGAACGCTATCCCTTCACGTGCGCTTTGCAGATCTCCTGGCAGCGTGCCGGCGGTGACGCCTGCGTCGTGCGCGGCACGTGCCGGGAAGTCTCGCTGCACGGCGCGCGCGTGGAGTGCAGCGAACCCATCGAGGTTCGTTCGAATGTCTACCTGAATACGGTGAGTCATGGCCTGATCGGTAATGCCACGGTTCGATACTGCCGGCGGCAGGGCATGAAATATGTCATCGGCCTGCAATTCACTTCCGTGGTACGTTTGGCCGAGGAGGGCAAGCGGCAGGCTCTCAGCGAAGGCCAATAAGGGCTGACTTGCCGGGAAGCACGCCGGAGCCAACGCGCACGTCCGGCTTTTTGGTACAGTTTTGTGACGGGGATCTTTTTGCGCCGCTTCGATCAGCAACTCGAGTATCTGCAGAGTCGGCTGCTGGAGATGGGCGGGCGTGTGGAATCGGCCATCCACAACAGCGTGAACGCGCTGGTCGACAGGGACGAGGCGCGTGCCCGCCGGGTGCTGGCGAACGAAAGCTCTATCGACGCCATGGAGGTCGAAATCGACGATTTCGTCGTGACTCTGTTGGCACTGAAACAGCCCGTGGCGCGAGACATGCGCTTTCTGGCGGCGGCCATCAAGATCAATAACGACCTGGAACGTATGGGCGACTTGGCCGCGCATATCGCCGAGCGGGCCCTCACCCTGATGCAGCAGCCGCCGCTGCCGCTCTTGGACTTCCCACGCCTCGCCCAACTGGCCGGAACCATGGTCCACGACAGCCTGGATGCGCTGGTGCGCCAGGATGCCGAATTAGCGCGGAGCGTTCTGTCGTCGGATGACGCGGTAAATCAGTTACGGGATGCGCACTACCGCCGCCTGGTCGGTTCCATGGAGAACAACACGTCGGCGGTATCGCCGGCCGTCCATCTGCTCTTCGTGGTCCGCTACCTGGAGCGCATCGCCGACCACGCCACCAACATCGCCGAGGATGTGCTGTACTACTTGCGCGGTGTCGATGTGCGGCACCAGGCTTCCCTGAACTCATACACCATGCGCCAACAGCCGGATGACCTCGAAACATAGCCAGGCCACGATGGCGGACGCGGGGATGGTGAACACCCAGGCCCACACGATATTGGCGGCGAGCCCCCACCGCACCGCCTTCAGGCGCTGCACGGAGCCAACTCCAGCGATGGCGCCGGCAATCACATGCGTGGTCGAGACCGGCTGACGCACAGCGGTGGCCACCAGGATCGAGATCGCCGCGCCCGTCTCGGCGCAGAATCCGCCGCGGGGCTTGAGCTTGGTCAGCCGGGTGCCCATGGTGCGCACGATCCGCCACCCGCCGCTCATGGTGCCCAATGCGATGGCGGCGTGGGCGGATAGAATCACCCACAGGGGAACCTTGAATGTCGTCATGTAGCCGGAAGTGACCAGGGCGCTGGTGATGAGGCCCATGGTTTTCTGCGCGTCGTTGCGGCCGTGCTCAAGACTGAAAAACGCGGCCGAGATTAATTGCAGCTTGCGAAAGTAGACGTCCATGCTGCGCGGGCTGGAGCCGCGGAACATCCAGTGGACCGCGATCATCAGCGCCCAAGCCAGGACCATGCCCAACAGAGGCGCTACGAAAATGGAGACGATCGTCTTGGTCCACCCGGCCCACAGAACGGCGTCGAACATATGCCGCACGCCTTTCAGGTGCGCGACGCGGGCGATCGCGGCGCCCGAATACCCGCCCATCAATGCGTGCGACGAACTGGTGGGCAGCCCCCAGTACCAGGTGAGCAGGTCCCAGACGATGGCGCCCAGCAGTCCGCCCAGGATCACATAAGGCGTGACCATGCGCAGGTCGACCAGCCCTTTGCCCACGGTTTCGGCAACGCCGGTTCCAAAACCGAAGGCCGCCACAAAATTGAAGAATGCGGCCCACAACACCGCCTGGCCCGGCGACAGCACGCGCGTCGAGACAACTGTCGCCACCGAATTGGCCGCATCGTGGAACCCGTTGATGTAGTCGAATGTCAGCGCGATGGCGATGATGGCCGTGGTTAACAGCAGGACGGGACTCATCTCAACTGTTCTTAATCACGACGCCTTGCAGCACATCGGCCACGTCCTCGCAGCGGTCGGTGGTGGCCTCCAGGAATTCGTAAACCTCTTTCAGCTTCATCAGCGCGATGGGATCTTTTTCATTGTCGAAGAGTTCGGAAATGGCGCGGCGCACGACGCCGTCGGCCACGTCCTCCAGCCGGTTGATCTCGATGCAATGTTCGGTGACCTGCTGCTTGTCGTTCAAGGCTTGAAAACATTTCTGCAGGCTCACGGCGCAGTCGCAGATGAGAGCGCAGAGTTGCACCATGGCGGGCGGGATGGGATTCAGGCGGTAGGCGAAGATACGATGCGCGGCGTCCTCGATGCCGTCCAGCACGTCGTCCAGGCTGGAGGAGAGGGCGTGGATGTCCTCCGGATCGAGCGGCGTAATGAATGTCTGATTCAGGCGGGTGAACGTGTCGTGAATGATCTCGTCGCCCTTGGCCTCCAAGGTTCGGATTTCCTCGCTGGCCCGCGCCATGTAGGAGTTGCCGTTCCGCACTGCGTTCAGCAGCAGCCGGGAGGACTCCACGATCAGCTTCACTTGGCTTACGAAGAGCGCGAAGAATGTCTCTTCGCGCGGCAGGAGTCTCGATAGGCCTCGTCTTTTGTCGGACATGCGAATGCGGCGGCAGGTGTCGCAATTGCCATTTTGGGACCGCCATGCCCGATTATAGCCGGATGCAGAACGCCGCGCCCGGGTGTGCCGTCTATTGAGGGGGTATGAGCTACAGGTAGGTTGGCACGACCTGTATCTCGGGAACCGAGACGCGTGGGTGAAACGCGGCTACGGCGAGCACGGCTTCGGCGACGTCCTCGGGGCGCAGCGCTTTGGCCAGAGTTTCGGCGGAAGGCTTGACCGGGCGGCGGTCCAGGATCTCCGTATCGACCAGGCCGGGACAGACTACGCAGGTCCGAATTCCGTTCTCTTTTTCCTCGAGGCGTATGGCGTGCGCCAGGCCCAGCAGACCGCGCTTGGAAGCCTGGTAGGCCGCGCCCGAAACATCGGCGAACAGGCCGGACACCGAAGAGATGTAGATCAAGTGGCCCGCGCCGCGCTCCCGCATGGCCGGAAGCACTGCGCGGGTAACGTAGTAAGCGGCGTTCAGATTGGTGCTCACGAGGGTATCCCAAATAGCCGTGGAGAGGCGCTTCATGGAGCGATCGGGAGTGTTGATCCCGGTGGCAAACACCAGGACATCGATTTCGCCGAGACGGTCGCGCGTGTGTTGCGCGAGGCTTTCCATCTGGGCGGCATCGGCGGCATCGGCGGCGCGTATTTCCACGCTGCGGCCTTCGCGGGACAGGGATTCCTGCAATTCCCGAAGGCGCTGTTCGCGGCGGGCGGAGGCCATCACGCGGGCGCCCGCGCGGGAGAATAGTGCGGCGGTCTCGCGGCCGATACCGCTGGAGGCTCCGACCACCAGGACAACCCGATCTTCGAGTGTGACGGGCATACTGTCTACTATGACACCGCGCGAGGGGGGCTTACCCGTTTTGGTGAAGCCACTCCCTTGACGGTTGGTTGATAGGGCCTACCGAGCCGCCACCGTCCGGGAGTGGTCTTCGATTCGATAACCGGCTTGCCGTCGCCCTCCGGCCGTCTCGTCCGCGTTCGCGAGGATACCGGCTGGCGGCCGGCCGGTGATCCCGGCAAGGAGACGGAACCTACTTCCCGGCCCTGCCGGCATCGACTCCGACGCCGGTGCATTGGTCCCAGCCCTTTTGCGCCAGAAGACCGGCATAGTAGCCGCAGTTACCCGTCACGATGTCCGTGAAGTCGGTCGTCACACCAAGCTCGCCGTAGATCGTGGTCAACTCGGCGCTGGTCGACTTGTACTTGCGGCCGGACACGTTAGCGATGCCGGCCCAGGCGGGCGTCCCAACGCTGGTGCCGCCGGCCAGCCACCAGGAACCCGATTGCCCGTTGATTGGGGTCGAATCGTAGACATAAACCGGCGTGCGCGTGTCCGCCACGAACGCTACATCCGGCACGCCTCGCTGCGTTCCTACGATGCTGGAAATCGCGCTCTGATAACTGGGGATGGATTCATAGGCCGAGATGCCGCCGCCGGTATCCGACCAGGCGCTCTGCTGCTCGAAATCGCCGGTGGCGGGGTTGCGGCTCAGGGTGGTCCCGCCCACACACACCACGTTCGGGGAAGTGCAAGGATAATTAGCTCCGGCAGCATCGCCGGCACAGGCAAAATAGACGATGCCCGCGGTGGCAAAGGTAGAGGTGTCGTAGCCGGTTTCGCCCGAAAACTCGGTACCAGACCAGCTCATGCTGACCTCGCCGCCGCCGGCCGCAGACACCAGGTTGCTGGCTAACACGACCGCGGGGAATAGATCGCTGTCGCTGTTGGAGTACGCCTCCACCAGATAGATGGTGGCGCTCGGGGCCATGGCGTGAGCCATCTCGATATCCAGCGACTCTTCAAACTCCCACGAGCCGGTGCTGTCCTGCGGTGGCGGCGTCGTGGTTGTCGTGGACATCCCCTGCGCGGCGTAGACCACCTTGAGCTTGGCGGCAGGCAGCCCCCACTGCGTCGAATATGCCTTCAGATCGGCGGCCGCGTTTGGATCATGGTAGGCGTCCACGATACCGATTGCACCCGAGCCGCCCGTGGGCAGCGTCGTTACCGTTGCCGGATTGCAGGTCTTGGTTGCGCCGGCCACTAGCTTGTAAATGCACGCCAGGGACGCCGGCGTTTCGCCTTGCGGCGCAACAGACGCGGCGGGCGTCACCACGCCGCCATCCGGTATGAAAATGCGCACCGCCGTGTGCATGCGCTGCCCGGCATCGCCCGGGCGGGCGATGCTGGAATCCGGCACGATAACCGTTCCACCCGTCGTGCGCATCATCGTCTGGGACCATGATGGAATCGCCGGGCCCAGCACCAGCGTCGCGACCGAAACTAACTTCATGTACCTTGTCATAAACAGACTCAAGCCTCCTGATTTGTGCATCGTGTCCGCCGAGCCGGCAGCCATCTCCCTCCGCTGCCGAGCAAGCCAGTGTGCGGAGGTATGGTATCACATGGAAACAGCGCTTGTCGCTGGAAGAGGGTACTGGTGGTTCCATGCCATGCCTGGCAGAGGTGCATCGAAGAATAGGCCGCTAACCGGCTGAAACGAAAACTAACTATGCGTGGTGGAGGCGGCGGGAGTTGAACCCGCGTCCGAGAAAGCCCGCCATGAAGAGAACTACGTGCGTAGCGCGATTCAGCAACTTCAGCTTCCGCCTCAGAACCGGCAAGAGTGGCGGTCGCCTAGCCCGATTGATCTCGGCCTGATGCTCCGGACCGAAGCCTTCAGCCTATCCCGCAAAATGACGCTCACTCACCGCCGCGCGGGCTCAACGGCTGGAGCGGCTACCTAAATTAATTAGGCGGCGTATGCGAACTGTGTGTTGGCAGTTCTGTTTTTCCGATCGTTTTACGGGAGCTCGGAACCCGGCACGCCTCCCCATCACGATTCAATCCCGTCGAATCCGTTGCGCCCCCACTATTCTGGAAAGCCTGGCGGCGGATCGGGCGATCCGCGATTGAGATACAACCTGATTTTAACATATCGGATCGTTATGTTTGGCCCGTTTCTTCGTCAGGAACAATGAGGCCTTCGCCGCCGTCTGTTTAGTGAGCCCCTGTGAGCCATACCCGCAAATTTCGCCCCAGCGCCTCCTTTTGGGAAGCCACCCGCATCGCAGTCAGTTCCCTGCATAAGAACAAGCTGCGCAGCTTCCTGACCCTGCTCGGTATCATTCTGGCCACCACCACGCTGATTGCGGTCACCGCGCTGATCCATGGTATGAATCTGTACATCTCCGACAAGGTGTCGAACATGGGCGCGGACGGGTTTCGCATCGTCCGCATGGCGTGGTTCGGGCCGTGGGACCCCAAGAAGTTCTACGAAATGATGAAGCGGAACCCGGAAATCAAGCGCGACGAATTCGAGTTTGTGGAAAGCCACGCCACGCTGCTGAAGGGCGTCGGGATGATGGTTTCGCGGCGGGCGCGCGTGGCCTACAAGGGCGACTCCATGGAGGATGTGGACGTGGAGGGGGTGACCGCGAACATACCGGCGATTAACAATGTGCAGGTGGGGCTGGGTCGCGCGATCACGCCGGAAGAGGCGCGGCGTCACGCACCGGTAATCTTCATCGGCAACGACATTCGGACGCGTTTCTTTGAGAGCGTGGACCCGATCGATAAGACCATCCAGGTGGAAGGCACGCCATACCAGGTGGTGGGGGTGGCCAAGGAGTTGGGCAGCGTGTTCGGCAACTCGCAGGACAACTTCGTGATGATTCCGGTGGAGAGCTACTTCAAGACCTACGGCGCACACACCGGCATTCGGCTGGTGGCCAAGGCGATTGACCAGGAGCACCTGGCCGAGGCGCAGGACGAAACGCGCGCCCTGTTGCGCGCCTACCGGCATCTGCGGCCGGGACAGGACGACAACTTTTCGATCTTCGCCTCGGAGGCCTTTGTCACTCTGTGGGAGCGCCTCACCTCGGCGATTGCCGCCATGGCGGTGGGTATTGTGTCGGTGTTCATGCTGGTGGGCGGCATCGTGATCATGAACATCATGCTGGCGGTGGTGACCGAACGCACGCACGAGATCGGCATTCGCAAGTCGCTGGGGGCGCGGCGGCGGGACATTCTGAACCAGTTTCTGGTGGAGTCTTCGTGCCTGGCGGCGAGCGGCGGCTTGGCCGGCGTCGCGATCGCGTGGACGCTCGCCGTGCTGGTGCGCAATCTGACCTCGGTGCCCATGGCGCTGCCCTGGTCCTCCGTGTTTCTGGGCGTGGGTCTGTCGGGCATGGTGGGGTTGTTCTTCGGAATCTATCCCGCGCGGCGAGCGGCGCGGTTGGATCCCATTGAGGCCCTGCGGGTGGAGAAGTAGCCGATGACCAGACTGGCATTTGTCAACGGATTGGTGCTGGCGCTACAGACCATCCGGTCGCACAAGCTGCGTGCGTTTCTGACCGTGCTGGGAGTCATCATCGGGACCGGCACGATCATCGGGGTAGGCGCCATCATGACCGGCTTCGACTCGTCCATCACCGCGGTGCTGCGCAGCTTCGGGCCCAATTCGATCATCGTGTTCAAGTTTCCGGTGGGGCCGCGGACGCATCGGCTGAGCCCGGAGGAGCGCACGCGCAAGGACCTGACATGGCAGAATGCGGTGGATATCGGCGCGCGCTGCCCATCGGTCGAAGACGTGTCGCCGATGCTGTTCGGCCCCGACGAGATTCTGAACGCGCATTATAAAGCGAACGACATGTACGATATCAACCTCATGGGCGTGGAGGAAGCCTATGCCCGGGGCGGGCAGGTGGACATGCACCTCGGCCGATTCTTCACCGAAGAAGAGAGCCGCCGGAAGGCGCCGGTGGCGGTGGTCGGCGCGGACATCGAGAAGGGGTTGTATGCGAATGTGAATCCGATCGGGAAGACGATTACCGTTGATGGGCACGAGTTGGAAGTGATCGGCACGATGATCCGTCCGGCGGCGTCTTTCTTTGGAGACCAGGACACGCGCGTTCTGATTCCGTACTGGATGATGCAGAAGATGTACCCGAACGCGCGGGAGAACGCCATCGTCGTGACGGCCAAAGACGGCCAGCTCCCCAAGGCGCTGGACGAAGTGCGGACTATTCTGCGCATTGACCGGCGGGTACCTTACTCAAAGCCCGACAACTTCGCGCTTTCGACCGCCGACCAGATGGTGGCAGATTTCCGCCAGATTACGGCGATCACGTTCCTGGTGATGGCGGTGCTCAGTTCGATCGGGTTGCTGGTGGGCGGCATCGGAGTGATGAATATCATGCTGGTGTCGGTGACGGAGCGGACGCAGGAGATCGGCGTGCGCAAGGCCATCGGCGCGCGGCGGCGCGATATCATCCTGCAGTTTCTGCTGGAGGCGTCGGTGTTGACGAGCCTGGGCGGGATCGCGGGGATTCTGTTCGGCTGGATCATTTCGCTGATCAGCCGGCTGGTGTTCCCGTCGCTGCCGGCGCAGGTGCCGGTGTGGGCGGCGGTGCTAGGGATTGTGGTTTCGGTCAGCGTGGGGCTGTTCTTCGGGATTTGGCCGGCGTATAAGGCCGCGCGGTTGGATCCGGTGGAGGCGCTGAGGTATGAGTGAGGCATTTACCCCCGTTTGGCCCGTCTTGTAGAGCGGCCAGTGAGGTAAACGGTTAGGTGCGCCAAGGCCTTGCCCGGGGGTCCTAACCGCTGGAGCTAAGGCTCGCTATCGCGAGACATGACAGGTCAGGAACTGGCTCACAATAGTAGCAGCTGCAAGTAGCGGAAGTAGGCCGTTCCCACGGTGGTGGAGAATTCTACCCCGGGCTGGAGCGTGGTCCCAGGTCCCGCGCCCCGACAGTGGTTGACGGCGAGTCCAGATATTTGGCCTGCCGATCCGGGATTTGGGGGAGAGGTTCCTCAAAAGGAGCGGATGACGAGGGGACTTGCGCTGTGGACTGATTTCGTGCCGCTGCTCTTGGACGAACTGCGCGCGATGGGGTGTGGAACACGGCGTAGATCGTGACCGTCGCCTCCGACTGCTCGTAGAAGATAGCGTACGGAAAGCGACGTATGAGGGCGCGACGGTAGCAATCGTGAATGACAGGGTACATCTCGGGTCGACGCCGAATGCTTTCGACGCACGCATCGACCGAACTCAAGAACTCCTCACCAAGCCCGACTCGGCGACCTTCGTACCAGACACAGGCTTCTGCAATGTCCAACTCGGCTTCCGGAGCGATTACCAGCTCAACGGGCATAGTGGGCACGTACCCTGCGCTTCACCTCTTCCCAGGCCAGTCCCGAAGCCGGGTTCTTCAGTAGATTCGCCTTCCTGCGCGCCAGTTCCTGCTTTTGCCAGTCGTGGATTGGCACGGCCTCCGGCGCGGTCGCAAGGTCGTCCCACAGATCCTCGACAAGTTGGAGCTTCTCGGAGGGGCTTAGATCAAAGATCGACGCTGAACTCATTCGTGTCCCCACTGCCAATTCTCTCAAATTGCCGGGCTTGAGGGTAAATTCAAAGTACCACCGTGAGCGGCGCGCACCAACCGAGCAGAAGGCGCTCTATCGGCCACGGGCGTTTGTCTGCATTTCGCACCGGAGGACCTCGTTCATACTTCTTGCCTCGCCCGCGAAACCAAGAGAGCACGTCGGCATCCACGCGAAGGCTCAGCAGCCGCTTGATCGGCGTGCAAAAACGTCCCACCTCAAGGTCGGACGTCCGCGGACTTCCTTCGGGCGCATCGGAAAAGTCGATCTGCGAATCGGGCCGGGCTGCGAGCCGCCGCAGTTCCCGGCGCTGCTTGTCAGTATTGGGTTTGTAAAGAGCGCGCTCGCGGGGACCCGCTGTTCTTGCCGAGATGATGCGGATTTCTTCTTCGCCATGTTGTTCCTCGCTTGTGTGAACTACGAACAGGATCGCGATGCCGCCGGCGCAACCGATCGCATGCCGGCCCTCCTCGTTGTCAACCCCGCGATCCCGGTACGAAACGATGTTGGGATCTTCGAGGATCCGCGCCGCCGTTTCTAATGAAATGCCGTGTTTTCGGCGGTTGATACGATTCTCTCTCGACAAATTTGTAGCAACATTGCGCCGATTAACAATCGGCGCGCAGGATTCCATCCTGCCCCACAGGCACGGAGTCGGCGGCGTGGTAGGAGCTGCGGACCAGCGGGCCGGATTCCACGTGGGCGAAGCCCATTTCGTAACCGGCGCGGCGGAGGTCCGCGAATTCGCCGGGCGGCACGTACCGCACGATGGGCAGGTGCTTGGGCGAGGGGCGCAGGTATTGGCCGATGGTGAGGATGTCGACGCCATGCGCGCGCAGGTCGCGCATTACGGCTAGCACTTCGTCGATGGTTTCGCCGATGCCCAGCATCAGGCCGGATTTTACCGGCGTTTGCGGCGAGGCGCTTTTGGCGTAGGCCAGCATGTCGAGCGAGCGCTCGTAGCGCGCGCCGAGGCGCACCTGGCGGTAGAGGCGGGGGACGGTTTCGGTGTTGTGATTAAGCACATCGGGCGCGGCGGACATCACTGTATCCATCGCGGCGTGGCTGCCTTGAAAATCGGGCACCAGGACTTCGACGCCGCAGCCGGGGACGCGGCCGCGGATGGCGTGAATGGTGAGCGCGAAGAGTTCTGCGCCGCCATCGGCTCGGTCGTCGCGATTCACGCTGGTGATCACGGCGAAGCGCAGACCCATGGCGGCCACGGCTTCGGCGACGCGGCGCGGCTCGTCGTAATCGACGGCGAGGGGCGCGCCTTTCTGCACGGCGCAGAACCCGCAGCGGCGCGTACACACGTTGCCCAGAATCATGAACGTGGCGGTGCGATGGTTCCAGCATTCGCCCACGTTGGGGCAGGCGGCGCTTTCGCAGACCGTGTGCAGGCCAAGGCCGTCGATCAGGGTCTTCAGGTCGCGATAGTTTTGGCCCACCGGCGCGGGGGCGCGCAGCCAAGCGGGGCGGGGCGGCGGCGTGGGCGTGATGGAGGTCAGCGGGCTCATGACAGCCTGACGAGCCTTTCACGCAGGGGCGCTGTAGCCGGTTCGTCCTTCATGGATGCGATGTTGATGCGACCGTTCGCCAGCGCGCCATCGATGCCGGCTTGGGCGAGTCCTACCGCGGTTTCGACGTCGGAGCCGAACCTGGCAGGCGCGGTGGCGGCCAGGTCGCGCAGCCGCCTCTTCAGGAGCGTGGCGGCTTCGGCCACTTCGAGCGGCACAGTGGCGGCTTCACGCAAGGCCTGCTCGACGAACGGAGCGCGCTCGTCTTTGGGCCGCTTGTAGGCCGCGCGCACGCCTTCGTAAGATGCCGCGTCGCGCTTCACGGCTTCGGCGAAGAACCTGCGATCCGTTTCGAAAGCATCGGTGGGCAGC
>Ga0335078_10007848_pt1 | contig 15841 bp, 10 predicted proteins | sample Lox_Sample_32_FD_206711 | JGI IMG/M metagenome (GOLD analysis project Ga0335078, IMG submission 206711) | Soil microbial communities from Loxahatchee National Wildlife Refuge, Florida, United States - Lox_Sample_3.2 | ecosystem: Environmental > Terrestrial > Soil > Wetlands | place: USA... | reverse complement strand
CCATGCTATGGTGGATCGCGTTTTTCAACTACGCTGACCGCCAGGCAGTCTTTTCTGTCTTTCCTCTACTCTCGCGAGAGTTCCACCTGAGTAACCTGCAACTGGGGCTGCTGGGGTCGTCGTTCGCCTGGGTGTATGGCCTCTCGGCTCCGCTGGTGGGCAATATAGTCGACCGCGTGCGGCGGAAAAGCGCGATTCTCTCCGGGCTCCAGATCTGGAGCTTCATCTGTATGGCAACCGCGCTGTCGCGCAATTTCATTCACTTGTTGATTTTCAGAGCGGCAGAGGGTCTTGGTGAGACGGTATATTTCCCCGCGTCGATGTCGCTCATCAGCGACTACCACGGTAAGCTCACGCGCTCGCGCGCCATGGGAACCCACCAGACCAGCGTCTACATCGGTACGATCGCTGGCGGATTCTTCGCTGGCCTGATTGGACAGCATTACGGCTGGCGCTCTTCGTTCATCATCTTTGGCGGCTGCGGCGTGATATTGGGCCTCCTTCTGAACCGGTTCCTGGTGGAGCCGGAGCGAGGCGCGGCCGACCGGGCTGACCTTCATGCCGACGCTCCGCCGCCCGAGAAGCGGCCGCACATGTCCCTCCGCGACTTCGTGAAAGTAATTGCGGGAACACCAACCGTGTGGTTTCTCATGGTGGCATTTATGTGCGAGAACTTCACGGCAATGGTGCTGTTCACCTGGATGCCGACCTATTTGTATCAAAGATTCCACCTGAGCCTGGCGATGGCGGGCTTGACGGCCACGCTCTATGTGCAACTCACCAGCATGTTGGGCTCGCCTTTAGGTGGTTGGTTCGCCGATTCGCTGCGAAAGCGCATGCCGGGTGGCCGGATTCTCGTTCAGGCAATCGGCATCTTTTTCGAAGCTCCCTTCGCGGCATGGTGCGCGCTGACTGGCTCCATGGAATGGCTGATCGTGAGTCTCATTCTGTGGGGTATCTGCAAAGGGTTTTATGAGGCCAACATCTTCGCTTCGGTATTTGACGTTGTCCGGCCCGAAGCGCGCGGTACCGCCACGGGCTTTATGAACATGATGGGTTGGCTGGCTGGCGGCGGCACGGCACCGATCGTCGTCGGCTTTCTCGCCGACCGGATCGGTTTGAGTCATGCCATGGCCGTGACGGCGCTGTCGTACATTGTCGCCAGTCTTCTTCTGTTTACTGCCGCCTTCGTGTTTGCCCGTCGGGATACGGAACGCATGCAAGCCGCGCTCGTGACTACGGCGCTGGCTCTCTGAGAACGGAAAACCTCATGACTCGATCGATCGTGTTCTTTCTTGCTTTGTCGTCACTTCTCCGTCCCGGGTGGAGTCAAACCACCTTGCAAATCGGGGCCGCGGCGGGCACCGTGGACCTGGTGTCGCCCGAACATTTGCGCATCGCAATGAACAATTATGGAGAGAGACGGGCGACCGTGGTCTTGTTCCTCTCGACGCGCGACCCGGCAACGGCGGCCGCGGCGGAGTCCGTGGTAACGCTGAATGAAAAACACAGGCACCGCCGGATTCTGTTTGTCGGGATCTTTCCTGATCCGGCACAGACCGGCGCCGAGGTGCGCGCCTATTGCCAGGCTCACGGATTCAATTTTCCGGTCTACCTCGACCCAGGATTGAAGACCACCAAGCGATTCGGCGCGCGCGTCACGCCGGAGGCGTTTCTTTTGGAAAAGCAAGGAAAGCTCGTTTACCGCGGAACCTTGGATGGCTTATCCGCCGCGCTCGGAGCCGTCGAGGCCGACGCGCCCGTTGCCAACGCGGAAACCGAAGCCGCGGGCACACCAATCGGCAAAACATTTCCGAAGCCAGCGATTGACTATCCGTACGGCTCTATCGAGTTTTCTTCCGAGTTAGTCTTCGACAAGATTCCGGGCTATCCGGTTCACCATTGTTCGAGCATCACCGAAGCGCCGAACGGCGATCTGCTGATTTCTTGGTATGGCGGTAGCTACGAATCCTCTGACGATCAGGTATTATTTCTCTCTCGCCGAAAGAAGGGATCGCGCTTTTGGTCGAAGCCGGAGATCATCGTTCGTAGCCCGGGCAAGCCACCGGGAAACGCGATTTTGTTCACCGATAAAAAGGACCGCATCTGGCTTGTGTGGGGGCGCATGGACGGCACGCAACCCATGCTGCGGGGAACCGGCTGGGATCAATGCCGGTTGTTCTACCGTACCTCCGCTGACAATGGCGTCACCTGGACCAAAGACGAACCTTTTTATCACGACACTCTCGGCTGGCTGCCACGCAACCTGACTCTCTTTCTCTCGGATGGCGCCCTGGTTGTTCCACTAAGTGATGAACTGCATGGCCACGGAGTGGATCTGTCGTTCTTCCTTTCGACAAAGGACAACGGCGCCACGTGGACGCAGAGCGGCATCATGCGGGGCGGGGAACAGCCCACCTTTTTCGAAAGGAGCGACGGATCGCTGGTCGCGCTTCTCCGGGTCCGTCCCGACATTGTTCAATCTGAGTCGCAGGACCGGGGCAAAACATGGAGCGAGCCGGGTCCGACTCAATTCAAGAATCCCGATTCCGGCATCTCTGTGCGCCGACTCAAGAATGGCCACGTAATCCTGGTGTTCAACAACCAGGATAATTCAAGGACGCCATTACATATCGCTCTCTCTACTGACGAAGGTCACACCTGGGGCGAACCCATACGGCTGGAGTCGAATCCGGGAGAGTACTCCTACCCTTCGGTACTTGAGACCTCCGACGGCAAGATCCACATCATCTACACGTTTCGCCGGTACTCGATCAAACACCTGGAGATGAACGAGAGCTGGCTCACAAACTTTGCACGCCCGGACTGAGCCGGTAGGGGTGTGTTATTCCGCAGCGCTTGTATTGGATCAACGCAACCGTGCGGCGTGTTGCTAGCGTAGAGCCGAGCATTTAGAGGAACGGACAACGGTTAGCTGGTCGGGCCGCCGGGATTTGAACCCGTTTCAGATCATTGCGTCGTGTGTCGTCTGATCCTAAGTGATTGAAAATAGTCAGCCGCTAAACGTAAATTGTCCATCTGGTATCAGTGTGCCTTGCCGTGGTGTTTGCACGATGTTTGCACGGCGCCTTCGTCACCGCGCCTGTAGATGGCCATTTTGTTGAACTCCAAAGGGCGGGACGTTCATTGGCTAAGTTGACTTTGCTTAATCGCCGTAACGAGCTTCTCCGCCCATTGAGAAACCGTTTGCTGAGAGTTGGCCGCGTGAAACTTGCCCGAGAGGTTCGCCCATCATCAATGATTTTACGGTTGTCCGGGATGTACTCAAGATGGTTATCGTTCAACCACCGCAGCCACGTGTCCCAAGCCGCCTGAAGCCCCTCAGGATTCCCCTCGCTACCAGCGTCCCTAAACTTTGCAAGCAGAGAATCGAAATTATCCCGCCGGTGCCTTTGTTTTAACGTTTCCGCCCGGCGCGGGGGTCAGGTTTTTTCTCCCTCCAATGAGAGCATTGCAGAAAGATCAAGCAGATAGGACAGGCCAGCTTCGGCTTTAAGAGACTCGATAGTGCGAATATTGTCCGCGATCGACACGCAAGTATCCGACGCTAGTACGAGGGCGTTCGTAAGCAACTGCTGTTGAGTTAGCGGAGGATTGCCTATCATGAGTCTCAGACCACTCCTCACGGGAGACAGAATTCTATAGAACCAGTCTTTCCGTTCCTTTTCCAATTTAGCACCAAGATCGATGACGGCTGGACGAATGGTTCGGTCAACCAGATCAGTAGCTTCACGTCCGACATCGTAGTGACTCTTCGAATCGGCAATCAACTTCTTGAGCTCAACCGAAGATTTGAGCATTGCCGACCAGAAAGGTGGCAATTGGTCTCGAAGTCGGTGACGGGCCTCAAGAATGACTTCCGCTCTGGCGCTTCTCGTTCGCGGCAAGATCATCTGAACCGACTTCATTGCGAGTAGCGCCGCCAGCTGTTTGGCAGTCGCATGGTCCCGGTGTCCCGCCATTGGAGATGCTTCGTGAAAGCTACCAACAACTGGCACGTAGCCCGCCTCAATAAACTTAGTAAAGCCCGCTGCGTCACCACTGGTGAGTGCACCCATTTTACCGATCGATACTCTATATTTATTGAGCTTGCCAAGCCCTCCTTGTTCGATAAGCTCAACACTTATGAGCTCCTTGCTGCCAAACAACTCCGACTCGAACACCTCACCCAACAGTTCCGCGTTCTGAAAGGCGAAACTTATTGCCCAGAGGACATATTGTCGTGCGGTTTCTTTCTGCTCAGCCGTGAGATCGGCGAAGGCGTCGTCGCCCTCTTGAGACACCACCCTTAGGTCTTCAGAAAGATCCTTTTTTGGAGCACCAATTATCCTGTACTTGGTGGCGAACTCACGGATGAACTCAATATTGTTCGGCAGATGGACCTTTTCAAATAAGAGCGCCAGTGCAACCACTGCGTCCGCGTCCGGGACGAAGGCCCCAGAACAGTAGATTGCACGAAATTCGCTCAGAACCCTCGGAAGCATGGGCAGAAATGCGGTCGGAGAACCTGGTCTCTAGACTTTAGTCTAGTTTGGGCCGATCCCGGCGATGGCTCTCCAAGCGGTCACAGACAATTCTACCCGTGTTCCAGCGCTGGGCACCATCGCCTCTGGTTTTACGACTCCGGCAAGGCCGCGCCTTAGGCCTTGGGTCAGCGAGTTCGAGGATCATGGGTAAAACAGTGGGTACGAGAAAGCCGGATTTCCAGGACTGCCGATTAGCTGCGTAACGCCGCTATATCCGCCGCCGCTCCGCTTGTTTGCATTTGTTTGCACGAAGCCAAACAGAAAACTCTAAATCATTAAAACCGCAGCGCTTGTATTGGATCAACGCAACCGTGCGGCGTGTTGCTAGCGTAGAGCCGAGCATTTAGAGGAACGGACAGGTCTATTTTGGTCGGGCCGCCGGGATTTGAACCCGGGACCTCTTGCACCCCAAACACGTAACCAATTTTTTTAGGCTACGTGGTTTTGAGTGGTTTCTATAGTTTACCTGGACTCGGGGCGTCTGCTTCCGCTCACCGCAGCCGGCGCCGATGGCAATTTTGCGCACATAATTTTGCACACTTTACTGCACCGATAGGACCCTTGCTTTTTGCCGTCTGCCGCTCATGAAATAAAAGCCCGCGATTATTTAGCACAATTCTTGACACAGCATTCGAGGGAAGCGCAGTTGTATCGGCCGCTTATTGATTTCAGGATTGTCGCGCAACCCTGCCGCCGCTGAAATCCGTTTGGACCGCACCTGGCGCAAGCAGGGGGCCGAGTTCCTTGGCGAGATACCGGTTGAGAACCTGTTTTCTGCGGGCATCGGTATCTCCGGTCCGCGAGAACTCTATCTCACGCCATGGCCGGTGGTACATCAGAAGGTGGCCGCCAGGTAGCGGGCCGGCCCCGGCGATGTGCCGTCAACTGTGCCAAAGAAATCAGACATATCGGTTCTCCTTTTGTGGACGCAGCAACAAGTAGAATGCGGCGACGTGCGTGATCATCAACAAGGGCACGTAGATGATCGGAATCGCATAGGTAGCGCCGAATTGCCCTGGCATCACATCAAGGCCAGTGTGAATGGCGTGGTAGTAGTCGACGATGATGTCGGTTGCCCCCGCGAGATTAAAGGCGACGACGAAGGACCAAAACAGCGGACGTATCCTCGCGTTGAGGAGCGCCAGAATGGCGAGCACTCCGGTTGCGAAGTCACCGTAGGCGGCGAAGGTGGCGAAGCCAGCGGGCACATTAGGGCCTACGACACCCGGAAGGATAAAGACGAGCCCGAAGAATCGAAAGCTGTGAAGTGTCGCGATTGCACGTTGGGCATCGAATCGGTCCGCCGCCTTGAGCCTGGGCCAAATGTAGACGCCGAAGCAAAGCAGCCACGCTACATAACCCAAAATGAGTTGAATTCGGAAGAGATTTAGTGATGTCATGTCAGGCCTCCTGAGTGTAGCCGGCGAAAAATCCGGCATTCTGCCGGAAGAACTCCTCCAGCGTCTGTGGATTCCTACCAGTAACGCTACGAATCGCATCGGTAGTCTGATAGCGTTCCTCGCCTTTCCGGAAGGTCCGCCAAAGATGGGAGAGATGATCCAGCGCGTGAGGAGCGAGCCGCTCCTTCACCGCATTGGCCCACTGCTCATCCGCGATAGCCACGTATCTAATCGGCCGCCCGATCGCGCTCCCCAGAGCTTCGATCATCTCTCCCACCGTGGGAGTTTCGCCGACCAGAGCGTACGCGCTCTGAGACGGCACGCCAGGATTGGACAAGAGGGCCGCGGCGACACGGGATACATCTTGCGCGCCGACCAGCGGAATCACGGTGGTATCCTCGCCCCACGGCAGGTAGACCGTACTTTGCTCGGCGACGCTCCGGCTGACAAGAGCGCGCACGTTTTCGTAATAGGGCGGCGCCTGGAGATGAACAGCACCCACCTGCGCCCAGTCGAAGATGCGATCGGCCAGCCGATGCTGCAAATTGCGGAAGCTGGCGGCGCGGTCTAGACTACGAAACGCAGGATCACCGGGCCTGCCCTGATATTGCGAATTGTTCACCACCAGCTCCAGTCCCGCATCGCGAGCGGCCGCGGCGAAGATCGTTGCGGCCTCAAGCAAGCCCTCGGTGACGGGGTACGTAAAGTAGGCCCGCTTGACATTCCGCATGGCGGCCTGGACTGAAGCCGAGCTCAGGAGGTCGCCCTCGACCACTTCCGCACCGTGCTGACGGAGTTCATCGGACCTCGAATCGAGCTTATGGACTAAGGCGCTAACCTGGATGCCGTGTTCCAGTAGAAGACCTGTTATCACGCGTCCAGTGGAGCCTTGCGTTCCACCAGATGCGCCAGTAACCAAAATCGGATGTGACATGGAAGTTTCCTTTCGCTCCATGGGATGATAAGCATAATCCAATCGATTCGAATTTTTCTTCATCCGGTCAGAGCGACAGCGGAGGTTGCACTTTTCGGATGATTCGCAGCATCCTATAACCGTGCGTTACGCGCCCGAACATAAACTCGAGACCCATCAGAAGATTGTGAAAGACGCCTCGCGCCGCGTCCGGGCCGAAGGCTTAAACGGCGCTGCGGTGTCGGCCATTATGAAAGACGCCGGCCTCACCCACGGAGGTTTTTACAAGCATTTCGGGAGCAAGAACGACTTGCTTCTGGAGTCGCTCCGCGAGGGCTTCCGGGAAATCGAGGATACCCTGGTTCATGCTGCCGAACAGTCGCCGAATGGAGAGGCATGGAAGGTAATTGTGAGAACCTACTTGAGCCTGGAACTCTGTGAACATCCCGAGCGCGGGTGTCCGCTGGCGGCACTTTCGCCGGAACTGGCGCGGGCAGATAAGAGGGTGAAGCCGCAGATTGTGGCGGAGTTAGTGAACTACAAGAGCCGAATGTTGCCGTTCATGCCTGGCCAGCGAACCGCGGACAAAGAACGCGCTTTCTTTGCGATTTTTTCAACGATGATCGGGGCAGTTGAAATTGCTCGACTGCTGCCAGATCGCGCGATGCGAGAGAAAGTGCTGGAGAGCACGAGAGATTTTCTCTTGCGCAGCTTCTGACCTTGGCAATCATGAGGCCCGCGTTCCGCGCTGCTCCATGACGACGTGACTCGCCGGATCGAACCGCGCAACCTGCTTCCAAGCGCTGGAGCAAGTCACATTAACCGTAACCGTCATCTCCTGGTCCCGAACAACGAACCAAAGAAGAATCAATAACTTAGCACTGGGCACACCCAGTGTGATCCGTTGCTCTTGGTTACTTGTTTTCAGCGGTTTATGATCGCTCGCTGCCAGCGCGCGCGTAACCGCGAGCAACGCTTCTATGTGACGGGTGGGCACAATAGTGGGCACAGCGTTTTGGGATGAACCCCTCCGTTGAGAGGAAAACCAATTGACACACGTGCCGTTCTTAACCCGCCCCCAGAAATGAGACAGGAGGTGAGTTGAGACCCAGCCGTCGTGACCCGCCCCCAGAAATGAGACAGAGGCGAAGTTGAGACCCAGCCCGTGGAGGTGGTCCAAAGCCCTGTCATTCGGGCGTTCCGTAGCCTAAAGTAACTCAATTGAGCCTCTCAAGCAAACCCAGCTGTTCAGAAAGGGCCTTCGCCCTGATTTTAGGATCCGAAGGCAGATCCGCGGGCGTGTCAAAGGGCGGGCGGTTTTTGCCCGGCGGCCGAGAGTCCGCATTTAAGAGTGCCGATTCCAACGCTATCCGTATGTCGTCGGCATCAAGGGCGAGGCGGATAGCCTGCTGATACGGGTTCTTCGCCTTTCGCTGCGTTACGTCCCGCGGGATCGCAATCCCGAACAGAAATCAATCACCCAACTGGAATATCGCAGTGCTTTGCGAGGCCGAAAACCCTGCCTACTTTTCCTGCTCGACGATGCCCTGGATTGAATTCGATGGCACCGCCGGAGGTCTTCCGCGATCTGATCGGCGATCTATAGATTTCCAGACGGTCTACTGCGTACCATGCTCCACGAGTAGTTACTGACACTTTGGCACAGCGATTTCGCATTTGCGCCCATAGATCACCAGGGCTGGAAGCAACCCACCGTCGGCTTTGAAATGCTGGCCGTTATCTTTTCTCTCCTGTTGGAAGGCGGCCACAAACACTTTGCCGTTGGCCACAACGGGTGGATTGAACTTAGCAAAGAAGCCCACGTTGTCCTTGCCGGACGCCTCGCTGTCCCAAAGCTCGCCCTTGGAGACATCCGAAGCGTCAAAAGCGCGCAGCGCGCCTTGCACAACGTCCATATTGGCGTTGTCTTTGAAAGGCATCGTTGCCCAAACGATCCCGGTCGTTGGATCCATTGCCGACGCGGATATTGTCAAGAATCCCCCGGGCATAAAGATATCCCGGTGTACGTCGTTTATCATGTTGGGCGGAGGAAGACCCACGGTTTCTTTGCTGACCTTCTTAAAGTTGGTATCGAATCGCCAGCCATTGGTTGTGTCCGGAACCAACTTGAATTGCCGCAAATGATCTTCTTCACCCATGACATAAACGAACATCTGCCCTTGGAGAGGCCAAATCACCGGCGCTCCATGAATATTCCAAAATGCGATGTCGCCCGCTTTCTGCGGGTTTGCGACGCGATTGACGGGAGCCTTTGTAACCTGAAAGGACTGAAGCTCAGCCTTAGTTCCCTTGCCCATATTATCCCGGTCGATCAGGTACATCACGCCCTCTTTTCCCCCGGCGAGCACCAGATGGCTGTTCGGAACGAGGACCGCACCGCCAGATCCCAGATCGGCATCGAAGGTCTTGAGCTTGTCTCGATCCATCGGCGAGAACCAATCCTGTAACTGGAACTTTCCAGAAACCAGCTTAGTCTTTACCACCGAATCAGAAACCTCTGGAAAACTTGGATTTGCCACGTTGAAACTGCCGTCCCCCGTGGCGAAATAGATGCTACTGCCGTCGCTGGCCAACCCATATCCGGACATCCAGATACCCCCGCGGCCGTTCTTGTCGTTTTGGTCGTTAGTCCGCTGAGTAAAAGTCGTGGTAAATGCATCTAGTTGACGCGGCGCGCTGGCGTTCGAAACATCGTATGCAAATACCCATCCCCGGTAGTCGCCCTGGTCACAATGGCCCGCAAACGCCGCGTAAAGCACGTTCTGATCCAACAACAATGCCGGACGATTGAATTCATGGAGAGCATCGTAAGTGATCGTTCCATTCGGTCCTGTAACGGTTCCCTGGATTTGGACGCCAGGCCCCAATGGCTTCCCGTCGCCAAGGCTTAGAGCGAATAGCGTATTGTTGACCTGACCATTGGCCAACGACTTGGCCACGACGAAGATGACTCCCTGCTTCGGCGCAGAGCTTGATGTTAGTTGGATCACCGGCGTGCTTGTGATCCCGACTTCGGTGGTCGTGTCGGCGCAGCCAGTAGCGCCCAGTCTGCCATACAAGTCGAGCGTTTGAATGGAATTGCCTAAGCCGGCTGATCCGTCAGCCGCCGCTGTGGGACCACGCTGCCAAAGCGCCTTCGTTGTAACTCCGGTTGGCGGATCGGCGGATAGATCGTCGGCGTCAAACGCGTAGACGCTGTTATGTTCCGTTGCGACGATCACCACATTTACGGGATTCGCCCGGTTTGGAATCGCTGCCTGCGTAACCAACAAAGGTTGCGCATAGATATTGCCATCGACATTGCGAAATGTGAGTTTGCCAAATGACTTGGTATTGACGCTGGATTTCTTAAGAATGGTCTCTTGCAGGTTGACCCCGGAACGCGTGTTATCGTAGCGATGCGTCAGGCTGTCGATCTTAGACTGCGCCGCGATCACACCGGCGCAAACAAATACGTTGAATAGTAGAGCCGCAGTTCGCAGCTGCATTTTTAGACCTCCATTCCAAACTTCGCTACCCGCCGCGTCAAAACGTGATGGTTACCGTCGCGCCGCCCGGGTGCGAAAACTTCACAAGAACAAAGCCGAGTGCCGCGTCGAATTGCCACCCAGTGTTCGCCGCCGCAAAGGCCCCGGCTGAACTTGCTTCATTCAAGGCTGCGCCGTCACGCCGCACGCTTACGGGACGCGCCGCGTGACTCCGTAACAGGAACGCCCGCGCCGACGGTGAGTTAACAGTCACCGTCGTCAAACCTCCGCCAGCCGCGCAGGAGATCACCGTTCCATCGAAGACCGTGAAGCTCGAGTTTCCGGCAGGATAGATGCTCACTTCGAGTCCTCCATCCCAAGTCGTCAAGCCAGCATTGTTAATGTAGTTCGGATCGCACAGCGTTTCTACCGCATCGCCAAGAATCAGCGGCACGATCGCCCCGCTGCGCACGAACACGGGGATCTTGGACTTGGGCTCGGACGGCGGAACTGGACTGTTCCAGGTGATGTTCTGCTTGCCGGCGCGCTGCTCGTTCGTCCAGAAATCAAACCACGTACCCTCGGGAAGGTAGAGAGAACGCTGAGTAACCTTCGGCTCGATGACGGGAGCCACTAACAAATCGTCGCCAAAGTAGTAAGTATGATCCACTGTGAACGTATTGGGATCGTCCTGATGCATCATGACCAACGGCCGTAGGATCGGCACCCCTGTGTTCTGCGACTGCTTTGCATGCGTATAGAGATACGGAAACAGACGCGTGTGCAAAGTGGTGTAGAACCGGTAGTTGTCCAAAGCTTCGTTTTGATCGATCGATTCTCCCGCTTGCGGGTAGCCCCACGGGTATTGACGAAGATTGGCTGGATTCACTTGGCGATGCATCTGCATGATAGGCGAGAAACAACCGAACTGCGCCCATCGCATGAACAAGTCAGCCGGCGAAACCGGGGAGAAAACGTTCCCATTCAGATAGCCGCCAACGTCGTGTCCCCAGATGGAAAAACCACTCATGGCTGAAGAAAGGCCGGCCACGATTACGGTCGGCAACCCGTCTTCCGTGCCAAAATTCGGTTGGTTATCGCCGGCCCAACATCCCGGAAACGCCTGCGTGCCAGTGAACCCGCTTCGCGCGAAGAGCAAACCAGCCTGCCCGAGAACGCTGTAGATCGTTCTCAAATACTCACGGCAATAACCATTGACAAACTCGCGCCCAGTAAGTCCGTTGGAGTAGACCGCCGTGTCCGGGATGTAAGTGTTGGTGCCATTCCCCGACTCGCCATCGTCGGTTTTGAAGCCGCCAATCGCCGGCTCCGTGCCTGTTTTCGTTTTCACCTCGCAAGCTTTGAGCAAAGCGCGAAGCTGCGCAGTGAGCCAGTTCGCTGCCGCCGTTTGAGTGAAATCGACCGGGCTGCCACGGCCTTTCCACCATGGCACGACCAATGGCGGGCCACCGGGAGACTGCCGGACAAAGAAATTACCCGCCGCGGCGAGATCGTAATTCTGAGCCTTACCCAGATTCTGGCCAGCCACGCCTTCGTTGATGGAGTTTACGTCAACGAACGGTGCCATCCAGCAAATGACTTTTAGGCCGGCCTGCTGCAGGAATGTCATCATGTCCGCGAGTTTGGCGAACCCAATGAAGTTCTGTTTCTCAAAGGTCCCGTCGAGCCCAAACTGAACTTCATTGAACGTAAAATCGTTGTACGCTACCTCCCAGGGCGAATCAAATACGAAGGCTGAAACGGGGATCTTGCGCTCGCGGAACTTAGAGACGGCATAACGGACTTCACCGCCGCTCCGCCAGATATCGGAGGAAATCCAGGGTCCGAAAGCCCACGGCGGCGGCAGGGGTGGCCGCCCAGTCAAGCCGGTATAGTTGCTGACGACATCTTTTAGATTTGGCCCGGTGACAAGATGAAATCGAAGGGTCGAGGTGTGGCTGGAAAGTTCGTACCGTCCCCGCGCCGCTGCTCGCATATCGAACGTACTGCGTGCAGTGGAGTCGAGATGCAGTCCGTAACCTCGGCTGCTTACGAACCACGGCGCAACTTTGTATGCCCGGCCGCCCTTGTTACCAGGGTTGTCAAACGTCAGGATGTCGACGACGTTACCGGCTTGATCCAACGAATCGAATTTTTCTCCGAACCCGTAGAAATGCTCCTGCCCATCCGATGCCGAAGAGATCGAGACGCGATTGGGAAGTGGCCCACCCCAATCCACGACCTCGTATCGCATAACCCCTGGCGACGGAAAAGTAAGTTGAGCGCGAACTTGCTGGGGACCAAGTGTCTGAATCACCTCGATGCCGTTGGCGATAGGTGTGGACGATACTACCGGCCCGATCTGGAACTCGCGGCCGCCGATCTCAACTACCGGTGGCGTAATCGTCACCACACTGCCGAGCGGCCTGCCCGCTAAATCCGGGCCTGTCACTGCGACGTGACCGGAGTTCTCGAATATCCGGCCCTGAAAAGGCCCCGAATTGACTGACAGGAACGGCCCGCTTGATTGCAACGGGAATCGAATGGCGAAGGTAAATGGATCCGCTTGTGCCTCCGATTCAGTCACTGTGGCGATCGATTGAGCATTCGTTCCGTGAAGAAACGTGGTATCGCGATCCGTGTAACCAATCTTGAAATAGTATTGGACCAAGTCGCCAGCTTGGAACGTATTCGGCGGGACCTCCGCAAAGAAGAACTTATCGTTACCTTGCGTCAACTGAAACTGCAAGGGCAAGGGCTGAAAAGCTGGATCACCCGCTTTTCGAAGCAGCAGCGCGCTGCCGGACTGAGTCTGGTTGCCGGCCGCTCCTCCTGCTTGGAATTGGTTTCCGTTGGAGAGTGTTACAGCCGTGCCAGCCTCAATCCCTTCAAGGGGAAGCCGCATACTGGCCTGACCCTGCGGCTGAGGATTGTCCGGTATGTGCCAAGCATTTCCGAGATTCGCCATCTTATGCTCCGGGATTTCGCTCGCATCGACGTATATCGCGAAGCTCGCTAGTTGCCTAAAGCGTAGTTGACAAGATCTTTCAGCCGGTAATCTTTTCCTGCTGGCGGCTGCCATTTCGGGTCGATCACTAACATGGAATCGGGATCGCCGAACAGCATGCCCAGAAAGACTTCGGCAACGATCCTGCCACCCACAGGGCCAAGCCTCGGAGTCGTAATCTGCTTGTTTTCGGTGACAGGTATCTTTACGGTCTCCTGATTCTTAGCGGCTTCCGCTAGGATGTAAGTCCACAATGGACAGTTCCCTTTGAAGACGCTCAGTTCGGGAATAGTGGCAATCGTGCCTCTCAGATCGCCTTGCTCCGGCTGGTCAACCGCCTTGCCAATTACGATGTCCTTGTCATCGAGCGGTTTGATATGCATCGCTTTGGCAACGTCTTGGCCGTTCGGAAGACCCAGTTCAAAGCTGCGAATCAGATTTCGCTGTGGAAGCGACGATGGGTTGGCGGCAACCACCGCCGGCAGCACCGAAAGGGGTGTTACTACCGAGGTATCGATCCGGTAAGCGAATTGAAGCCGCTTCTTGGTTGGGGCGTCCGGCGGGTTATTGCCCGGGTCGGTGCCGTAGGAACGGATGTCGATATCGATAAATCGGCCCCAGTCGATTCCCCAAACTGGAATCATCGGACGGAAACCAGTTAGACCTTCTGGAATGCCGTTGGGTGGATCGATCGCTGGAGGTATCGGGAAGATCGGCAGCAAGACATTGTCGTTCAGACGGTAGCCCGGACGAATCATGGAGTGGCCCAAGCGATAGGCCGCGACCGAGAACTCCACGGGCATGAACGGATCATCTCTCCAATGGAAGAACTTGAGCTTGTCGCGGCTGAAGTAACCATCGTCGTTTTTCAGTTCTTTTAACACGCTGGAGTGGATAATCCGCGGCAGGAAATCGTTCAGGACGACGTATTGATAGTGGAAGCGAACAATTTGCTGAATTTTGTCGAAGTCCGTCTGAGGATCGATTTCCGGATGATCTCTGACTGTCCGATTGTGGAATCGTAAAAAAAGCCCCTGCAACTGGGAGACGATTGTGTTCTCGTCATTGCGCGGATCCCCGATCAGAGCACGGCGGCCGTCCTTGTTGTCTCGGTTGTCTCTGGGCAGGTCCCTTGCGTTCTGGTCCACACCGCCCTTAATCGGGTCGCCAAGCAGAAACTGACGGCCATCGTACATGTAAGGTTGGTCGTCAGGCCCGCGACCGTAGACATTGTCGAGGTCCAGCGTAGGTGTGCGGAAATCGGTGAGCGCGGCGGGATCGCTGTGTTTGATCAAGCTGCTCATCGGATCGAAGGTGATATCGTGATCGATGAATTGGCCGAAATACGTATAGAGCGCGGGGATACCGCTCTCTTCGGGATCAGGCGCGTCTTTCGGCGGATCGAAATCCGACGTCATCAGTTTCCCGAGGTTCATCAAGTTGTTAACGCTGTCGTTGTCGTCTTTGCCATACTTGGCGGACGGCAGCGATCGGAACAGCCGGCCGAAGCGCCCTTGGAACTGCGGCGATTTTGTTGTCGACGTCAGTCCGCGCAAAAGTGTGCCATGTCGTGCACTCATTTCGTGTTACCTCCCGGTTAGAATGAAGTCGTGTTGGCCAGTTGATGTCCGTCCAACGGTTTCGTTATTTCAATGTAGATACCACTCGCGGATTTCCCCAGCGATTCATCGCCGCCGGAAGTAATGATCAAACCCTTTTTAAATTGGGTATGCGGTAGTATAAACCAAAAACCGCAGAATCCTAGAAAATTCTTTTGGCGGAAAGCTTTGCAGAGCTTGTAGCCAGGCTTTAACACTTAGTATTGGAACTCTGGGAATTACCCGGCCGTTAGTGTCTGAGCTGGCCTCGACTGACCACGCGCCGAAGCCCTTCGGTTCCTGCATCAAACACCCCACTCTTGACACCTTCACCAAGAGCGTTGCCATCGCCCTCCAGCACTGTGAATGTCGCCATCGACTTCACGGGAGCCCGTGCATCACTAACTGAGGTAAGACTTAATGTTGACTCGTGATCGGGGATTGGTAGCGGCGATTCCACAACCGAAGAAGATGTCGAAGATTCTTGGAAGACATTGCCAGTGAACGCTCACGAACCGACATGCCATTGCGTAAGCCGAGCGACCGCAGTTGTCATAGAATGCCCGCGCGCCCGGCTGGACGTTCATCGCTCGAAGCGGCTTCAAATCAGCAGATTACTAATCCCACCCTCCCCTTCACTCAGATAACCGGTGGAAAGAGGGCTTATTCGAGTGCCCGGGACGTGCCGGAGGTGTCTAATGACCGTTCCGAGACATAGGTAACAGAACGTTCCGGAGACATGTACACTTTTTCCCCCGGAGGGGGCGGAAGTGGGATGCCATGGAAGGACTGGACTGAACCCCAAAAGTGCAACAGCAAGTTAAGGGAACAAATACATTGAATGGAGTGAGGAATGGATTTGTCCCGAGCTGCTTACAGTCGCGATCT
>Ga0335078_10007847_pt1 | contig 15843 bp, 9 predicted proteins | sample Lox_Sample_32_FD_206711 | JGI IMG/M metagenome (GOLD analysis project Ga0335078, IMG submission 206711) | Soil microbial communities from Loxahatchee National Wildlife Refuge, Florida, United States - Lox_Sample_3.2 | ecosystem: Environmental > Terrestrial > Soil > Wetlands | place: USA: Florida... | reverse complement strand
TTATAAAGGAGGTTATTCCGGAAAATACTGCCGTCCACACCGTCACAATTAATCCCTGATGCGCCCTTCAAACCGTTTTCCCAGATTTGATTGTCTTCCACGGTGGCGTATTCAACTAACCCGTTGCCCGGCTGTTCGCTGATATCGCCGTTCATGTGAATGCCCGCCGAGGCGTTATCATGCGAAAGATTCGCACGAATGACCGGATAGACGGAACTGTTGCTCTGATAGATCCCGTGCTCTCCGTTATGATCGGTTTCGTTGCTTTGAATCAGGATATGATTTGAAAACGCTGTGAAAATGCCGGTCAGGGCGCTATTATGAACGTGATTGTTCTCCACTGTGATGCGCTCGGTGACACGCACGTCGATTCCATATTTGGGCGAGTTCGTGACTTCGAAACCTGCCACCACCCAATCGGACATGGTAAGAGCAAAGTTCTCCACCTCGATGACGCTGTCGTGCCGATTGTCGGGCCCCGGTTTGTTCACCAGTACGTGTGCATTCGGAGCCGCCTCCAAGGTTTTGGGCGCTTGCGGGCTGCCCGGGTTTCCGATACGGCATCCGGCGTAGGTTCCAGCTTCCACCAGAATGGTGTCACCGGGAGCGATGCTGTCCACAGCGTGCTGGAGCGTGGCCCACGGCTGCTGCTCGGTACCGGCGTGGCCGTCGTTACCCGTGATTGAAACGTAATAAGTGGCCGAATAGCCGCTCGAGGCTGCGGCCGTCAGGAGGAAAACAAACTTCAGCATTTAGTACACCCGAATCAAGAGTACTCTAAGGCCGGCCCCGAATTTCAATCCAAGAACAGCCTCAGGTTTCCGCCCACTCGGGTTTCGTCGCAACGATCGCAGTCATTCCGGGAGGCAAGCGGAAACGCCCATAACCCTTGATTTGCCTGGCTTTGAATCCACACGCGAGCAAGTCGTAAATCAGATCGCGTGCGCGGTACAGCCGTAGTACATGCGTTTCTTCACTGCGCCGGTACTGTTCGCCGATCTTGCGAAAGCACGTGATGTGACGGCGCAGAATATGCTGCTTAGAGTCACCGCCGATGGTCACCAGAAGGGCCCAATCCGGTCCGCTGCGGCGAACGCGCTGGGGCAGCGTTTTGGGAAGACGGCCCGGCTCAGCGATGTCGAAAATGAACACGCCGCCCGGACGCAGGGCGCGATACACGCCGCGGAACAGCCGTTGCAGCGCTTTCCGCCCTTCGCTTTTATCGACGCAATAGTTCAAACACTCGCCGATCGACGTCACGGCATCGCATTCCGGAATCTCAACCTTCAACAACGACCCGATTCGGAATCGCGACCGCGGCGCGATTCGTCGCGCCAGATCGATCATGGGCGCCGACTGATCAACCCCAAGCACCTGGTAACCGGCTTGATTCAGCGCGGCAGCCCAACGTCCGCTACCACATCCCAGGTCCACCACTAGCCCCTGAGTTATCTTGTTTCGGCGCAGAATCGGGAGCAGCCCGGAAGCCGCGCTGATGGCGTAGTCGCTAAAACCGGCATCATGCACGTAAGCCAAATCCCGACGGTACGCCAGCATTGGAACAATTATCCGCGATCCTGACTACGCCGATGATTGAGAACCACCCGGGACGTAAGCTGTCGCCTAGAGCGAAGCAAGATGCAAGGCTTGCCCCAAATTTGCGCACTATGGCGCAGGACGTTGCCGGACGTCGGTGACAAACCCTGCCGAATCAGCGGACTCCCGGCTCCTGCCGTGGCCCTTTCGTTGCTTACCCCACGAACGAGAGAGGTGTTTATGACGACCTTGGAACGTTGTCTGGAATTTCTCGATCGGAATCACGTCTGCTATGCTCATACCAAACATTCCCTAGCGTTCACGGCGCTCGAAGTCGCATTCGCCGAGCACATTTCCCCGCACAAGTTGGCTAAGACGGTGGTCTACGCTTCCGCTCAAGGCTACGGCTTGGCCGTGCTGCCCGCCGATTGTCTGGTTGATCTAACGATGCTCGGGACTTTTGTGAACGATCCATTCGTTCGCTTGGCCAGCGAGCGCGAGTTGGCCGAGCTGTTCCCCGAGTGCGAGCTGGGCGCGATGCCTCCCATCGGTACTCTGTTCCACCTGCCGGCGATCATCGATTCGAGCGTCGCAAGCCAGGAGTTTATCGCCTTCAACGCCGGGACGCATCGCGACGTAATTCACATGTACTACGCGGATTTTAACCGCTTAGCGAATCCTGCCGTCGCTAATTTTGCGCTGACGGCCGTAGAAGAACCAATCGTTTAGCTTGCAGCCACCGAATCGGCGGACTACAGCGATCGTGGTCTAAGGAACCGCCACCATAACGGGAGAAGTGGTGACTTGTCCGTTCCGGTTCCTCTGGATGACGTAATAAGCCACGCGGTCGGGGATCAGATTCATCCGGACCCGGCAGGCGCCGCTACAATCCGCGTAACTGGCCGTTTCGCTAGCCCAACCGAAAGGCCCCGTAGGTCCGGCTGTTCCATAGGCTGAGTTTCCGAAGAAGATTCCGCTGAACACGGCGTTCTGCGGGCCCTGATTGATCAAATTCACCTTTACGTGCCCACTCAAATACCACACCAGATACACGCCGTTCGAAAAGCTGCTTACTGTACGCGAGTCCAGAACCACGCCCGTATCGCCATCCAGAATCTGCACTGTCTCGACGCGATTCTGCGAGTCCCAGTCCACAAAGTAGAATGCTACCGTGTGCTCCACGCCGTCAGTAAAGTGGAGATCCACGGGCAGCGATACCGAATTCAGATCGCAAGCCGCTACCCTTCCCGTAGTACTCACGCGCTGAAGGGCCCGCGCGTCGCTCGATTGCGCGGCCCAAACCAGGGTTGTTGCGCTGCCGATCGTCACGTTCACGTAACTCGGATATTGCACCGAATCTGAGATCACGTTATAGCCGTCGGATCCGTAAACGGACTGCCAACCGCCTTGCGTGGAACTGTCGGTCTTGACGAAACTGGCGCTGTTCTTAGCGGGCGTGGTAGATACCGATCCGATGGAACACCCGCGTTCTTGTCGCGTGGTCGGATACAGACTGTTCGTCGACCCATCCACCGGACCGTTTTCCGCGTAACCCCAGCAAATCCGAGCCTGATCCCCAGGCGATCCGGAGACATTGATGTCATACGGTATAAAGGTGGTCCGGTTCGTCGAATTGCTCGCGGGGAACGGCGCCATGTACACGCCACACACCTCCGTGCGAACGCCGTTCAGCCACCAGCACGGCACAAACATCCAGGCCCCATCCGGGCTCATCTTCGGCTCCGAGTACTGATACTGCCCGCCGATGCCGGCAAACGCGGTGGGCAACATTCGCTGCCGATTACCGTTCTTATCCAACGGCCCGGAAATGTCCATTTGCTCGATCTTTCCCGCCGTCGGCGTCGCGTTGAAGAAACAGGGAGCAACCTCCTCATATTGATTGCTCAGGCACTGATTTTCCCCTGCCGCAAAAGGAACGCTCACGTAGTGGTCGCCGGCGCTCGAACCCGTCCGGCACTCACCAGCGTGCAACGCGTAACAAGCGCTGAAATTGGTCGTATCGCTGATTGTGTTCCCGATGGCGGGACTGCTGATGTCCTTAAGCAGAAAGCGGCCCGCGAAAAGAATGAACGGTAGATTCTTCGGATCGGGAGGGCCGCCCGATATCGAATCGGTGATTTTGTACACCTGGTTGGTGCCGGGCATCAGCGTGAGGTTCGTGTTCTCTACCGCCACCCGCCATTCCGGACCCACCCCCGCCGAAGGATTAAGATGGCGATAGTTCACTACCCATCTCCGCTCCCAAGCCGGCGCAACCGTTTGATCGTTGTTCATGTACGTCTGAACGAAGCCGTTGTAGCCGGCTGTCGAACCAGCCCATAACGGAAGGGATGCCGTCAGGTCCGGCAGCGGCTGCATGATTTGCTGGCTGATCGGCAAATCGTAAAAACCGGCATAGTAGTTCAGGCCCTGCGAATCGGCCCCAATGGCAATCTTGTTGTTTGGGGTCGACCCCACTTGCTCGGTGCCGTGCGTCAACGCCCAGGACGGATTGTCCGTCAGCCAGCTGGCCGTCGCATCCGTGGCGTTCATGATCCACTCTGCCGGACTGGTTGCCCAGTCTGCCGTCATCGCCAGCGAGAACCCGTCGGGATGTGTCGAGCCCAAAGTGGAGTAGGGCGGCTGAGCGTTGTTTGGCCAAACGCCGCTGCCGCGAATCAGCCACAAATCGATCTCGGTGGTGGACACCACCGTTTTCGACGCGATGATAAACAACTCGCCGTAGTCGTTGTAGTTTACGTTCTCACGCACCCAGTCGCCCGGCGCCATGTTCTGCAACTTCGACCAACTCGCGTTCGTCACCACCGATCCGTCCGTGGTTGTGCAGGGGAATTGTTGCGCTTCAGTTTTGCCGCCGGGATAAATCGCCGCCGATTGTGGGGTTTGGCTGCACGGTTCCGACGACACCTTTACCTCGATGCAATGGATGCCCTGCCCGCCCGCCGTCACCAGGTAATTCGGAAGTCCCGATGGACAGGCGTAGGCTTCATTCGCCGCGATCGATGTCCCCGGCGTCCCCCCCGGCGTGGTCCAGTTGGGACTCTGCCCAAACCCCGCTCGATTCACCGCCGTCACCGCCATTTGGAACGGACCGTAAAGCGTCGCGTTCGCGCTGGCCGACCCAGGATACGGTTGATCGAGCGTTAGCGAATGATAGATCCCCACGGCGTGCACTGGCCCGTGGACGTAGCCCCAGCGCCCTGGATATTTTGAAAAGGTGTCAAATACCTGAACCAGGTTTCCCGTGGTTTCATCGAACGTGCCGCACACCGCTAGCGCGCGGTCCGATGCCGGGGTAGCGCTCAGGCATACGCGCATATACCCACCAGTAACCACGGCTTGGCCAATCACAAACCCGGAAATATCGAATCCCGGATTCGCGGTCGCATAAGCGCGCACGATCTGCGCCCGCAGGTCCATCGGCGGATTCGCCGACGGATTCGTCAGGTTCGTATAGGTAAAACAAGTGTCCGCTGGAAACGCATACGCCCCGATATATTGCTGCGCGCCCACCCAGTTCTTGTACGCAGGACTGCAACCCGGCTTGGTCGGATCGTACTGCGCCGAAACAAGCAGCGACGTTGCCCCGTTGTTGTAGGACGCAGTCGATTTGAACTTGGAACCATCGGTCGCGTCCCAACCCGCAAACGTCATGTTAACGCCATTCGGAAAACTCGCGCCGTTGGAGTTCCACGAAAGCGTGTACGGAATCCCGGACGGCCCCAACGGCCGCATCTCCCCCAGCGGGTTTCCGTATTGATCCTTGGAGATCAGAAGCCAATACCCTATGCCCGCCCACTCGTTTTGGAACATGCACATGTAACCTTGGAGTGTGTATCCCGAGTACGGATTCCCCAAGGCATCGTTCGTTACCGTCACCGGATTCTGGTTGCAGTGCTGCGTGATGCCGTCCTCCAGAACGGACCAGGAGGTCGACATGTCCGCTTCGAATCCGAAGCTGACGCTCACCGAACCATTCGATCCCTGCCGAGCCACCTGAAATCCAAAAGCGGCCCCATTGTAGTTCGCCGACGTCGGGCAACTCGAACTGCACGATTCCACTGTCGTCAGTTGCGTCGCCGATTGTATGGATTGGATCGTGCAGTAACTGTTCACGCAGCCCCACGCCGACGAACCTTGAATGTATATCTGGCTGCCGGGAGGCCAGTCCACATCGAATTCGTTTTGATACGTCGTGTTCTGCCCCGGATTCGTCAGGCTGACTGTGTTGCCGCTCACTGAAACCGTGCCAGGCGTCGGTACCACGTCGCCATGCAGCGGTGTGTATCCCCAATTCGCAAAAACGGGAGCCGCTGTGTTGGCTGGAACCTTCGCCGTTCCCGTCGCGCTGGCGCTGCTCTGCAAAGTCACCGTAAATTGCTTCGATAAGCACGGCAGGTTTAGCCCTTGCGCCAGGCACGCCGTCAGCGAATTACTTCCGTCGTGCGATCCAATCGCCGTGCTGTCCGCCGATCCATACGCGTACAAAATAAGATCGTCGGTATTGAAGCGCGGATACCAGTTGTTGAACACACCAGTACCCACCATCTGGTACGCCGGGAGCGGCAGGAACACTTTGGCGGCTCCTGAGCAGGTCCCGTAGCTCGACCCGGCCGCACTCAGGTTGGCCGCATTCGTGCAATTCGAACTTCCCGTGATCGCCGCCGGAAACAGCGCGCCCACACCGTCGCCGCTGTACTGGCTCTTTACGTAGGAATCGCCCGCAAACGTCATCCGCTTCACCAACAAGCCGCTGGTTGGATCCGCCAGCGTCTGATTCCTCTGCCCCAACGTCCAGCCGAACTGCGGATACGCGCGGTTATCCCACCCATTCGTATCGAAAGGGGGCTGCTCCGGATACATATTCCCAATGGACGGGTTGCCCGTGGTAAACGAGCCCTGCGCGTTCTGGAACTGCACCAGATCGTTAATCGTGTAGTAGTAAGTGGTCAGCGCGGTGAGCGCGCGCGAGTGCATCAAGCCGTCGCTCGCTTTTTGTGCAGCCCGGAGCCCGGCAACAAAACTGACATTCGAGCCGTTAACAGCCGACCCCGCGCGGTTGCACCGCTGCGACCCCGCGAACAACGTAGGGTTCGTGTCATCCACCAGTTGGGTTCGCGCGGAATCGCTGTAAACCTGTACTAAACACTGCGTTGGATCCGTCACGTTAAAGGTAAGAATCGCCTGGGTGGGAGTAGTCTTTACGCCGACCGCGCCAATCGCGGCGGACAAGCGAAGACCCCACAGAACCGTCACGCAGAAGAGGGCTATACGAGACATGGGTGCTGATCCTCTAATATGCTGGCACATTCCGTCCTGCTCACTAAAAAGTCGACAGCGCTGCTCGACGCCAGCTATTGGTCGCCACGCAAATATAGAAGTAATTCCCGTCGGTCGACCACACGCCCGGCGTGCAAGCGCTCGAAGAGGTCGCGGGAACCGCGGCCCATATCGCCACAAGCGTCGGGTCGATCGAGAGAGTCGTCTTTCCACCCGAAGTTACTCCCAGCAATCCAGTTCCCGCATAGACGTTGGCCGTACTCTGGAAAGCCCGCTGGTCGATCACGCCGCCAGCGTTCCATGTCCCGTTCGTCGCCGTCCACGTGAACAGCGGAAGCGAATCCGACGGAAACGCGGTGATGCCCGACACGGCCAGACAACCCGCGGCGCAGCTCACCGTCAGATTGTGGCCCACGGTCAGATTGCCGCTGGAATCCAAATAAACGAATGCCGTTCCGGTCCCGGCGGAAATTGTCGCCGACGTTGGACTGGTGAAAGACAACGTCACACTTCCTAGCCGCGCATTGCACGGAGTTGCCGGTGAACACGTCGCGCCAATAGTCAGAGTTGTCGATGAACTAACCGTCCCCATCAAATCCGTAAGCTGGCTGGCATTCTGGATCGCAGCCCCACCCCCGCCTCCGCCGCTTGCGCCGCTCTCCAACGACCAGGCATTTGTTGCCGCACAGCCATAAAGATTCGAGCCGGCCGCAACATTCGTCAGGAAGAACATCTCGCCTACCGTACACGTCGCCGGCAGCGTGGCGCCTGATGCCACGGGGCTGGTAGCCGCCTGCCCCGTAAAATTCGCGTTTCTGCTCTGAGCCTGTAAATCGATTTGTGTCTGGCTCCAGGCTTGCTGTAGACAAAACAAAATGACAACACTCCGCAACAACATTCGCCGCTTCCTTTCTTTGCCGAACAGTATATAGCGCCAAAGCAAGAACTCTCGCGTAATACACTGAATGTATTGGCTAACTTGGTTGTGACTGACCCCTCGCGCCACGATCCAGCCGCGCGACGTCTCACCATCGCTTTCGTCGTCATCGCCGCCCTGCTCGGCGCTTGCCAGGCCTTCGATACTCGTTTCACCATGAATCCCGACGGCATCGAGTATCTCGATAACGCCACCGCCTGGGCCGCTGCCGATTATTCCACCGCTCTCAACTCGCTTTGGAGCCCGCTCTATCCCTGGTTGATCGCTGCCATTTTCTCCGCTGTGCATCCCGACCCATTTCTCGAATTTCCTGTCGTGCATTTACTAAATTTCCTCATTTATTTGTCGTCTGTCGCGGCATTTCTCTTTTTTATTCGATCGATCCGTTTCAACCTAAGCCTTTCGCTTCTTGCGTATTCATCGTTCCTCTACAGCTCCCTCGACCTCACTACCCTCGCCTACGTCACCCCGGATCTCCTGGTTAGTTTGTTTGCCTTTCTCGCTGCCGGTTTGCTGCTTCGCGTCTCGAAGACGACTGCTAGCACTTTCGAATACGCCGCTCTCGGCCTGGTGCTCGGCCTCGGATATCTTTCGAAAAGCCCTTTTCTCATCTTCGGCGTGCTTTGCGTCACATTACTAGCCGTGCTTGCACGGAAGCAACGGTCCGCCCTGTGGCGAGTCTTGCTGGCAACCGTCGTCTTCGCCGCCATCGTCATCCCCTATGCCTGGGCGCTTTCAGCCGCCAAGGGCCGCCTGACCTTCGGTGACAGCGGAAGATACAACGTCATCTGGCACGTGAACGGCGCGCCTCTCTATCACTGGCAAGGATCGCCTAAAAATGGGACCCCCGTTCATCCCACCCGACAACTTTCCACCCAACCCGATATTTTCGAATTCGCGCAGCCCTTCTCTACAACCTACCCACCCGGTTACGACCCGGTCTATTGGTCCGAGGGGGCCAAAATCGCTTTCAGCCCCTCCGATTTCGCGCGCGCGTTAATCGAACAACTAAAGCTTTACGGCTACCTGGTCCATCACCGCCAGGCCCCGCTGCTCTTCGCGCTACTGGTTTTGCTTGTGCTCGCACTCACGAACCGCACATCCTTCGCCAGCCTTGGCGATTTTTGGCCCGTGCTCTGTTTGGGTATCTTTCCTTTCGCCATGTACGGCGTCGTTCACGCCGAAGGCCGATACCTGGCGCCGTTCTTTGTCTTAATCTGGACTGGGTTGTTTGCAGGCCTCCTCACCGGCCTGCCGCAGCGTGTCGATCCCAAGGTTTTGCTCTCCATCGCTGCCGTCGCTTCTGTCCTTATGTTGGCCGAAGCGCTCACTGCAATGAAGCCTGAAAAACCGGTCGGCCCGCATTACGCGGTTGCTCGAGCACTTCAAGGCCTCGGCCTCAAATCGGGCGATCCGGTGGCGATCGCAACAGCCGACCTCGACTTCTACTGGGCGCGCCTCACCCGCGCGCGCATTGCCATGGAAGTTAGTTTCACCGGCGCCGGCTGTCCCGATTGCCGCTCCCACCAAGCCGAATGGGAGAAGGCCAAGCCAATCCTCTCCTCGCACGGCGTGATGTTCTTCGTCTCCCCTTGCCTCCCCGGCGTAACGGACCAACCTGGCTGGCAGCAGCTTGCCACCACAAACATCTACGCTTACCGTCTCCGCAACCCGTGACCGCACTTCCGCCGAGCGGGCGGCCCCGTTAGGACCGCCTCAACCGATTGGCGTCGCCGTCTTTTGCGATGTGTCGTCGGCGCGGGTAAGCGTCAGTGCACGGCGGCCGTCGGGCAGTTTGGTTCGCGCCACGCGGACGCCCATGATGCTGGGAAGGGCTTGTGAGAGACTTCTTGGGGTGGACGGAAGAGCAGCGAGCGGAACTGTGGCACGGAGCTGATTGAGCAAATCGGAAACTTCGCCGGTCCAGGTGCCGGCGGGTTCGAGCAGGGCGTGGATCGCTTCGCGGAGTGGGTCGGAGCCGGTCCAGACCGAGTTGGGTTGAGCGTACGCGTTAACCACAGCGGCTTCGTCGATAGCCAGAGCCGGTGCGGCGGCAGCGGTCCAATAGACGCAATCCGGAAAGCGCGGGACGCTGGCCAGATCGACGTCGCGGATGCGGCGCAGGGCGGTGGAAACGGCGTCCGCAAGAGTGCCGATGGCGGACGGACGGATGGATTCGAAAGCGGACCAGAGCAGCGATTCCGGACGCGGTCGCGCGATGTGTTCGAGCTGGATGGTAAGAGTGCGGCTGGCGAGGGTGCGCGGCGGGGTCCAGGCGCGCTGGGTTTCGTCGTGCGGAGCGATCAGGATCACGGGGCGGGCGATTTGGAAGACGATAGGGTCGCGCTGATCGGGCTGGGCGATTTCAAATGCATCGCCGGATGAGATGGCGCAGAGAGCTTCAGCGATGGTCGCCGTTAGGCGATGGATTTGATCGAACGCGAGGATCCAGTTGTGGTAAGCGAGCTGGAGGACTTCATGGTCGCGTTCCGGGATTCGACGTGTGGGCGCCGCGTTGGGATCAATTAACGAACGGAGCGCGCACGCGAGGAAGGATTTTCCGCTGCCAGTGGGACCGCTGAGAACCAGGATCGGGTAGGGCCCGGCGGGACGGAGCGCGGCCGTGAGCCAAGCGAGCACGCGATGCCAGGTTTCGTCGTTTTCGAGCTTGAGTAGGTTGCGCAACTCGGCGAGGGGCGGGGCGGATTGGTGCTCGCCGGAATTTTCATTCGATTCGGGCTGAGGGAGCGCCTGTGTGGAATTCGATTCGCGGAAGGCGTAGCGAAGATTTTCGCCAACCGTCCAGCCGCGCGAGGTGATTTCGAGGACTTCGCCGGCGGAGTTGGCGAGGTCGATTGCAATGCGAGTGGGCAGGAGGGCATCGCCATCGTAGGCGATGCGATGGTTCACCTTGCGGACCGGAAATTCAGTGTAGCGAGACTGCGCTTCGAGAATTCGGACCGTGGCTTGGTAAGCGTCGTTCGAAGGGGCACGTTCGGTTTCATTGAAGAAGTTGTTCGTCAGCCAATCGCGGAAACCGGCGGAGCGGATGGGGAAAATGGTTTGAGCGCCGGCGTCCTGGCCGACAGATTTGCCGACGCTGACGCAGGGTTGGCCGTGTTCGGAGCGGAAGGGGCGGGCGCCGCGGGCTTGTTTGAGGAGGTGCAGGGACTGGTCGGATTTAGGCATAATTTTTGGCTTGAGCGTAGCACCGAGTGTGCGAAGTAGGGGGGCGCGAAGCCGGGAAGTAGTTGAGGGGTGGGAGGAAATTCTCTCCGAAGAGACGTCACCGCGCCGAGAATTGAACCAACCTGACACCCGGCGTGTCAATATAGTGAGGCTTCATGGGTTCCGCAAAACGGGTTGACGCAACCGCGCGGCCAGCCAACTCACCTTCGCCATCGGTCACCAGCAAGAAGTTGGTGCCGTGGCTGGTGGCGGTGGCGTTCTTGCTGGAACAACTGGATACGACCATCTTAAACACAGCGGTTCCGGCCGTTGCGCATGCGTTGAGCGTATCGGTTCTAAGCATGAAAGCGGTTCTAGCCAGCTATACTCTGGCGCTTGCCGTCTTCATTCCAATTAGCGGATGGATGGCCGATCGATTTGGCACGCGACGGGTGTTTGCTTCGGCCATCGGAATGTTCACGCTGGGTTCGCTTCTCTGCGGCCTTTGTACAAACATTCATCTTCTGGTGCTTTGCCGCATATTGCAGGGTTTCGGAGGCGCGATGATGGTTCCGGTCGGACGTTTGACTTTGGTACGGGCCTTCGACAAATCGGAACTGATTCGGACGATGAGCTTCGTGACGATTCCCGCCATGGTGGGTCCGATGCTAGGCCCGCTGGCCGGCGGTTTGATTATCCGATACCTGCATTGGCGTTACATTTTCTTTGTCAACATTCCACTGGGCATTGCCGGCCTGATCCTGGTCTATTTGCACTTGCCGGATTTCCGGGAGGAGAAGAGACGCCCGCTCGATCTGGTCGGTCTGATTCTTTTCGGATCGGGGATCGCGTTGCTCTCCTACGTACTCGAGGTGTTCGGCGAGCACACGTTAAGCGCGGCGGAGATCGTTGGATTGCTGGGCATCTCGATGGCGCTGATCGTCGCATATGGAATGCATGGTACGCGCGAGCAATTTCCGCTGCTGAATTTGAAGTTGTTTAGTATACGCACTTTTCGGGTGTCGGCGGCGGGAAGTTTTTTCACGAGGCTCGGAATCGGCGGCGTTCCGTTTCTACTGCCGCTGTTGTATCAAGTGGGGCTGGGCTACTCGCCGGTGGAATCCGGGTTGTTGATCATGCCGCAGGCCATTGCGTCGATGACCGTGAAGACGATGATGAGCCGGCTGCTGAATCGAATTGGATATCGGGGTGTCCTGATTTCAAACACGGTCATTATCGGCGGCCTCTTAGCGCTGTTCGCGACCATCGGGTGGCACACGCCAGTTTGGGAGATTGTGCTGCTTGCGTTCCTTTACGGCGGCTTCACTTCCGTGCAATACACAAGCATGAATACGCTGGTTTATGCCGACATTCCCGACGATCTGGCGAGCGGCGCAAACTCTATCGCCAGCACGGTGCAGCAAATGTCGATGAGCTTCGGGGTCGCGATAGCGGGATTGACGACGGCTGTTTTTCTGCCTGCCAGCGCGAGATCGGAGTCGCCGGTATTCATGCGAGGCATTCACGAGGCGTTCCTGGCGCTGGGGGCATTCACGGCGCTTTCTTCGGTGATATTCGGCCGACTGACGAACAATGATGGTGCGAGCGTGAGCCATCATAAGGCGCTGCACGCGGAATAGGGCATGCGCGATGCCGAGGCTGGCGATGTTGTGCCGGCCGAGGAAGTTCGCAAGCTGCTCGTCAAGTGGACTACCGAATCCTCTACACGCGAAGAGCGCTGAAAGATCTGGCTGAGCCCGTTGGCCAGATCGCGCAAGATAACGCAGGCGCGGCCAGCCGCTTTTGGAGAATCGCTACTCGGCCACGTGGAATTGATGGGGCATTTTCGCGGATGGGTGGTGCGGTGGGAAAACGGGTGGGGGTCCGGAAATTGGTGCACAGTCCGATCGTGGTTTATTATCGCGGTGACGAAGATCGCCAAATAGTGGAGGCTCTGGCGAAGCTGAGCACGCGATCGATAACCAGCGTCTTGGAATGATCGTAGGCGCTGAGTTGGAAGCGCACCTCGTTCGGTTCGAAACCAGTGCTTCGACCAAGGCCGTGGGATGTATCTAAGCCGACGGGAACGCGGTCGCTAGTGCGTGAAAATTCTCATTGGGTTAGATCCACCGGGCTAGGTCACGCTGGACAGTGTTAGCGCAGCGGGTCGCCCCAGTTGGCTTCTTTGCGCAAGGTCGGCTTCAGGATTTTACCGCCGGGGTTGCGCGGGAGGGCGTTGGTGCGGACGATCATGAATTGCGGGATCTTGAAATCAGCCAGGCGGCCTTTCAGGAATTCGCAGATTTCGCGCGGATCGGCTTTTACGCCGGGAGTGAGCACGACCACCGCGCCGACCTTTTCCCCCATCATCGTATCGGGGACGCCCATCACCGCGCATTCAAAGACGGCTGGGTGGGCGCAAAGCGCGTTTTCCACCTCGACACAGTAAACATTTTCGCCGCCACGGTTGACCATGTCTTTTTTGCGATCGACGATTTGGACGAAGCCGTCCGGATCGATGCGCGCGAGGTCGCCCGTATGCAGCCAGCCCTTGACGAATGCTTGGGCGGTTGCTTCGGGCTTGTTCCAATAGCCTTTGACGACGTTGGCGGCGCGAACCAGCAACTCGCCGACGCCACCAGAGTCAGGTTCGAAGAGATCGAGATCGACGACGGGCGCGGCGAATCCCACCGAATCAGGCCGGACGTGCGCAAATTCGTGCGGGAGAAAAGTTGCGACCGACGATGTTTCGGTGAGACCGAATCCATTGCCAACGCGAGCGTTGGGATAGGCTTCGCAAATGCGGCCGACGAGATCCGGGGCGATGGGCGCACCGCCATACATCACCCAACGGACATGCGTGGCGTCGATCTCGCGGAAGTTCGGCTGATTGATCGCCAGCCAGTGAATGGCGGGGACGGAAGTAAGCGAACTGATGCGCTCCTCTGCGATGGCGCGGAGAAAGGCTTGGACTTCGAAGGCGCGCATGATAACCGTGGTCGAGGCATCCTCGCAACAGGGCAACAACTGGCTGTTGCATCCAGTGACGTGAAAGAGTGGAACGCTAACCAGCGTGCGCACGCTGCCATCGCCAGGGAGCGGAGCGATGCGCCGGCACGTTTCGGTGTTCGAGAGGAAATTCTCGTGCGTGGTCATGGCGCCCTTGGGGAATCCGGTGGTGCCGCTGGTGTAGAAAATTGCCGCGAGATCGATGGGCGCGAGATTTTCGACGGCGAAGGGCGGGCCGGAGGGGAGCGGCTGCCCGGGGAGAAAGACAAAACGGGAGCCGGAATCGTTGATGACGTATTCGACTTCGGGTTCGGCGAAGCGCGTGTTGACGGGAACGACGACGGTGCCGGCGAGGAGGGTTCCCCAAAATGCGATGCACCAATCGAGGGAATTGCCGAGGCGGATCGCGACGCGGTCGCCGGCTTGGATGCCGTGCGCCTTCAGGCCGCCGGCGACACGTGCGGCGCGGTCCCAAAGCTCGCGGTAGTTGACGCGTTCGCCGCCAAGCTCGACGATGGCTTCGTTCCCAGGCGACCGGTCCACCGTGGCGCGGAGCATTTCAACGAGAGAGGCAGTTCGGTTGTCGTAGCGCGCGATGCCGTCGGACCCGCGAGTGACGCCGGATGCGTCGAAGGGGCGAATCATAGATTTGTAGCCGGACAAGGGCGTCCGGCGCGGGTCAGGGACCCGCCCTACATCTTAATACGGGTTCTGATTGGCGAAAATAGCGCGCGGATTGTCCACCAGCATCGTTCGAATCTGATCGTCCGTGACGCCGCGTTTTTTCAACGCTGGGATCACGTCGTTATGGATGTGCAGATAGTGCCAGTTGGGCAGGATGGCGGGGAGATCGCGCTCGGGCAGCCAGTCGTTGAAACACGCGGCATCGTGCGAGAGGACCATTTTGTTGGCGTGGCCGCGCTCGCACATGCGCGCGACCGTCGCGACGCGATCTTCGAAGGGAAGAAGGGTATCGATGCCAAAGCGATCCATGCCCAGGTACGAGCCGTTCGCGATCAGCTCTTCGAGATAGTCGACGTCCGTGGTGTCGCCGGAGTGGCCAATGACGACGCGCGTGAGATCCACGCCTTCTTCGCGAAAGACGCGCTGCTGCTCGAGCCCACGCTTGGTCCCTGCGTGAGTGTGCGTTGAGATGGGTATGCCGGTTTCGCGATGCGCTTGAGCCACGCAGCGAAGGACGCGCTCGACCCCGGGTGTCATCCCCGGCGCATCGGTAGCGCATTTGAGGATGCCTGCCTTTACGCCGGTGTCCGCGATGCCTTGGCGAATGTCGCGGACGAACATGTCGATCATCAGCTCAGTGCCGCCAAGGATGGTGCCGGGACCGCGGAAATGGAAGTAGAACGGGATGTCGTTATAGGTGTAAATGCCGGTGGCGACGACGATATTGATGGGCGTGGCTGCGGCGACGCGGGCGATGCGAGGGATGTAGCGGCCGAGACCGATGACGGTAAGGTCGACCACAGAGTGGATGCCGCGCGAGTGTAGCTCGTTGAGCCGCGCGATGGCGTCCTGAATGCGGCGCTCTTCGGCGCCCCAGGCTTCGGGATAGTTGAGCATGATCTCGGTGGACAGCACGAAGATGTGCTCGTGCATTAGCGTGACGCCGAGTTGCGACGGATCGAGGGGACCGCGGACGGTGTTTATGCCAGCCAAGTCAACCAGCGTACAACATGCCGCGTGACGCGTCTGGCGGACCAAATCGCCATAACGAAGCCTGGCGATAACAGAGGCAAGCCGGCAGGCTCGGGGACGGCCACGGCCGCAACCGGTGAGCCGGAAAAATCGTCTTCCGTGAAATTGATGGTGTAGTCGGTGACTTCGCTCTTTGTGGTGCCCGGTGGAATTGTCGTGACGGTGAACGTGAGACT
>Ga0335078_10007846_pt1 | contig 15843 bp, 15 predicted proteins | sample Lox_Sample_32_FD_206711 | JGI IMG/M metagenome (GOLD analysis project Ga0335078, IMG submission 206711) | Soil microbial communities from Loxahatchee National Wildlife Refuge, Florida, United States - Lox_Sample_3.2 | ecosystem: Environmental > Terrestrial > Soil > Wetlands | place: USA... | reverse complement strand
GACTTCGCGGTTCGGCAGTACGCCACCGTCGCTGTGGATCTTCCTGGAACCATGGAAGATCACGAATGCGAAGTTTTGATGCGATCGAAACACGTCTTTCTGGTTTCGACACCGGACATCAGCGCCCTGCATCTGGCGCGACGCAAAGCAGCCTGGTTGCAGGATCTGCGGTTGGCGGATAAGGTGACCGTGGTGCTGAATTGCGTGGAGCGGCGGAACACGCTTTCGGTGAGCGAAATTGAGCGGATCATTCAGTTGCCGGTGCGCTACTTGCTGCCGGCTAGCGCGGGGGAGATCGCGCGGGCGGCTCAGAACGGCACGGTGCTGGAAGGGTCTTCGGCGCTTGCAAAGGGAATTGCTCGAATCGCAAGTGACCTGACCCAACCGCGGCCGGCAGGTAAGAAATCAAATCCGGTAAGGCGATTTGTGGAGTATTTTTCGATCAGCGCCGCTCGCGGCGTATAGGGTTCGACCGTCTAATGGAAGGACGAGTAGTTTGTAATGACGAATCAAGCGATTTTGGATATTTTGAATCACCTGTGCAACGAGGCCAGAAATTCTATCCATGCTACCTTCGGCCTCATGGAGCTGCTGCCGGAGACGCCGTTGGAAGGTGCGTGGGAAACAAATCTGGCAGCGGGGCGCTCCAGCGCGGACCGTTTGTTGCGTTCGATTGACGATCTCCGGGAGTTGCTCATGGTTACGCCGCCCGGCTCAGAGTTCCTGGAGGAATTCGATGTAGGGCTGTGTCTGGGCGAAATCGTCGACCTGCTTAATCTCGCCTCCGCCGATAAGGCGGTCCGCTTGCTCTACGACGCGCCGCGTGAACCTCTGAGAATCGTTCAGGATCGGCACTCGATGGAACAGACCATCTCGCGGCTGCTGGATTCGGCCTCGAAGCTGACGCCCGCTGGCTCGATGCGGATAACATCCGGCAGTGCGGCTCGGGGAGTCCGAATTGGGCTGATAAATGATGATTCTACGCTTATCGTGCGCCTTTCGGATTGGTTGAACGCCGACCAAAATCGGATTCAGTTTCCCGATGAGAGCGCCATACCGTTGGCGCTGGCGGTAATGGTAGCGGGAAAACGCATTCGCGCTTTGGGAGGCGCGGTGCAGATCGTCTGCGAATCGGGAACGGCAGCCCAACTTTCGATAACGCTCCCCTCACTTGAAGGAGAAGGGCGCAACGGTGAACCGAAGCACGAAAACGACGGTCTTAGCGTCCTCGTCACCGAGGACTGCGACGAAAGCTTTGCGCTAAGCGAGATGCTGCTGAACAAAGAAATCGTGCGGCGCGCGCGCGATGGGCAGGAAGCCGTTGAACTGGTCAAGAAACACCGGTTCGATGTCGTTTTGATGGACATTCACATGCCCGGAATGGATGGTTACGCGGCGATCAACCAGATTCGATCGTGGGAAACCGAAAGCGGAAACGCTCGCACGCCCATCGTGGTTCTGTCCTCCGACGATCTCGACACGCAGCGCCGCGCGGCCGCGCAAGCGGGATGTTCCGGGTTTTTGCGGAAGCCGCTGCGTAACCGAGAACTACAGGATATGATCGAGCGCTTGAAGGGCGACCGCTATCTTACTTCCTGATACTCCACTAGCAGCAGTCCCGCGCCGCGGCAGGCGTCATGGTATCTGGGCCAATTCCATGTACTCCCACAGAGGCGTCTCCTGGTTAGCTTGCTCCGGCGGTACATAAGGAATCCCGAGGCGCCGCGCGGTCTCCCGGATGTAATTCTCGGTGTTGTTGTTATCCCCCGGCGGTGCGTAGGTCGAAATCAACTGGCGTAGTGTCCACCCGCGTGAGACATCCAGTGCTAATTGGTGATAGAGGCCGGCGATGCCAGCGGCGAGAGACGGAGCAGCCCAGAACCCGTGCTCCAATACCGGATTTTGTAACCACGGGGCTTGCCGCAGATCACCAGGGTTATTGAGACGCTGCGGCAGCGAACCAGCCACAAAGAAGCCCTCAGCGGTTGCGATCGCACCGGCGAGCTTATCGAGAAATCCTTGCATAACACCTCTCTTCGCTTTTATTTGCGCTTCGCGGGGGTGGTGATTTCCTGCTCCAGAGCAGCCAGCCGATAACGGTCCAGCAATCCGTCGGCATCCAAGGAATTTTCGAACTCCCTACCGCGCAAATCCGCCGCCAGGCGCCGCAATTCACGCACATATTCGCCGGCTTTGCGCCGTTCGGCGTCGTCCAGCCCGGCGCCGGCATCTTCCATTTCCGCGATACGGTCCTTTTCAAACTGATCCACCGCGGCGTTGAGTTTACCACGAGCTTCCAAGGCTGCTGGGCCGCGAGCGGCGAAAAATGCTCTGTTTTCAGCGAGCAGTGCTGCTAGATCGGCGTGAACTTTCGCGGTTGCCGACCGCCAATTTTCGAGCGCCGTGTTCGCGGGCTCGGCGGGGCGTTGATACGTGGTGGGCTTGGCCGCTGCGGGCGAATCGTAGATAGTGTTGAAGACGAATTTGTAAGTGCCGTGCGATTGACCGCGCCATTGGGGGCGAAATCCGAACAAATAAACGCGACCGTCGCCATAGAAAACCTCAAGCGCCGCGGCCTTTCCCTGGATGCGCTCCGGATGCAGCAGATAACCGCTGGCCAGAGGATTGCGATCTTTGGGATAGGAAGCGAGAATCGTTCCGCGGAATCCGCTTTTGGTGTCGAAGGCCGGACCGCGCTCGAACATCACGATCGGCTCGCGCGGCATTCCCCAGGTGGCGGGGTGGTTGGTTTCGCGAAGCTCGACACGGAGCAGCGATCCGGAACAATAGAATTGATCGTTGTTCAGACCGTCGAGCGCGTTCGCAACCGGGAGCTGAAGGCTGGAGATGGCCATGAGCGAAGCGTTGTTGAACGCGATCAGCGTGCCGCCACCGCGAACGAAAGCGCGCAAAGCTTCAACGCCAGTGTCGCCGAGGCCGCCCGAATATTCGCCCCAGATGGTGCCTGGAGCGAAACCTTCCAAGATCTGCTTCTGGCTCGCGTCGGGCAAGATGATGACATCCAGGCGATCGCGCATGTGCCCTGCCTGAACGTCGGCGTTGCGCAGCGTGATTGGCGCGAAACCGTAGTTTTCGAGAATCCAGCGCGTCCAGCCTTCGTCGATGTTGCCGGTCCAGGAGCGATACAGGCCGACGCGGGGTTTCTTCGTCGCAACCGCATCCTGCGGCGCCTTGGCAACGGCCAGCGCTTTCACGGAATGCGTGCGCGCGAACTCCGACATGCGCTCGCGATCGATTCCGGAGACGATAATGGCGCCGGACGCGGAGAAACTAACCTGGCCTCCACTCGAGAGGACTTCGTTGATGGCTGCGAAACTGGCATTCGGCTCATGACTCAAGGTGTACGTGGTACCCGTTCCCTCGACGCCGCCCGATGGAGGCGTCACCTGCTCGATGCGTTTCAGACTCGCACGCTGCTCGTCGGTCAACGGCTCGGAAACGACGGCCGTCTCGACGCCCATTTGCATCGGTAAGGTCCAGCCGGCGACATCGTAAGGACGGATCGGAGGGCCGTTCGGAGTTGTGCGCAAATCCGGATATTGTTGCGGCTCGAACAATTCCTTCACCAGCGGCGAGAACGGCTGGTCCATGAGGATCACCCAGGCGTTCTTGTACTCGCGGCTGTTGGCGACGAATGGCTTCTCCGCTTGATGCACCTCAATACCGTTGATCAGCAGCTTTTCGACCAGCGTCGCCGTGGTAGGCAGGTCGCGCTGCTCTTGCGGAATGACGTAAGCGAAGGGCGGCTCTTTGTGGAATCGCTCGATGTTGTCGCGCGCAGCCTGGTAACGGTTGTAGAGCAGCGTTTCGCGATACTTCGCGGCGGTATCGAGCACGGCCATGGAAGCGCCTTGCATGTAGCGAACGGCATCCGCGAGTCGCCACCAGCCACCTTTCCAGGGGCTCGAGTAAAAAACTTCTGAAGTGAGTTGTTGGCGATCCTTCGGAAATTCGTCGACGGTGTAGAAATGCGGAGTGGCGTAGCGGTAGAGCGCGGTCTCGGTGAAAAAAGAAATGCTGTTGCGAAAGATATGCGTGAAATCCAGGAATCCGGGATACCAGTTGTCGAAACCGACGCGATGCACCGCGCCCGGCATCTGATGCTCGTCGAGATACGCGGCCATGCTGACGCCTAACAGGTTCAGCCAGCGCGCCATCAGCGGATTGATATTCGACGAAATCGGCTCGGTGAACGGAGGGATGAAGATGCGCGTAGGAAACGGCGCGGTTTGGTGATGGCAATAGAAGATGACGGGATTCCATTCCAGCTCGGCGTGCGTGACATCGCGCGATTCGAGCATGTTGTTCATGTAGCCGTCACGATTATTGTCGTGGCCAACGTATTCCTGGTATAAATCCGGCAGCGGGCTGACTTCGTAGGGTGTGCCGAGATTTCTGCGATACCACGCCACCACTTCGTTCTGGCCGTCGGGGTTGAGCGTGGGCCAGAGCATGAGGATGACGTTGTTCAGGATTCCGTCGACTTCGGGATCGCCTTGAGCCGAGATCAATTTGTATGCGAGCGAAATGGATTGCTGCGCGCCGGCAACTTCGGTGGAATGCAGCCCGCCATCGATATGGACGATAGCCTTCCCTTCGTGCGCGAGGGCTTTGGCTTGGTCGTCCGAGAGGCCGCGCCCCTGAGCCAGACGTCGCGAGATGTCCTTGTATTTATCGAGCTGCGCGAGATTCTCAGGCGAGGAAATAATCGCAATCTCCCAATCCAAGCCGCGCGTGGTTTTGCCGACGGAGATGATCTTGATGCGATTCGAAACCGCCGCGAGCTTGTGGAAATAGTCGCGAGACTCGTCGTAATTGGCGAGATAGAAATCGTCGCCGGGTTTGTGGCCGAGAACGGATTCGGGAGTTGGGATGGGCTGGGCGGCGATCCCGGCTGCCAACAACAGGCCGGAAAGAACGGCCTTCGTCAAGGTCATACCGGGCTGCGCTTCAGCGCGTAATCGATGGCAACTTGGGGAACTTCGAATTTCGCGACGGCCGTGTTGCCCATGTAACCGATGGCTTTGATACCGATCGGACTGGTGTAATAGGCGTCCACCACCATCTTGCGCGCCCAATCGAAGAACTTGATACCGGGCCCTAGCTCGGGCGATTCGTTCTTTTTATATGCAATCAGATCGAGCATGGCGATCTGCTGCTCGCGCGTCGCGCCGAGGAAATCTGTGGAGTGATGCTGGCGCATGGCGCGATCGAGCCACGCGATTCCTCCGGTGTAGATGGCGAGCAGTTGAGGATTCTGGCTGGCCATCAGATCGATCCACTCGGGTGCGCCGGCTGCGACCGCGCCGGGCGATTTTTCGTCGTCGGGGACGATGAAGTCGGCCAGCTTTTCGAGAGTCTTGTATTCGTGCGGGTTCAGCCCTTTCGGTTTGTACGCCCCGTTGGCTTTCTTTTCGTCGGCGGCGATCCCATGAACATGCTGCGCAGCTTCGAGGCTGAGCGTGCCCGCGCCGAACGAGAGCGCGATTGCTTCGAGCAATGACCGTCGCGAAACGTCAGACATTTCCCTTCCTCATTTCTTCGGCCAGATACTCGGCCGTTCGCCAAGCCAGCGCGATGATGGTGAGCGTCGGATTTTTGTCCGGATTGCTCAAGAACGGTGCGGCGTCGGCGACGAAAAGATTCTTCACTTCGTGCGCCTGGCAGTACTTGTTCAGTACCGATTTCGCGGGATCGTTGCCCATGCGAACGGTTCCCAGCTCGTGAATGATGTCGCCGCCTTCGGAGATGCCCTCGCCCTTCATGAAATCCGGACGCGGCGTGGTGACGGTGCCGCCCATGGTTTCGAGCAGTGCTTTGAACGTGTCGTGCATGTGCTGCGCTTGTTTTAGTTCGTGATCGGTCCATTGGAAATGAAAACGTAGCACGGGGATGCCGTATTGATCGACCACGTCGGGATCGATTTCGCAATAGGTGTTTTCATTGGGGATCTGCTCGCCGCGTCCGGCCATTCCGAAACCGGAGCCGTAGCGATTCCAAATGAAGTCCTTCAAGCCTTGGCCATAGCCTTCGTGCTCTTCGCACTCGTCGTGGAAGTGGCCGATGCCGGGCATCTCGAACCCGCCGCCGATTTCGATGTGGTAACCGCGCGGGAAATCCTTGTTGGGCGAATCCCACAACCACCACGGCACATAAAGATGCATGCCGCCCATGCCATCGGAGTTATGGCGCGGCAATCCATCGAGCGCGGGAATGTGCGCGCCAAGGTCGTAGCCGACGTTGTCGGTGAGATTGCGACCCACCTGGCCGCTCCCGTTCGCGACTCCGTTGGGATGCGCTGCCGATTTCGAATTGAGCAACAGCCGCGCGGATTCGCATGCGCCGCACGCCACCACCACGGTTCGGCAGCGAATTTGTTTTTCCTCGCGCGTGGTCTTGTCGATGTAGGTGACTGCGGTGACTTTGCCGGAGGCGTCGGTGACGAGCTCGCGCGCCATGGCATTGGTGAACAGCTTCACGCGGCCGGTCTTCATCGCCGGGAAAACCTGCACCTGGCTGGATGAATAATTGGATGAGCTGACGCAGCCGCGTCCGCATTGCGCGCAATAGTGGCACGCAGGGCGACCGTTGGTGGGTTGCGTGATTACCGCGAGACGCGAGGGGATGCAGGGAATGTTCAACTTCTTCGCGGCGCGCTGAAACAGCATCTCTGGAACGCGTGGCGGAGGGCACGGTTGGAAGATTCCGTCGGGCGCGCTGCGAATTCCCTCCTTGCTGCCGGTGACGCCGATGAAGCGCTCGGCCTTGTCGTAATAGGGCGCGATGTCGCCGTAGGTGATGGGCCAATCGGTACCCAGGCCATCACGGCTATAGGGCGTGAAATCGTAGTCGGCGTATCGCAGTGAGATGCGGCCGTAGTGATTGGTGCGTCCACCGACGATACGCGAGCGGAACCAGTTGAACTTCGATCCGGGCGCGACCGTGTAAGGCTCGCCGCCGAGTTTCCAACCGCCGAAGCTGGCCGTGAAATATCCAAACGAGTAACCGGTAGGTCCGAAGTATCCTTTGGCGCCTTCGCCGATGCCGCGATGCGACACCTGGTAAGGCCACATGTGCTCTTTGAAATCCTTGGCTGGATCGAGCGGCGGTCCGGCTTCGAGCAAGGCGACTTGGACGCCGAGATCGGCCAAAACTTTGGTGACGGTGCCGCCGCCGGCGCCGGAGCCGATGACCACGACATCGTAGACAGGGGAAGATCGTGCGATTTGAAACATCGGTTTACTTCACCTCGCTCGCGGGCTTGCTAAATTTCGAATCTTCCAACGGAACATTGGCCTTCACATCCGCAAGCTGAATCGTAAAGCGGCCGTTCGTACGCGCGAGCGTCCAACGGAATGGAATCTTGACGCCGTCCACTTCGCGATAGTCGGCGTAATCGATCTGCGTGGGATTGCGTCCGAGCGGCGTTTCTCCGTAACGCACTTGGCGCACGAGGAGTCCGGTATTCGCGTCGAAGAAAAGCCGAACGGGCGGACGGTCGGGCCGGATGCCGATTAGTGTGTTGCATTCGACCCCTTGGATGGTTTCCGGGCGGCCCACGCGCAGCTGCGGAAAGATCTCTTTGATCCGCAGCGCGAGATAGAACTCGGCATCCAATCCGGCTGCTTCCGATTCGGCGGGCGACATCTCGCGCGGCGCACGACCGGTGTTGCCGAGCCAGCCTCCGGTTCCGTCGAAGGCAGTAATGCTTTCACCATTAGGCGTTTTCGAGATGGACATCCGTTTGTTCGGCGCCTTGGTAAGCAGTTCAATGGGCGTCGAGTGGCCGCCGAACAGTATTTCGCCCTTCGCAACGCGGCTCGAGGTGCGTTTCATGGCTGCTTCACCACCCACTGCGGCTTGGTATTTTTCGATGATCTGATCGGCAGAGATCTTCGCGGCCGCGGGTGCGGCGTGTTCGGGCCGCGCCGGCATATCGGACTCAATCACGGGAGGCGTGCTGGCCGGATGCTCAGCGCCATGATGGCACGAGTAGCAGGTGACCTCACGATGGCCGCCGAAGCTGTCCTTATTTAATGTCGCCATCATGGCCATCATTTCACGCGCGGTCTTCTTGGCCTGCTTGTCGTCGAGGTCCATCTTGCCTTCGACGTGACAAAAACTGCATTCTACACCGAGCGAAGCGGCGATGAATTGCATTGTGGGAATCAACTGGTCGGCCGGCGTACCTTTAAGCTGAACGATGTTCTTGAAGGCCTGCTCGGCGGTCTTAGCGTCGGCGCTGGCGGCGCTTGCCAGGCCACCGTTGAATACAGCGGCTAAGATCATTACAAAAGCCGGCGCAGCAGGTCGATTGACGAGTCGCATTTTTCCTCCCGGATTTCGAATTGTATCCAAATCGAGCGGCCAGGGAGCGGTACTCAACTAACGGTGTCTAACCGTGTGAAGCGAAACCGAGGCGGAAGCGATGAGTCAGACGGCTATGGAACACGAGCGCAAGTGTCCGCAGTGTCGCTGGGGATGCGTGAGATTCGCAACGCGGCGAAAACGACGAGACTACATCCTCCAGTTGGTATTCTTGCGTCCGTTCCGCTGCCGATCTTGCCGTCATCGTTTCTATCGTTTCCGTTTGCCGGAGGACACGGCTGCACGTCTTGTTACGGCTGTGCTGACGCTGCTCAACAAGCTGGAAGCGATCGCGCACCGAATCCCGACCCGCTCCACCCCGCCGCGCTATCCTGTCTGATTAGTGCGCAAAGTCATCACGCAGGGAGACATTCCACAGAGCGGTGAATTAACGGTGCCTAAAGGCGCGATCGTCACGCCTTTGGCTCGAGATCTGGCGAAGGAACGCGGCGTCAAAATCGTCGAAGTTCCTGCCGATCAGCTCGCACCTCCGGCGGCCGATAGGATTGTTGCGCTTGGATCGGATCATGGTGGCTTTCAGATGAAGGAGAAATTGAAGCCGATTCTTGAAGAGTGCGGTTTTCACGTGCACGATGTTGGTACACACGATGAGAAGCCCGTCGATTACCCGGATATCGCGCGACAAGTTGCCGAGATGGTGGCGCGCGGTGAGGCTGAGCGAGGTGTGATCATCGACGGCGCGGGCATCGGATCGGCGATTGTCGCGAACAAATTCCCGGGCATTCGAGCAGCGCTATGCTATGATAAAGCGTCCGCCCGGAACAGTCGCGAACACAATGATTCTAATATACTTACGCTTGGCGGACGGCTGTTGACGCCGAGCCAGGCCGAAGAAGTTTTGCGCACCTGGTTGGCAACACCGTTTGGCGGCGGACGTCACGCCGCGCGAGTGGAAAAAATTCGAGAGATCGAGAAAGCGGTACGGAATTGGACGCCGCGGAGTTAGATCAATTAGTGGCCCAGATCGGCGAGGAGATCCTCGCGCGCACTGGACTTCTGGCCGGACTTCCGCCGAGAGCCGAGGGGTTGAGCGTTGCGGATGTGGTGTGCCCAGATTGCACCCAAAGCTGCCCGCCGATCTGCGAACACAAAGCAAAGAAAATTGTTGAAGCCGGCGCGTGCCGGATCTCGGCTAGCGAAACACTCACCGGCATCGATCCATCGATTGCCTCGCTGATCGATCATACTTTGTTGAAGCCGGAAGCAACGCGCAGCGACATTCTCAAAGTTTGCCAGGAAGCTCGCAAATATAACTTCGCTAGCGTTTGCATTAATCCTTATTGGGTGCCACTGGTAGCCGCCGAGCTGGCCGGATCGGCGGTGAAGGTGTGCACGGTGGTCGGATTTCCCCTCGGCGCCACGTCGACAGAGGCCAAGGTAGCCGAAGCAGAAGCGGCGCTGCGCGTGGGCGCGCAAGAGATCGACATGGTGCAGAATATCGGCGCGCTGCGCAGCGGCGATTACGGCGCAGTGCGGGCGGACATCGCGGCTGTAGCTGAGGTGACGCATGCGGCGGGGGCCATTTTGAAGGTGATTCTCGAGACGGCGCTACTCGACGACAATCAGAAGGTGATGGCGTCGATGCTGGCCAAGATGGCGAAGGCGGATTTTGTTAAGACATCGACGGGCTTCGCGGCGTCGGGGGCAACATCGCACGACGTAGAGTTGATGCGCATGGCGGTGGGTCCGGAGATGGGCGTGAAAGCTTCGGGCGGGATTCGCACGCTGGAGGATTTGAAGAAGATGGCGGCCGCGGGAGCCACGCGGATCGGCGCCAGCGCGAGCGTGAAGATCGTGGAAGCGACGGTGGGAAAGCCCGAGGGCGTGAGCACGGGTTACTGAGTAGCCAACATGGCAGCCTCCCCACGTAAATCCGTTCGCTTCCAGGAGCGCGCCGAGCTACTCGATTTTTTGCTCGAGGTTACCGCCGCAACCGGCGAGACGCTCGATCTCGATCGCACATTGGCGAATGTTGCATCGTTCGTGAAAGAGGTAATTCCGTACGATCTGTTCGCGATTCTTCTCTATAGCGAACGCCAGCGCGGGCTGAGCATACGGCATGCGATTGGCCATCGCGAAGAAGTGATTCGAAGCCTGGTGATACCGCTAGGTGAGGGCATCACCGGGGTTGCCGGCGCGACGCGCCAGCCGATCATGGTGGGCGACGTTCGGAAGGACCCGCGCTATTTGCCGGCGCTCGACGCGGTGCAGGCCGAACTGGCGGTTCCCATGCTGGCGCGCGGAAAGTTGGTAGGCGTTATCGATTTGCAATCGACGCGGCCTAACGCATATCGCGAGCAGGATCGCGCGCTACTGCAATTGATTGCTTCGCGCGTGGCGGTGGCCATCGATAATGCGCGTTTGTACCGGCGTGTCGACCGCCAGAATCGAACGCTCAAAACGCTGAGCAGTCTTTCGCAGGAATTCAGCTCGATTCTCGATTTGGACGAACTGCTCGGCAAGATCGCGGTGACGATTCACGCTCTGGTGACCTTCGACGCCTTCAGCATTCTGCTGCTGGATGCGGAACGCAAGGTTCTGATGCACCGGTTTAGCGAGCGCTACGATCAGCGCCTGAATCTGAACAATATTCCGCTCGGCAAGGGAATCACCGGCGCGGCGGCGACTTCGCGCGAGATCGTGCGTGTGCCGGACACGGCAGCGGACCCGCGTTACATCGCCTCTCATCCGGACATGCGCTCGGAAATCGCGGTGCCGCTTATCGTGCATGATCGAATGGTGGGCGTGATGGACTTGGAAAGTGAGCGCGTCGGTTATTTCACCGAAGATCACGCCCGGCTGTTGGCGCTGCTTGCGCCGCAGATCGCCAGTTCGGTTGAGAACGCACGGTTATACGAAGAACTGGCGCAGCGCGAACAGAGTCTGGAGCAGGATTTAAGCGCAGCGCGGAACCTGCAATCGGTGTTGCTGCTGCGCGAGCCACCCGAAATCGAAGGGCTTGACATCGCGATTCGGCTGAAACCGGCGCGCGAAATTACGGGCGATATGTACGATGTTTTTCAGCATGGCGACGATTACGCCATCATCGTGTTCGGCGATGTGAGCGGCAAAGGCGCGGCTGCGGCGCTTTACGGCGCCATGGTCAGCGGGTTACTGCGCACCATTTCGTTCCGCCTTCGGAGCCCGGCGGCGTTGTTAAAGCTGTTGAACAAGGTGCTGCGGGAACGCAAGGTGGAAGCGCGATACGTATCGCTGACGGTGGTGGTTTGGGATCGGCAGAAGTCGCGATTCGTGATGGCCAATGCAGGCGCGACACCGCCCTTGATCTGCCACCAGGGGCACATCCATAAGGCCAAGGTGGAAGGCGTGCCGGCAGGTTTGCTGGACGATCGAGAGTACGAAGAGATGAGTTTCACCGCACAGGCCGGCGATATTCTGCTGCTCTACTCGGACGGCGTCACCGATCAGACGAATTCGCATGGCGAGGATTATGGACGCCACCACCTGGCGCACGTGCTCGAAAAACAGTGCGGCAAAGACCCTGAGGCTGTGGCGGACGCGATTCTCGAGGATCTCGCGCGGTTCAGCGGCGGGGTTCCCCTGCAAGATGACCAAACCATGCTGATTACGAGAGTCCGGTAGTGGAATACCGGGATCAGACGCTGTACCTGGAAGACGTTCCGCTGGCGGATATTGCCAAGCGGCACGGGACGCCATGCTATGTGTACTCGCGAGCGGCGCTGCTCGGACGGCTGGCGGCGTATGAGACGGCTTTCGGCGATTTTCCTCATCAAGTCTGTTACGCCATGAAGGCCAACGGGAATTTGACAATTCTGAAGACTATCGCAGAGGCCGGAGCAGGTTTCGATATTGTCTCCGGGGGCGAGCTCTTCCGGGTACTCAAAGCCGGCGGCGATCCGCAGAAGGTGATTTTTTCGGGCGTAGGGAAAACGGCGGCGGAGATCGATTACGCGCTGGAGCACAAAATCCGAAGCTTCAATTGCGAGTCGGAGCCAGAGCTCGCGTTAGTGAATTCATTGGCGGCGCGGCGCGGCATGAAGGCGCGTGTTGCGGTGCGCGTGAATCCGGACGTCGATGCGGCCACGCATCCTTATATTTCAACCGGTCTGCGGAAACATAAATTCGGCATCGACATCGGCGAGGCGGAGGGTGTATACGCGCGCGCCAGGATTTGCGAAAACCTGTTGCTCGAAGGCGTGAGCTGTCACATTGGTTCGCAGATTCTGGATACTGCGCCGATGATCGAGGTGTTCGACAAAATGGTGGCGTTAGCCGAGCGCCTGCGCGCGCGCGGCTTTCCGATCCGAAGTCTGGACTTGGGCGGTGGGCTTGGTGTCGCATACAAGCCGGACGAAGAGGCGCCGGCAATTGCAGAATATGTTCAGGCGATGTGCGAACGTGTGAGCGGCCATGATTTGGAAATCGTGATCGAGCCGGGCCGTTCCATTGTCGCGGAGGCCGGGCTGTTGCTGACGCGTGTTCTTTACCGGAAGACGAACGGCGAGAGAAATTTCGTGATCGTCGACGCCGGGATGAACGATCTGATCCGTCCGGCGCTCTACCATTCACACCATGAGATCGTTCCGCTGCGGCGGAGCGATGAAGCGGGTGCGATAGTAGCTGATGTAGTTGGACCGGTGTGCGAATCAGGAGATTTTCTGGCGCGTGGACGTTCGATCGCGAACGTGCTTCCGGGCGATTTGCTGGCCGTGAGCACCGTGGGAGCTTACGGATTTGTGGCAGCATCGAATTACAACGCGCGGCCGCGCCCGCCGGAGATTCTGGTGGAAGGCGATGCCTATCGTGTGATTCGAAAGCGCGAGACGTATGAGGACATCGTACGTGGGGAATGATTCACCGCGGATGAACGCCGATTTGGCGTCAACTGCGCTGACACTTGGGGCAATAGTGCGTTCCGCGCCCACCCACTACAATCCGCCGAATTGCGGTGCCGCAGGTAGGACACGGTTCGCCGGCGCGCCCGTAGACTTGGTGTTGCTGTTGAAAGCTGCCTTTTTCCCCGTCGGCGTCGACGTAATCGGAGATCGAGGACCCTTTCAGCCGAATCGCGGTCTTGAGGATGTCCACCATGGCGCGATGCAGCCGCGTGGCGCGCACCTTACTTAAGCTGGAGGCGATGGCGCGCGGATGGATGCGAGCTTCGAACAGCGCTTCGTCGGTATAGATGTTGCCCATTCCTCGCAAGAAGGATTGATTGAGCAGCAGCGGCTTGATGCGAGAGTGTCGTTTCTTGAGCCCCGCGAGGAAATCGCCGAGTGAGATGTCGAGAGCATCGGGGCCCAGCTCCGCCGCGCGCTCCACCAGTGCGGGACCCCATTCAATGCGTCCGAAATGGCGGACGTCGTCGTAGACCAGCACGCCTTCATCGAGCGTGAAGACGGCGCGCGCGTAGGGTCCGGGTGAGGAATTGAGCAGCAGCTTGCCGGTCATGCCGAGATGGATGGACAGAACTCCGCGGTCGAGTTCCAGGACGATGAATTTTCCGTGCCGCCGGACGACATTTACGCGTTGGTCGCGTACGCGGCGCCGCAGTTCGGAGAATTTCTGCCGCACCACGTGATGCGAGGAGAACTGGGCGTCGACGATGCGGCGTCCAGTAAGTTTGGGCGCCAAGGTACGAACGACGGTTTCGACTTCCGGTAACTCAGGCACGCGCTTCGGGGTCGATCAGGATATCGTCGCCTTCCGCTTTGACAGCGAAGCGATCCAGCTTGATTGCGGGATCGAAATCGTTCTCTCCGGTGCGGCAATCATAGGCCCATTCGTGCCACGGACAAACGATGATGCCGTCCTGCATCGTGCCTTGGCCGATGGGGCCGCCGGCATGCGGACAAATTCCGCCGAGGGCATGCAGTTCGCCATTGTGATTGCAGATTGCGTAGGTGTCCTGACCGAGAATCGTTTCCATCACGGATCCGGGCGGGAGAGCGGACAGTGAGCCGACTTTCACGAAAGCCATAAAGGAATGTTGTACCACGCCTCGCGATCGGCGTCGCGGCCCTGTTTCCTTACTTGCTCTTCTTGCCCGGTTTCGGCTTCAAAGATTGGACGTACTGGTAGCTTATATCGAAATACTTGCCCAATTGTTTCGTATTTTCCAACAATGCATCGGGAACCTTAACGTATTCCTTCATAACAGCGCCATATGCTTCGAATAACGTCGTCTTATACTTCTTTAAGAATTTTTCCCGCTCTTCGGCAGGCAACCTCAGCGCCAGGGAACCGGACTCGTCCAAATAGCTGAACATATGGCCGTTGAGCGACGTATACGGATTTGCGGCGCCTTTTCGGTCGACGTTCCCATGCGCGGCAACGAGTTTGTCGTACAGCGCGAGCTTGTCAGGCGGGACTTTGCATTCCTTGCGTGTCGCCATATCATTGGTGAACCGATGCCGGCATAAGCACTGCTTCCAGCTTATCGAACGATTCGCCGGTGCCCTGAGAAACCATCTTGCAGTGGAACTCGTCGGGAAAGCCGTCTTGCGTCAAAACCATCTTGGTGCGCCCGGATTCGTCCAAAAATTCGACCAGTACCCTGGTCATGGCGTTGGGACCGAGTTTGGCGCGATACGAAATTCTCTCCGGAACTACAATTTCGTCATACGTGCCGGTCAAGGTGAACTCGCCGGCGCCGGCGATTTGCATTTTCTGGGTGAAGCCTCCGCCCACGCGAAAGTCCATTTCGATTTCACATTTCGTGGCGTCCTTGCAGCCGGACCACTGCGCCATTTTTGCACCGTCCGCCCACCAACCGAAGACGACGTCGCGTGGTGCATCAAAGATGCGCGTGATCCGGAGACGGTTTCCCTCGATTTTCACATCAGATTTCAATGCTTCTTCCCCTTTCGTTGTTCGCCAATCAGTTCATCCAGCTTGTCGAAGCTAAACTCCCAGCCGGCCACACAGTGACCGATCCAGGTTTGGGCTTCTTTGAGAGTCGCCGCACGCCCCCGAATTAAATGCTCCCGCCCTTGGCGCCTTCGGTGGATCAGTCGGGCTTGCTCCAACACGCGAAGATGCCGAGAAATGGCCGGGGGCGACATTCGAAATGGCTTGGCCAAATCGGCGACCGGTTGCTCTCGGGCGTGTGACAGTCTCGACAGGATGCGGCGGCGCGTAGGATCGGCCAGCGCGGCGAAAACTGCTGAGAGATGCTTCCGATTGTTAACCAACTTGTTAATTATAGGACGAGTGCGAGTGTACCGTCAAGAGGCTTTCGAACGACGTTGGAAAAAACCGTTTAGCACATAAGCCGCGAAGATAATCCAATAAACATCCAGATAGCTGCGCTGTCTGGTTTGGGCCCACAAAACAGCGGTCACGGTAATAAACGAGATGAACAGAAGATAGATCAGCGAAAGTTCCTTCCATCGCCCGCGTGTGAGCCCCATGCCGGCTAGCCCGAGAATTGAGATCGCGCCGTAGGAAACC
>Ga0335078_10007845_pt1 | contig 15844 bp, 12 predicted proteins | sample Lox_Sample_32_FD_206711 | JGI IMG/M metagenome (GOLD analysis project Ga0335078, IMG submission 206711) | Soil microbial communities from Loxahatchee National Wildlife Refuge, Florida, United States - Lox_Sample_3.2 | ecosystem: Environmental > Terrestrial > Soil > Wetlands | place: USA... | reverse complement strand
GCCTCAGAACCTTCTGCATCTTTGGGGGAATGTCGGGCGACTCACTGGACATGTTCGATCCTCCTGGGCGAAAGACCGACGTTATCAACTCCGGTTAGGCCGAGTCACGCGCTTCACCGAAAGGACACCTTCTTTTCATTGGTCAGGTATACCTGGTAGGAGCGAATCTCCTCCGGCCCGAGTTGGTCCGGTGGTTTGCCGAAATATCGAGCAAACAGAGAGACCTGCAGGACATAGGCGGACCGCGTGAGCGGGGAGAAATTGCGCACCTGCATGTCTTCGATCATGCGTTGACGTAGAGGTGTCATGGGAAGCTCCTTTGCAAAATGGAATGTGCTGCAAGCAGCGTATCCATGTTTCCGCAAAGGGGCTCAGGAAGGAATGATCGCGAGGCTGGGCCCTAGGTTCGCCCAGTCACCTGCGGCCTTAGGGGAAAGCTTCGGTTCTACCTACCGCGTAGCGGTTTAGTACAATACGAGTTCAAGTCAGCTCCGGCCCGATGCCGCTGCTGCTGCGGATTGTAGCGCACAGGGGCCTAGGAGGATGGTTATGTCACAAAGTACGTCACAAAATTCGACGCCACGCTTTGACGTTGCTGTCGCCAGGACAATTGTCACTCAGAAAGTGTTACTTGCGCCTCGTTGAGGGAAGTGGTGCTGAACGCAAGCTGCAACCGCAGCGATTGGGCGGAAGCCGGCCACCCACTGCTCTGAAAGGCATAAATCTGTCGGCCCGCGAATCACCAATGTGTGAGGGAGGGCGTCCCTGAAGAACTGGGACTGTGCCGCCCGGGTTCGTCGGGCGGATCTCCGACGACCGTAATGAGGGCTTCCAAGGACGACTTTGCGCATCATCGAAAGGTAACGGAAGGGGCCCGCATGATGCGCCACTCGGTGCTCTCAAATGCCTTGTTAACTGGTGCAAGGCATTTTCCCAACATCTATCCCGCGCAAGGTCATTCTCAGGGCAACCCGTTTACCGGCAGCTTGGATTGTTGGAGGCCGGAAGCGAGGATCGCGACTGCACGTCCCTTGGGTAGAGCTTGCCGACTTACCCGTTACTGACGAAAGCCCACAGAGCCCGTGTCCTCCAGAGTGCTGGTCTCCAGAAAGGGCGTTTCTCGTTCTGAGTCCGGCGGAGCGCCACTGAAGAGACTGGTCCTACCGGAGCCGGTAGGAGGCCATCGCTGTTGCAAGGTAGTCTAGCGAATCGTGAGAAATCAAGCGGTAGTGAATAGCCTTGGAATGCTGAACGATACCAAGCGCTACGGAGTCCGCGAAAATCAAGTCTGCCGCCTTGAGTGCGTCGGAACCATCGAGCGGCAGAAGAAGCTCGAGCAATGTGTGCCGCCCTTCCAACTCCCGCGCGAGTACCCCCCTTGCGGTATGCAAAAATACCCTGCTGACCGAGATCACAACGATCAGGGATGAGTCGCGCAACCGTCGAATGCGCTTCAGGTGTTCGTCCGCCGTCGAAAAAGAAATCGATACAGCCGGCCGGTCCTTAGGGACCAACCTCGCAGCATCGGCGGCAGCGTATTCAGGCACTACCGCCAGAGCTCCGATCGCGAGGCCGGGATTGAGCATTAACTCCTGGCGAGAGCAGTCTTCCGCCGGCCATCGAAGCGAGGCGCGGATTTCTTCGGCCATCACGCTGCGCAAGCCCGCCTCCTCTTCCACCACCAGGAAATGGTCGGGCGGCTCGACCAGCAACCTTTCGCGCACGCTCTCACGAAGCTGCTGCATCGAGTAGCCCTGGTCTCGAGCTGCGCGAATTGTCTTGTTGATCAGGTCGTCGAGGTCTTCCCTACACTGGTTTTGAGTCTTCTCGCTGCCTGAGCGGACCACAAGGCGGCTTCCGCGCCGCCCCACGAGCCAACTCCGAGCGACGAGGTCCTGATAAGCTTCGCTGACTGTGTTGTGGTGGATCTTGAGCCGCCTCGCCAGTTCACGAACGCTCGGCAGAGCCTGGCCCGCTTTGAGCTGCCCAGTAGCAATCAGATAGATGATGTTTTCGGCCAACTGCTGGCGGAGCGGAACCTCGCTTTCCTTGCTGATTCGAATTTCCATTTTTCCCTTTAGTTGCCGAACTACACTCCGTTTCCCGTCTTTGAGATAATTGGGCGCTGACGGTGCGGCACTGTCAAACGGCGATTCTATCGCACCCCTTTTGTCGTGACACTCGCGAAACTGTCACACCTGCCGTAGCGGAGCTTTGACCCTCCCGCTATTCTCTCCGCGAGAGGTGAAAATCATGACTGGTGAGGGTCTTGTACCGGCAAGTCTTGGGAGCTTACAATGCGTTCAGCCTGGTAGTCGGTCTTCAGGCGCGGTCTCGATCCAACTTTCGGAGCGGTCACCCGGAGCGCTGCGAAACGTAGAAACGAGCAGCCCGCGGTTGGAGGACGCTTCGGAACAATCCCGGGGGGAGACACACGTGCCGCGATCGTCGCAAGGTTACGCCCACCTGTTGAAGCGTCAGCCGGGGCTGGCTTTCCTGCTTGCCGCGCAAGCTCTCAGCGTCTTTAACGACAACGCCTACAAGACAATCCTCATCTTTTACGCGCTCAGTCATGCCTCGTCGCCGGCCGAACTGGCATGGATGATCCCCGCGGCCGGCGGGCTACTGGTGATTCCTTACATCCTCTTCTCCTCCTATGCCGGCCAAGTGGCGGACCGCTTCTCCAAGCGGAGCGTCATCGTGACCATGAAGGGGCTCGAAATACTCCTGATGACGCTCGCCACTCTGGCCGTCTTTTCCGGACACATCGGCGTCATGATGGCGGTGCTGTTTATCGAAGGGACGCACAGCACGTTCCTCTCTCCCGCCAAGGAAGGCATTCTGCCACAGATGCTGCCGGATGCCGACCTGTCGCGCGCCAATGGCCTGATGCAACTGACGGTCTACTCGATGATCGTGGCAGGGCCGGTCGCTGCCGGATTCCTGGTGCCCGCTTTTCGCGCGACGCCCTATGTGCCTCCAGCGTTCCTCATTCTGATCGCGCTGGCAAGCTTCTTGCTCAGCTTTGGGATTACGCGCGTTCCCCCTTGTGGCTATCAGGAGAGTGTCCACTGGAACGCCCCGGCCGAGTTCTGGCGTAACTTCGCGGAAATCCGGGCCAGCCGGCCCTTGTTCCTCACAGTCCTGGGCATCGCGTACTTCTGGATGCTCGGCGCGATCTATTTAATGAATGTTTACCGTTACGGTCCCGAGCTTCTGCACCTTGACGAGCACGGCGTCACGTATCTCAACGCGTGCCTCTCGATTGGCATTGGCATAGGCGCCACCATAGCTGGAAAGCTCTCTGGCGATCAGGTTGAGCTCGGGCTCCCGCCGATAGGATCCATCGGCCTTGGCCTCTTCGCCATCTATCTTTACTTCGCCAGGCACTCGTTCCCGCAGGCCCTGCTGGGACATGCCCTGTTGGGAATCTGCGGCGGCATCTTCATCGTTCCACTTGAGGCATTCCTGCAGCAACGCGCGGGCGAACAATCGAAGGGACGGGTGATCGCTGCCTCTAACGTGTTGACCTTTACGGCCGTCGTCGTAGGCTCCGGAGTCCTCTGGTTACTCTCGGGCCCCCTGCGCCTCAGGCCCGACGAGGTGCTCCTGGTGATGGGGTTGGCTTCCTTCGCGGCTACAGTGTATATCCTAACCATCCTTCCAGACTTCATGGTGCGGCTCTGCCTTTGGTTGCTTACCCACACGTTTTATCGCATCGATGTGCGCAGCATCGAGAACCTGCCCAGGCGGGGTGGGGCGCTGCTGGTGTGTAATCACGTTTCCTTTGTCGATCCCTTCCTGATCGGCGCGTGCACACAACGCTTCGTCCGCTATCTGATGTACCGGAAGTTTTACGATAGTAGGGGCATCCACTGGCTGGCCAAACTGATGGGAGCCATCCCAGTCTCGGAGACCGACCCTCCACAACAGATCGTGGAGTCACTGCGCACGGCCCGGCAGCGCCTGAACGAAGGCGAGCTTGTGTGTATCTTCGCGGAGGGCGCGATCACCCGCACGGGGAATCTGCTGCGTTTCCGCTCTGGCTTTGAACGGATCATGAAAGGTACGTCGGTCCCGATCATTCCGGTTCATCTCGACCGCGTCTGGGGCAGTATTTTCAGCTATTCGCGCGGACGTTTCCTCTTTAAGTGGCCGCGCCGCATTCCTTACCCTGTAACGGTCACTTTCGGCGAGCCACTACCGGCCAGCGCCGGCGCCTTCGAAGTGCGGCAGGCGGTCATGGCGCTAAGCGCGGAAGCGTTCGCGCATCGCGACGCGCACCAGCGGCCGTTGCCGGAGCTCTTCATTGATACCACCAGGCGCAACTGGCGCCGCCGCTCCATGGCCGATTCCTTCGGCCGCGAGTTGACTTTCGGAAAGGCGCTGGCAGGCGCGATGGTGTTCCGCGGCCTGGTGGAGAAACACTGCCCCGGAGAGAGAACCTTAGGCGTGCTGCTGCCGCCCATGGTGCCCTCGGCGCTGCTCAACGTCGGCATCAGCATGACCGGCCGCATACCCGTGAACCTCAATTACACGGCTGGTGTGGAAGCGATGAAATTGGCGATGGACCAGGCCGGCATCAAGACCGTTTTCACCTCAGCCCAGCTCCTCGAACGCTTAGGCATGGTCAAGCAACCGGGCATGGTCCTGGTGGAAGAATTGGCGGCGCAGGTTTCAGGCTTGACGAAGGCCGCCTACCTCCTCGTTGCCCGCATCTTGCCCCGGCCAGTGCTTCGCCGATGGCTACTTTCGCCCGATCTCAAGCTCGATGGGCTCGCCACCATCATCTTTTCCAGCGGATCGACCGGAGTACCCAAGGGAGTGATGCTGACCCATCGGAACATCGTTTCCAATATTGAAGGTATGCAGCAGGCGCTGAATGTGGACCGCCACGATTGCCTGCTTGGCGTGCTTCCCTTCTTCCATTCGTTTGGCTTCTCGGCAGGATTGTGGCTACCGCTGGCCGCCGGCATTGGGGTCGTCTTTCACACCAATCCGCTGGAGGCTCGCAAGTGCGGAGAGATGTGCAGTAAGTACAACGTAACCCTGCTGATCGCGACTCCGACGTTCGCCTGGGAGTACGTGCGCAAGTTCAAGCCCGAAGACCTGCACGCGCTTCGCGTAGCCATTGTGGGCGCCGAAAAGAAGAAGCCTGAGTTGGCCGACGCCTTCCAGCAGAAATTTGGCGTGCCGCTCTTCGAAGGCTACGGGGCCACGGAACTCTCGCCGGTGGTTGCGGTTGAGACGCCTGGCTATCGGGGTCGCGGTCATAGCGAGCCCGGCTCGAAGCAGGGCACGGTTGGGTGCCCTATCCCTGGTGTGGCGGCGAGGATTGTAAATCCCGAAACCCTGGAGTCCTTGGGCGTCGATAAGGAGGGAATGCTCCTCATCAAAGGGCCTAACGTCATGATGGGTTATCTTGGCCAGCCCGAAAAGACTCGCGAGGCGATCCGCGACGGCTGGTATGTTACTGGCGATATCGCCAAACTCGACCAGGATGGATTTATCACCCTCACCGACCGCCTCAGCCGCTTCTCGAAAATCGCCGGCGAGATGGTCCCGCACCTGCGAGTGGAAGAGGCCTTATACAAGGCGCTTGGAACTGCCGAGCCTCACCTCGTGGTGACATCGGTAGCCGACAAGCAGAAGGGGGAGAAACTTGTAGTACTGCACACCGGGCTAAGCATTCCCGTGGATGAACTGCTACGGCGGCTGCGCGCAACGGAACTCCCCAAGCTGTGGCTGCCCCGGAAAGAGAACTTCTTTCGCGTCGAAGCCCTGCCACTGCTTGGCACGGGCAAGCTGGACTTGAGGTGCGTGAAAGAGACTGCGAAGCGCTTGGCCGACCCCGCGCCCACCGCAGAGCCGGCAGACACTGAAGTGGACGCCTAGGCTTCCGATCGAGGCCGCTGTGAAAAGGAATACCCAATTCGAGGCAAGGATCCGGCAGTGGACGGAGGCCGGGCTGATCGATGACCAAGCCGGAGCGCGCATTCTGGCGTTCGAGGCCGCCCGCGAAGAACGCACGAGTCTTGGTTGGCCAGTGTTGCTGGCGCTGAGCTTCGGAGGAATACTCCTCGCGGCCGGTATCACCCTGTTTGTCGCCGCGCATTGGGACGAGCTTTCTCCCTCGGCGCGGTTTTCGATGGTGCTGCTGGTGACCGGAGGGTTCCAGCTTTGCGGAGCCTTGCTCGCAGGGCGCTTTCCCGCTCTCTCCGCGACGTTGCACGCAGTGGGAACAGCAAGCCTTGGCGCGGCGATCTTCCTCACGGCGCAAATCTTCAATCTTCATGAAGACTGGACCACGGGCATCCTACTTTGGGCCGTGGGCGCGGCGGCCGCTTACCTCCTGCTGCGCCAGTGGAGCCAGGCTCTCTTTCTGGCTCTTCTGGCGCCGGCATGGCTCATCAGCCGTTGGGTGATGACCACGCCGTGGCAACGGCCCTTGGCCATCGGATTGATGCTAACCGCTTTGAGCTATCTATCGGCGCGGATGGGTGAGCAGGATAGCCCCGTACGCAGGACCCTGGTCTGGATTGGCGGCATCGCCCTGGTGCCGTGCGTATTCGCTGCCATCGTCATGGCGACCACGGAGCGAGATTACCGGCCTGATTCACCGTCGATGGGTACACTGGCGGCGGGCTGGATCGTCGCTCTGGCCGCACCTCTCCTGATCGCCTGGTTTCTGCGCGGCCGCGCCGCATGGATCAACGCTCTCTGGGCCGCCTGGGCTTATCTGCTCATCCGGTCGGCTGGTGTTGCGATGCCTGGTACCGCTGACCGGCCTTTTGCTGCGACGGCGGTCCTCTACGGCTTGTGCGCGCTGGGTTCGGCGGCGCTGGTGGTCTGGGGTCTCGAGGAGAAGAGAAAGGAACGGCTGAATCTGGGCGTCGTCGGATTCGCCATCTCGGTTTTGTTTTTCTATTTCGACGGCTTCATGGGCAAATTGGGGCGGTCCGCCAGCTTGCTCATTCTGGGTGTTCTCTGCCTTGCCGGCGGATATGCCCTGGAAGTGACTCGCCGCAAGCTGGTGGCGCGACTGGAGGGCGGGCAGTGAACTTATCACGGAAAGGATTGCTGCTGGCCGCGATCCAGGTCGCGCTCGTCTTGAGCCTCGGGGGCAAGCTGCTCTACGATCGCATGACGCGGCCGCGAGCTTGGGTTCTGTGCGGAGCTTTGGATCCGGAGTCGCCCCTCCGGGGACGGTATCTGAGCGAGCGGCTGAGAATGCCTGCCGAGGGTTTTTCCTACGAAGGACCTGTCGGACCAAATGCGCTCGACCGATCCAGAAGCCGGGCCTGGGCACACCTGGAAGTCCGGGGCGACCAGTTGATTGCGACGCCGCAGGGCTCCGGCCCCGGCCAGTGGGTGTACCTGAGCAGGAATCGTGACGGCGCTCTTGTCACTTTCAGCGAGGAGCCGGTTCTGTTTTTCATTCCCGAGAACGCCTCGGTTCCGAGCCTGAAGCCCGGCCAGGAGTTGTGGGTTGAGGTCACGGTGCCCGCACAAGGCCCGCCGCGTCCCATCCGAATCGGAATGAAGCAAGGTGGCGTCCTCACACCTCTCAATTTCAACTGATCGTCACCGACGGCCGAACTCGCCGTGGTAGCGGCCTCGTGTCAGAAACGATGGGCTGGTTGTGTCACTTGACGCTCGGAACGCCATCATTCTTCTATAAAAGAGCGTGTAACAAGACTTCTGAAATTTGATCCCCTTGGGCGAGGTAGCGTAAACGGCTATGGCCGCCACGCTGCTTCCAGATCCGTTGTGGGATCTCGTCGAGCCGTTCTTGCCGATTCCACCACGACGTCCAAAAGGTGGGCGGCCGCGTGTCTCTGATCGCGCCTGCCTCACCGGCATTGTCTTCGTCCTGCGCAGCGGCATTCCCTGGCAGATGCTCCCCCAGGGAACTCGGTTGCGGATCTGGGATGACGTGTTGGCGGCGCTTGCGCGATTGGCAACGGGCGGGCGCGTGGGATCTGATCCACTTTGCCCTGCTGGATTGGCTCGCTCGCTACGACCGGATTGATTGGTCGCGGGCGGTCGTGGACAGTTGTTCCATCCGCGCCGTCCACGGGGGTGACCAGACCGGCCCGAATCCCACCGATAGGGCCACGCACGGGAGTAAGCGTCACCTGATCTGCGAGGGGCGGGGCGCGCCGCTCGCAGTTCGCCTGACCGGCGCGAACCGGAACGACTCGCAGGAAGCGCTGGCATTGGTGGATGCAATTCCTCCGCTCCACAGCGCACGCGGGCGACCGCGGCAGCGGCCGGACTGTGTGCTCGGGGATCGCGGCTACAACGCGGCCTCTCTTCGGCGCGGGCTGCGGGCGCGGCATATCGTGCCGTGGCTCGCCATGCGCCGCACCGGGCATGGGAGTGGCTTGGGCCCGTGGCGGTGGGTGGTGGAGCGGACCTTTGCCTGGCTCAATCAGGTTCGCCGCCTGCGCGTGCCGTGCCAGGGTCTGGTTCACGAACGGCTCTTGCCTCTCTAATGCCTCCGCTGCGCTGCAACTCGGCTGACCGTCGTCATCCAGTTGCGGATCCACAATGGTAGGATACAACTCCGCGACGCAGCGCAAGCGAGTCCGCTTGCGCCGGTTGACTTGGTTCAAGGGCTCGCCAAGAATGAATTGGCCGCTCTCTGGGTTATTCCCGAGATCGAGCCAATAATCAACCTCGCTGTTGGCCGCCGTCGCGTCGCGCAGCAGCGCCCGGGCGGCTCGCGTGTCCACACATCCGATCACGATATCGGCTCGCTCGATTTTGTCGTGTCGTCCCAAGTGGACCGGCGCTGCATTCCAGTCAAGGCCCCAGAAGACGTTGAGCCGATTTACCATCACCACCACCTTATGCAACCCCGTTTCTGAACGGCTAAACGGTTGGCGGACACAGTTAGTGGGCGAAATGGTATCGCCGTCCATCAGTGTTACCTGAAGGCCTCCAGGGTGGCCTGCAGTGAGCATCGCATGATGCAAATAAGGAAGACCGGCGGCGATTGCACTCCCCGTCCCTCCACACCCCACCACCAGGACCCGTACCCGACGTCGCAGCAGTTCGCTGTGGATTGTGTGAATCTCCATCCTTCACCGCTCCTCGCCGGTCTCGACAAACTGCCGCAAGGTCTGCCTAGCGTCCGTCAGAAACTCAGTCGGAAAGCGATTCTCGCAACCCGCCAGGCTCAACCACAGGCCGCCGAAGCCCTGCGGGTGGCTGGTCAGCCGCACCGCTCCGGAGGGATGGGTAAAGGAACTGGAAAAGAAGGCTGTCTCCCACTCCGAGATGCTGTCCGCCGTCATCTCCTCCGGAATCCGCATCGTGCCGGCGCACACCAAGCCTCTCGAACCGTCCGTGTTCCAGTAAGGTGCGTTCTTGAGTGGCGTGTTCGCATTGGGCCTTGCGTCGTGCTGCAGAGCCCGCACGAACAGTTCATGCCGACAGACTTTGAAGACGAGGGGTGGATGCGGATACATGCGGCCGTTCAGCTTGGCCGCCTCCTCGGTGCCGCCACTGAAAAACATCACGTGTCGGCGCGCGGAGCTCCACCAAACGATAGAATCGGGCGTCCGGACGAGCACGTTTGCAGGCAAAATCTCAGGTGTGATTCTCGACCCCAAGCTCCGTACCAACGTCCTCAGAAATGTAGTGGTCAGTGGCTGTCCGGGCCCCAGATACGGGGCCTGATTCTTCTCCCCCTGCACCTCATGGAGACTGACGAACGCTGCAGAGTTGTCCCGGTAGATCAGCAGCGCATGGCTGAGTGCGAACGACCGCCGGGGACCGATTCGGATCCGTGCTTCCATATTCCTCCTCAAGACTGAATTACCCAGCGCTCCGACCCCGGCATTAAGTCGATGACGCGACAGGCGGCAGCCAGAGTGTCACAGATCAGGCCGAAAATTCGAAAGGCCTCCCGGACACTCTCCGGCTGGTGGGCATTGAAGGGAAGGATCACGCTTGGTTCGGGCGTCGCTTCCATCATCGTTTGGCTGTCCTCATCAAAGGAACCTTCCACGGCGTCGCCCTCGACAAAGACCGCCAGTAGGCTGGGCAGCGGCGGATTGGTGTCACCCAACTGCTCGCGCATCTGCTCGGTCAGTTCCGGCCGCTTCGCGTGCCCAGAAATGTCCGCGAGATTGAGAACCGCGTCGATCAAATGTCCCGCCTTCGTTGGTCCCAGTTGCGCCCGCACCTCGCGCAGCTTTCGGCGGCTGAGCACTCGTTCTTTGATGCAAGCCGGAATACACCCCTCGACGTCCGGGATCTCGTATTGGTCCTCATCGGCTTCGCCCTCGATCCAGTCTTTCAGCATGGTCACCCGGTCCTCAGCATCGTGGAAATCATAAATGCGGACCCAGCCATTCAGCGCGCGGGCGAACAGGCTGTAAAAGGTCGCCGGCAACTGCGGATGGTCTTTCTCGAGCAATTCCAGGGTTGGGCCAAGAACCACGAATCCGCAGCGGTCGGGATCGACCGTTAGGTACAAATGCGTTCCGTCAGGTTTCTCTTCATTGTTGTCGGAATACTCGTCGAGATCACTGCCGAGCGTGGCGTAAAGGTCAAAGCGCCGTCGAATAGCGGCGCCTCCGTGGGAGGCGATCCATCGCTCGATCGTCTTGAGCACGTATATTCCAGGATCGCGACGGGCTGACTCCCAATCCTCTGGGGCAGCCAGATCGAGTTCCACCAGCGCGCGAGCCAGGGCGATCAAGGCCGAGTCGCCCGTGGAGTAAAGATACTCCAGCGGTACCCCTTCGAGACGTGGAATAGACAGTTGATCTCCCATGGCCATCAAGTCAGCGGCGGAAGCCAACCGGGCGGCGGCGACAGGGGTGATCCTTTTTGCCAACGCCCCGTCGAACCCAGCGCCTCGGTCAGTCGTCTGGTCGAATTTTGATAATCGGCGCATCGTGCGAACCTCGCGATCAGGGTCTGGTTTCGAGGGTGGCGGTCCCCGGCTAACAGCTTCAACTCGCCAAGGACCGCCTGTTTCGCTGCCTCCTTTCTGCGCCTCGGGCTCATGGGCATCACCCCTTGGCGCCAATGGCGCGAACGAAGTTATACCGGAGTTTGTCGCCGATCGCCTCCGGTCCGGTGATCGAGGCGGTGGCGATGTCCGGGTATATTGTTGCCAGCACCGATCGGACTTGCTCCGGGCTGAGCTTAGGGTCTGGGTCCGGGAGCTTCACGCCGTTGAAACCGAACTCCTGGTTACAACGCTAGTCTGCATGTGCTTTCACCTCCTCCTCCTGCTGCTGCTGTTGCCGTCGCCGTCGGACTAGCCGGACTCGAGGCTGAAGCGGCCGGCTGCGAGCCTCCGAACAACGTCATGGTCGCGGCTGGCGGAGGCGTCGCTGGCGCTGCCGCTGCCGAGTCAGCATTCGTGGCGGGCTTGTCTGTTGCCTTCTTGCCCCGCTCGGCCGCCTTCTTACGGGCCTCCTCCTGGGCGGCCTTGGCAGCGGCTTCCATTTCAGCTTTGGCTTGGGCCAGGGTGCTGCCGAGTTGCGTGTGGCACTCGACGTAGCTGGCCAGATGTCTGCCCAGCTCTGAGTCAAGTTCTTCAGGGGTGCCGGTGTAGCTGAGCGGCGTCGAGAGTGCCGGATTTTCGTCGTCTTTCATTTTCTTCGGGATGACGTGCAGCCTAGGTGTGTTTTTATCCTCGCGGGCCACGGTGATTAACAGCGTGCGTCCGGCGAGAAGCGGCATCAATTCGACAAACATGTATCCTCCTTCATTTGTTGGTTTTCTACTGGCAGGCAGGGTTTCCTGGATTTGGAACTCCGTGTATTTGCCTAGGCTTCCAGGACACTCCAACGACCGGTCTCCCGTAAGCGAGCCCGACTCCCTCATTGAGCCCCCGGGCAGCAAGCCCATGCCGCACCTGTCGGTAGGGGCTTTGGCACGCCTAAAACAATTCACTGTTCACAAGAGTTGTGACCGAGATTGTGGCCCATGGGTCGAGCGAGACTTGTTGCACTGTACGCTCCCTGGCTTATGGTGTGGGCCCCGGGGGAAGCGTCTTGTTTGACAAGAGGTTTCCGTCAGAACGTGCTTTCTGTTCTCGCCCAAACCCGTCGAGGGCGGGAGCAGGAATTGCCCCACTCGACAAACTCCTGGCGAGATTCCATGTGCCCACGTTGTTGAAACGACGTCCAGCGTTACGGGTTTCAGGTGTCGCAGGACCAGTTTCGTCTCCAGAAGAGTGCTAACCGGAAGCCTTGTGAAATCATTAGCCTGGCAGGGGCTTGACTGTCCGCGACTACAACAGGGAGTCATCCAGCACCGCGTTCCGCGTTCATTATTTTGCCCCCTATGGGACCATTCAGAAAGTCGGAACCGTGGAAATTTGACACCGAGTTCCTGCCTGCTGAGGATTGAGTTTGTCGTGGCTACGGTGGGTGAGTGATGAGGCCTGACTTCCGGAACTGGGCGCACGGCGTCCGGATGCCCACGTTACCGCGGAGCGACGGCGGAGCCGGGTCTGAATCCGCAGATTGAATGGATCACGGGTTCGCCATGCTGTACAGAGTTGATCTCATCCATCTGGTACAGGTGTTCGCACGGATCTTGGAGGAAGATCATGACGGAAGAGCAGACTCAGTCGTTTCAGGATCAGCCGTCTGACCATCAACAAAGTCGGAATGGAAATGGCTCCGCGAATCTACGTGAAGCGAAACTCCATCCGGATGCAGGTGCGGGATCTGTCATCCACCAACTAACCTTCGAACCGGTCCTCGACAGTGAAGAAGCAGCTGCCCTCCTACACATTCATCCGAAGACCCTCCAAAGATTGGCTCGAAACGGTGAAATTCCGGGCTTCCGAATCGGAAAGCTTTGGGGTTTCCGTGCTTCGGCATTGAACCAATGGTTACAAAGCAGGCTGGCGGGTTGACACCAGCGTTTTGTGTCGAGAGCAATCCTCGACTTACGCAGGGATCTCCGATAAGCTGTGCTTGAGCTATCCGTGCCGCCTAACCGAAAGGAGAAGACATGTTAAGGCGAGCACGACACCAAAGAGGAAGTCTGAAGCGCGTAAAGCGTAAATCAGGTCAGTTCGTATGGGTCTTCAGGTGGTACGAAACCCAAATCGACGGCACCAAGAGATACCGGAAGGCGGTGGTCGGTTCGGGCGAGGAGTTCAAGACCGAGGCGGCCGCGCAACAGGCGGTAGACGCCCTACGTCTGGCCATCAACGACCAAACCCCTCGTCAGCAATTGCAGTCAATCGGCATCGAGACGCTAGTCCGGCACTATCGAGAACACGAGATGCCCGACATCTTCTGCAAGGATCAGCCGGCCAAGCAGGAGGAATTCCGCGGATCGGAAGGCCGGAAATCCTACGCCACGCAAGACACGTACGAGGGCTATCTGAAAAAGTGGATTCTGCCTCGGTGGCGATCATATCGCCTCGGCGACGTGAAGACCGTTCAGGTGGAACAATGGCTGCATTCGGTGCCACTGGCGCAGGGCAGCAGGGCCAAGATCCGAAATATCATGAGTGCTCTGTACAGCCACGCGATCCGCTGGGAGTGGGCCAAGCACAACCCCATCACGGCCGTTCGGCAGACTGCCAAGCGTGCCAAAGTCCCGATCATTCTCACGATCGAGCAGATTCAGGCACTGCTTCCGCATTTGGAGGAGCCGTGTCGTACAGCGGTTCTGCTGGATGTGGCCACGGGGTTGAGAGTCGGCGAACTGCTGGGTCTCAAGTGGGGAGACGTCGATTTCGACAAGCTCGAGATCAACGTGACCCGCTCTGTGGTCAAGCAGAAGGTCGGGCCTTGCAAGACGGAGGCCTCGCAGAAGCCCATACCGCTCGACGCCGAACTGGCCGAGCAGTTGTGGAACTGGAGACACCGGACTCGCTACAACCAGCCGGAGGACTGGATCTTCGCCAGCCCGCACAGGCGTGGAAGACAGCCGTACTGGCCAGGCGCACTGTTTCGGGTGCAGCTAAAACCTGGGCTCGACGCGGCCGGCATTCCGAGACGTGTGGGTTGGCACACCCTCCGGCATACTTTCGGGACGCTCATGAAGGCGAATGGCGAAGACATCAAGACCATTCAGGAACTGCTGCGGCACTCGAATTACAAGGTCACGGCCGACGTATATACCCAGGCGATGACCAAAGCGAAGCGCCAGGCGCAAAGCAGAGTTGTCAGGATGATTCTGCCGCGCAAAGCCGCCAAGAAGGTGGGCTGATTCGGGCGTTTTTTCCTTATCGAACCCTTTCGAACCCTCGAGCGAAAGGGCCAATTCCCATAAAACCTTTTGACTGTTGGCGTCCCCGGCGGGATTCGAACCCGCGTTACCGCCGTGAAAGGGCGATGTCCTAGGCCGGGCTAGACGACGGGGACGTTTCGTTTTCAGGCGATTTCGACCCGCGCGTTGATGCGAGGACAGAAGTTCGCGCTGACTGCGGACTTGTCTATTTTACAGCACGGCGGTGCAGCCGACCAGCACGTTTCTGCGTCAACAAGCGGAGGCTTACCATTATTCGAATTCCGACCTCGGATGATATACTTGCCCATTTCGCGGAGCGGCGCCTGCCCGAGAAGCGAGATTCGCCTCTTGCGGGAGGGTGACGACTCCGGGGTATGTGTACACTATGGACCCACTGGTTATCGGCGTCGATGTAGGCGGCACCAAGGTCGCGGGCGGTCTGGTCACCATGAAAGGGAGACTGGTGAGTTCCCTGACCGTGCCGACGCGCGCCGCCAAGGGATTCGCAACCAGCTTCGGGCAGGTCGTGCGCCTGATTTCCCGGCTGATCGACCGCGCCGGCGGCACGCATCGCGTGGCGGGCATCGGCTTGTGCGCGCCTGGTCCGCTCGACACGAAGGCCGGCATCATCATCAACGCGCCCAATATTCCCGGCTGGCAAAAGGTGCCGCTGGCGGCGAAGCTCGGCAGAGAGTTCCATCTGCCCGTCAAAGTGGAGAACGACGCCAATGCGGCGGGCCTGGCTGAAGTACTCTTTGGAGCCGCCGCCGGCTACCGGCACGTGTTCTACGTCACGGTCTCCACCGGGATCGGGACCGGCATCATCATCAATCGCCGGATCTATCACGGCAAGAATGGCGCGGCGGGCGAGGGCGGCCACGTCTCGATTGATCCGCAGAGCCCGTATCGCTGCGGATGCGGCGCGCTAGGGCACATCGAAGCCCTGGCCTCGGGACCCGCCATGGCGCGACGCGCCCGTGTTTATCTCGAAGAGGAGCATGCGACGGCCAGCCATCTCCGCGATCTGACGCACGGCAACCTGAGCCACATCACCCCGGAGTTAATCGAGCGGGCGGCGCGCAACGGCGACAAGGTCGCGCAGAAGATCATCGAAGACACGGGGTTCTACCTGGGCGTCTGGCTTGCCGGCATGATCACGCTGCTCGACCCCGAAGCGATCGTGATGGGCGGCGGAGTTTCGCGCATCGGCCAACCGCTGTTCAAGACCATCCGCAAGACCATCCTGCGCTACACGCTGAATCCGGGCCTTGCGGCCCACACCCCTCTGATTCCTGCCAAGCTCCAGAAAATGGTCGGCGTCTACGGCGCGGCCAGCCTGTTCCTGCCCGCCGGTGAAGAGATGGAGCACGGCTTCTAGCCTATTTGTGTCGCGCAGACCGGTCTATGGCATAGCCTCGGCTCGGATCGCTGCCTTCGCCGAATGACCGCGAACCTTCGCCGGCTGCGGTCGCGGTCGCGAGACCGGGATCGGCCCACACTAGATTGATTCTGAATGATTTATGCCGGTCGAAGGCAATGCTTTCGTTCCTGACCGTTCAGCGGTTCCTGAGCCGTCTGTAGGCCGAATTAAGCCTCTTAATTGGGTTCGTTTTGGGCC
>Ga0335078_10007844_pt1 | contig 15844 bp, 17 predicted proteins | sample Lox_Sample_32_FD_206711 | JGI IMG/M metagenome (GOLD analysis project Ga0335078, IMG submission 206711) | Soil microbial communities from Loxahatchee National Wildlife Refuge, Florida, United States - Lox_Sample_3.2 | ecosystem: Environmental > Terrestrial > Soil > Wetlands | place: USA... | reverse complement strand
CCTGCGACCGCTACGGAATCGTGGTGTGGCAGGATTTCTGGCTCGCCAATCCTTACGATGGGCCGGACCCCGACGATTTTGGACTCTTTGAGCGCAACATGCGGGACACCGTGCTGCGGGTGCGCAATCACCCCTCGATCGGCCTGTATTGCGGACGCAACGAAGGCTATCCGCCGAAGCCGCTGGAGGACCATATGCGGCAGATCCTGGCCGACCTGCACCCGGACGTGCACTACATCTCGAGTTCGGCCGACGTGGTTGTCAGCGGGCACGGACCTTACCACGCCATGCCGCGGAAATTCTACTTCGCGCAACGCGCCACGACGAAGCTGCATAGTGAATTGGGCATGCCGAACATCGTGAGCATGGACAGCCTGCGCGCCATGATGCCCGCGTCCGCGATGTGGCCGCAGGGCCGCATGTGGGCCGTGCACGATTTCACACTCCAGGGCGCGCAGGACGGCGCATCCTACCAGCAATACATCGACAAGAGCTACGGCGGCGCGAACAGCGGGGAAGAGTGGGTGGCGCTGGCGCAGTTCGTAAACTACGATGGCTATCGCGCGATGTTCGAAGCGCAGGGCAAGAATCGCATGGGCCTGCTCATTTGGATGAGTCATCCCGCCTGGCCCTCGCTGGTGTGGCAGACCTACGACTATTACCTGGAGCCGACGGCCGCTTATTTCGGCGCTAAGAAGGCATGTGAGCCATTACATATTCAATGGAACCCGGTAACCGACAACGTGGAAGTGGTGAATTACAGCGCCGGCGATGTGAACGGACTCACCGCCACCGTGGAACTGCTGAATACGGATGGCAGCCTGAAGTGGCAGCGCGCGGCGACGCTCGACAGCAACGAAGACAGTGTAGCTTCGCCGATTCACATCGAATATCCGGAAGGTCTGTCGCCGGTGCACTTCATCCGCCTGACGCTCACGCATGGCCGCAACACAGTCTCGCGGAACTTCTACTGGCGAGGGCTGGAGGAAGGCAACTACCGCGCGCTGCGCAATCTGCCCAAGGTGAAGCCTGAGGCCGTGACGCACGTCGAGCGCCAGGGCAGCCGCTGGGTGCTGACCACCGAACTCCACAACATCGCCAATACGCCAGTTCTGATGGTGAAGCTGAAGGTGGTGCGCGAAAAGAGCCGCGACCGGATCCTACCCGCTATCTACAGCGACAATTACATCGCGCTGATGCCTGGCGAGCGGCGGACCATCCGCACCGAGGTAGAGGATGCCGACACGCGCGGCGAGAAGCCGGCCATTGTGATTGAATGAACGATATGCGGAAGATGAGAAGTGCGGGCGCCGCCTGGTTGTGGGCGGCGCTTGCCATGGTGGCGGCAGGCAGCGACCTCCTGACGCCCGTCGGCCGGTGGAAGACCATCGACGACAAGACCGGCAAGCCCAAGGCTATTGTGCAGATCTATGAGGAAAACGGCAAACTCTACGGCAAAGTCGTTGAAACTCTCAATCCGAACGCTAAGAAGGTTTGCGACAAATGCAAAGACGCGCGCAAGGATCAACCGATCGTGGGCATGGTAATCCTGCGCGATATGGTGAAGCACGGCGAAGAATACAGCGGCGGCAACATTCTGGACCCCGACAACGGCTCGGTCTATCGCTGCAAGATGCGTCTCGAGGACAATGGCAACAAGCTCTCGGTACGCGGCTACATCGGATTCTCGCTTTTGGGACGCTCGCAAACCTGGACGCGGCAGCCCTGAGTCAACGGCTCTCCAGTTCCCTCAGCACCTCCAACGACACCGTCCCGACCACCTGGAAGCTATGTGGACTGAGCTTGTCGATGGTGTCATTCGGTGTGTGCCAGTAATTCTTGTCGAAGTCGATCAGGTCCACCGCGTTCACTCCCATCTTGATGAATGGCATGTGGTCATCGTCGGTAGGCGCCCCCGAATCGAGAAAATACTTGCCGTAACCCAGGCGCCCGGCCGTGCTCCAGATCAGCCGGAGCAGAGAGGGCGATGAATTTCCTTCCTGCATGATGTCCAGGTCCTTGTCGCCGATCATGTCCACATTGATCAGCGCCTGGATGCGCCCCAGCGTGCCATCGGCGTCCCAACGCTGGGCCAGGTGACGGCTGCCGTACAGGCTGTCGGTATCGGACCACTGGCCGAAGGCCTCCTCGCCGTCGAACCACACCAGGTAGACATCGTCGTGCCGCGGCTCGCCTTCGAGCGCATCGGCCATCTCCAGCAGAAACGCGGTGGACGAACCGCCGTCGTCGGCGCCCACAAAGCGCATGCCGGCCATTTTCTTGGTGTCGTAGTGGCCGGTGAAGACTATCGCGCGTCCGGAGGTCCCCGGAAAGCGGGCGATGATATTGGCCATCGGGACGGGGCCGAGCGGAGTCTGTCCGGTGAAGCTATCCTCGCTGACCTTGCATCCGCGCCTCTTCAACTGCGCGACGATGTAAGCGCGCAGGCCGCGCAAGGCGGCCGACCCCGGCGGGCGTGGTCCGAAGGAGACGGCTTTGCGCGCATATTCCATCGCGCGCACACCGCTGAAATCGCGGCCCTGCGCGGCTGCCGCCAGCCATCCAGCCGCCAGAATCACGATGATTTTCTTGCAGTGCATATATATCCCAGAGTGAAGTGGCGGTCCCGGTCCAGGGCATCCAGGCAGGGAATCACCAGCGCGGGCGGAACCAGCAGTAAGGCGGCAGGAAGGAAGCCCACCCAGCGGACGCCGCCTGAAAAGAATTGTAGCCCGTTCAGCAGGCGGCGGGCCAGCAAGCGGAAGTATCCCCCCACGGGTTGAATGCGGATGTCGACCAGGCCGGCGCGCTCCAGCAGGGAAGCCATGCCGTAGCGCGTGAAGCGGAAGTAGTCGTGAGGCGCCTGGTGCACCTCCCATTCATGCGGAACAATTGCCAGCAAGGGCGCGGACGGTGCGAGAGTGCGCGTCATCTCGCGCAGGGCGCACTCCGGGGCGCGCACGTGTTCCAGGGTAACCACGTTGATGGCGGCATCGAAGCAGCCGGAAGCGAAGGGCAGGCGCGTCAGGTCCGCCACTGCGTCGAGACGGCTGTAGTCCCAGGCGCGGTCGCCCACGGCCAGGTCCACGCCGCAATAGCGCTGCCTGGTGAAGCATGCCGCGTAGCGGCCCTCCCCCGCGCCGGCGTCGAGCACCCGCGCACCCGGGGGCAGGCTGGCGGCAAATGCCGCCACGGCGTCTTCAATCGCAGCTTCGAAGTGCAGGATGTGACGGCGCAACGGGCGCGGCAGGCGATCCACGATCGCGGTGTAACTCATGGCCGCTTGCGCGCCTCAATGGTGACGGTCGATCCGGCGTGGCAGGCCGCTTCCAGCAGCGTGAAGGGAACCGCGGCGGCGGCCAGCGCAAGGTGTGCGAGGTCCTTGAGCACTTTCGCCTGCGGCGATTCCTGGAGGCCTCGCACGCGTCGCGCCATGGGGTCGAGCGCGGGGGCCAGGCTGATCGCCAGACCCGCCGGGTTGTCGCGCAGGGAGAAATACTTGCGGCGCAGCACCTCAAATCCGGCGGCGCCAAGCAGCGCTTCCAGATCGCGCGCCCGGAAGTCAGTGAGGTGCCGGGGAGCGTCCACGCCGTTCCAACGCGCGCCGAGCAGCCGGAATTGCCAGCAGGCGGCGTTGGGCACCTGCACGATCAGGCGGCCGTTCGGCTTGAGCAGCGCGCGCGCCGATGTCAGATAGGCGCACGGATCGTACAGGTGTTCGAGTACGTGGAACATGGTGATGCCCGCGCAGGACGCCTCCGCCAGCGGAGCGTGCGCCAGATCCGCGCAGAGCACCGGTATGCCGTTGGTGTTCCAGGCCACCGAGGCGGCTTCGGCGGAGGAATCCAGGCCGATGGCCGGATAGCCGAGCTCCCGCAGCATGCGTGGAAACAGCCCGCCGCCACAACCCACATCCAGGACGGGGCCGGATTCGCCGCACTCGGCCAGCGCGCGGGTGACGAAGCGCACGTGATCGTGCAGCACGAGGCGGCGGTAGCGCCCTTCGAAAGCCGCGGCGACCGTGTGATCGGAGGCGTACCAGTAATGCGCGGGGTAATAACGCGGCAGCTCATCCGGCGCGGGCACGGGGGCGAGACGCATCAACCCGCAACTTTCGCACGCCACGATCTGAAACTCGCGCTGGGTGGTGCGGTAGAGACGGTCGGTGGCCGTGCAGAGCGCGCGGAACGCCGCGCGCCCGCACACCAGGCAGGCGGTCATGTCTGGCGCACGCACTCTCGCCGGCGCATCGGAAATAGCGGGTCCACAGGGTTTACTGTTGTATTATAACTTCAGGGGCTACAACCGGGGTTATGAGTTCCGTCGGCGAAACGCTGCGCCGGGAACGTCTGCAAAAGGGCTTGAACCTGGACCAGATATCCCGGGAAACCAAGATCTCCACGCGCCTTCTGGACGCCATCGAAAAGGACCAATTCGACAGGCTGCCGGGCGGCGTATTTGCCAAGAGCTTCGTGCGGCAGTACGCGCAGTATCTCGCCCTGGATGCAGAAGAGCTGGCGACTGAGGTGCAGAAGGCGGTCAGCCCTTCGTCGGACCAGCCCAGTCTCGGACCTGGAATTCCCGAACCGGCCTTCAAAGTGCCGCGCGTCACCGAATGGGAAGGGACCAGCACTCGCTCGAACTCTTCGACGCTGCCGGCGCTGGCGCTAGTGGTGGCGGTCATGCTGGCCTGCTCGATCGTCTATGCGTGGTGGCAGAGGTCTCGCCGGCCCGCGCCGGTGCGGCGTGCCCCGGTGGCGCACACTGTTGCGCCGGCTGCCAAACCGTCCGCGCCAGCGGCGCCGGTAATTCCGGCGGCAGGGCAGAAGACGGCAGCGCCGCATGCGACGAATGCCGCTCCAGCGGCAGCGCCGGCCGCAAGTTCACCCGCCGCACTCCATGTTACGTTGTCCGCCAGCGAGCCCAGTTGGGTGCACGTGTGGGTGGATGCCAACAGCATCACGATGCGCACTTTGCAGCCTGGCGAAGTGAGGACCTACGATGCCGTAGGCTCGATCCGTATCCGCACGGGAGACGCGGGCGCCTTAGACGTTACGGTGAATGGAAAACCGGCCGGACCGATGGGTCCGCGGGGCCAGATCCGGATCATCGAGATCACCCCTAGCGGCGTTCAGAGCCTCCCGCCGCCGCCACCCAGCCCGGCGCCCGCGCCGGCTCCCGAGCCGCTCTGACGCACCGCCATTTTCTTCTTGCGTTTCTCGATTAAAAGCAATTCGCGGCGGCGGCGTTTCTTCACCCGCTCGTCGATCCGCCGCCAGAATTTGCGGAAGTAACTGAACGCGGAAAGCAGGGCGAAGAACACCACCCCCCACATCAGCACCAAGCCAGGCTTCACCAGCACCGCATAGTGGATGCTGAGCATGAGACAGGAAACGGCCGCCACCTGCGACACCATCTTGGTCTTGCCCAGGTCGCTGGCTTTGATGGTATAGCCTTCCGCGGCGGCGATGGCCCGCAAGCCGGAGACGGCAAATTCGCGCCCTACGATCACAATCACCATCCAGGCCGGCACCGCGTGCACTTGCACCAGCGCGATCAGGGCCGATGACACCAACAGCTTGTCGGCGATGGGATCGAGCAGCGTGCCGATGGTGGTGATCTGGCGCCAGCGGCGCGCCAGGTACCCGTCCAGCAGGTCGGTACTGGCCGCGCATAGGAAGATGGCCAACGCCAGCCACACGTTGGTGATGATCACCCCGTGGACGTGCAGCGTGACCTTCTCCTCGACCAACACCGCCACCAGGAGGGGGACGAAGAAAATCCGGAGAATTGTGAGCAGGTTCGGGATATTCATCGTTCATCCCAAATATAATGCTTCCGCCGTCCGGCGACAACTCACCATGTTATCCTCAAAAAAGGCCCCTGGAAATCAACCTTGAAAATCGGCTTTGTAAGTTTGGGCTGTCCCAAGAACCTGGTGGATAGCGAAGTCATGATGGGCCAGCTTGTGTCCCGCGGCCACGAGCTGACGCCGCATCCCGACCAGGCGGACGTGCTGGTCGTCAATACGTGCAGTTTCATCGATCCGGCCAAGCAGGAGTCCGTGGATACGATCCTGGAAATGGCCGAGTACAAGAAGATCGGCAGGGCCAGGAAGCTGATCGTCGCCGGGTGCCTGGTGGAGCGTTATCGCGACGATATCCGCCGGCAACTGCCTGAGGTGGATGCGGTCATCGGGACCAATGAACTAGACCGCATCGCCGGACTGTGCGAAGGGTGGGCCGATGATGCCAGCCCGGAACCGGCGCGCGACTATCTATACCACGATCTGACGCCGCGCGTGCTGGCTACTCCAGGGCATTACGCGTACATCAAGATTGCCGAAGGCTGCGATCATCCCTGTACGTTTTGCGTGATTCCGCAGTATCGCGGCAAGTTCCGCAGCCGGCGGTTTGAATCCGTCATCGCCGAAGCGACCCGGCTGTTCCGGCAGGGCGTGCGTGAAATCAACCTTATCGGCCAGGACACGACTTGCTACGGCGAAGACCTGGGCCTGTGGGACGGACTGGCGCAGTTACTCGCGCGGCTGGCCGGGATCGAAACTCCGCGGGAAAAGTGGATCCGCTTTCTGTACGCTTACCCCAACAAAGTTACGCAGAAGCTGCTCGACACCATGGCCGCGCATGATGCGTTGGTCAAGTACATCGACATGCCGCTGCAGCACGCCAGCGCCTCAGTGCTGAAGCGCATGCGGCGCGGGGCATCCGGCGATATCTTCCTGAAGCTGATGGAGCGCATCCGCCGCACGATTCCGGGCGTGGCGATTCGTACCAGTTTCATTGTGGGCTTTCCCGGCGAGACGGACGGCGACTTCGAGGAACTGTGCGCGTTCGTCCGGGCCGCGGGTTTCGACCGCCTGGGTGTTTTTTCGTACTCCGACGAGGATACCAGCGCGAGTTTTCATCTCGCCGGCAAGGTGGATGCGCGTACGATCTATAACCGCAAGCGGCGGCTGATGGCCCTGCAGCGCAAGATCTCGCGGACGCGTAATCGCGCGCTGGTTGGATCGGAAACAACCGTGCTGGTGTCCGGACCTTCATCGGAAACCGAGCTGTTGTGGGAGGGACGCACGTCCACACAGGCGCCGGAGATTGACGGCGTGGTGCTGATCAACGACGTGGAGGGCCCCCCGCCGCAGCCCGGACAAATGCGGCGGCTGCGCATCACCGAGGCGCACGATTATGACCTGGTCGGCACGCTGCTGGAGTCACGCGAGGCAGAGACGCGCCCAGAAAGTGATCGGGCCGCGGGACTGATTCAGATCGGCCAGGTTCAAAGCAGTTTGACTGGATGACAATGGCGACCCAACTCCAGTGGGTGGATACCTCGTGGCCGGGAAAGCTGGCTCTGACATCTCGTCCGCGCGGTGGCGGCTGGTTGGCGGAGGAAATGGCGGCTTGGCGGCGGGCCGGTATCGATGTGGTGGTATCCTTGTCGCCCGGCTCGGAGGCCGAAGTGGCGGCCGTGCTCGAAAGGGCTGGCGCGGCGCTCCGGTTCCGGAGACCTCAGCGCAGCGGCGGCGGATTGACCGCTGGGCTGCCGCTCTGGCTGGAACAAGGTGAGGGATCGATGAGATGAAGTGTCCCATCTGCAAAAAGGAAGTGCCGCCCGGCGATCCGGAGTTCCCCTTTTGCAGCGAGCGCTGTCGCACCGTCGACTTAGGAAACTGGGCCTCGGAGAAGTACGTGATATCGACGCCGGTGCACCTGCGGGATCTTCCCGAACAGGATGACGATGGCGATTCGCGCTAGGGTTGCGGACGCGATCGCCACTTGGTTCGGGTGCGGCTACTCGCCCTCCGCGCCGGGCACGGTTGGATCGGCGGCGGCTATCGCGATCGCCATCGTAATCGAAGCCTTCGCCCGATGGCGGCCACCGTGGTTCGCGGCTCTGGCCGTGGTGGTGACTGTTCCCGCCTTGTGGGCCGCCGGCGAGACCGCGCGCCAGCGGAAGGCGAAAGATCCGCAATGCGTGGTTGTTGACGAAGTGGTGGGGCAGTGGCTGGCGCTTAGCGGTGCGCGCGCGCTCAACTGGAAATCGTGGCTGGCGGCTTTCCTGCTGTTTCGTTTGTTCGATATCTGGAAGCCCGCGCCCGTGCGTCAACTCGAATCTTTGCCGGGCGGCGTAGGCATTGTGGCAGACGACCTGATGGCGGGTGTGTATGCCGCACTTGTCTTATTTCTGGCGGGATGGTTCAATCTTTATTAAATATGCCAACTCGGAAGTCGGGCGACAGCCGTCCGCAAATCGCACAAGTCAAACCGGCGGCCGCCATCGCGGGTGGGGAATTTCTCATCCAGGGTAAAGGCTTCGCCAAGGCGGACCGCCCGCGTGTGACGATCGGCGACGTGGCCGCGCCCGTAATCATCGGTTCGGATTCGCTGGTCATTGTGAAGGTCCCGGAGGGGGCGGCGGCCGGCGAGCTGGTGGTCGCGAGCGGAGGCCAATTGAGTGACGCGTGGGCCTGCGACATCGGCGTGCCCGTTGGAGAGAACCTGCATCCGGTGGCCAATCCCGCGGTGGACGGGTTCGGGAATATCTTCAGCACCTTCAGCGGATCGCGCGGCCAGAAGGTCGCGGTGGCGGTATTCAAGATCGACCTGAACTACAACATGAAGCCGTTTGTCAGCGACATGATGAATGCCACGGGCCTGGCATTCGACCAGCACGGGATGCTGTATGTTTCGAGCCGCCACGATGGCGTGGTCTACCAGGTGACGCCCAACGGCAACGTGAGCACGTTTGTGGAGGGCATGGGAATCGCCACCGGTCTGGCTTTCGACAGCGAAGGCGGCTTGTATGTGGGCGATCGCCAGGGCACCATTTTCAAGATCAGCCCCAGCCGGCAGATCTTCGTTTTCGCCACCCTGGAGCCGTCCATCGCCGCATATCATCTGGCATTTGGACCGGACGGTCACCTATATGTGACGGGTCCGACCACCTCCAGCTTCGACTGCGTCTACCACGTTTCGCCGAGTGGCGAGGTGGACGTGTACTACCGAGGCCTGGGACGCCCGCAAGGTCTGGCATTCGACGACGAAGGCCGCTTGTACGTGGCCGCCTCGATGGCCGGGCGGAAAGGTGTGGTGCGGATCGACCGCGACCGCCGCGCCGAGTTGTGTGTTTCCGGGCCCGGCATTGTGGGGTTGGCTTTTACGCCTTCGCGCTCGCTGATATTGGCGACCAACAACGCCTTGTACCGAGCCGACGTGGGCATCAAAGGCCGGCCGCTCTTCTGACCGCCGATGAACGCCGAGATCATCGCAGTCGGCTCGGAACTGCTGACGCCCGAGCGGGTGGATACCAATTCCCTATTCCTCACCGATCAGCTCAACGAGTTGGGTGTGGAAGTGGTCACCAAGTGCGTGATCGGCGATGACCTGGAGCGCCTGGCGGATGCCGTGCGGCGCGCGGTTTCGCGCTCCGAGATTGTAGTTCTGTGCGGCGGCCTGGGGCCCACGGAGGACGATCTGACGCGCGACGCGGTGGCCGCCGCGCTGGAGCGCAAGCTCATCTATCACCCGGAAATCGCCGCGGCGCTGGAGCAGCGCTTCGCGCAATTCCGGCGCAAGATGGCGGAGGTGAACAAGCGGCAGGCGTTCGTGATCGACGGCGCCGAGATCCTGCCTAACGAGCGCGGCACCGCGCCCGGCCAATGGATCGAGGAATCCGGCTGGTACGTCATGCTGTTGCCAGGCCCGCCACACGAGATGAAGGCTGTCTTCACGAGGCAGTGTGTGCCGCGGCTGGCGCGCATCGTGCCGAAGATGGCGATCCAGACGCTGGTGCTGCGGGTGGCGGGCATGGGGGAGTCCGATCTGGACCAGCTCATCGCGCCGGTTTACCGGAAGTATCAGAATCCCGCGACCACCATCCTGGCGGCGGCGGGGGACATCCAGATTCGCTTGCGCGCGCGCTGCCCAAGCGAGGAAGAAGCGTCGGCGCTGGTGGAGGAGGTGGCCCGGCCCATCGAGTTACTGCTGGGCGAGCACGTTTACTCGCGGAACGGCCATTCGCTCGACGAGGTGGTGGGCGAACTGCTGCGCGAGCGGCGGGACACGCTGGCAGTGGCCGAAAGCGCGACGGGCGGGCTGCTGGCCGAGCGCATCACGTCGGTGCCCGGCAGCTCCGACTACTTCTTAGGCGGCTTCATCACCTACGCCAGCCGCATGAAGGTGGAGTGGCTGGGTGTGCCGGAGGAAACGATTGCGCGATGCGGCGCGGTGAGCAAGGAGACCGCCGAAGCCATGGCGCTGGGCGCGCGGCGGCGCACGGGTGCCACCTATGCGCTCTCAATTACAGGCTTGGCCGGACCGGACTCGGGCGGCGAGGATGCCCCGGTGGGGACGTTCTGCGTGGGCCTGGCGGACGCCGGCGGGTGTGTGGTGCTGCAGCGGGTGTTTCCGGGCGACCGGGCGCGTATCCGTCAATTTGCCGCCCAGATGGCGCTGGACATGTTGCGGCGGCGGATGCTGCGGTCAGGGTAGGTGGCCTAAAAGGCCACCGCAGGCCGAGGGTCTGCCCCACATCCTATGCAGATGTTCGGCCATTACTTGACGCAACCTGGCGTCTATCGGCTATTCCCTCATGATGGGGGATCGTCATTTGTCAAGATCAGCTATTGCCCCTCGTGTGGCTTAAAGCTCTCACCAGGCAGCGGATCCAATGCCCCTGCTTGAGTTGGCCGGGCCAAGTATATAGGTGTTCTTTTTCTGGACGAACAAAGCCATTTCCTTACGTTTTATTTATGTCAGCCGCGCTTAGTATCCCCAGCGCCAGAGGCTGGCTCCGGCCGTGTAGCCCGCGCCCACGGCGGCGAACATGACCAGGTCGCCCTTCTTGAGCCGGCCTTGGGCGATAGCGTCCTGCGTGGCCAGCGGCAGGGTGGCCGAGGTGGTGTTGCCGTAGCGGTCGATATCAATCAACACCTGCTCGGGCTTCAGTCCCAGGCGGTCGGCCGCGCCGGTAATGATGCGGCGGTTGGCCTGGTGCGGAATCAGCACGGCCAGGTCGGACGCTTTCAGGCCGTTGCGCCCGAGCACCTCCGCGCACAACTCATACATCTTCTTCACCGCGTATTTGAAGACCTGCTGGCCCTGCTGGTGCACGTAGTGCTGGCGCCTGGCGACGGTATCCTGCGAAGCCGGCAGGCGGCTGCCACCGGCGGGCATCTTGAGAAAGTCGCCGCCCGATCCGTCGATCTCGCCGAGGAAGTCGATGAAGCCGCCGTCAGCGCCGGCGTCCATGGCAGGTTCGAGCAGCATGGCGCCCGCGCCATCGCCGAATAAAATGCAGGTGGCCCGGTCGGTGTAGTCTACGATGCGGCTCATGGTGTCGGCGCCTACGACCAGGACCTTCTTGTGCGCGCCGGAGGCCACCAGCGCGGCGCCAGTGGTCAGGCCATAAAGAAAGCTGGAGCAGGCCGCCACCAGATCGAAGCCCCAGGCGCGATGCGCTCCCAGGCGGTCCTGGATCAGGCAGGCGGTGGATGGAAACAGCATGTCGGGCGTGACGGTGCACACCAGAATGGCATCCAGGGCATCGGCTGTGATGCCGCGCGCTTCCAACGCCGCGCGGGCGGCTTCCAGCCCCATGTCGGAAGTGGCCATTTCAGGCGGGGCGATGTGCCGCTCGCAGATGCCGGTGCGCTCTACGATCCACTCGCTGTTGGTGTCCACCATCTGCTCCAGATCTCTGTTCGTGAGCACGCTCGGCGGCACATAGCAGCCGAGCGCGCTGATTTTCACTTTGGACAAGTTACCTCCAACGTCACTCGCGACCTCGATCCCGATATGGTACAGTGTTCAGAAATGCAGGACCACGGCTCGGGCTTAGCCGTCTCCGGATTTCAAAGCGCCTTGCTCTTCGAAACCCCGGAAGAAATCTATGCCCGTGTTTTTCGGGAATTCAAACCGCGCACACCGCTGCCGGCGATCCGCGTCGAATTCCGACGTTTTGCCAACGCGGACAGTTTCATCCGCATGGAATCCGGGGCCATCCAGGTCCGGATCTCGGATCTGCTGGAGGGCGCCCCGGCTCCCGTAATGGAAGCACTGGCGTATATCCTGGTCGGGAAGCTCCTGCGCCGCACGGTCGGCCGGATCTACGCGCATCGTTACAGACTCTATCTGAACCGGCGGGACGTGCGGCGGCAGATGCACCTGGTGCGCCAGATCCGCGGCCGGAAATTCGTTTCGGGACCACAAGGTAGTCATTATAACTTGGAGGCGGTGTTCGAGGCGCTCAACCAGAGGCACTTTGAGGGGCTGCTGGCGCGGCCGCAACTGGGTTGGAGCCGCAGGGTATCGCGCAGCATGCTGGGGCATTTCGATCCTTCGCACAACGCCATCATCATCAGCCGGATCTTCGACGCCGCCGCGGCGCCGGCGCTGGCGCTCGAATACGTGATGTTTCACGAGATGCTGCACCTGCGGTATCCGGTGGAGCACAACGGCGCGCGCCGCCGCGTGCACACGCGCGAATTCCGCGCGGCGGAGAAGCAGTTCCCGCGATTGCAGGAAGCCAAGGCGCTCCTGAAGAAGCTATAGCCGCCGCGGCCGCTCACTTCCGCTCGTAGCGGCCCATGTATTGGGCCTCGGCCAGCACGTGGCCGCGCATGGCGCGGTCGATTTCAGAACGGCGGGCGCCCGGCGGCAGTTTGAGCGACTCCACATCCAGGGCGTACAGCTTGAAGAAATACCGGTGCGGCCCATGGCCCTTGGGAGGACACGGACCGCCGTATCCCGGGCGGCCGAAATCGTTGACGCCGCTCACACCGAGCTTGCCGGATTTGTAGCCCTGCGCCAGCGACCGGACGGCAGCCGGCAGATCGTACAACAGCCAGTGGTTCCAGGTGCCCGCGGGGGCATCCGGATCGTCCGCGATGAGAAGCAGGCTGCGCGTATTCGGCGGCTCGCCGCTCCATTCGAGCGACGGCGATATATCCGCGCCTTCACAGGTATGCAGTTTGGGGATGAGACCCCCGTCGGCAAACGCGCTGCTCATCAGCTTGAAAGCCATGTCCCAATATTAGCGAGTTCCTTGCTCCATGGCGGGAGAAAGCATGCCCCTTTGAAGACGGCCGTTTCGTTGCCTGACGAGCTTTTCCGCGTGGCGGAAGCAACCGCCCGTCGCCTTCGAGTTTCCAGAAGTGAGCTGTACGCCAGAGCCATCGGGGAGTTTGTGGGGGATAACAGGAGAATTCGATCACCGAGCGCCTGAACGGCGTGTATTCCCGGCGCTCGGCGAAGCTGGACTCCGGCTTGCAGCGTGCCTAATTGAAATCGCTCGCGAAGGACGATTGGTAGAAATGACCGAGATTCAGCAAGGAGAGATCTGGTGGGCAGATCTTCCCGAGCCACGCCGCTCCAGGCCTGGATATAGGCGGCCGGTTCTAGTGGTGAAAGCCGACTCTTACAATCGCAGCCGGATCCAAACCGCAATCGCAGCTGGGAATGTTCGATTGCGGGCGTGTTCGGCGGACCTGCCCCGAGACTCGGTTGTAAACGTCTCGCAGATTCTGACTCTGGATCTCAGTTTCCTGACCAAACATATTGGCACGCTATCGTCGCGTCTTCAGCGCTCGGTTGATGAAGGGATCAAGACGGCCCTGCAACTCTAGGCTAGACGAAAGACTTCGGCGGGTAGCATCATGGTCCGGCTCGGGGACGGCACGCCAGATGATTTCCTAAACGCTCCGTTACAGAGGGACTTTCCGGCAATTCGGTGAACAGTGGTATTTGCAGGTACGGAGCTAAACTATTAAAAATATTAGGCTTATGGCTGTTTGATGGGAGGTTATTTCCTTGTGCCGGTTCGTGTTTGTAGTACACGACTCTACAATAATGTTGACATCATTCACAAAATAACCATATACTAATCGCATGGACACAAAGAAGCGCGTGGGACTCTCTGAAATCGCTGAGATGGCAAATCCACCTGTCACCAGGCAAGCCGTGGCCAATTGGCGCGTGCGATATGATGACTTTCCCCGTCCGGTCGAAACGCTTCAGCACGGCCCTGTATGGGATGCTGAAGTCGTGAAAGCATGGCTCGATGCCCGCTCGGGTCGTGCCACGATCGTCGTCAGCGTGATCAATTTGAAGGGTGGCGTAGCGAAGACGACGACGTCCGTCGCATTAGCCGAAGTGCTCGCCAAAGACCTCCGCAAGCACGTGTTGTTTATCGATCTAGACCCTCAGACCAATGCCACCATCAACCTGATTGGGGAGGATGAGTGGAAGCGGCGAAACGAAGAGGGCCGCACGTTAGCCCAGCTCTTCAAAGACAAGCTTGAGCCCCATCGCCCGCCGGTGTTCGACATCGAGCAGTCAATCATCCACGGTGCGTCAAGAGTGGATTCGGGAATACCGCGGCTGGACTTGCTTCCGTCGAGTATTGACTTCATCGACATCCAGGAGAAGCTGCCATTCGTTGCCATGCAGGGCAACTATGATCGCAATCCGCAGGAAATCCTGAGACTGGCGTTGCTCCCTGTGATTGACCGCTATGATTTCGTCATCATAGATTGTCCGCCGAGCCTGGGGATAGTGACGAAGAATGGCCTTCGATTCTCGACACACTACTTGATCCCGACAATTCCGGATATCGTTTCTACCTGGGGCATCTATCAGATCGTAAGTAAGGTCGCGACGTTCGCTGAAGAGCTTGGTAGGCCCATTAAACCGCTGGGCATCGTCGCAACCAAGGTCAATGGCATAAACACATTGCACGATCAGGTGACCCGTGCGCTTCGCGAGGGACGCCTCTTCGATGGCAAGGAAACCGATCTCAAGCAACCGCCACTTTTTCAGGTCATAATCAAGGAGGCTACCGTTACCGCGCGCGGAGCCGAGTTCACCACGAACGTGTCCACATTCAAACAGAAGTATGGCCCCAATGCTGACGCGTTCGTAGCTATTACAAAGGAGATGGTCCAGCGATGCACTCTGGCACGAGCCTAAGGGGACGGCTTAAGGCCTTTTTCGAGGCCATCGATAAAGAGGCATCGCAGAACCCTGCTTTCGCTGCCCAGCTCTCGGGTGTTTTTGGAGACCACGCCTGTGATCCCGTCACTCGGAATAGGCCGACTTCCGGGCATACGCGCGTGACCTCGATTCCTGACGTCTTCAAAGCTATGCAAGAGAAAGGCGAAGAAGAATTCAGGTTTTGGCTTCGATCTCTGGATATTCCGACCTTGCGAGCGATCGTGAAGCGAAACGGGTTCGATCCGGCCAGGGCATCACAGCGGTGGAAGGACAGCGATAAGTTCATCGCTTTGGTCTCCGACCAAACGCTGGCCCGCCTGAAACGTGGGTCTGCGTTCTTACCGCCGAAGGCCCAGAACCCTACGCCGGAGTAGTTCAATCTTTCAATCGCCCAATCGCTCAGCTTGCGAGGTCGGTCATGGCGCCACATCGCGTAACAGCCGCAGTCAAGTTGCCGAAACGCCCGACCCGCCGATCGGGGCCAGTCGATACGAAGCTCGGTTGGATGCTGGAAGGCGAATTCTTCAGCGGGGCCCCCATTGCACACCGGCAAGCGCCCGGGGCTGTGCCGGCCGGGGAGCGCTAACTGAACGAAATTGCGCCTTACCCGACTACGACGACGTGAATCTCGCCTGGCCCGTGCACGCCGCGCACCAGGATCTGCTCGATATCGGCGGTGCGGCTGGGGCCGGTGATCAGAACCATGGAGCTTGACTGCGCGGCGGGGTCGGGCAGGATGGTGAAGAGCTCGTCGAGGCCTGTAAGCACGCGTTCGGCGGGGACGACGGCGATGTGCACGGGCGGCAGCAGCGAGATCAGACGGGCTTCCTGGAGGC